>Ga0302326_10016692_pt1 | contig 15346 bp, 10 predicted proteins | sample Palsa_T0_3_FD_202264 | JGI IMG/M metagenome (GOLD analysis project Ga0302326, IMG submission 202264) | Peat permafrost microbial communities from Stordalen Mire near Abisko, Sweden - Palsa_T0_3 | ecosystem: Environmental > Terrestrial > Soil > Palsa > Peat permafrost | place: Sweden: Abisko...
TCCTCAGACCCGTAGCGAAAAGAATCATCGCCTATGATCGTCGACAACAAATTCACCGAGTCGCCGAATTATTGAGACATTTTGGCCTTGCCCGCTATTGTCCTTGCTGCAAGGCACATCTTCGCAGGTTCATACCGTCCGGGCTTGTTCCAAGGCTAGAAGCGAAATGTCCCGTGTGTGGGTCATTGGAAAGGCACCGTCTCATATGGCTTTACCTGAACCGGAGGACCGACCTATTCAACGGCCAGCAGAAGAGGATTCTTCATGTCGCGCCGGAACCGCAATTGGTTCGATTATTTCAGAAACGAGATTATATCGATTACCTCTCTGCTGACCTGTCAGCTCATGCGATGGTGAAAATGGACATCACTGAAATTCAATATCCGGATAACACCTTCGATGTGATCTATTGTAGCCATGTTCTTGAGCACGTTCAGGACGACAGAAAGGCGATGGTCGAATTTTGCCGTGTTCTCAAGCCCGTTGGCTGGGCGATCCTACAGGTTCCGATCACGGTCGACACGACCTTCGAGGACCCGACGGTCATCAGCTCTCAAGAAAGGGAGCAGTTGTTCGGACAAGAGGATCACGTCCGTCGATACGGACCCGACTATAAGGATCGCCTCATGGAGGCAGGATTCACGGTTACGGTCGATGGTTTCGTGCGAGGGTTTGACGATCGAACTGCCAGCCGCTTTGGCCTGATGCGGAACGAAGATGTGTATTTCTGCCGAAAAAAGGCAAAATGAACCCTGATTTGGCATTCGGCCCGGCTAGTAGATGGAGCAGCCCGACTCAGAAAGGCAACGCTTTTAGACGCGCTTCGTCCACGCGTTACTGACCGGACGCTTAAATTTTTTCCGCGGATAACACGTAACCCGAAGGGAGGAACGACTTGGTCCGCTCCGACAACTTGCGAACCGGCACGGTCTTGCAGATTAGCGACGCGATCGCGTGAAGCGGTCGTAGCGAAGCAGCCAGTGGGCGAGGAAAGAAATTCAGGCCCTTCGAAATGAGATCGAGCACGACTTCCGGCGCGCCACCGTATGGAACGAGTTCAGCTACACGCAACCCACTCAGTTGACAGAAGCGCCGCAAGGCATATTCGGTGTACCGATAGTAGTCATGCGGTGCTTCATGCAGCCAATATAGGAAAGGTACACCGAGAATCAGTTTACCGCGTGGACGAAGAATCCTAGCTATCTCGCACATCAGGTTCGTAGGCTCTGGAATGTGTTCAAGCACATCGGTCAACAAAACGGTGTCGAAGCTAGCGCTTTCAAATGGCAATGCCTCGGTAAGATCGACCATCTGATCGAGGTATGGATTGACATGGGGAGTCTTTTCCCAGTCAATACAGATGTTTTCAGACACCAAGTCACGATAGATGTCGTAAAGTGGAACGTAGCCACAACCCATGTCAAGAAGACGTCCTTGGGCGTGGGCGCGAATTGCGTTTTCATAGTAAGGCGCCACCATATCTACGACAAAGCGAGAAGAAATGGATACATGCGCAGGGTTGCGCGAAGCTCTGAGGACTCGCCCCACACGAACGAATTTGGTCGGACGCCAAGATTCGATATTTCTCAATAGATTGCTCCCGGTTCTTGATGCCTACGGCGCTTGCGACGCGATCTATTCCCACGCTTGTTTATATCGAAGGCGATGACGGCAAACGCGTTGCCGATATTTCGCAGCGGTGTTGAAGCCTCGGCCATCTGAAGTCTGTCTTTCAGTTTCTCACCAGTCGTTTGATGGCTGAGGTTAGATGTGAACCTCTGGTGCAGGAGTCTTCATTGCTACGAAAACGAACTGGTGCGCAAGTAGCCTCGACGCCCAATGCGTCCTGCCTAGAGTGAGTGGCGCGGAGACGGTCTCTTCGACGCTAGCGGCGGTGCCAAGAGCGTGGCTTGTTGCAACGGATTTGACGATTTGGAATCCGCTCTTCTCAATGACCTTCCGAACTTCTCGAGGGGAGTAGAAGCCACGCCAATCGGGATGTACCGGGAAAGACCGCCCTGTAATGAGCGTCCAAATGCGAGAGATGTGGTTCATGTTGAAGTACGTAATGACCAGATGCCCTTCCGCGGTCAAAGTGGAACGGAGAGATGCCAGGAATGCTGGCGCGTTCTCTATGTATTCGAGAATGCCCGAACAAACAACGACGTCAAAGTCATTCAGGCCAGCTGGTAAAGGCTCTCGATTGAAATTGCACTTGTGAAACGAAAAGCCGACAGGAGGCGCCGGCGCAATGAAGTCGCACCCGGTGTACTCGACTCCCGGGCAGAGAATTCGCAGATGGCCGGTCGCGCAACCGACGTCGAGCATTCGTCTCGGTTCGAGCTCATTTACAAGCGCTGCCACCTGACGGAGACGGAGGTGCGGCCGTCCGTAGCGTTCGACAGACTGAGACCACCGCTGTTCAGTTGTTAGCCCAGTCGTCGCGGGAGCGGGGGTAATCTTGGATAGTTGTTCTTCGATTGCAGCGATATTTTCCTCTGCGGCCGCGCAGCGCTCGTCCAGCGCTTTAGCCAACTGATCTCTAATGCCGTTCACGTTGGCCAGAAAATATTCGGCCTTGCTGATCCAGCTATGCGCATCACTATCGAAGGGAATCTGATACGACTCGAGACCCATTTGCCGGAAGATTTCCTCCGTTTTGTCTTCATATCCCAAACCCATTGCAGGCACCCCAGCTAACATCGCCAGAATACAGGCATGCAATCGCATCCCGATGAAAGCGTCGCATCGCCCGAGAGCCTCCATCAGCTCCACGGGCCCGTAACGCGCACGATCAATGTCACATCGAGCCCGCAGATTCTCGGGAAGCCGGTCGCGAATCCGCGAAGCAATCTCCGAGTCGTCCACGTAGCCGGATACACCTTGGCAGGTCGATAGGAAGAGAATTCTTTTTTCGCTGCCGCTCAGGATGTGGCTGCACAGTTGCTCTGCCTTCGCGATCGTCTGTTGCTGCACTACTTGGTCCCCTAGCGGCCACACCCGAAAGCTCAAACCGATGAGCCGGATATTCGATTCGTTCTTTGGACTGAACAGACCAGGTGCTATCCGATGCCAAAAAAATGCCATATCAGCCGTAATTCTGATCCTTGAGGAGTCCACGCCACACTGGGCCAAGTGCTGGCTTGAGATTTGGTCCCTGACGCAAATGCAAGACGCCCGGTTGAGGACCTGCCGCACACGTTTGATTGACTCACGCTTCCAGAAGGGCCCGATGGATTGACCGATTAATATCAATGGTTTCGACAGCCGCAGCGCTACTTCAAATCCTTGCAAACGCGCCTCAATGGAGTAGTGATCGTGCAGGAACCCGCCGGGAGCAGAGAGAACGACATCTGCCGCACGGTAACATGCAAGAGTAGTCCTGCGAGATTCCTCCGTGATCGCAAACTCCAGATCGGAGGCAAGGTGAAGATCGGGCAGTTGTACGCGGCATAGTTCCAGATCTTTACAGAGAACCGTAACCTCCGAATTCGGCCATCGACGAATGAGCGCCGTGATGAGCGCCCGAAGCAATGCCTCATCGCCACCGTTCAGCGGGACAGAATTGGTTATAAGAAAATTCATGGAGATAAATACCTAGGTAGACGGTGCATCAGCCAGAATGTCCTTGTTGTCCAGAAAGAGAATTTTCAATTAATTTTACCACCGATGTCTCTCTTCGCTTGCGCTGCGTTGCCTGATAGAAAGCAGATTCACCACAGCTACAGGACGGACCGGGAACAGCAACGAGCAGTAGACGAAAAGCTGTTTGACACTCTGAGCGCAACAGCAATTCCCCGCATTACCCCGCGGTAGGCCAGCGAAAAAAACCATGCTGCTTCTGAAACCGCCTTTTGGGTGACATAGCGATTTCTGGGATGCTTTCAGACGCACACTCGTGTGCTAGGACTTCTTCCCATTCGCGGTTTTTTCCAGGATGCTGTAGAGGCCCTGAATACTACGGTCCATTGAAAAAAAGGTCTGAATTCGCACTCGCGCGTTTTCGCCCAGTGTGGAAGCGAGGCCCGGATCGCGGGCTAGAAGCGCTATGTGATTGGCCATCGAGTCGATGTCCATTTCCGCTGAAAGCAACCCGGTCTCTCCGTGCGCTACTGTATCAGATATACCTGCGTGCTTCGTGCTGACAACCGGAAGCCCCGACGCACCCGCCTCCATGACTGCGACGGGGTTCCCTTCAGAATCTCCGGAAGGAGCCGTTACCGAGTGCTGCACGAATCCGCGGAAGCTCCGCATCAAAGTGGGTACTCTGTCGTGACCTACAACGCCAACGAAGTCCACCACCTCTTCCAGTCGCAGCGCCCGGACCAATTGTTTGCAGGAGTCTAGCAGTGGACCATCGCCCGCGAGGCTCAATCGGATGTCATGACACTGCCGAAGAGCGCGTTCGAACGCGAGAATCGTCAAAAAATGCGCCTTCTTTTCGATAAAACGCCCCATCGCAAGAAAGTGTGGTGGATTGCTGCCGGCATCTGTAGAGTCAAAACGCAGCACATCGACTCCGCAGGAATTGAGGTGAACTTTTTCCCGAGGTGCGCCAACTCGGACGACTTCCTCGCACATCGCCTTTGAGACTACGACAAAGGCCGCGGCACTTAAAAACATCTCCTGGTATTCCTTCTGGTACTTCTCGAGCGTTTTGCGGTCATAGGCATCATACCCGTGAAAATGCACGACCAGAGGAACCTTGGCAATTCGGCACGGGCGGACTAGACCAGCGCCAACCGTGGCGAACTCCGCCAGTGTGACTTCTGCCCGTTTTATAAACAAAGCCAGATGGTGCTCGCCAGCTTTTTGGATCCGCTCTGTCACCCAAGAGGGAAATCTGTTCGAGAAGCGGAGTCCCACGCGACATCGCTTAGGCAGAATGAATTGACCGTTGTGCCGCAAGTCCGGCCATTCTCCACGCAGGGGTAACACCTCACCGGGTAGGCGACTGATATGATCACGGACAAAGGTCTGGGAGTACTCTTCAGCGGCAGGACTGACTACGCAAATTTTCAACCGTAATCCAAATTAGGCGAAGGAATGTTACGGCTCAACTTGTAACCGAAAAAGAAGAGCGTTATTCGCGAGTATCGTGACCGATTCTCGCGAGGAGTAAGGCTAAGCCATTGTTGGTTCCAGTACGGATAAATTCAAGCGGATTGCGGAGATCGCGGGCCGCGACGAACGAATGCGACTGACGAAAAACACCGGCCGCGGCGTGTGGCGTCCGCGTGCCGCAACGCCGGACTTGCCGCCAGCCGCGGGAAGTACGTTGTATTTTTGGATGGCGACGATGCGCTGGCGACAACCTGCCTGCAGCGCCGCGTCGAGGTGATGAAGTCGAACCCCGCGGTTGATTTTGCCGTGTTCTCAACATCGGTCTTTCGGACATTACCCGGAGACACCCGGCTCCTCTGGAACCAATTGACGTCGGAAAATTATCTCGCCCGATTTCTTCGTTTCGACATACCGTGGCATACGTCTGGCCCGATTTGAAAAAACCAGTCTCCAGCAAAAGGGTCGTATGAGCGATTTCTGTTTCCGGAGTTGCGGACAGTCAGGACGCACCGCATGGCGACGACCCCAGCCGCGCCCAGAGATTAGCGCCCGGCGGATCGGGCACCGGATTCCACTGTCTGCCAGATTCGCTCATGGCCGGAGATCGCTGAAGCCACCCTCGCTTCGCCTCTAAATCCGCCGGAAAGAATTCCTCGCCATAACCTCCACTACCACTAGCACCAGGGAAGGTCAGCGAAAGCCCGGTGGGCGGCAGCCCGACTCTGAATCCCCAGCAGCGCTTCCGTCATATGTCACTTGGCAATGTAGAGAACCGGTTCATTCGTCACATAGGCACCATAAATTACGACTCGATCCCCAGATTGCACCCAACCACTTACCGTATGCGTTTCGCCGGTAATAGCATTCAGCTCAGTCAAGCTGTGCGTCCCTGGATGAGTAAAACTTAATCGCCCTTGATGCGACGTGAAGAAGGCCTGACTTGGATAGGAGTTCCCTGTCCATGCAACTCCCACCGAAACTCCGCCATTTTGGAATGAGAATCCGTAGAAATTAGCATAATCAAAGGTACTATCTGAGTACGATGGGTTGACGTAGAAGTCGTAGTCAATCGCCACCAATCCAGATAAGCAGGACATGATTCTCTGCACAACTTGGTAGGACTGCTTCTGGTTTAATACGGCGTCCACGATGCCAAACGTTTGGTTCGCATCATCCTTGAAATCGTAGATAAAGGTGTGACTTACTCCCATTCCCATTGATTGGCACAGTCGCCGTGCAGTGAACAAAGCCTGAATGTACTGGGTAGTGCTCGGACTTGTGCTGCATCCCCACTCTGTATCCCAGCGCGGCCTGGTATCGTGTAGGAGCCAACCGAAACAAAAGTTCGTAAATGTGTAATAAGGAGGTTCGTAAGCACTTTCTGGAACAGGTAGAGAGACCGCGTACGGATGGGCCGTGAACCCATCGGCATATGCTCCAAGAGACATCATGGTAAAGTCATCGCCGGCCTGGGCTCCCAGCCCGATTACCGTCATCTGAGGATCGGCCGTTTTGATGGCGGTATAGGCAGAGTTGAGAAGGGTTACATACTTTTGCTTCCAGTTAGACCCCTCGGCCTGATAAAAAGCATTGTTTGGCTCGTTTAGGATCTCGATGGCTTGGACCGCCGGATAAGCCCTCAGTTGGGGCGCTAACCAGGCAACAGCATTGCTAAATGCGGCAACATCGTAGGGGTCAGCGTACAGGCTGTTTCCATAGGCAAGGCAGAGATCAACCTTTAGGCCATTCTGTCCCGCAATTATCACCCAGTTAATGAAGCTCTGGGGCAATATGTATCGTCCTTTTACGGGTTCAAACTTTCCCCAGCTTAAAACATCCCTGATCCACCCAAAACCAGCGGCAGGAATTCTTGGAATAACTTGTGATGGATTCCATCCTTGATCAAAGTGAGTGTTCACTCCTAGCCTATCGTCTGCAAAGGCTGAAGCGATACACAAAAACACCACTGCCAACATGCTCTTTAACGTTCTCATAATGTTATGTGGCAATCGAAGAAGATCTTTCTTGCGGTGCCCACAATCGAAATTGGTCGATAAATACCAAGTTAATTATAATTTCCAATACGAAAGTATTTCCATATAATTTTGTGCGCGCTAAGCCGGCCTTCGCGGCACGCCTCGCTTGGCTGGGCCCGGATCCGCTCGCTTCGACTTTATCGATTGCGAGTCTGACTTTCTCCGGGGCTGCGGTGGCCTTTCATGGCCGGTCATCGTCGTTTTGCTGAACGACCTGATCTCTTCATCGCTGCTGAAACTCAATCGGCTATGTAGAGAACTGGTTCATTCGTCACATGCGCACCATAGATTACTACTTGATCCCCATATTGCACCCAGCCACTTACCGTATGCGTTTCGCCGGTCATAGCGTTCAGCTCGGTCAGGCTGTGTGTCGCCGGATGATTAAAACTTAAACGTCCCTTGTGCGAGGTGAGGAAATTCCGAATCGGGTAGGAGTTTCCTGTCCATGCAACTCCCACCGAAACTCCTCCACCCTGAAATGAGAATCCGTAGAAGTTAGCGTAGTCAAACGCGCTATCTGAGTACGCTGGGTTGACGTAGATACCGCCAATCGGGGCCAAACCAGTGATGCAGGACATGATTCTTTTTACGACTTTGTAGGACTGCTTCTGATTTAAAGCGGCATCCACGATCCCAAACACTTGGTTCCGATCGTCCTTAAAATCGTAGATAAAGGTGTGACTTACTGCCATTCCCATTGATTCGCACAGCCGACGTCCAATGAACAGAGCCTGAGTGTACTCCGATATGCCAAAGTCTGTGCTGCATCCCCATTCCGTATCCCAGCGTGGCCTAGGATCATGCTGAATCCAAGCGTTGTTAAAGTCCGCGAATGTGAAAAAAGGAGGCTCGTACACATTTTCTGGGACAATGAAAGAGGGCGGGTAAGGATGGGCTGTTAACCCATCGGCGTTTGCTCCGTAAGACATCATGTCAAAATCATCGCCGGCCAATGCTCCTAGTCCGATTACTGTCATCTGAGGATAGACCGCTTTGATAGCGGCAAATGCAGAGTTGAGAAGCCTTACATACTTGCGCTTCCAGTTAAATCCCTCCGCGCGCCGGAAGTTATTGTCTGGCTCATTTAGAATCTCGAGCGCCTGGACTGCCGGATAAGCTTTTAATTGGGCCGCTAACCATGCAACGGCTTTTGTAAATCCGGGCACATCGTAACGGTCAGCGTACAGGTTGTTTCCAGAGGCAATGCATAGGTCAACCTTTAGACCATACTGTCCCGCGATCGTGACCCAGTTCACGAAGCTCTGAGGCAATGTGTATTGCCCTTTGACGGGCTCGAATTTTTCCCAGCCCAGATCATCTCTTATCCATCCGAAACCGGCGGCAGGAATTAATGGGATAACCTCCGATGCATTCAATCCTTGCTCGAAGCGGGTGTTCACTCCGAGCCTATCATCCGAATAGGCTGAGGCGACACACAAAAACACCAATGCCGACAAGCTCTTAAATATTCTCATAAGGATCTGCGGCAGTTTTGAGATGGCATTTCAAACTGTCGAGAGATTCTATAAATATCAGAGTATTTATATCTTGGCAAGCGTACCATAGAATTTTTTTTGTTAAATTCGATACGCTGTCGTTTCCAACGGGACCCCAATCCGAAAAGCCCGTCCTTTGTGCCTCCCGCCAACTGGCAAAATGGGCTTTGTAGTGAAGACTTTGTAGGCGCTTTTGTTGATTTTGAACGACTTACGTTTGCTGTACCCCTCGAATCCGCGAAGTCGGGTATAGCGCCATTCCGGTTTGACCCCTGTTCGCTTGGCGCGTTAAGATCCTCGCTCTTGCCTACTCTGGGGGTATTACCATCGGAGTCATTGGGTCCACAGGTTCAGAAATAAGAATCACTTCCCGGCTCGCTTCTTTCTCAACCTCGAGTTGGACCTGTGAGGGTCTGGCCCCATGCGTATCAAAAACCATCAAATCATTCGAGCCATCCTTGAGCCAACACTCAGGAACGTAAAGTCCGTCAACATCTATCTTTTCCGGGTATTGTCCCAGATTGTGGCCGTTGATCCACATGGTACCACGACCAAGGCCGGCAAACTTCACTCGCAGGATAGGATAGGCGCCAATCTCGCCCGGAGGTTTTACCGTAAATGTAGCACGATAGAAAACCGGGAGATCCTTAGTCGCTTCCGCATCGCCCCAGCGGAAAATCTGAGCCGTATCACCTAAACCTCCGCGCATGCGCCAGCCCTTGAGATTGAGATGTTGCCCCTGAACGTCCAGGGTGACATGTCCGTAGAGACCCTTGTCCTCCCTGTGTTCCAAGGATCCTATGTACGCGAGCTGTTTATAGCGCCCCCTATGGGAGACGAGAACGGCGATGGTGTTTTGCCCTTCGGCGAAATTGGCGGCCACATTTTGATCGCCGCTGACATACTTTCCATTGATATAGACTCGCACCTCATCGGAACCTTGCAGATGGAGCGTGCCGCTGCCTCCGCGAGGAATGTCCACAACCGTGCGATACCAAGCAAAAGCGCCATAATCACCATCGGTTCCCATTTGCTCAGGATCAGAAGTTTGCAACCACTTCGCGTCGTCAAAATGGGGAGTCTGTTCCTTTGTCAGTGCCATCTGCCAAGGACTGAGGTTGGGCGCCGGTTCCGAATCGATGCTCGGATGGGCGTGCACAGCTAAATGCCAACTCTTGGACTTGGCGCCATATACCACGACTTGGCCACAAGAGACAAGTCCATATGGACGCTCGATTTTCAACGACATCGTCCCGTTTACCTCTTGCAATTCCTGGACGAAGGCAGGACCACAAACGACATACTGTTTATCCTCCTCGCCCAGAATCCAGGTATAAAGGGACAGGTCCTGGTCGATCGCCAAAATACGGATGGAGCGCATCGATTCATCGAGCTGACATTCGTCCACCCCTTGGTCAGGAAATTTAATTGTAAGGTCAACTTTACCGTTCCTGGACGGACTCACGTCGATGCCAGTTGCGGTCGTTACGGGCGTGACATCTCCTGAAAAAGTAAGGCGTCCGATTTTCCCCGGATGTCCATAGACGATTACCGTGGTCATCTGGGCATTGCGGGCGATACCCAGAATCGGCACAGTCGCATCCACAATTTTAACGTTCTCGTCCAACGCTAAATCTTGTGGAATAGGATAGGTTCCGTCGCGGGAAACATTCAATGTTTCTCCGGATTTGAAGACTGCGATACCTTCCTCAGAATTTGAATTGCGAATAAAAACGAGCGTTCCGGCATCGCTCTTCCGGGCCCCCAGGACCTCAATTCCCGCCCCGCTGACAAAATCCTTGTAAGCATCCACGGCATTCGTGCTATGGACCAAAATATTCGGAAAGCTCTGGCCGATCTGATTTGCCCTTTTCATCTTGTAGTACATCGGGCGCAGATCTCCCGCCTGACCTATCGCCGCCCCATAATCGTAGCTGGCGCCGGTTTCCTTATCATTCCAAGCCTCGAAGTTAGTTCCCCCATGTATCATGTAGAAGTTATAGCCGCCGCCACCGTGCCCCAGGATGGCCCATTGGGCTTGATCAATATCCCGATATCTTTTTGCAGACAGCGTTTTGTAAACATCAAACCATCCCGCCCAAAATTCAGTGGTCATCCATGGATTCTGCCGCTGGGATGGATCGATATTTCCGGGAAACGGGTTGTGTCCATGATTCAAGCCGCTCATGAAGTGGGGCACCTCGAGGCCGAGTTGAACAGCCTCATCATGGAGGTGCTTAAAATAAGGATTGCCCTCGATAATCCCCGAACCGGCAGGATGCTCGTTTTCCAGTTGCACCAGGATAACATTTCCACCGTGATTAATCTGATGCTCCGCGATGATAGGGATGATTTTCTTGTACCAATGATCATTCAACGCGAGGTAGGCCGGATCGGCGCTCCGCACAATGGCTTTTCCCTCAAATTTTAGCCACAATGGGAAACCACCGAAATCCCATTCCGCGCACACGTAAGGTCCGGGCCGCACCGTGGCGTACAAGCCGACTTTCTGCGCGGTGGAGAGGAATTTGCTGATGTCGCCGTCACCTGTGAATCTGTACTGGTTTTCTTTTGGCTCGCTGTAGTTCCAAAACGCATACGTTTGAACGGTATTAAAATTGCAGCGTTTCAAACGTAGCAACCGATCCGCCCACAGCTCGTGCGGCACACGGGGATAATGAATGGAACCTGACATGATAACCGTTCTTTGACCATTTATGAGAAAACCGAAGTTATCGAAATCAATCGCCTGTTTTGCCGGTGACGCAGCGGGGTAAATCGCATCATTTCCGTAGGAGAAGCTTGTACTTAAAGCCAGGAATGTGAGTCGGATTAGCCAACATTTCGGCGAGTAATGGAGTTGGTTCATGATGCAGGAAATTACCTAGCGGTTGCGGCAACGTTGTTCAAGGCATCAAGCCGGCTCTGCATCAAGGACGGACCAACTAAGAGGTCGAATCGTTTCAGCGCAACAGGCGGAAAGGCAGCCGAAGTAGGCAGAAGTCGGAAATTCTAGCCAAACGTCCCGACGCCCAGACTCCGAAAGACCCAGAGCGTCTCTGGACCGACGCGCCGAAAAAAAGGATACGCCAGTGACAGGAAATAGAGTGATCTCGGTCGGTAAGCGAGCTAAAGATGAAGAAAAGCCGTTTTTGAACAATTACTGCAAGCAGGATATCGTCTGGCTCAAAGCCGGCTGGGAAGACGATTACAAGGTACGTGAAAGCACTCATTCATGGCGCAAGCTTCTGGGTCAGCTCAAGCGGATGGGACCTTCCACCGCCGCAAAGCTGGCGCTCGGAGACGGTTCGCTGCGTTTTTGGGTTGCTCTGCAGGAAAAAGATGGCCAGGGCGCCCAGCAGCGCTGCTGGCTGCAAAAGACTCTTGGTCCTCAACGCTCGGTCTGGAAGCCCAAGAACATTGGCCTCACCTGAACGGCCCGGAACTGGTCGCCAAATTCGTTATTGGCGTCAAATTCGTCCACGGAGAAGGACTAAGACTACAAGCCGCCTAAATGTTACAATCAACCGATGCGCCAATTCCCCGTACACAACATATGACATTATCTCCCGATTCCCGTCGTGAGTCTACAGCCATGACTGTCACTATCAACCTTCGAAGATTAGTTCTATCATTAGCAAGCTGCATGACAATGTTCATTGTCATGGCCTCCGTCTCAGCAGCGACAGTTCCCGTCACCAGTGGCATTCGTTTCTGGGTCAGCGCCGATACGATCAACCCCAATGATTCCAACCAAGTTCGCCTGGCGGGAGGAAATACGTACCTTCAAGATTGGGTGGATCAAAGCGGAAATAGGCTCGATGCATCCCAGAGCTTTGTCACTGCGCAGCCGCAATACGTTGCAAATGCTCTAAATGGCAAGCCCGTCCTCCGCTTTAGCGGAGCCCAATACTTAAGCACCGCACTCGCCCAGATCTCCGGGGACAAGGCCATCTTCGTGGTTCAGCGGCGCACAAGTTCCGCGATTGGAACCGAGATTACCGGCACCGCTTCCACCGGACACTTTCTTGGCAACAATGGGACAAGCGAAACAAAGGGCAGGCTAGGCGTTGCGCATGATCTCGCGTTGGCGGGTTCCTTGAATAATGCCATCGTCAAATCCTATATCCGCGCCGGTGGCACAGAAACATTGCGAGTCAATTATACCTCTGCGAGTGGCACGAGTGCCCCCGACGTGGCAAATGGGTTCTACCGCATTTCCGGCAGCACCTATTATGCTTTCATCGGCGATATCGCCGAAGTGATTATCTACAATCGTGCCCTCAGTGACAGTGAACGTCAAGCGGTCGAATACTACCTTCAATTGAAGTGGATTGTGGGTGCCTTCTCAGCAACCGATATCCGATCGGTGGCGCAGGATATACAGCCCCCGCCCATGCTGACAGGCACCCCAGCTCCGGGCAAGCGAGTCAAACAGACCTCACCGGAATTTTCAGGCACTCAAGTCTACCATACTCTGTATCTCCCGACTCATTGGCAAGCCGGCGGGAAATATCCGGTTGTAGTGGATTATGCCCCTAATGATGACCTTCCAGAGGCTCCAGCCATTACCTGCACCGGCAAAGTGGAGGACATTTCACTTGGGTACGGTCTTGCGGGAGGAGCAGATTATATCTGGGTTTGCATGCCGACGATTGGAGGAACGCCGGCAGCCAACCAGCAAGAATGGTGGGGCGACATCGATGCCACAAAACAATACTGCCTGGATACGATTTATCATGTCTGCCAGGACTATGGGGGGGACCCCTCCGCGATTATTCTCTCAGGCTTTTCGCGCGGATCAATTGCCTGCAACTATATAGGCCTCGGAGATGATACGATTGCCGATGTCTGGCTTGGATTCATTTGCCATGCGCATTATGACGGGCAAATCACTACTTGGGGTTATCCCAATTGTGACGCCGCGTCGGCATACACCCGGCTCCTGCGTTTGCACGGGCGCTCTCAGCACATCAGTCAGGAAACGACCCTGACAAGTGCGCAGGCTTATCTGCAAAGTACCGGTGTGGGCATGGCGCCGTTTACATTCAGTCAATTGCCGTACACGAACCACACGGATATCTGGTCGCTACGACCGGTCCAATTGCGAACGGATATTCGGACCTGGCTCCAGTCGGTGGTGACAAAGAAACCCGGAACTCACAGCATTAGCGGGCGGGTTGCCAATAGTGGCGGCGCCGCGCTTTCCGGAGCGATCGTTCAAAGCGGCTACACGCATTTTACCACAACGGATGCGAATGGGAACTATGTTCTTGCCGGTTTGATCGATTCCAGCCGCGCAGTGTCTGCTTCAGCAATCGGATATACATTTACGGCCATCCCTGTAACGGTATCCGGTTCTAATGTGGCGAATATCAATTTCATTGGGAGCAGCAGTGTTGTGGTAACCGTCGATAACGACAACGCCAAAAACACCGACGGGTCCCTCTCGAGTCAGACCGGAGCTTGGACCCCAAGCACATCGGTCGCTGGATTCTACGGAGCGAACTATGAGCACGATGGGAACACCGCTCAGGGAACGAAGACGTTCACATTCACACCGAACCTGACTACTTCAGGCAGTTACAAGGTTTATCTGCGATGGACGACAGGACCAACACGTGCCACCAATGTTGCTGTCGATGTGTATTACGCCGGTGGAACCGATCTGCTTCAGGTCAACCAACGTGACAATAACGGTACATGGGTCTTGTTAGGGGTCTATTCTTGCAATGCTGGAACGGCACAAAAGGTTGTTATCAGTAACGCAGGAGCGAACGGTTATGTGATCGCCGACGCCGTGATGTTCGTAAAGTGAGCTTAAGATCAACACTAGGCGAATCTCACAGGGTCGCATCTAAAGATTCAAGATATGATCTTAAAAATTCCCGGGGGTGATTGAGGATTGCTTCCTTTATCCGCGGCGTCTTCAGTTGGCAGAACTCGATCGTTGCTTGAGAGGTCTTCTGGATTATTTCTCCCCAACTTCAAGGGTGCAGCAGCGCGGCGTAGCCGCACCCACAAACGGACACTCAACGACTTCATTTGTCCGATTTTAGAAGCTGGACCTTATAAGCCGGTCCGATCGTAAACGCCGAAATTGAAACCACAGATTTCACAGATGACACAGATTACAGGGGGAAAGACCGGGGTCGTTGGCATGAGTCCGTTGTTCCAGGGGAATTATTCTGCCCGTCAGCGCCAAACTCAGCTTCAGCCATCTGTGAAATCTGTGCAATCTGTGGTTTATCTCCTATCCCGGTTTTCGGGTTTAATCGCCCTCCTCCTAAACGCCGAAATTGAAACCACAGATTTCACAGATGACACAGATTACAGGGGGAAAGACCGGGGTCGTTAGCATGACTCCTTTGTTTCAGAGGAATTTTTCTGCCCGTCAGCGCTACACTCCTCCGGTTCAGCCGTCTGTGCAATCTGTGGTTTATCTCCTATCCCGGTTTTCGGGTTTAATCGCCCTCGTCTTAAACGCCGAATTGAAACCACAGATTTCACAGATGACACAGATTAGAGGAGGCAAGACCGCGGTCGTTCTCACGACTCTCTTGTTCCAGAGGAATTTTTCGCCCGTCAGCAGTAAACTCCTTAGCTTCAGCCATCTGTGAAATCTGTGCGATCTGTGGTTTATCTCCTATCCCGGTTTTCGGGTTTAATCGCCCTCGTCTTAAACGCCGAATTGAAACCACAGATTTCACAGATGACACAGATTAAGAGGAGGAAGGACCGGGGTCG
>Ga0302326_10016693_pt1 | contig 15345 bp, 20 predicted proteins | sample Palsa_T0_3_FD_202264 | JGI IMG/M metagenome (GOLD analysis project Ga0302326, IMG submission 202264) | Peat permafrost microbial communities from Stordalen Mire near Abisko, Sweden - Palsa_T0_3 | ecosystem: Environmental > Terrestrial > Soil > Palsa > Peat permafrost | place: Sweden: Abisko...
CAGCCCCCGACCAAAATTGAAGCGGCCTACTACAAAGCTGACGAAGCTATTCAAAACCTGGTTGATCTGGTGGCTGCTTGAGAAAAATCTGAGAGACCAATTCTCAGATTCGTCAGGCTAGAAACTATGGATTGGATGGACAAGGAGGGCAGGACTGCCGGGCAGTTGTCCGATCGCCCACGCCGTTGTTGAGTTGAGCTTCCTGCCGGGGCCTGTGCGAGAGGCTGCCGCGGCGGCGGAATCTGTCTGGCGGCAGACCCTTATTATGTTGATCCGTGATGCGATCGACAAGCGACACTTATTGCACGATACCGACGTCACCCAGCTGGCATGGGATTTGCTCGGCATCTATCTGACTCACCATGTTTCCGTCCATTCTCTTCGGGACCCGGACGCGGACAGAAAGGCACAGTTCTCGGTGAAGCGGATCGTTGCTTCTATAGAAGCGATTAGAGAGGGCGCAGATCAGCAGAGACAAGATGGTTAGTAGCAACCGCGCCACAACCGTTCAGTTTGCGCCAGCGAAATGGGGTTATACCTTCGAGCTTGGTAAACGCGCGTGTGAAGGCAGCCTGATCGCAGAATCCCGACCGAAATCCCACCTCGGCCAAGCTTAGTTTAAGTTCGCGAAGGAGACCTTTCGCCATGTCGATTCGAAGCCTGATGAGCCATTGGTGGACTGAAGTCCCAAAGCTCTGGCGAAAGCAACGAGAGAAGTGACTAGGGGAGAGCTGACAGGCGGTTGCGAGGTCCGTAATTTTGATGTTGCCTTCGAGATGTGTACGCAGCATCTCCTCGGTGCGAATCTTTTGCCAGCTCTCTAGGCGCGGCTTTGCCCGAAGCATTACCTTACCGTTTCCATAGTGCTGCAGAAGATGTGTACTCACAAGAAGTGAGACATCTTCTAATGCAAGCATGTTGAGCGGTTCACGGTTGCGCACCTGGCCGAGGATGGTCTTGGTCAACTGAGCAACGACGAGATCCTCCTCAAAGAAGACCATCCGAAATGAATCGATGGGCGCAATCTTGTTCTCTGTCGCAACCCTGTCCAGCAGATCGCGCGACACGTAATAGTGAAGATAATCGAATGGACCTGCCGCCCACATCTCCATCGGCTTCATAAGATCGATTACTGTTGTTGCGAATGCGATCGAATGAGAGACGCCGACCTCTTGGCCGGCGATTCGTGCTCGCCACCTGTCAACCGGAGTCGGAGCTAAGGCCACGCAGATGAGCATGGCGCGGTCCTCAGGATAGGCCGGCGCCCGCTGGATCTCCATCGATCCACCCTTGAGCCTGGTGAGCGCGAAGTCGGGCACGCCACACTCATTTTTAAGGGAGCAATCGTATGCCGGTGTGCGAAAAACCTCGGCTAGATTGGCACCGTAGAACTTCCGCAGGTGATCCGGACGCGCCGACAACGGCTTCTTCGGAAGACTTTGCTTGCGAGCCATGCTCATCCCCGTTCGAGCAACAGCCTCACTATAAAGCACCTAGAAAGAAGCGTCCATGCTCCTCCCAAGCGGAGTAGTTGAACTCCGAGGGGCGGTCTCAAATTGTGCATCATCGCAATGCGCTCACCGACACCGGATTACTACCGAGAAGTCGGCTAGAGGAAGCAATCCGTCTCAACAGAATGGCCGTCAGCGGGTTTCGTAGCTTTCGAGCCTTTCTCGGTTGCTACCGGGACGTTTCGCGGGTCGTGGGGAAGGTCATCGCCCAATCTACGAGCGTCTTCATCGCCGGACAGAGCGTTTTCCCAAACTCGGTGAGTTCATATTCCACCTTTGGCGGAAATTGAGGATGAACGGTTCGCTTCACCAACTCGCACTTCTCAAGGAGACGCAGCTGTTGCGACAGCATACGTTGTGAAATGCCGGGGACGGCGCGTTCAAGCTCAGAGAATCGCCAGATAGGGCGCGCGAAGAGCCGGTTCAGAATAACGATCTTCCACTTGCCTTCGAGAATTGAGAGCGCCGCCTCAACCCTCTTGGCTCTCTCGAACTCGAAGGGAGTCGCCCTGAGATCTGAAGATTCGGCGATTTCCTCCGTAACTAACAAATCCGTTCGTATACCCATCGCGCATCCAATCCTGAGTTTGAGAAGCTTCTCCAGAATACCCGAGTGGTTGGCTTCGATACAGGAGGATGAATGGCGCAGGTATGGTTAGTCACCGGCAGCTCTCGTGGTCTGGGTCAAGCAATTGTTGAAGCGGGCCTCGCTGCGGGCAATAAAGTGTTGGCGACAGCTCGGGACATTAAGTCGCTGGCTTATCTGTCGGAACGATATGGAGATCAGGTCAAGCTCTTCGCAATGGATGTGACCGACGAAGCAGCAGCAGCCAACGCGGTAATGGCGGCGGTCGATGTATTTGGGTCGCTCGATGTGGTCATTAACAATGCGGGATATGGCAACCTTTCGCCCGTCGAAGACACGCCTCTATCGGAATTCCGGGCACAGATCGAAACGAACCTCTTTGGAACGATTATTGTGACGAAGGCAGCTCTTCGGTATTTTCGCGAAAAGAAAGCAGGCCAGTTCATTCAGTTTTCATCGGTGGGCGGAAGGATTGGCCCTCCGGGACGTGGGCCTTACTCGGCGGCGAAGTGGGGTGTCGAAGGCTTCTCCGAGGTGCTTTCGCGCGAAGTGGCGCCGCTCGGCATCAAGGTCACCATCGTTGAACCCGGTGGCTTTCGCACAGACTTCGCGGGAGGTTCCACCGAACTTAGCGAAGGTCATCTTGAATACGATTCGACGGTTGGAGCTACGGCAAGATTTCAGCGGAACTACAACGGCAAGCAGCCTGGTGACCCCAAAAAGGCAGCTCAGGCGATCGTCCAGTTGACGCAAGAACGGAACCCTCCGTTGCGACTCTTGCTCGGCAGCGATGCGTACGCCGCCGCGGAGAGGAATGATCTTGCGCGATTAGAGGAAGCACGAATTTGGAAGCAACTCAGCGTCTCCACCGATTTTGAGACGAAATGAAGAAGCAGCAAACATTAAGCAGGAGAATCCGAACCGCGCCAAGGTGTCAAACGAGCCCTACAACACAGGTCACAGCTGTCCATGGCGACGACCAACTCGAGCAGATTACGACCTCCTCTCGCCCACCCGGCGGCCCCGAAACCACCTGCACTCGCGACGCGAAGGCGCTCTTCATCATGATCTGTGCCGTCGCCAAAACTCAGTGGCTGCCCACATTTCTCGAGCGCGATGCTAACGGGTATATCTGTACTGGCCGCGACATGACCACCTGGTCACTGGACCGCGAGCCATTTGCGCTTGAAACCAGCATCCCCGGCATCTTCGGCGCGGGCGACGTTCGTCACGGTTCCGTCAAGCGCGTTGCCAGCAGCGTTGGCGAAGGCAGCATAGCGATCGCCTTCATCCACGAATACCTGGCACTCACGGATATGCATTCACAAGGCAGCGCATCGCCGTTTCATCGCGCGGTTTGATATCGGTATAGCCCGATGAGCCTGCGGAGTGGTACGGCGTCCTTGGGTTTCCGCTAAGCTTCACATGGCGCACAAAAATACCGTGACCGGCTGGATGGGTCCCCTGAAACGCCCCAGAGTATAGGAATGATTTTGGGTGCATTTCGTGGCGGCAATCCACTTGAGCGATTCGTCGCCATTTCGGACAAGTAGCCGGAAGAGCCAGAATTGAAGCCCCACTCAGAGGCTTATCAATCTTTGGGAAAGTTCGGGTCTGCCTTTACTTCTTCGATTTGGGCTGTGTGGCGGGCGCTGTGCGCGGAAAGCAGCAACAGCCACTGATAGCCATCCAACGGCCCAAATACCGGATGGTCGAAGAAGTGGTCGCGCAGATCATCATTGGTGGTCCGGACATAGTCCATGTTAGCGGCGCGGCTCTCGTTGAACGCCTTGACCAGGTCGACCTCGGTCGCCCAGCGGCCTGTCGGGCGCAGAATCTCGGGAGCTTGCGCCTTATGGCTTCGGTCCGGCATCCGCTCTAGAATCATTCGGTCCTTGCCCTTAACCTGCTCGCGTTTCTCCGGCGCGGCCGGGGACGACATGAGCGGCTTTTGCACCAGACTCATGATTGTCGATTCCGCAACTGTGATGTGCTCCGCGACCTCAGCCACCGACCAGCGGTCCGGTGCCGACTTGAAGATCCACTGCTTTTGCGAGAGTCCGGCAATCGATTTCAGGAAATTGTCGCGGGTCGTTTCAAACTGCTTGAGCGCGAATTCACGTTCTTGCGGAGTCAGGGTGGTGGACCCCGTTTGCGGGATTGGCGCAGTCTGAGCGAGGGAAGAGGTCATCGCGAGACAAAGGAGGACGAACGCGCCAATCGCCGAGATTTTCGTTCTTTGCATGAATCCTCCTGGGACGCAGGTAAAGATACAACCTCGGACTGGAAGATGCAAAATCAACGGGAATTTCCTTGTTGGCCGAAACGGGACCGATCCATACACCAATCCATACACCCACCCCGCCTGTTCGCGACCTTGTGAAACAAAATTCAATCGGAGCGCTCCCTACGGGTCTGAGATCCGCACCAGCACCGCCGCATTGCCCAATATTCCGCCGCTTTTGCAACACTTCTCCCTGCCGAGCCCAGATTCCGCTGCTACGGCAGCGAAGGCCGGAAGTCGGTTCTGAGACATGATGTACGATGCTGGCGCGTCCTTTGTCGTTCATGACTGGATTGGCAAGCCACTGGGATGACACCACAGATTGTCGGCATTCCTGAGACCGTCGAACGCAAGAGAACCTGAGCAGCGCACTGGTTGTTGAGCCCTTCCGCGCGAGCAGCCCTGGTTGCCGTCTTCCACATGGGCTGAGGCATCTGTCTTCCAAATTACTATTTAATATGTTATACATATGTCTTATACTAGAGGCATGGCGATTGATTACGTGCAACTGCTGCGCGATCTGGTCGAAGAGCGCGAGAGCTGGGCCCGTAAACGCGATGATGCGGAACGTGAATTGTCACGCCGCTCCGAGTTGATCCGATCAACCATCAAGATGCTTTCGCCGGAGCAGCGATCTAAGTGTGACTGTGAAATCCTGCTCGAACGCATCGATAATCGTCCTCCCGGTTTGACTACCGTCATACGCGGCGCTTTTGGAGCCGGAAAAGAGTGGCTTACTCCGATAGAGATCAGGGACTGCCTGAAGAGCCGCGGATTCAACTTCGAAAAGTACAAGGCGAACCCTTTAGCCTCGATTCACACGACGCTGCGGCGCATGGTCCCTCACGAAGTGGAATGTAAGAAATTGAACGGGCAAAAGTTGTACCGGCTGAAGACCGTGGAACAATGGCGTTCGTCGATTGAGGAAGCTCGACAATGGCTCGAGCAGAACGGTGCCGATTTGAAGCGGAGCATGGGAAACGTAGTCGTCGTTAAACGCCGAAACAAAGATGCCGGAGCGCCGGATAAGGGCCTGGCCTAGAGGAAAAGACGTGGAAACGTTGGAAGCCCATAGGACATTCTTTGCAGAATTGGTCACTGCCATCGCGGGAGCACCGAAAAGCCGGCTGACGTCCGCTTTCGCGGCGACGCGTCGGGAGCGCTATCTCGGGCCCGGTCCATGGAAGGTGTTTACTGGACGTGGATATACACAGACTCCATCCGGGGATCCCACTTTCCTGTATCAGGACGTTGTTGTTGCACTGGAAGAGGAATGCAAGATCAACAATGGCCAGCCAGCGTTGCATGCACTCTGCCTTGTGGCGCTCAATGTGAAAGAAGCCGAAACCGTCGTCCACATCGGCGCCGGTACGGGCTACTACACGGCGGTATTAGCGGAACTCACGGGTACAAGCGGAAAGGTCTTCGCTTATGAAATCTCGCCGGGCCTCGCGCAGAGGGCTGCCGGAAACCTCGCTGATCTGCCCAACGTGACGGTCTTTCAACGTTCGGGAGCGGAAGGCTTGCTTCCTGACTGCGAAGCTATCTATGTAAGTGCCGGAGCAACCGCGCCGTTGGATATCTGGCTTGATGCCCTGCGTCCAACCGGGCGATTGCTCTTTCCACTCACTCCTGATGGCCCCGGAGAAATGCCAGGAGTTGGAGGCATGCTGCTAGTGACACGCGTTCAAGAGGAACGATTCGACGCTCGGTTCATCGCCCCCGTGATGTTTACCCCCTGCGTGGGCGCGCGTGATCGTGAAACAGCAAAGAATCTGGCTGAAGCATTCAGGCGGGGAGACTCCGCGAAGGTGCGATCGCTCTGGCGAAAGAAACCGCCCGATGAAAGCTGCTGGTGCTCCGGGGACGGCTGGTGGCTCTCGACTTCCGAGATCTAAGCGTGCTCGGCGATGCGATTGGTTGCGCTTTAATGTCGACTCAGGTGACGCCTCAAGGTCGCCAATCTGGCCAATTGCGGGCACTTACAGGTACTGGTGCTTTTCGTAAAATGCGTCCGCTCAACGTAGGACTGGAAATAAGAACTGCTTCAAGAATTGATTCGTCCCCGAGGTATTGAGATACCTGAAGAGGTCTGCGTCTACTGCCCTTCGCCCCGTTCCGGCTTGTTTTTTCCCGCGGCCGCGCTGGTGTTTTCGGCGAGCTTGCGGAACCTGGTACAAAAGTGAGCAGTGATCCAGGAGTCAAGGACGATGAGCGTGAACTAACTCGGGGAGTACTTTGAAAGAAGAGAATCCATGTCATCTCCGACGCCATAGCCGAACTTATGGCTGATGGTCCGCACACGATCTAACCTGGAGACCAGGTCATCCCGGCGGCCGGGCGAGAGTGCGTTGGCGAACTTGAGGGCCTGCTCGAACATGCGCACCAGTGCATCAAAGTATCCCTCATCATCGTTGTAAATGGCGCTGCAGAACCCTGCGGCCTGCTCGCAGTAGAAAACCATCAACTCAGCAAGACCCTCGGGATCGCCAACAGCCTTCTTGTAATCAGAAATGGCCTGCTTGGCCTGGGAAACAGAGGTGTCCTGCCGCAGGAACACATCAGGCCAAAGCCACCGATCGATGATTTTCTTGTACGGTTCCAGGACGTCTCCGCCCAAACCAAAGCGGGAATGAAGGAACCTCTGATTGTCCTTGTGCGCACCGTAGAGATTCCGGATCAAGTCGAGCAACGCTGCACGATCAAAATCCGCGAGTTTTGCTTTGACATCGGTCCAGGTGGGGTGCGACTTTGATGGACGTTTAGTGTTTCCGGCCATGAGAGATTCGTCTTACCTCTTCGCGGAATCGGACAGGGATACGATCCTCTCCAGCGTCTCGCGAGGTAAAGCTGGGACGCATCAGATTTCGGGTTTCGTAACGTAAAGCTCCTATTGTGACCGGTCTCACAGTCTCTTGGTTCTGTGATCCAGACTCTACTTGCGCTGCCTTTTGTGGAGCAAAAAAAGAAGTTCCCGCTTAGAGGCATGCCGGAATGGGAAGATGGTCGGGAACGGCCCGCCATTTCTCAGGTGTGCGAATTCTTGCGTAACCGGTAAAGCTGTAGGAGCGTGAAGACGAGTGTCGCCACGACGAGCCCTGCGAACCAGTCTCCTAAGAGAAGGTAAACAGTAGTATCGTGTACGACTGGCACATCCGCTACCAGCGTTGCGAAAGGTGCAGAGTCGCTCTGGGTCTCCGCCAGGATGCGGCCGCGGTCGTCGCTCACGGTAAGGTAGCCCTGCTTGGCCGCGCGCGCGATGCTGAAGCCGTCTTCGACTCCGCGCATGATTGACATATGACCATGAAACCACCGGTCCAAAACGAAATCCCACGCGGGCACCAACATCAAGCCCGCGCCCGCTTCTCCGTACTGCCGGGAGAGCTGTGTGAAGTCCATATCCTTGCAGATCGCTGCACCCCATGTTCCTGAAGACTCACGCAAGAAGGTCAACTTCGTGCCTGGTTTTAGCTTGGATTCAAACTGCGGCAGCATGTGGTGTTTGTCATAGCTCTGCACTGGCGCTCCAGGCGTATACACGAGCGCCTCGTTGTACTTCACCGGCGGGGATACGTGGATGAGCCCCACGACGATCTGAGATTTGGTCTTGTCGGCCAGTGATTGGAAAAGGGCGTCGGTTTCCTTGGTGTCGGGATCCACAGTCACGCCGAGTTTCTCCGGCAGCACGATAACCTGTGCACCCTGGGCAGCGACCCTTTCGGCTTCGGCGGCATACTCATGGAAGAGCCTTGCGGTTTCAGGGCCTTCATCCGCCACGTACACATCGGAGGGTTGGTCGGATGCGATAAGTCCCACCCTTACCTTTTGGCCGAGCGATGGCTGTCGGAGACGCACCTCCCCGAAGATAAGGACTAGCGCGATCACTCCTAGCATCGCGCCCACAATGCGCAACGCTTGCTTCGGCGCCGTATTGCGAAGATGCAGGCCAATCGCGAGTGCTGCAGAACATGACAGTACCAGAAAACTTATGCCCCAAGGTCCGGTGACGGAGGCCAACTGCAGGACAGGCAGGAAGTTCAGCTGTGTATAGGAAAGGCTGGCCGCCGTGCCGTGCGGAGAAATGAGGTTGAACAGGTATTCGAAGGAGACCCACACCGCCGGGAAGGCCAGCCATGCGCTCCACCAGGCACCTCGCTTCAGCAGCGCGCGGAACAGCAATACCGCCAGCGTGAACGCCAGTGCCAGGATGGCCAGGATTTCCACGCGGATCACGAGCGGAAGTAATACCGCGCTGAAGTAATGCCACAAGTTGAAACTGCCAATCAGCCAGGCGAGGAACGCTGTGAGGGCTGTGCTCCACCAGGAACTGCGGGAGGCGAAAAGCAGCACTGGGAGCGGTGCCAACCAGAGCAGCGGCCACCGAGGGTAAAGACCGGTTCCGAACCAGACCAGGGCCGCGGTGGATGCCACAGCAAGGAGCGCAGTGACGGTGGGCCGGTAGTCAGTTACGGATGCCATGGAGGTATCTCCTGAACGATCTCCGGTATAACGCGCGAAAACGGGCGTGCGACAATTCCAGGCGTCCGCCCAAGTACAGCATGATGAGCCCGTGGGACAACGCGCCCATTTCGAGCACGATCTCCCACGCGTCATCCTTACGGAAATGGCGGTTTTTCATGCCTTCCTCTACTACCTGAACCATCAAATTGGCGGTGGGCGAACGGCCTGCCTTGAAGTCCCGCGGGTAGCGCCGAGCGCCTGCTCGCGGCTTGAGGAACATAAGTTCGAACAGTCGCGGGTTCTCGAAAGCATGTTCCAAATAGATCTCCGCCATTTTTGTGAGCCGCGCTTCGATCGTTCCGAAAAAACGCTTGCGCGCCAGCCGGGCCGCTAACTGCTGGAATCCCTCGTCCGCCACGGCGTTCAGGAGAGCACTTCGGTTCGGGTAGTGGCGATAGATTGCCATGGCCGTGACACCTACAGCCTCGGCTACCCGGCGCATAGTCACTGCCTCTGCTCCCTCCTTGTCCAGCAGGCGGCGACCTGCAACGGTGATTCTTCCAGCGGTAGAGCGAGCATTCACGTATACAGTGTATACTAACAATGAAAAACCGGTTAACTGAGAACAATTGGCCAGCCCGGCTTCGAGGGCCGGTGCGTTTCATCTGTACACGCTGCGGTGTGGGAAAAGCGTGGTCCGTGCGAGATCCATTTTTGCTTCGCAGGCGAGCTTGACCCCACGACCCATCGGTAGAGTATTCGAGCCAACCGACCGCTGAGCGTATCTCGGAGGCAATGGTCGGTGTGTTTCAGCGATCTGCAATCGCACATGTTGGACGCTAGTTGTTTCTAAGTCCCAGTTGCTAAAGATTCGTGCGTCCAGCATTAGAATGGATTTCCTGCCCAAGCTGACCACTGCGCTGATTCGCATTTGGCACTATCGTAGTCGAGAACCTCAGCGCAAGAGGATTGGCTCAGGGAATCCTGAGCAAGCAAGTGCAGGATGAGCGAATGTCAGGTTGGCTCGGATGGAGCCATTAGACACCAAGATAGGAGAGATAATTCCATGTCTAGAACCTATCTTATAAATACCTCCCCTTTTGAATGGTCAAAATTGCACAGATTAAGGTGCACTCGGGAAAGTAGTATTGTTTCGGAAACGTCGTTCGCAGTGGGGTGCTGTATGGACACAAACACACGGCAAATTGCGCTAACCTTGCTCGAAAGTCTCAGGGAAGATGTGGCTTATGCGCGTCTGAACAATGGAAGTCGCGTTCTTGACGTAGCCGACCTTCGCCAGTACATCTATGAACAGATGGGCCGGATAAGGACAGCCGGCCTCGCAATGGATGGACTGTACGGCAACGACAATAGCCATGGGCAAGACATCCTCAAAGGGTAATGGTCACAATGGGAAAGCGCATCTAGACAAAACCTGGCACGAGTCCAAAAGCTATCCCATAAATGGCTGTTCGGACGGTTGGTGTGATCCCCGTCCACGAGAAGCCGGTCGGTGTTAAGAACAGTTTTCGTTCAGTCCTTACCTTGCCTGAGCAGACCGCCTCTGCCGCCATCCTTCCAACCGCACTCTTTGATGGATAATTGTTTCCTCGGTGCAAGTTGGGCGTTCTCGTTTCATCTACCTCGGCTCCGACGCTGGGGCCTGACGCTACTCGTGGAAGTTTTCCACGCGACCGCCGACGTATCGACCTGGGAAAAGACGATTCGTCTACCATCGGGGGATACGGAAAATCCTGGATCCCCGGCGGGTGGCGGACCATCCAAATCGGCGATTCTTGAAACCTTGCGGGTGGCAAGATCAAAGAACTCGATGGCCGGGTGCGTGCCGGCCTCATTAACGAAATAAATGCCCCTGTCCAACAGAGCCCAATCTCCCCAGTGTTCAGGCGAAGGTAGCGGAAGCATTCTGACTCTCATCACCGCCTCCAGTTGGCATCCGCCAGATACCAGCTTGGTCATCTTTGACGTAGTACAAGAACCTGCCGTCGGATGACTCAAACGCCGCGAATCCGCCCTTCTGCGTAAACTGCGAAGGCTGCCCGCCGCTGGCAGCGACTCTCCAAATCTGCGACGCACCGCTGCGATTCGACGAAAAGTATACGAACCTTCCATCTGACGACCAACTGGGGACCTTATCTTCGGCCGCACCATCCGTGAGAGCAACAGGCCTGCCCCCTCGGCATTGACCATCAAAGACCTGGCTATGCCCGCGTGGCCGGGAATCGAAGACGATTCGCTTGCCTAGTGGATGACAAAGGCGCCGGCTATTACGCTTATGCTTTTTACGACCCTCAAAAGGTCGCTGAAGAGCACAGGCTGGGCCACGCTTTGTTGGGTGACGTGTTGGCTCACGAAATTGGGCACTTGCTGCTGGGATCGAAATCTCATACCGTAAGCGGAATCATGTCCGCACATTGGAACGGCGAAGAACTCCGGAGAATTTCTGAGGGAGCAATGTTTTTTGCTCCAAGCCAATCATGGCTGATGAGGGATCGTGTGGGCTCTCGCCAAATTGATATTCCTACCGTCACTCGTGCGACAGCAGGCTGCTCGGCGCCGCCCCTGTGATGGGAAGGGTTCTGGCTGGATCGTTTTTCCGATCAGCCGCACCATCTGGGATTAACCGCACCCTCGAGAAACTTCGCGGCGGAATGAGGTCGTCTACAAAGCTGAGGAGATAAAGCTCGGCTGGTTTGTTGCCCTCAAGTTGCCCGAAGAGCTGGCGCGGAAAGAATCGGGTCAACTGGTAACGATCGAAGAGATGGGTCGCGGACACAGAATCTATTTGGCAGGTCATTTGGCGTTGGGTAGCAGGCCTTTTTCCACGAGTACTGGCGGACGGCGGTGCCGGGTGGCTTGCTCATATGCATACGCCCAACCGAGTAAGTCGCCGTCTTTCCATAGTCGGGCTGACAACTCTAGGCCGAATGGCAGACCATCGGGATAAAACCCGCCCGGAACGACGACCGCGGGAACACCGATCATGTTTACCCATCCAGTGTCGCTGTGCGGACCTCCGCTAATCCCCCCGTCTTGCGGCATGGTCTCATCGGGTGGAGGCATCTGAGTCGCCGGGTATACGAACCCATCGAGGTGCAGCCGATCCAGTGCCTCGTTGTAGGTGTCGAGTGCCCTTTGCCGAGGGGCAAGAACGTTGGCTTCAGCTTGCGCATCAGTCTCGAACACCGCCTGGGTCAATGGCTCCCTATCCTTTCGGCTGGTTTCATCCTTGCCTCCGATGATCGTGGCCGGTAAAGCAGACCCAACCACCCTCTGGTACTCGTCGGCCGAGTGGTATTGCGGCGGACCATAGCCGGCCAAGAACTTTTCTGTTCCTTCACGGACGTAAGGCACGGTGCCGACGCGAGCTACGGTCACCGCAAAGCTGTTGGGGAGGATTGAATCGTCGAAGATAACGGTTGCACCAGCGGCGCGCAACCCTTCAATCGCCTTCATAAAGGCTTCCCGCGTCTCCGGCCGTAGCGGCAGGCGAGCGGCAGCAGTGTCCTCTGCGACCTCTTTCACCGACTCAGACGCGGGCATGCCCTGAAACGGAATTCCTGCCCCCTCAAGAATGAAACGAGGGACGCCGAAGCGTTTTCCTTTGAGTGCGTCCGCCTTCAGGTATTGCGTATAGGGGCCAGGCTGGGCCTTTGCCGCGGAACCGGTCGTGCGGGGATCCAAGAGATCTTCTCCGGCCATGACGCCAAGCGCAATCGCAGCATCAGTCACGTCGCGGGCGATTGGCCCAGTGTTGTCGAGCAACCAGTCGAGCGGCGCTATGCCAGCGATACTCACCAGGCCGCGCGTAGGGAAGACACCGACAACGGAGCTAGTCGCGGCCGGCATCCGAATCGAGTTACCTGTATCGGTTCCATTGCCGAGCAACGCAAAGTTTGAAGTGATTGCTGTGACCGTGCCGCCAGACGAACCACCGGGACTGAAGCGCACATCATAGGCGTTTCCGGTGCGCCCGTAGGCGGTGCTGCGATTGGTATCACTAGCTGCAAAATCCGGCATGTTTGTTTGTCCGAGGATGACGGCTCCTGCCGCGCGCAGCTTTGCGACAATCGTTGCATCCTTTGGTGCGAACAACTCATGGCCAGGAATCATGTAGCCTTTCCATCCATCGGTAGTGATAAGTCCCTTGATGCTGGTGTTTGCCTTGATCACAATCGGAACGCCCCACAGGAGGCCGCGCACAAAACTGGCGCCACCGGCTTTTGCATCCGCGTCCTCGCGGGCGGCGGTGGCGAGAGCTCCTGGCGCGTCCAGATTCTGCACCGCGCGATAAATCCCGTTGTACTTTTCAATGCGCGCCATGTAGCACCGCACTACCTGCGCAACGGTGTATTTGTGGCTGCGGTACAACTGTTCCAGTTGGGGGACAGTCACCTCCAGCAGATCGCGATCTATGGCTGCTTGAGCAGCAGTCCTGCTAGCGGAGGGAGTTGCCGTCTGCGCGTATATGCAGCTGGCGTTGAGGAGCCTAAGCACAACGAGCAGATAGCAAGAGCTGGCACGCAACGTCATGAGATCCTTCGGGCCGAATGATACCTTGTTTAAAACATGTTGTCCCCCGCGCGTAGGCTGGCCCGATTTCGGGCCGGGTGGTCGGCTAACCGGTAGCTCCGGCAGCCGGTCGAACATGGGCCCTGGTCGCACCGTGAGAGTCAGTATCCGACTATTCTCCTCTGAGGTTCTGGATGAGCTGACGTAGGTAGGCTTCGGCGCCGATTTCCTCGATCAGCTTGGCGCCGGCCGCAACCCATTGTTCGACCGGAACCAACGGTCCTGGTGGTTCAGCGATCCAGGGGGCAACCCGGTCCAAGCAGTAAGCGGGGTTGCATATCATGTTCCTGATGTCCTCGGTCGACATCTCCCCGGGGACCCCTTCGGTCGCCCCCGCGCTCCTGGCCAGATGTTCAAGCACAACTCGCGGCATTTGCAATTCAGCTTGAAGATGGGCAACCGAGGGGTTGGAAGACGGCTCCGGGGCCTTTCGGTATATGGGGTTCTTCTCGTGTTTCAGGGCTTCGGTCAGCTCCTTGGCCGTCGCCTCCGGCTTCGTGCGGACCTCGTTGTACACCGGGTAGGCTCGCTCGCATATCGAGGACTCCAGCTGCTCGCTGATATCTTCGAAACGCAGAGGCAGCGTTCCTTCTTGACCAGGCCTCGTGCCGAGTTTGAAGTGGACAGCAATCGCGTGGTCTAGCTGCATCAGCTCGGCGGCATCGGGATTGTCGACTTCATCCAGAACATCCGCAACTTCAACCTCAGACTCCCCCGCAGCAAGTGACACATCTCCGTTGGGCCAGCGACATAAGTATACGGGCATTCGTTTTCCTTTCTGCTCAAGCGCCCAGCTGTCGTTGTTTACGAACAAGCTCGTTAACGGCGGACTAACCCATTCGGCCCGGCTTCAGCTTGCTTGCCCGTACGCGTTGTTTCGAGCAGCAACATAGTAGAACAATTGGCCCGTATGCGCCGAAGATCTAAAACGGCCGTGTTCCGGCGACACCCAATCGGGGATTCCTCCCGGAGCTACGCGGACCGCGGTCCGTCCGGCCACAACGCAAAGGGGGTGGACATATGCGGTGTTGCGGCCTTGCCGACAGCGGGCGCGCTTCGGCCACGGCAATCCCGACTTTGAAGACCTCGTTGAGTGGCAGCGCACCTTTGCGAAGCGGTTCGGCCAGGGTTTCACCTTCATCGGTGCCACCCTGCGATGCGATGTCATAGAGATGGCAGATGTGGGGATGGTTCAGCGAGGAAATGGCCCGGGCCTCCCGCTCCATGCGCTGTTTCAATTCCGGCGAGGATGAAAGATGCGAAGCGAGAACTTTGATCGCCACTTTACGACCCGAGCGGGTATCCGTGGCCTGGTACACCTCCCCATTCCGCCGGCGCCGACCGGAGACTGGATTTCATAGGGGCCAAGTTTTGTGCCAGAGGTAAGGGTCATTCGGTGTCGCGCCACTATAGTTGAAGAAAGGGCATCGAAGCCGGTTTAACTACTCGGATGGGTGGTGGAGAACCGGCGGCGATAGGCGGTAGGTGTCGTGTCCAGCCTCCGGCTGAAGTGCTGCCGCAGCGTCGCCGCCGTCTGTAGCCCCACCGCTTCGGCAATCGCATCGATCCCGTCGTCGGTCTTTTCGAGCCGCATCTGCGCGGCCAGGAGACGCTGGTGGGTGAGCCATTGGTGAGGCGTGGTTCCGGTCTGCTGGCGGAACTGGCGCGCGAAAGTACGCGGCGACATCGCCGCGTGGCGGGCCAGATCTTCCACGCGCAGAGCCTTGCCCAAATGCGATTGCGCCCATTGCAAGAGCGGCGCGAGCCCTCCGGCCGCCCGGCCGTCGACGGGGTTTTGGACGTATTGCGCTTGACCGCCGTCGCGGTGCGGCGGCATGACCAGCCGGCGGGCCACGCGCTTGGCGATTTCGGCGCCATAATCGCACCGGACGATGTGCAGGCAAAGGTCT
>Ga0302326_10016701_pt1 | contig 15341 bp, 16 predicted proteins | sample Palsa_T0_3_FD_202264 | JGI IMG/M metagenome (GOLD analysis project Ga0302326, IMG submission 202264) | Peat permafrost microbial communities from Stordalen Mire near Abisko, Sweden - Palsa_T0_3 | ecosystem: Environmental > Terrestrial > Soil > Palsa > Peat permafrost | place: Sweden: Abisko...
GCTCAAGGCCAGCTGCAATCTGTATCCAACAATCTGGCCAATATTAATACGGATGGCTACAAGGATCAGACTCTGACTTTCGCCGACGTTTTTTCACGGACCGGCATCACGAATGGTAGTGGCGACCCGGTGCAAACTGGCTCTGGCGTCACGGTTTCCTCAACCGATTCCGACTTTACCGAGGGAAGTCTGAACGCAACGGGTACCTCATCGAACATGGCCTTGTCCGGGAATGGGTTCTTTGTCACTCAGAGTTCGAGCGGTTTGCCCGATTACACACGCGCCGGTGACTTTAGCACCAACAAAGCCGGACAAATCACCACACCCGGCGGGGAATTGTTGCTGGGGTATCCGGCGGTCAATGGAGTGGTGAACACCGCGGCCACGTTACAACCCTTGCAGGTCGGCACAGGTGTGACCAGTCCCGCGGTAGCGAGCACTACCTTCAATATTTCGGCTAATCTTGACGCCACCTCCGTGGTCGGTGACACAGCGAGCAGTACACTCCCGATTATCGACTCGCTTGGCGCCTCGCACACCTTGACGGTTACCTATACCATGACAGCGGCAAATACCTGGACTTATGCTGTCACCATGCCAACGGCCGATTTACTTCCCGCGCCGGCGGCTCCCATCCCCCCAACCACAACGGTGGCGTCGGGAACCCTGAACTTTAACAGTTCCGGCGTGTTGGCCTCGACTGAACCAACGGGAGGCACAGCCACCGTCGCCCCCACGGCGGGCATTGCTATTACTATCCCGCCTGTTGCCGTGGCCCCCGCCGTGCAAACCACCTTTGCCGACGGTGCAGCAACCATGCCCTTGACTTGGAACCTGGTTACGGCGGGCAACCCCACCATTACACAGACCTCTACAGCCAGCGCGACCAGCGCCACGAGCACGAACGGCTTCGCCAGTGGCACGCTCTCCACCTATGCCGTGCAGCCCGACGGAACCATCAATGGCACTTTCTCCAGCGGGCAGACGCTTGCATTGGGGCAGGTTGCTGTCGCCTCCTTTGCCAACAATCAGGGCTTGGTCGCCGTGGGCAACAACAACTACGAGGCGAGTGCTGCCTCGGGTGCGCCCGTGATTGGCGTCGCTGGAACCGGTGGAAGGGCCACCATCGTGGGCGGCTCCGTGGAGCAATCAAACGTGAATATCGCAACCGAGTTCGCTAAACTGATCGTGGCGCAGCAAGCGTACTCGGCAAATGCCAAGTCCATTACGACCTTCAACCAGGTCTCCCAGACGACCATCGCGATGCTGCAGTAACCAGGAACTTCTGCTTTCTTAACATTGCATTAAGGACCGGCCGCTCTGCGTCTTCCGCGGAGCGGCGGAGCTCCTTTTCCAGAGCGTTTCTCATATCAGCCTCACGAAGTCGCGGCCGTCCTCGCTTCGTCACCGCCTGCTGGTTGATGAACGGCTGGCGCGGTAAAGATGTTTTTCATCTCCGGCAGCGACTTTCTCGCTAGCTCTGTGCCGTAAAGCAACACCCACCTTCTCTTCTTCCAGCAACGGTCCACCAAATGCTAGACCTCTGGCAAAGGGCGGATGCGCGTGTCTCTGCAGACAGCAATCCACATGCACAACCTTCCGTACCAGGACTGTCGCACCGTGGGTTCACGCGGGAAAACGGGCATACGGGGAGAGAGACCAATGAAGACATCAACCAAGAGCGCGGTACCGATGATCGATGCGAAGTCGATCATCGCCCCACATTCGGCGGACCAGCCTCAGGAGCGGGATCCGGGTGAATTTCTGCCTTGGCTCCCCTGCACGCTGGCGCTAGACCTCCCGGTGGTGAACTTTACGGTCGGCGATCTGCTGAGCCTCACCACCGGCTCAATCGTCGAGACCGCGTACCACCAAAGCAGCGACCTGCCGCTCCGCGTGAACGGACAACTGGTTGGATGGACAGAATTTGAGGTCGTCGGAGAACGCCTTGCCGTGCGACTCACAGACCTGTCATGAAGACGCCACGCTCCGGCAAACCGAGTCCCCTAAGAGACGACACATCGCTGCTACCCGTCCTCGTGAATGAGGTTTCGTTGAGCACCGTTCGCAGCAATACAGGCTTGCTCTCCCGCGCCTGGGAGTGGCTACGAGCCCACCAGGTGGCGCGACCCAGTACCAGACGATTGCGCGTGGCGGAGACAGTTTCGCTTGGTGAAAAGCGCTTCGTTGCTGTCGTTCAGGTAGATGGACGGCACTTCCTGTTAGCCGGCGGTCCCACAAACATCGTGTTGCTGGCGCAATTGGATGCAAAGGATCCCTTCGAAGACGTACTCAAGAAGACCTTGGCTGTTCCCGGGAAACAGGCGGCAAAACGTAAACGGACAACAAACCTCGCTCCGCAAGCGCAGTTGAGTAAAACGAACAGCCCCGCTCATCTGCCTCAGAAGAAGACCACTGCTCGAGGCAATCCTGCAAAACGGTCGAGCAAGCAGAACGCCGTCGGGCAAAGGTTCGCCGCCGTGCCTGCCATAACCCACCTGAACGGAACGGAACCCTTCGGCGATGCGTTGGAGAAGACGATGTCTACCGCCGGACAGTTGCGAAATCAGCCCAGGAAGCAGAATTCCAGATCGACGGCAGAAACGACGGGGTACTACGCGTGAGGAACGGCTTGATCGCGCGAGCGATGCTTTGCATCATGCTTTGTCTGGGAGGCACCTCGGCAGGGGCCATGGCAACGCCGCGTCGTGCTCATAACGGAGAAAGCTTTGGCATAGCGCTCTCGCCATCGCTGTCGATGTTGTTAACTGCCGCGCCGATCCAACTGGGCACCGCGCCTTCGAACCCGAACGAATTGCGAATTACCGGGTTGGGCGGCGGGTCGACGCAGTGGACCGTCGTCATCCTGATGACTTTCCTGACCCTTATTCCTTCCATGCTCATCTGCATGACGCCATTCGCAAGGCTATTGATTGTTTTTCATTTTCTCCGGCAGGCGCTCGGCTTGCAAACTACGCCGTCGAATCAAACCCTCATTGGCTTGTCGGTGATTATGACCTTCTTCCTCATGCAGCCAGTCGGTGAGGTCATTTTCCGCGATTCGATCATTCCTCTGCAACAGGGAAAAATTACCGCAGTCGATGCCCTCGCTCGCGCGGCAGGACCTATGCGCCAGTTCATGTCGCATTTTGTTCGGGAAAGAGATGTCGCATTGTTTCTCGACATGACAAAAGAGTCCCGTCCCGAGAACATCGGCGATGTTTCCTTCCGCGTCCTGCTCCCGGCTTACATCCTTTCCGAATTAAAGGCGGGCTTTCAGATTGGTGCCGTCCTCTTTTTGCCGTTTCTCGTAGTGGACATGGTCGTAGCGTCGATTACAACCTCTGTCGGCATGATGCAGCTGCCGCCCGTGGTCATTTCTACTCCCTTGAAGCTGCTGCTATTTCTCATGGTCGACGGCTGGCACCTACTTATCGGCGCTTTGATGAGGAGTTTCAGCTAATGAGCGTCGATCAGGTAATTCTGTTAGCCCGTCTGATGCTGCAAGAGGTTGTGATTCTGCTTGGGCCGGTTCTGGCTGTCGCCATCGTCGTCAGCCTGGTGGTCAACATTCTGCAAGTGCTGACTTCTTTGCAGGACCAGACTCTGTCACAAGTGCCCAGATTGCTGGTCACGGGAACAGCGCTTTTTCTGCTGATGCCCTGGATGTGGCGCCACCTCGCCCATTACACCATCAACCTACTAACTGACTTTCATCAGGTCCTGCAGTAGTGAACATATCTCTGGTTCAGATCTTCGGTGCATTCTTGACCATCGGCGTCCGACTAACCGGCATGATACTCTTCGCGCCATTCTTTGGCAGTGCCGCGGTTCCGGCCCGCGTGAAGGCCATGCTGGTGATTACCCTGACGGCGCTCCTTTATCCCATGCTTTACGCCACAATGCCGCAGATAAGTGTCAGCCAGTGGCCAATGTTGGTGTTCAGTGAGTTGCTGATCGGAATCGCCATGGGGGTCGCGACCAACGTTGTCTTCGACGGCGTGCAGATGGCCGGACAGGTATTGAGCGTCCAGATGGGTTATTCGCTGGTCAGTATCCTCGACCCGCAAACACTCGCGGAATCGACCGTAGTGGCCACGTTTCATCAGACGATTGCCATGCTCATCTTTTTGCGTCTCAACGTCCACTTCTGGATTCTGCGCGCACTGACACGCAGCTTCGATTATCTCCCTCCCGCCTCAGGTCATTTCAGAGGGGCGTTCGTTGCGACTGTACTCCAGGCAGGGGCTAGCGTTTTTACCATCGGCGTCCAGATCGCCGCACCGGTGCTCTCTGCCACCCTGTTTACCGACATCGCGCTCGGTTTGTTGGGAAAGGCATCGCCGCAACTGCCGCTCATGTTGTTGGGGCCGGCGGTAAAGAGCGTTCTTGGATTAATACTTTTAATTTCCGCGCTCAAATACTGGCCGAATCTCTTTGAAACCATGTTCCTCCGTTCCACGATCACCGCCGACCACATACTTCACCTGGCTCGGTAGCAGTTCACGCGATAGGAATCAATGGCTGATAGCAGCAAGACCGAACAGGCGACACCGAAGCGACACAGTAAGGCGCGAGAAAAGGGCCAGGTAGCCCGTTCACGCGAACTCCCCGGTGTCTTTGCTCTTGCCGGAGTAGCTGGGGCGACGACGTTGATGGCGTTCACTTCGGTCACTCACTGGACCACGTTCTACCGCAACACGCTTTATGTTGCTTCCACCGGCAATTTCGATAGCAACGGGCCCCTTTTCTTCTGGAGCTCGGTTGAAGTGATGCGTTGGATTGGCCCCATCCTGCTGGCCGCGATGATGCTCTCGGCGTTTTCCGGGGTGGCTCAGGGTGGCATCAACTTTGCCCCGGCAGCACTGGCTCTGAAGTTCGAGCGATTCAACCCTGCCAGCAAGCTTGGCCAGATCTTCTCCCCAGTCGGCCTCAGCAACCTGCTGAAGTCGTTGCTCCCCTTCGCGGCCATTCTCTGGATCGCAGTCAATTCCATTCGCGACAACTGGGAAACAATGGTGCACGCCTCTAACCTGGGATTGAGGGTTTTCGCCGGCTTTGTGGGCAGCATGGTGTTTGCCTTGACCTGGAAGGCCGGCCTTATCTTGCTGCTCTGGTCCGTTGTGGACTACGTGTTCATCCTGATGAAGATGAACAGCGACATGAAGATGACCAAGCAGGAGGTGCGCGAGGAACACAAGGAATCAGATGGCAATCCAGTCATCAAGTCTCGTATCCGCCAGCTGCGCAGGGCGATGCGCAGGAGACAGTCTTTGAAAGCCGCTGCCACGGCAACCGTAATTGTGACCAACCCAACTCACTATGCAGTCGCTCTCCGCTACGAAACCGAGATGCCTGCGCCCGTCGTTGTCGCCAAAGGATCTAACCTCTTGGCAGAGAAGATCAAGCAGCTGGCACGCGAGAGCGGCATCATGTTGGTGGAGAACAAGTCTCTGGCGCAGGCGCTTTACAAAAGCGTGGAAGTCGGCGATTCGATACCAGTCAAGTTGTACCAGGCAGTCGCTGAGATTCTGGCCCTAGTATTCCGTGCTGAGGCCGAACTTCGCAAGGCCGAAGCGGCGCGGAGCTCACGTAACGCTTCAGGGCAGAAAGCTGAAAACGGTCCGTCGATACCGACCCCGGGAGCGGCGCGATGATGGCACGCCTGCTAGCCTTGCTCCGTAAGTCCGGCGAGTGGATTGCGCCTATAGCTGCCGTCTCTATGGTCTTTGTGATGCTGGTTCCGTTGCCCAGCTTCATCCTCGACCTGCTGCTGACCATCAGTATCACCGCGTCGATGCTGGTGCTGCTGACTGCCATCCAGATTCTGCGCCCGGTACAATTCTCAGTTTTTCCCAGTCTGTTGTTGTTACTCACCCTGCTTCGCCTGTCGCTCGATCTGGCCAGCACGAGGCGCATTCTGCTGCATGGCAATGAGGGGACCGCGGCTGCGGGCAAAGTGATTGAAGCCTTTGGCCAATTCGTTGTTGGCGGCAATTACATCGTTGGCTTCGTTCTCTTCCTAGCCCTGATCGCGATTCAGTTTCTGGTCATCAGTCATGGTGCGGTGCGTACGGCGGAGGTTACAGCCCGCTTCACTCTCGATGCCATGCCGGGCAAGCAGATGGCAATCGATGCCGATCTGAACGCCGGTATCATCAATGAGCAACAGGCTAAGGCACGCCGGGAGCGAGTGGCGCGCGAGGCTGAATTCTGCGGCGCGATGGATGGCGCGGCCCGCTTCAGTCAACGCGATTCCTTGGCCACCATCCTGATCATGGCCATCAACATCATCGCCGGCTTCTTGATCGGCGTGTTTCAACAAGGTGTTCCCTTCCAGGACGCGCTAAAAACCTACACCATTCTTACGGTCGGGGATGGATTGGTAACCATCCTGCCTTCTTTGCTGGTCTCGGTCGCAGGTGGCATTGTCGTAACCCGGGCGGCATCGAAGGAGTCTCTGGGCGTGAATGTGGGCAAGCAGCTCTTCAACAGTCCGCGCCTGCTTTGGATTGCGGGCGGCGCACTCACGGCCCTGGGGCTGATTCCCGGCTTGCCGAAATTCTCCTTCTTCAGTCTGGCCGCTGTCCTTATGTACGCGGCGTGGAAGATGAAGCCGCAAGTCATAAAAGATGAAGTAGAAGAGCTGGATGTGATTTCCAAGTCGGCCGCCCCTGGTGGTGTGGCAGCTCCCACAGCAGATCCCATGGATGCCGTTCTCAAGCTCGACGACCTCATGCTCGAAGTGGGAATGGGCCTGGTGCCCCTGGTCGATGCCAAGCAGGGAGGTCAACTCCTGACCCGGGTAAAGTCGATGCGCAAGAACCTTGCCCAGCAGCTCGGTTTCCTGGTCCCGTCCATCCACATTACCGACAACCTCTCGCTGAAGGACCGGGAATATGTGATCTACCTGCGGGGGGCCGAGATAGCGCGTTGGGAGCTGCGCCGCGACAGCCTGCTGGCCATCAGCTCCAACGCCGATGCTGCCGAGCTGCCCGGCCAGGATACCCGCGAGCCGGCCTTTGATGTGGCCGCAAAATGGATCTCACCGCAAACCCAGGGCCAGGCGATTGCCGCTGGGTATGCGGTCGTCGACCCGACATCCGTGCTGGCCGCTCATCTGGCCGAAGTGATCAGGCAGAATGCTCATGAACTCTTGTCACGGCACGAAACCAGGAGATTGATCGATCGGCTGAGTGAGTCTCACCCTAAGCTGGCCGATGAACTGATCCCTAAGCTCATGAGTTTGGGAGAAGTCCAGAAGGTCTTACAGCAGCTGCTTCGTGAGCAAGTGTCCATCCGTGACATGGGCACGATCCTCGACACTCTGGTCGACGCCGCCTCCTTCAACAAGAATCCGATTGCATTGGTCGAAGCAGTGCGCCACGCGCTCGGCCGGGCACTGATCCGGCCCTTGCTCAACGATAAAGGCGAGCTCAAGGTGGTCACTCTGGACTCCGCCATCGAAGAAGAGTGCACACGCGGGTCGAACCTGCAGCCAAACCAGGCAAATTCCACTCCACAACAATTAAGCCTTGCTCGCCGCGTACTCGACGGACTACGAACCAATTTCGGTAAAGAGATCAGCACCGCGCCTCCTGTCCTGCTTTGCTCCTCTCCCGGCCGGTACTACCTTCGCCGGTTGCTGGAACCATTCATCCCCAGGGTGGTTGTCATCTCTCCCGGGGAGATTCCGCCGTTAACGCCGGTGCAATCTCTAGGGGTCCTCCATTGAGAAGCGCACGTGCCACTTGCTGAAAGTTAAGACGAAGTCTGCAACAGGATCTAAGGTTCCGAACTCCACAGGAGAAGTGACTGAGTGCCTCACGATGAGGGTAGCAAAATGACAAATGCAGAAGTAGCTTACCGCGCCAGCAGCAAGGGTATCGAAGAACGGAACGAACTGGTGTTGCGGGAACTACCGCAGGTCTACTACGTGGCAGCGAGAATTCGCGAGCGATTGCCCAAGCATGTAGAAATGGAAGATCTTGTCCAGGCCGGGGTGATCGGTCTACTCGATGCCTGCCGTAACTACGATAACGAACATGATGCCCAATTCTCGACCTTCGCGAAACACCGTATTCGCGGTGCGATCCTGGATAGTTTGCGCAAACTGGATTGGGGTTCTCGCACCTTGCGCCGGAAAGGCCGTGAGATCGCTGTATCTGCCGCCAGGCTTGAATCGCAGCTGGGAAGGTACCCGATCGAAGAAGAGCTCGCAGCCGACCTCAAGATGAGTGTCGACGAATTGCAGACAGCGTTGACCCAGCTCGATGGCCTGTTCCTGGTGGGACAAATGGCCAATGTTGCCGGCGACAGTGGAGAGTCCCTGGATCTGATCGAATCGGCCCCAAGTGCCGGTAGAGACAATCCCTTTGAGCTTTGCCTGGAAGGCGAAATGAAAGCCCAGCTGGCCGCGGCCGTATCGCGAATGTCGGAGAGAGAGCAGCTGATTCTCTCGTTGTATTACTACGAAGAGTTGACCATGAAGGAGGTCTCGGAAGTGGTCGGCATCGCGGTTTCACGGGTATCTCAAATCCACGCCGCCGCCATGTTGAAATTGCGCGTCTCATTGGCCCATCTCAACAACGCAACCGCGGCGCCCACGGGCAGTATGCCGGCAGTCTCTCAGCGTCTCAATCCTCCACCGCGCAAGGCCTCATCATGACCTCGACATCCGGATCGGAGGAAACAATGGCAACCAACAGTGGCGTCCAGTCCAAGGCGCGTAGCATTCACTCCTGCAACTTTCGTTATGCGGGGCGCTTGTCGAATGAAAATGCCCGTGCATTAACCTCCTTGCATGAAAAATTTGCTCTCAACGTCACCAATTCGCTTGAAGTCTATCTGGGCACCTCGATTCGACTGAAAATGGTTTCGCTGGAACAGTTGGCTCTACAGGACTACATCAACTCGGTGGCCCCGAGCACCTACCTGCTGCCCTGCGCGCTTAACGTGATGGAAAGCAATTTGCTTATGGAGATGGACGTCAGGCTGATCTTTCCCATCATCGACCTGCTTCTGGGAGGCGCCGGCACGACAGCATCGGATGAGCTACGCGAGCTTACAGAGATCGATGAGGAGATTATGGAGAGTATCACCGGCCTCATCATAAAGGAGGTGGACCGCTCCTGGCGCGCCCTGAATCTCTCTCTGGCGCCTGCACATTGCATCAAACCCGCTCTCATCACACAAATCTACCCGGCAAATGAGAAGCTGGTGCTTTTGATGTTCGAGATGAGCATTGGGGCTACCACCGGATCTTTCAAAATCGTGTTGCCAACGTCCTTTGTGGGCTTCCTCCTGAGGCACCTCAAAGCAGCGCAATCGAAGAAGATATCGAGTCTTCGCCATCTCCCCAACCCCAGTCTTCGCGAACGGATGCTCGACTGTGATTTCACCGTGGCCGTCGATGTTACCCAGATGCGAGTTTTGGTGAAGGACCTGGTCGATCTCAAACCGGGAACAATTTTAAAGCTGAAGGCACCAGTGAAGAACCCCGGCCGGCTTACGGTGGAAGGCGTCGACATCTTTGAGGCATTGCCAGTTCGCAACGGCAAGCTGAAAGCTGCGCAACTCTCATGCCGATCCCAGGAACCGGCAGCGAAGAAGGAATAGGATGACAACCAAGGATGTAGCTGAGAAAATCTGCCGGCCTTTTTCCCAAGCCTTGTTTAGCGCCCTGGTTTCTGCCATCAGCGCAGCGAGCGGATCGTCATGGCTGGTCACTGCCGTGCCGGATGCGCAATCGACTGAGGACGAGTCGCAGCCGGTCCGCATAAGCCTGGTGCTCGACGGAGATCTGCGAGGGGAATTCCTGCTTCAGTTCCGCCGCGCCGACGCGGTCAAGCTGGCGGCAAAGTTCCTGCAGCAACCTGAGGGTGAATTCGGAACAGAACAGTCTGAAGCCATCCTGAAATGTGTTGAAGCAGGAATGAGTCAGTTCGGTTCCGCAGTCGCGAAAGAGTACGGCACATTTACGAGCAAGGCCTCCATTGTTTCCGAGCCAGCGTCCGACAGCGGGAACATTGCTGAAGCCACTGCCGCCGACGATGGCGGTAATCGCATTTCGTTTCTCATGTACCTCAACCCCGTCCTGACCGAAGCGTTGGCTCTTCAGGCAAAAAAGACCAGCGCAGAGACAACGGACGGAAACTCGAAAAGCACCGTGAAGGAGAAGGCACGGGAGCCAAACCCGGAACCGTTAAACCTGCAGCTGGTGATGGATGTTGAACTCAACGTGACCCTCCGTTTCGGGCAGCGCCAGCTTGCGCTGCGCGAAGTGCTGGAATTGACAAGCGGGTCCGTCATCGAACTCGATCGCCAGGTGGAGGAACCAGTCGAACTCCTTCTGGAGGGCAAGGTAATTGCCAGGGGCGAGGCGGTAGTCATCGATGGAAACTATGGGCTTCGCGTGACCGAAGTACCGAATCCGATCAATCCCCAGGTGCTCCGTTGAGCGCGCGAAAGGAGCAGAGAGACCTATGAAGTTGATCCCGTCTGTCGCGATGCCGGCCTGGACGAGCGGGCTAAAGGCCATCACATCCAGATGTGGAGGTTGCCAGAGATCTCTGGCGTTGCGCCATCTGTCTGCGCATAAGGTCGGCATCAGGATGCGTGGCTCCTGGTATTGCAGCGCGCGGTGTTTCCGGTGGGCCGCTGAGCAGGAGGTCGCACGACTCCTGAAGCCGATACCAGAGCAGACGGCTCACACCTCGCGCATGCCACTAGGGCTGAATTTGATCAACCACGGCTTGCTGACGATTGAGCAATTGAAGAAAGCAACCGACGAACAGAAAGAGGCTGGCGGAGAGATCGGCGTACTCCTCTTGCGTCAGGGCGTGGTCAGCGAGAAGCAGTTGACTGCCGTTCGCGCCACGGAATGGGGATGTCCGGTATTTGCCATACCGAAGCAGGCGATTCGAGTCGGGATTGACCTTCCGGTCACTCTCATGCGCATCTATTCTATGACTCCAGTCCATTACGCAGTCAGGACCAATTTGCTGTTCGTCGGCTTCGTTCATACTGTTGAGTATGGGCTGCTCTATGCCATCGAGCAGATCACCGAATGCGAGACAAAGCCCTGTTTCGTAACTCCCAGCGATTTTCAAACGCAGCTGCAGCAACAACAAAAAGAACAGGAACAGCTGGAGTTGACCCCCGCGAGAGAGCAAAAGTTCGAAGATATTCAGACCGCAGCGGAGATCGCCGGTACTCTGTGTACTTCTGGCCTGGAGATCGAGGCTGAGGAAGCTTTCATCGGAAAGTGCAAGGATTACCTATGGGTACGCCTCAAAGGTGGGCACCAGGCCATCGACCTTCTATTCAGGACCGGGTGACCCTCACGCCAGCTCATTTCATCCAAAAACTGCAACTTTCGTTGGAAAGATTTTCTCTACCTGCCGATAGAGCCACAGCAGGTAGGAAAGAATGCCTTATCAGGCGATCGACAGAGTAACAGATCATAGTTGGGTTCCGTCATCTGCGTGGCGTCGTCTCAGCTTGCCGCAACAGAAGAAGGTCGCGCGCAGGAAATCAGATTTTCTGGATGATATACCGGTCATGTCGGCGACGGTTCTCGGTTTGGAAATACTCCTGCATGAGCCGTGCATCGATTTGCGCATGGCTTCCGAGCTGGTTTTGAGCGATGTCGGAGCGACCATCCAGATTCTAAGGTTGATTGGACGAGAGTATGAATTTGCCACTGAGCACCCCTGCCGGATGGGGGACTGCCTGGCCGGTCTGGACGCGGTTACCTGGTTCGACGCAATTTCCGCGCGAACATTCGCATGCGACCGCGAACATGCGGCAATTACTGAGCTCTGGAATCACTGCCGCCTGGTGGCCCAGTATGCACAATTAGTTGCTGAATCGCTCGAGGGCGTTTCACCGGAAGAGGCCTACCTGGTTGGCCTGCTGCATGAGATCGATGCTATTCCGAAAATATTGGGTTGGCCGAGCGACAGCCTCGACGACAGGGAATCGGCGCCCTTATCAGCTGTGGAGGGCTCGCTGCCGCTGTTCGTGCTCTCTGCCATCCAAAGCATGAATGATTCACGTTCCTCCTCTACCTGGAAAATCATCCTGACCTCAGCTCACGAACTGGCTGGATCCAGACCGGATTTCGATCCAACGACACGCCCGGACTTCGATTCCTTGGTCATGAGCCCACGTTGGGGGGAACGCGTTCCTATTATCGCGGATTGTATGATGGCCCGATCTTGATGTCTCCCTCACGTATTTCTCATTGACTCCTCATGCGCGCCTTAGTTGCTCTTCGCGGCATTTGTTTGACGCGCTGAAACAAAGGAGATAAGCCCTATAAGCAGCAACGGCCTTTCGCGTGCACATCGCCTGCCTGAGGGACACGATGAGCAGCGGATACTACGCAGCCTGTACCGGACTGATGGCCCGAACCGAAGCGCTCGAGACCATAGCCAATAACCTGGCTAACGTGAGTACTGTGGGATTTCGCGCAAGCCACAACGTGTTCAGCTCTCTTCTGGCGACGACCGGTGAATCTCCCCTATCTGTTCTGAATCAAGACGCCAACGACTATGGCGTCTTGAGCGGCACCCAACTGGATACATCTCAAGGCGCACTCGAGCGCACCGGCAACGGTCTCGATCTTGCTATGGAAGGGCCTGGCTACTTCGTAGTGCAGACGGCCGCTGGCCCTGTCTACACGCGAGGCGGAAACTTCCGTGTGTCCCCACAATCGCAACTGACTACCTCCGCGGGCGATCCGGTCCTGGGTGACAACAACCGTCCAATAACCGTCATTGGAGCGCTCACCTCCATTAGCCCGGACGGAACAATTTCCATCAATGGTGCCATCGCTGGACGGATGAAGATGGTTGAGTTCGCACCTACCGTGCAGATACAGAGTGCGGGAGGCACCTACTATCACGCGCCCCCCGGCACCGCAGTTCCCGCCACCAAATCTCAGGTGCGTCAGGGAATGCTTGAGAGCTCAAACGTCAACCCGATCACCGCGGTGGTCGAGGTAGTCACTGCGCAGCGTGAGGTGGAAACCATGCGCCACGTGCTTACTATGATCAACTCCGAACTCGATAAGACCGCAGCTCAGGACCTACCACGTCTTAGCTGACGCAGTTTCGCAATTTGCACAGAACCAGGTGTGAAAGGAAACCAGACATGTTTCGTGCCCTCTACACGGCAGCCAGCGGTATGACGGCTCAACAGTTAAACCTGGACAACATCGCCAATAATCTCGCCAACTCCAGCACCACGGGATTTCAGCAGCGTCAGGTCAACTTCACCGATCTTCTGTATCAGAACGAAATCATGCCCGGCGCCGCTGCAACGCAACAGACTACGGTTGCGGCTGGTCTGCAGATAGGCCTCGGTACCCGTACGTCGGAAACAGAAATTATCCAGACCCAGGGCGATTTCGCGACCACCGGCAACCCTCTCGATTTGGCCATCCAGGGCCAGGGCTTTTTTCAAATCCTTCTACCCAACGGACAAATCGGTTACACCCGCGACGGTTCGTTTCATCCGGATGCACAAGGAGCCATGGTCACGGCGGATGGCAATCCGCTGCAACCCGCGGTAACCATCCCTGCCGACGCAGTGAGCGTGACCGTTGGCAGCGACGGCACCGTCAGCGTGACTCAGCCCGGCCAGACCGCAGCCACTCAGGTGGGCGCCATCCAGACCGCGCTCTTCGTCAACCCGGGCGGATTGAATAGCGCAGGAAACAACATATATTTGCCCACAACTGCTTCTGGTCAACCAGTGGTAGGCGCGCCCGGGGGCGCAGAGGGATTGGGATCTCTGCAGCAGGGCATGCTCGAGCAGTCGAACGTGAGTGTTGTCAGCCAGTTCGTGGCTATGATCCTGGCTCAACGATCCTACGAATCGAACTCACGGGTGGTAAAAGCTGCGGACGAAATGTTGCAACAGCTGAATCAGCTTTCGACGTAGGAACACGTGGATGAGAAAAGAAACTTCGGGTTGTGATTTATGAAGGCGAAATGGATACCGTTCTTGTTGATTGCGGTTATGGGTGCGCCGGCACGCGGGCAATCTCAGTCTCCAGACCGCTTTGCTCTCACCGCGTCCCAGGTTGCTCTCGCTATCTCATTGAGCGGGATGCAAACTAGCCCCGAGCATGTATCTCTGCTCACCCGGGTGGTCGCAACCGAGCCAGCCCCTGTGCTCGATGTCTTGTCCGTTGAAACACTTAGCAAAGGACCCGTGACAGAGAACTCTGGGGTTCGATTGCGCGTCAAGCTGGCCTGTCGTATTCCGGCGAGATGTTTACCGTTCTACGCCATCGTCAGTTCTGTCCCTTCGACAGCTTGGCCCGGAAGCATTGTGGCAAACGCGCCCCTTTCCGGAACCGCGGGGTGGAACGCGAGCAGTGAGGTCACCATGAAGGCTGGCACGCATGCCACGCTGCTGATGGATGATCAACGATCCCATATCCAGATCGCCGTGATAAGTCTTGAGAACGGCATCGTGGGCCATCGCATCCACGTCGCCAGTCCCGACCATAAGCAGACCTATGTCGGCGAAGTGGTCAACGCACGTCTGCTTAGAGGGAGCTTCTAATATGCAGCCGAGTTTGATACTTATGAGACGAACCGTCGCCCTCGTCTTGCTTGGAGCCTCCTCGCTCTTTGCCTCCCCTTTCAACCTGCTGAAGCCACATCCTGCTAAAACTCCGGAGCAGCTGCGTGCGGAGTACCTCGCACGCTTGCAGCAGCAGTATGTTCCGGCGATCGAGGAGGGCAGCGTCGGCAGTCTATGGACGGCCCGTAGCGTTCTAGGCGACTTCTCTTCCGACTACAAGGCCCGCAACCTAAACGACACCATCACCATTCAGGTCGCCGTGCAAACAACGGCAGCGCAATCTGGCACCGTGGACAGCGAGCGAAGCTTCACCAGTAGCTCCGCCATCACCGGCATCATGGGCAGGGTTCCCGCGGCGACCAATCCTCTGCTGTCGGGGAACTCCTCCTCAGTGCTTAAGGGGCAGGGATCGACGGCGTCCAATACCACCTTCTCCACCAACCTTACAGGGCAAGTGATCGCGGTATTTCCCAATGGTAATCTCGTGGTCCAGGCGGAGCGCCAGATTTTCATGAACAATCAGCACGAAAATATAATCTTGCGCGGCATGGTCCGGCCAGGCGACATCGGCCCCGGCAACATGGTGCCCTCGGCAGCTCTCACGAACCTCGAGATTGAGATGAAGGGCAAGGGAATCATCGCGGACGGAGTTCGTCCGCCGAATGCCATCACCCGGGCGGTCCTATGGCTGTTAAATTTTTGAAGCGCATGCTGCCCCATCGCAAAACGCAAAAGCGGCT
>Ga0302326_10016702_pt1 | contig 15340 bp, 16 predicted proteins | sample Palsa_T0_3_FD_202264 | JGI IMG/M metagenome (GOLD analysis project Ga0302326, IMG submission 202264) | Peat permafrost microbial communities from Stordalen Mire near Abisko, Sweden - Palsa_T0_3 | ecosystem: Environmental > Terrestrial > Soil > Palsa > Peat permafrost | place: Sweden: Abisko...
CCATCTGGGAGGGTTCGGGTAACGTCGCCGCGCTCGACGCGCTTCGCGCCCTGACCCGGCAGCCGGAGTCAGCCGAGGCCTTCTTCGCCGAGCTCGATCTGGCTGCTGGAGCCGACAGCCGGCTGGATCAGGCGGTTGTCCGGCTGCGCAAGGAACTCAGCGACCCTGGCCAGGCCCGTGCTCGCTATCTCGCCGAGGGCATGGCGCTGGCCTTGCAGGGTGCGCTGCTCGTGCGGCACGGCCCCCCCGCGGTGGCTGACGCGTTTGTCGCGTCCCGGCTGGCCGACGGTTCCGGGGAATTCAGGGGATGGGGGCACGCCTACGGGACGCTTCCTTCCGGCACCGACACGGCCGCCATCATCAGCCGCGCCATGCCGGCCATCTGAACTGTCGCACCCGGGCCAGCCTGAACACTGGCCATCAAGGCTGAAGGCGGGCCTGGCCAGGCCCGCCTTCTGGGAAATGCACCTAAACCCGATGGCCCAGGCATAGCCGCTGTGCCCTTCTATAGCCTTACGGCCACAGAAGGGCACAGCAGGGTGGAATGTACTGAAGTCACGAGCAGGGAAGTCTGTGACCAGACCCTGGTTCGGTGCCCAGAAAGCATGAGCCTCCCATCCGATTACCAGCCGCCAAGACCATCCGCACGTCTGACTAGTTACCCGTAGCCGCCCGGAACCTGACGACCAATTCAGCAGGTACGCGACCGCGATCCTTGACTTCGATACCCTGCGCCTTAGCCCACTCACGAACCTCCGTGGTGTTAAGACCGCTGGCGGCCGCCCTGCGCCCGCTCCGGGCTGGCCGCCGGGCCGTGCCGCCACTGCTCCGCCGGGCGGCGTCAACATATCGGGCCAGCGCCTTACGCAGCGCCTCAGCATGCTTCGCGTTCAGGTCGATCTCGTACTCCGCACCATCTAGTGCAAAGCGGACGGTCCCCTCGGCCTCGCTACCATCGATGTCGTCGATGAACAAGGTTTGTATCTTCTGAGCCACGTGTACTCCCGTTCCACTCGTTGAATAGTATATAAGCGTAGACGATCGACTCACTATAAGTCCGCAGCAGCCCCCCATTTACATTACGTGCCGTTCGATGAACGCCGCCCGTCACTTCCCGCGATGGAGCAGGCGCCTGCGGGCGAAGTAACCAACCGTGCGCGACCGCACACCTTAAGCCGCAGGGGTAGTGCGGCTCAGGCCGCACTTGGACTACCTTGCGGGGCCAGCGTCTTTGCTGTCATGCCGGAAACTGACTACCGCTTGACCCGTGTCGTATTGCCCCGGTAACCGAGTGCACTTAACGCCCCGGCACCAGCCCGGTATGTAGGTCGCAGCAACTGCGCACGCGATTGCGGAGTATCTGACAGCGGTCGTGTCACTACGAATTTTGCTGAGCCGAACGTTCAGAACGATCCCAGCCCAGGGCCTTCTGCCGGTTCTTTCACGCGGTGGCCGCGGCGCATAGGCGCCGCGGTAACCGCCGCGGAGCCGGCATCGCGGCACGTGATGAGCGCGGAAAACCTCGGGATACCAGCTTATTTAGGCAGGTCAGATGGCCTTCTGGGGACACTGTGGTCCGCAGGCGGCGATCATGCGCCAGGCCGCGCAAGCCTCTTCGGGAAGATGACTAATCTTGTTAAGGGAGGATAACTGATTCTGCGTCGTTAGGATTTCGACTACCTTGCCGCCTTTGCAGCGGCCAACGCAAAGTCTCGTACTTCGGCCGGCGTCCAGCGGGCTCGGCACCCGCATGAGCCGGTATGCGTTCCACGTCATACAAGTCGCGTCCACGATTTATCGTCTGCTGAGAACACATCGTCGATACTTGCCGTGAGATCAGGGAAGCCCGTCAGTCCCTCTCGTATCCTTGCGTTTCGGCCCGTCGGGTGAACCACCGCCAAGCTGTGTCCCATCTACCGTTCGCTAGTGACTGACTAGCCATGTTCTTTCCGCTCTGGTAACGACCCGGGAACCTATTCAGCAAGGATTTCGCCGGCGGCTGGGCTGTCCCCCGGCCGGTCCCGCAGTTCCTGCCAGGTCTTGCCGCTGCGAATACTATCCGGCCGCTCGGCCACGATGTCTGATCCCGGGCGCGCGTCGGCATCGCGGACCTTCACCAGAATCCAGCGTTCCTCGCCGGTCCGGGTCAGGGCAAAGCCGCCCGATAGTTTGCGGCCGTCCAGGATGAACGAGAGATGCCCCGGCTCATCCCGGACGATATCGGCGGTGCCCTCGTCCCAGATGATGACGGCGCCGCTGCCCCGTCGGTGGTTCTCGTGAACGCCCTCGAACTCGCCCGCCGACATCGAGTGGTCCTCAACCGGGACGGCGAGCCGCCGGACCGCAGGGTCGAGCGATGGCCCCTTGGGTACCGCCCAGGAACGCAGGACGTCGCCCGATTGCAGGCGGAAATCGAAATGCAGCGTCGTCGCGTCGTGCAGTTGCACGACAAACCGAGGCAGGGTGACCACATCTCAGTATCGAGGCATTGCCTGCCCTCACCGGAACGGCACTGTCCGCCGGGCCCCGGCGCGGCGTACGCTCGAAGTACCGCCGCGAGCTCTGGCGGCCGTGAGCGCTACTCCGCACCAACTGGGGAGTTGATGATGGGCATCTTTTCCTGGCTTTCGCGCTGGCGTGAGGACCCTTCGGAGCGGCACACCTTGGTGTTCCGGAACGACGAAGACGCCCCGGAGTTCGACGAGGTCAGGCGGGCAGCCGCGGCGGACGTCGCCGCGGTGGAGCAGGACGACAAGTTCTTCGGCCCCAACTCCCCCGCGAGCCAGGGCGACGGCATCTAACCGGCCCCGGCCCGTAACCGGCCCCGGCCCGTAACCGGCCCCGGCCCGTAACCGGACTCGCCGGTTCCGGCTGAGCGAGGCCGGCCGGCCTCATCGCGTCAGAGCTGGAAGCTGGTGCCGACCGCGTTCGGGATGAACGCGGCGGGGAACCGGGCGGATATCGCGTGCTGGGCGCGCCAGCCCGTGCAGTGGGCGGGCACCAGCACGCCCGGGTTCAGGGCGGCCAGGTCGTCAAGGACGCGCGGGATCAGCGGCTCGAACCCCGGGCCGGCCAGGTGAAACCCGCCGAGCAGCGCGTAGAGGGGCTGGCCGCCGGCCAGCCGCTGGGCGTAGCGGGCGATGTTGACCACGCCCGCGTGACCGCAGCCGGTAATGACGACAAGGCCGCGGTCGCGGACGTTGATGATGAGCGCCTGGTCATCCAGGACCAGGGGATCGGGCCGCCAGCGGCCCTCGAGCCAGGCCTGCTGCGCCGGGAAGCCGGGCTCGTACCCGGTCGTACGCGCGACCTCACCGGTGACCAGCACGGACCGGCCGAACAAGAAGCTGGGCTGCTGCTCCTCGATGATGTCGAAGCCCGCCTCAGTCAGCGCGCGGCGGCTGGTGGTCGGGAGCTCCCGCGGCTCGCGTCCGGGCAGCTGCAGGCGACGCCGCCGCCAGAAATGCGGGTGGATAAGCACCGGCATGTTCACCTGGCCGAGGACGCGGATCAGCCCGTCGATCCCGGTCGTGTGATCGAAGTGGCCGTGACTGCACACGATGGCCTCGATGGAGGACGGGTCGATGTCGAGCCGGCGCATGTTCTCCGTGACGCCGTCGGGGCTGGTGCCCGCGTCGAACAGGAACCGGTGCTCGGTCCCGGCCTTGGTCACCGTGACCAGCATCGAGAATCCGTGTTCCGCGATCAGCGCGTCGGGAACCTGCCCGCCCGTCATCACCGCCGCCGGCCGCCGCGGGCCGGCTCCGAGGGTGACCCGGCGCGCGGGGCCCTGATCGGCCATCAGGTTGTCGGTGAGGTTGTCCATCAGCGTGATCACCGTCACCGAATCGACCGGTTCCAGGTCGATCTCGATCGCGGGCGTCACGTCATGCCGCACGGTGGCGGCCGGCCGGGCCGGGCTGTCATCTAGGCACACGCGGCCATCGTAGGGCCAGCGAGCAGACCAGTCCCTAGGGCGGGGGCATCCGCCTCGTCAGCCTGGCCATGATCGCCTGAGCCACCGTTTCCGGGTCGGCGCAGCCGACGATCCACTCGTCGTAAGAGGATCCCTCGAGTACTACCCGCAATCCCCTGGGCGTGCCCGGGTGCACGACGGCGAATGTCTTCCTGCCATTGCTCCACACGGTGCCGACCTCGATCGAGTCGGGAATTCTCGTGCCTAGCTTGATGCCGCCATCGGCCGGGCCGTGGGCGTCCTCGACCACCTCGATGCTCCGCAGCGCCGACAGCGGCACCCGGAAGTCACCGTGGACCCCGCCGATCTTCTCCGCCACCGACAGGCGCAGCACCAAGTCGCCGCCCACTACCTGCAGCTCTGCCATCCAGACCTCATCGTCCCTGCTGCTCAGTCCTCTACCCGCCAGCTTATTGAGCTGTCAGCAGCTTATTCGGCTGTCACAGTGGCCTATGGACCTTGAGGCATTCGAACTGGTGCTGCTGCGTCCGCACCCGGCCTGATTGTCGTTGGGCGGTAGTCCGAAAGTTACGAAGCTGTGACCGGTTAAGGGTGGCCTGACGAGTCGCCGAGCAGTCTTTAACCAGGGGCGCATATTAACGGCGCCGCGCGTGACAGTGGCCTGATTTCGTCGTTGGTTGGGAGAGCACATGCCGAGCAGCTGTCTAGACCGAAACGCTTCCGCGCATCATCTCGGATCGCCGCAAGCCGGGCGTGCCCTTCGCCGGGCCGGGACCGTGATCACCGCGGCTCTTGCCCTCACACTCACCAGCGTCGTGTCCTCCTCCGCCCTGGCCGCTCCCGCACCGGCGACCGCGCATCCGGCCGCTCCGGCCTGGGACATCGTCAAGCAGGTTCACAACGGGCCGTTCGGCGGCTTCACCACGGTCATCGCGGTCGGCCGGAACGGCGGGTGGGCCTTCAACCAGGGCCCGGTGCCCACCGCCTGGCGGCGCAGCGGATCGACCTGGACGCAGGTGCGGTTCCCCGGCCAAGCCAACGAGGTGGTGGTCGCCGCCGGGGCCACATCGCCGACCGACGTCTGGGCGTTCACCGCCGGAGGAGCGCAGTCGCAGGCGCTGCGGTGGAACGGCCGCACCTGGACCGTGCAGCGATCCTTCGCCCAGCAGATCGGCGGGGCCGCGGTCATCAGCAGCAGCGACATCTGGGTCTTCGGCCAGCCGTACTTCCCCGGCACCGGTCTCGGCGCCTGGCACTACAACGGCCGCACCTGGTCCCGCGTGGCCTCCGGCCGTGGCCTGCAAGGCGGCAGCGCGCTGGCGGCGAACAACATCTGGGCCGTTGACGGCTCGGACATCGCCCACTGGAACGGATCCGGCTGGTCCCGCACCTCGGTGTCGCACCTGCTGCCCCCCAAGACCGAACTCAACGGCCCGCTGCTCACCGGCATCTTCGCGGAGTCCGCGCACAGCGTCTACGCCATCGGCAACGGCGGTCTCGAGGATGAAGGCGGCCCGCTGGTCATCCTGCACTGGAACGGTCACCAGTGGTCCAAGGTGGCCGAAGGCAACTTCGGATTCGGCACCCAGCCGCTTCAGCAGGCCAGTTCGGACGGTCATGGCGGCCTGTGGCTCCCCATGCCGGGCGTGGACGGCCAGAAGTCCTACCTGCTGCACTACGCTCCCGGTCACCCGCTGGCTGAGGCGTCGCTGCCGCACGGGCCGAGCGGGATCAGCATCGAGGCGGTGGCACTGATCCCCGGCACCACCGACCTGCTCGCCGGAGGGGACACCCACGCCGCCGACAAGCCCGGCACCAACGTCGTCGCGGTCCTTTTGCAGTACGGCAGCTGAGCCGCTAGCGTGCCAGCATGGCAGCGGACGGGCAGCGGCACGTAATCGCGATCGGCGGTCGCATGCTCGTATCCGACGGCCAGGTGCCCCCGCATATGGACTACGCCCTGCGGCTGACCGGACGGCCCGACCCGCGGATCTGCCTGCTGAATACGGCGGGCGGCGACGACCCGCGGTGGGCACTGCAGATGTACGACCGGTTCGCCGGGTACCCGGCCCGGCTCGGCCACCTGGCCTTGTTCCCCATGCCCAACGTCGCGGACCCCGAGGACCTGCTGCTGTCGCAGGACGTGATCTTCGTCGGAGGCGGCAGCGTGGCGAACATGCTGGCCGTCTGGCGGGTGCACGGGCTCGACGTGATCATGCGCAAGGCCTGGCAGGCGGGCATTGTCCTGGCTGGTTCGAGCGCCGGGGGAATCTGCTGGTTCGAGGGAGGGACGACGGACTCGTTCGGGCGCGAGCTGCGAGCGTTCACGGACGGGCTCGGGCTGCTGGCCGGCAGCTACTGCCCGCACTATGACTCCGAACCGCGCCGCAGGCCGCTCTACCATCAGCTGATCGCCGACGGCACGCTGGCCGCCGGCATCGCCTGCGACGACGGCGCGGCGGCGCACTTCACCGACGACACGCTCACCGAACTGATCGCCGACCGGCCTGGGGCGAGCGCGTTCCGGGTCGATCCGGGCGGCACCGAGACCCGGCTCGCCACCCGGTTCCTGGGCGAGGGCAGCTGAGGTCGGCGGCTCCAGCGAGGGACGTTCTCTATCCAGGGGTGGAGGGATAGATCTACCCCTGGCCTGACGCGCTGGCGGGACGCGGGCGGCACGATCGGGATATGAGCGAACCAGATGTAGTGAGCGTGCGAGGTCTGCGCAAGTCGTACCGGGCCAGGGTGGTGGTGGACGGGCTTGACCTTGACGTTCCCGCCGGTGAGATCGTCGGCCTGATCGGCGCCAACGGCGCCGGCAAGACCACGACCGTCGAGTGCGTCCAGGGACTGCGCCGGCCTGATGCCGGTACCCTGCGGGTACTCGGCTATGACCCGGTAACGCAGGCCGGGCAGTTGCGGCCGCTGGTGGGCAGCCAGCTTCAGGATTCGGCGCTGCCCGACCGGCTGCGGGTCGCCGAGGCGATCGACCTGTTCAGCACGGCGCGAGCCCGGGCCGGCGGCGAGCTGCTCGAGCAGTTCGGGCTGGCCGCGCGGCGCCGGTCGGTGTTCTCCTCCCTGAGCGGCGGTGAGCGCCAGCGGCTGTTCCTCATCCTGGCCCTGCTCAACCGGCCGCGGCTGGTGATCCTCGACGAGCTGACCCAGGGCCTGGACCCGGCCGCGCGGCGGAACGTATGGGCCGCCGTCCGTCAGCTGAACGACGAAGGCACCACGGTGCTGCTCGTGACCCACGAAATGGATGAGGCCGAGGCGCTCTGCGGCCAGGTGGCCGTGATGCGGTCGGGGCGGGTCGTCGACGCGGGGGCGCCGGCGGACCTGGTGGAACGGCACGCGAGCACGGCGACGATCCGCTTCAGCATGCCGGATCCGCCCGCGGGGTTGCTGGACCTCCTCCGCCGCCTCGACGGCGTGCGGCAGGTGGAACGGTCCGGGGCGCTGGTCACGGTGCGCGGCCACCGGCGCATCATCGCGTACGTCGGCGCCGCGCTGGTGCGCTGGGAGCCGGTACCCACCGACCTGAGCGTCCACGTCCCCAGCCTTGAGGACGCCCTGCTCGGCCTGCTCAACGGCGAGACCGGCGAGCACGGCGAGCCTGTTGCCTGCACACCCGCAGATAAGGAACTGGCCGGAGGACGACGATGAGCACCGCAGTAGGACGGCTCGTCCGGGCCGAACTCGCCCTGATGACACGCGATCCGCTCGTGCTGACGTTCGTCTTCGCGTTCCCTATCGTGACCATGCTGATCATCGGCGGTGCGTTCGGCACCACGCCGGACCAGGCGTTCGATGGCGTCAACCCCGCACACTGGTACGTGGCGTCCTACCTCACCGTGGTGATCGCCGCGACGGGCCTGGTGATGCTGCCGGTCCACCTGGCGTCCTACCGTGAGCGCGGGGTGCTGCGCCGCTTCGCCGCGGCCGGCTTCCCGCGCTGGTCGTTCGCGATCGCGCAGCTCATCGTCGGGCTGATGACGACCGCGGTGGCCTGCGCGCTGCTGCTGGCCGTCGCCGCGCCGGTGTACGGCCTACCTGCCGTGCACGACGGATGGCGGGTAGCGGTCGCGCTGCCGCTTGGTGCCATCGCCTTCGTGAGCATCGGCGTACTGCTCGGCTCCCTGCTGCCTTCCGCCCGGGCGGCTCAGGCCGTCGGCCTGCTGATCTTCTTCCCGTCCTTCCTGCTCGGCGCCGGCGGTCCGCCGCCGCACGTGATGGGGTCGGTGGTCAGGCAGGTCGCGGGACCGCTGCCGCTGACGCTGCTGACCAACGCGGTGCGCGCACCCTGGCTGGGCCTAGGGCCTGCCACCGGGTCGCTGATCGGGGTAGCGGTGCTGGCGGTGGCGGCCACGGCGGTCGCGGCCTACCGTACGGCCCTGTGACGCGGCCGGTCATAGAATCCGCAGCATGACCGACGATCTGGATCCGGCCGGATTCGCGGAGTACCTGGCCGGCCGGGTCAAATGGATCGCCGTCGCCGCCTTCGCCGCGGTCATCACGGCCGGGGCGCTCCGGTTCACGCCCGTGCACCCGAGCCCGCTGGTCGCCGCGGCCGGGGCGGTGACCGCCGTCGGCGCGGCCACCCTGCTCGTGCTGCGAGGCCGGCCCGCGTTGCTGTACGCCGCGGTGGCGACCGCGGGGATCGCCGTCCTCGCCGACGGCGAGTCGAATAACATCGCCTGGTTCGCGGTGTGCCTGCTCGCGGGCGCGTGCGTGCTGGCCGGCCGCCGCCGCGAGGGCCTGGCCTTCTGGGCCGGCACGATGATCTTGTTCACGGTCGAATGGCTCTGGGTTCCCGACCCAGGCTGGGGTGCGTGGCTGGCCGGGGTCACCCTCACCAGCGGGTTCAGCCTGCTGATCAGGCATGACAGGCACCTGCTCGCGCAGCTGCGGCAGGCTCAGGCCGGCCTGGCCGAGCAGGCGAGAACGCAGGAGCGCAACCACATCGCCCGGGAACTGCACGACATCATCGGCCACACCCTGACGGTCAGCTTGCTGCACGTCCAGAGCGCACGGCTGGCGGTCGAGCACGATCCATCCGACGCCGCACGCGCCTTGGCCGAGGCCGAACGGCTCGGCCGGGAGTGCCTGGCCGAGGTTCGGATGACGGTGGGCATGCTCCGCCAGGACGGCGATCGCCAGGATGCCGGCATCGCGCCGTTGCCGGGGATGGACAGCCTGCCCGCGCTGGTCGGGCGTTTCCGGTCCGCGGGCGCCGATGTCACCCTCACCGTCGAGGGTGATGCCGGCGGGCTGCCCGCCACCACCGGCCTGGCCGTGTACCGCATCATGCAGGAGGTCTTGACGAACGCGGTCAAGCACGCGCCAGGCACGCCGACCACGATCCGGCTGGCCATCGGCGGCGGCACCGTGACGCTGACCGCGGACAGCGCGGCCGAACCGGGCACCGGAACCGGGCTCGGCCTGATCAGCATGCGGGAGCGCGCGGAGTCGGTGGGCGGCAGCTGCGCAGCCGGCCCGGGCGGCCACGGCTGGCTGGTGCGGGCGACGCTTCCGCTCGGCGCGGGCCTGCGGGCCGCGAAGGGCGGCGCGTCATGACGGGCGGGACGATGATCCGGGTGCTGCTCGTCGATGACCAGGAACTGGTCAGGACCGGGCTCCGCGGCATTTTGCGCACCGCGTTCGGCTTCGACGTCGTGGGTGAATGCGCCGATGGCAGCGAGGTCATCGCCGCGGTTGACGCGCTCGCGCCCGATGTGGTCCTGATGGACGTGCGGATGCCTGCCGTCGATGGCGTCCAGGCGACCGCCGGGCTGCGTGACCGCGGCGGCGGCCCGCCGGTGCTGGCCCTGACCACGTTCGACGACGAGGAGGTGCTGGCCGGCATGCTGCGGGCCGGGGCGGCGGGCTTCGTCCTTAAGGGCGTGCCCGCCGAGGACCTGCAGCGGGCGGTGCGCGTGGTGGCCGAGGGCGGCGCCTGGCTCGACCCCGCGGTCACCGCCAGGGTGCTGGCGATCTACCGGTCGGCCGCGCCGCCGACCTCAAGAGCCGCGAGGGCCGCCAGGGACGCCGGACTGGACACGCTGACCGGCCGGGAGCTTGACGTGCTCGCGCTCATCGGCCGCGGCCAGACCAACGGCGAGATCGCCGCAGCGCTCTTCGTCAGCGAGGGCACGGTCAAGACACACATCAACCACATGTTCACCAAGCTGCGACTTCGCGACCGGGCGGCCGCCGTGGTCTTCGCCTACGACCACGGGCTCGTCCGGCCGGAGTTAGGTGAACCTGGCTGGTCGCGGGAACCACGACCGTTCGGTGTCAATGATTTTCACCGGTTACGGCGGTGGCGCGGTACAGGGACCAGCCGAGCGCGCCGAGGACGCAGACCGGCAGCAGCCACCAGGCGTTGACCCCGGCCGCGTGCACCAGCAGCGCCGTCAGCGCGAGGGCGGTGACCACCACGGCCGCGACGCGCCAGTCATCGCCGATCACGAAGTCATACCAGAACGCGCCGATCGACTTGAGCCGCTTCATCAGCTGGTCACACCCTCAGACTTCTCAGATTCCTCGGACGGATGCGCGACGGGCGGCGCGGGGATGGTTCGCCACTGGCGCAGCATAAGGGTGTAACCGAGCGACACGAGCGCCACGACGGGGATAAGCCCGAGCAGGGACGCGTCGTGGCCCGGCCAGGAGACGCCGGCGCCTTCGGCTCCCCAGAACAGGCCGAACGACGTGAGCATGATGCCCACGACAAACTTCATCGCATTCTCAGGCACCCGCGCCAGCGGGGCCCGGACCGCGATACCCGTCACCGTGATCACGATCACGGCCGCGGCCGCGCCGATCACCGCGGCCCCCAGGTTGCGCTGGTTGTCGCCGAACGTGATCACGATGAACACGACTTCCAGGCCTTCCAACAGGACGCCCTTGAAGGACAAGGTGAACGCGTACCAGTCGTTGACGCCCCGCCGGGAGGTAGCCGTCGCGGCCTTCGCCGCCGCCACCTCGCGCAGGTAGGCGCTCGCCTCGTCGTGCAGCGACTTGTGCCCGGTCGCGCGCAGGATGGCCTTGCGCAGCCACTGCACGCCGAAGATGGCCAGCAGCGCGCCGACCACCAGGCGCAGGCCCGCCAGCGGGACCAAGGTGAGCGCGGGACCCACCGCGGCGACCACTATGGCCAGCACGACCAGGGCCACCGCCATGCCCTGGAAAGTGGAACGCCACTCGCGGGTCAGGCCCGACGCGAGCACGATCGTCAGCGCCTCGGTCGCCTCCACCGCGCAGGCGACGAAGACGGTCAGGATGAGGGGAAGCGAGTTCACGCTGTGTCCTTAAGCACGGGACCTCCGGCGGGTCGGGGACAATGAGCGGGTGACCGACAACACTGCGGAGAAGACGGCCGGGAAAGATGACCGCACGGGCTGGCTGGTGCTCATCTACCGGGTACCGCCTGAGCCAACCAGGCTGCGCTCCACCGTGTGGCGGAGGATCAAGAGCCTGGGCGCCATCTACTTGCAGAATTCGGCCGCCGCGCTGCCGGCCAGCGCGGCCACCGAACGGGCGCTGCGCAAGCTCAGGCGAGAGATCATCGAGATGTCCGGGACGGCGGTGCTGCTGTCCTGCTCGGTGCTGGCCGGCGAGTCCGACGTGCACAACGCGTTCCAGGCGGCCAGGAACGACGAGTACGAAGAGATCGTGGACCGCTGTGAGGATTTCCTGCGGCAGGTGAAGAAGGAATACACGGAGAACCACTTCACCTACGCCGAGCTTGAGGAAAACGAGGTCGACCTGGTCAAGCTGCGCAACTGGTTCGCCAAGGTGCGGGACCGCGATGCCTTCGACGCCGAGGGCCGGCTGGCGGCCGAGAAGGCGCTTGACGAGTGCGAGCAGTCGCTCGAGGCTTACGCCGCCCGGGTGTACGCCGAGGAAGCAGACGGCCACTGACCTCAAGCTCCGCAGCGCTGGCACATCGACTCCCTCAGCTTTGCAACCACCGTTAGATTATAGCCCTAACTTGCGTTAGAGCCATTTTGTGACTATGGGTTCATCTTCAGGCCAACTTCTGGACAATTCGCGTACCGATGGCCGCTGCACCGCCGTGCGCCTGCTTCCTGCTGCTGGCCGTCTCGCCGCGGCTGTTCAGCCAGGGCAGCCAGTGGTTCACGCTGACGCACCTGCACCAGGCGCTCACCGGCGCCACCGCGGTGGCCGTCGTCAACTCCCTGTGGGTGAGCAGCGCCGCGGCGGCGATGGGCGTGGCGCTCGGCTTCCCCAATCGCCTGGCTGGCGGCGCGCACCACCTTGCCGGGCCGCCGGCTGGTGTCCGGCGCCATGTGGCTGGTGCTGCTGCTGCCGTCGTGGCTGCCGGCGCTCGGCTGGGAGCGGATCGTGCAACCGGACGGAGTGATGTACCGGCTCGGGCTGGACTGGCCGTGGGTCACGCACGCGATCATGGGGCCGTTCGGCGTCCTGCTGCTGCTCGGGCTGCGCTGCGTCCCGTTCAGTTACCAAAACCATGAGGCCGAACGAGCCGTGGCTAGAGCCCGGGCTGATCTCGCGCCCTGGTGGGCGGCGCGGCCGGACCAGGCCCTAGCGGGTCATGCGGGTCATGTCGTCGCCGGCTGCGTCCTTACCAGCAGGAACACGGTCAGGCCAGGGACGTGCCTGACCTGGCTGACCCGGTAGCTCCTGCGGAGCAGGGCCGCCTCGGCCAGCGTCAGGTTCTTGGCCGGAGCCTGGTGGTCACCGCTCTCGACGACCCATATCCTCGGCTCGTGGCCCCGGCAGGCCGCTGGGCCGACGCACGCGACCGGGTACAGGGCGTCGTCCTGTGAAAGCTGCCGGGCGACGAACAGCTGATGGGGAAGCGGGGCGCCGCGCGGCATGTCCCGCTCCAGGTAGTACTGGACGCCGGAGCCGATCAGAAGATACTTGAGCTTGGCCTGGTAGATGGCAGCGTCCCCCGGCCTGACCTGGTGGGCGATGATCTCCGCAGCGCCCGCAAAATCGGCGTAGGAACCGCCCGAAGCGACGGGGTAGTACGCCCAGCTGTGAGCACCTGGTGTCCGGATCACCTGCTGATCGCCCGCACCGAGGACGGCGACGACGACGACAGCGGCCGCAGCGAATCTAACGTCGAGCCTGCTCAATCCGATTCCAGCCAGGACGGCCCAGGCCGCGACCGTGAGCAGTAGGTACCGGGGGAAGAAATACGAATGCGGGCCCTGTGACACTAGCCACACCGCGACCACGGGAATGATCGCGATGGCCGTCATGAACGCGGCTTCCCGCCGGGCGACCGCCCAGGCCAGGACGGCGAGGACGATGAGCGCGGCGGCCACCGATGTCGAATAGAACAGGTTCCGGCCGAAGAAGGCAAAGGTGGTCAGGTCAAGGCCGGGCCGCGCTATCCATTTGACCTGGCTCGCCGCCTGGTCCGAGCCGACCAGGGCCAGCGGCAGGCAGGCCGCGAGTCCGCCGAACGCGGCGGGAGCGAACCAGAGGTGGCGGCTATCCCTGTCCTGCCACCAGCGCAGCGCCACGGCCGCCGCTTGACCCGCGATCACCGAGAGGGCGACGAGGTCGACGTAGCCGAGCACCGCCAGGCACGCGCCGTAGGCCGCCCACCGCCAACGTGTGCCCTTGTCCAGGGCCCGCAGCAGGAGCAGCGTGGCCAGCGTCGCGACCAGCACTTCGAGCGCGTAGAACCGGATCTCCTGAGCGAACCGTGACACGCTCGGCACCAGGGCGAACACCAGCCCGGAAATCAGGCCGGCCCGGGCGCCCGCCATCCTGCGGCCGACCAGCGTGACGCAGGCGGCCGCGCCCGCCATGGCGAGCACGGACAAGGCGCGCATCGCGTCGGCGGAGTCCCCGAACGCCGCGATCCAGAAGTGCAGCAGCAGGTAGTAGGGAAGCTGGGTCGCTCCCGTGCTGTGCACCGCCGTGATCAGCCGCGGCAGCGGGCGGCTCGCGAACCACCAGCTGGCCACCTCGTCTCGCCAGAGCTCGGGCCGTCCGGCCTGGTACAGGCCGAGAGCCAGGCTCAGCAGGACCGGCCCGCACCACGGCAGGCGCGCAGCCCAGTCGGCGACATCATCGAAGGCCGTTCTTCCGGCCCCGTCTCCGCTCGGGAGGGCCTGGGCGGGCGCCGGACGTTCCCGCAGGTAACTAGCAGAAGTCATCAGCCATCCCTCACCGGGTGATTCCCGGCCGCTTCCGGGCGTTCACGGGTTTGCGCCGGCCGAAGAAGGCCTGACAACAGGGTGCAACCTCACAGAGGCAGGATTCGCTTAGTTAGGAATTTCGTAATATCACCGGCAAGGACTGACCGCTGTCGGCCGAAGGCCGGAACGCCGGCTCATGCCCTACCATCAGCAGGATGACGGTCACACTGCTTACCAGCCAGTCAGCGCCGACGGCGACCGACGCCGATACCCTCGTCATCGGAGTGTTCCAGGGTAAGGACGGCCCTGTTCCCACGCTGGATACGGATGAAATCGACGTCCTGGCGGCCCTGACTGCGCTCGGCGCGACGGGCAAGCCCGAGGAACTCACCAAGGTTTACACGGCCGGCCGCCTGGCGGCCCCGGTCATCCTCGCCGCGGGCCTCGGCCCTGAGCCGAAGGACCCCACCCCGTCGACCCAGGACCTGGCCGAGCGCCAGGCTTACACCGAAAGGCTCCGACGTGCCGCCGGAGCCGCGGCGCGCGAGCTCACGTCGAGCCGGGCCAAGCGCGCTGCCATCGCCCTGCCCGGCGGGCAGGCCGACGAGGCCGAGGCGGTGGCGCTCGGCGCGCTGCTCGGCGGCTATGCCTTCCGTAAGTACCGGACGACCGCGAACCCGGCGGGTGACCTCGAGCTGATCGTGCACACCACGCACGATGACGCCGTGAGCCGGGCCAGGATCCTGGCCAAGGCGATGACGCTGGTCCGGGATCTGGTCAACACCGCACCCGCCGACATGGTGCCCGCCGACCTGGCCAAGGTGGCCGAACAGGCGGCGGCCGAGCACAACCTGGGCGTGCAGGTGCTCGATGAGAACGGGCTCGCCAAGGAGGGCTTCGGCGGCATCCTCGCGGTGGGCATGGGCTCCGTTCACCCGCCTCGGCTGGTCAGGCTCGAGTACACCCACCCGGACGCGGTCCGCACCGTAGTATTCGCCGGCAAGGGCATTACGTTCGACTCGGGCGGCCTGTCGCTCAAGCCGCCGAAGGCGATGGAAACGATGAAGGCCGATATGAGCGGTGCCGCGGCCGTCCTGGCGGCGGTGCAGGCCATCGCCGAGCTCGGGGCCGCGGTAAACGTGATCGGGTACCTTCCGCTCGCCGAGAACATGCCGGGCGGCGGCGCGCAGCGGCCATCCGATGTCATCACCATCTACGGCGGCAAGACCGTGGAGGTGCTGAACACCGACGCCGAGGG
>Ga0302326_10016703_pt1 | contig 15340 bp, 15 predicted proteins | sample Palsa_T0_3_FD_202264 | JGI IMG/M metagenome (GOLD analysis project Ga0302326, IMG submission 202264) | Peat permafrost microbial communities from Stordalen Mire near Abisko, Sweden - Palsa_T0_3 | ecosystem: Environmental > Terrestrial > Soil > Palsa > Peat permafrost | place: Sweden: Abisko...
GAAGCTGGCCGAGCAAAAGGTTGAGGAATTCAAGCTCGAGGCCAAGGCGGCGAAATTTAGTATTGACTCATTGCCCGAGGCCTGGGGCGACCAGGAAATGTTGGGTATTATCCTCGACCAATTGTTAAGCAATGCCGTCAAATTTAGCAAGCGCCAGAAAAGCCCCGCCATCAAAATAAGCGGCCGACAGGAGAATGGGAGCATCGTTTACGCGGTGCGCGATAACGGGGTGGGCTTCGATCCCAAATATTCCAGCCGGCTTTTTGGCGTCTTTGCGCGTCTGCATAACGAGAAAGAGTTCGGCGGGCGCGGCATCGGCTTGGCGGTGGTGCAGCACCTGGTGCATCGCCATGGCGGCAAAGTTTGGACTGAAGCCAAGGTAAACGGCGGAGCCACCTTCTATTTCTCGCTGCCCGTGGCGCCACTTTGAACTTCCAACCTTCCACCGCAACCTCGTAGATTGCGGGGATGACAAACGAAGAGACGCTGCAAATTTTCCGCCAAACTGGCGCGCTGCTGGAAGGGCATTTCGTGCTCCGCAGCGGGCTGCACAGCCGCCAATATTTTCAATGCGCACTGGCCTTGCAACAAATGCCCATCGTCGAACGTCTTGGCCGCGTTCTCGCCGAGAGGGTTCGAAGCCTGGGCGCGGTGACGGTCATTGCCCCGGCGCTGGGCGGCTTGGTCATCGGCCAGGAGGTCGCGCGGCAACTGGGTGTTCGTTTCATCTTCGCGGAAAAGGAAGAGGGCAAACTGGTCTTGCGGCGCGGATTCAAAATTGCGCCCGGGGAAAAAGTGTTGGTGGTGGAAGACGTGGTGACCAAAGGCGGACGTGTGCAGGAGACCATTGATATTGTGCGCGCCCATTGCGGCCAGGTTCTGGCGGTCGCGATGATCGTGGATCGTTCCAATGGCGCGGTGGATTTGGGCGTGCCGACTTTTAGTTTGCTGGCCTTGAAGGTGGAGGCGTTTCCCGCCGACGACCTGCCTGCGGACCTTGCAAAAATCCCGGTCGAGAAACCCGGAAGCAAGTAGTTATGGCCTACGACTCGTTCGGCCAATTTGTGCAAGCGCTGGAGAAGGAAGGCGAACTCAAACGCGTCCGCCAACCCGTCGCCACGGAATTGGAGATCACCGAATGGGCCGACCGCGAAATGAAATCGCCCGGCGGCGGCAAGGCGCTGTTGTTCGAGCAACCGACGGTGAATGGGCAGGTTTCGCCTTTTCCTTTGGCCATCAATGCCTTTGGTTCCCATCGCCGCATGGCCATGAGTCTGGGGGCGGAATCGGTGGAAAAAGTGGCGGCGGAATTGGCGTCACTGCTTAAGGCTAAACCGCCCACAAGTTTGTCCGAAACGTTCAAGCTTCTTGGCACCGCGCTCGACTTGCGCCATGCGAAACCGAAAATCGTGGGCAAAGGTTCGTGCCAGGAAGTCGTGTATAAGCAAAACGAACTGGCCTCGGGCCCGGCGGGGCCGTGTCCGACTTTGCTCGCGCTGCCGATTCTCAAGTGCTGGCCCATGGATGCCGGGCGGTTCATCACCCTGCCGTGCGTCGTAACTAAAGACCCTGATACCGGCGAGCGCAATGTCGGTATGTACCGCATCCAAATCTTTGACCGTCAAACGACCGGGATGCATTGGCAATTGCATAAGGTCGCGGCGCGTCACGGGCGGCGCTATTACGAAACGGGCCAGCGTATGCCCGTGAGCATCTTTCTCGGAGGCGATCCAGTCTTTGCCTTTTGCGCGACCGCACCGTTGCCTGACGGATTGGATGAATTCCTGCTGGCCGGCTACCTGCGCAAGAAGTCGGTGGAATTGGTCAAATGCGTGAGCAATGATTTGGAAGTGCCGGCCGATGCCGATTTTGTCATTGAAGGTTATATCGATCCCACCGAGGCCTTACGCACCGAGGGACCCTTTGGCGATCATACTGGCTATTATTCCTTGCCGGATCTCTATCCCACTTTCCACGTCACCGCCGTCACCCACCGTCGCCAGGCGGTTTACCCCGCCACCATCGTGGGCATGCCGCCGATGGAGGATTTTTATATGGGCACGGCGAGCGTTCGGCTGTTTCTGCCAGTATTGAAAATGAATTTCCCGGAGTTATGCGATCTAGCCCTTCCGGCGGAGGGCGTCTTCCACAATTTGGTTTTTGTCAGCATCAAAAAGACCTATCCGATGCAAGCCTACAAAATTATGCACGGCCTTTGGGGAATGGGGCAAATGATGTTCACCAAATACATCGTGGTGGTTGACGATGATGTCGATGTCCATAACACCAGCGAAGTCTTGTTTCGCCTGTGCGCGACGACCGACCCGCAACGTGACAGCCTCTTTACCCGCGGCCCGGCTGATGTTTTAGACCACGCGACTACCGAACTTGCTGTGGGCTCCAAGCTGGGCATCGACGCCACCAAAAAACTTTCCGGCGAAGGTTTCAAGCGCGAATGGCCGCCGTTGATTAAAATGGATGAAGCCGTCAAAAAGAAAATTGATCAATGGAGGAAAATGAGTGGGGAGCAAGGTTGAAGGATCTCGTTTTTGGTTATCATACGGTGTGGCTTTCCCCTAACTTGATTTCGTCCTCAGTCGGTGGGAGCAACTCAGGAAAGTTCCCTCGGCGAATCAACGGAACAAATCACTAGGCGTGCCGGTGCGCTCGAAACACACATGGGTTCCGTTGTTCCTTAAGGTGTAAACCAGAATCCAGTCCGGACCGATGTGGCAATCACGGCTACCCACGAACTCGCCGCGCAAAGGGTGATCTTTAAATTCCGCAGGCAATGGCCCCCATCGATCAGCAAATCGAGAACCGCTTTAAGCTTCGTCAAATCGTTGCCGCGCTTGCCGGCAAGTTTAACGTCCTTTTTGAACTGGCTGGTGCGGCTGAAAGTCCTCACAGCCCCAGATCGCGATAGAGATCATCTTTTCTGGTGAACCGTTTGACTCCCCGGCCTTTCCTGCTCCGACGAAGCGTCAGGGTGGTCAACTTATTGGGCAGTTGCACTTCAAATGGCAGGCCATCCCGCAACTTGATTTGACGGTAGAGAAGTTGGATTGTTTGTGAGGCTGACAGACCCAGACGTTCAAGAATGTCCTCAACGTCGCTTTTGAGGCCTGGCTCGACGCGCACGCGAATAGTGGCGGTTTTGCTCATTCGCGAAGGGTAGCCTCATTGTGACCACATTGCAAGCGAATGAGGCCGGGGCCTGCCGGTAGCTGCGTTTCCAAACGCCTCGACGCAGGCATAGCGGCTGCGACGAGCACCCACCGGGCGCCGGGCTGCGGTAGTGTCCTGATTTGAAACTAGGACACTACCCGAGCTGCAACCCACTTGACAGCTCATGCCTTGCGCCTCAGATTAACTCCGCTATGGCTAACGAGAATGCATTTTTCACCAAGATTTCCCCATTCATGCTATCCCTCCTGCGGATCGTTGTCGGCATCCTTTTTCTGGCCCACGGCAGTCAGAAATTCCTCGGCTATCCACCCCCAAAACCAGAGCACTTGAATTTGATGACCCTCATGGGATTGTCCGCCATCCTGGAATTTGTCGGTGGCGCGCTGATCCTCCTGGGATTCTTAACGCGACCGGTGGCTTTCATCCTGTCGGGCGAAATGGCTTTCGCCTATTTCATGGCTCACGCTCCCCATGGATTTTGGCCCATCGAGAATAAGGGCGAGCTCGCCGTGCTTTATTGCTTCGTCTTCTTCTTTCTTTCGGCCGCCGGGGGCGGTCCCCTGGGCATCGATGGTTTGCGCAAGAAAGGCTAGACGAGACGATTAAGGCCGCAGCCGATTTTGTCAAAGCGCAGATTTGCCGGACGCCTTGACCTTGGCCCAGCGGGCGCGGGCCACGGCGGCTAATCTGGCTTTGGTGGCGGCGCTGACTTTGCGCTTCGTCTTAACTTCCTTGACCGCCTTGGGACTGGTGCCCTTAATTTTGGCCCAGCGGGCGCGCTGACCAGCAGCGATACGTGCCTTGGCCGCGGCGGACATCTTCCGGCGACGGCGAATCACTGGCACCAAGGCGGACGTGCTGCGGGGACGTCCAGGACCTCGGCCGCCGGCAATATTGGCCAGTTTAGCCTCAAGACTTTCGATCATTTCTTTGATCGCAACTACTTTGCGCAATTGCTCAACACTTAAATTCTGCAAGTTTGTCATATAGATTGATGTAGGTTGTGTAACTACAGCGAATTTGTCAAGCACCTTAGAAATACTCTCAAAATTCAAATTTGACCCCATCCAACCGCGTCGCGATCTCTCCCAGAACGCGCTTTTCATCCATCACATCCTTGGCGATAAAAGTGACACTGAAGCGCAAATAAGCCCCGGCGTCGTCCCAAGGCACAGTCGATATAAACTTCTCCGCGATAAGCCATTGCGAAACGTCCTCCGCACTCTTGAATACTTTTTGCGCGCCTTTTCCTGTGGCCGTTTTAGGTGCTTTAACGTAGAGGAAAAAGGAGCCTTTGGGTTTGGTGGCCGCGAAACCCGCCTCTTGCAGAACCTTAACCAACCCGTCCATGCGCCGCGAATATTTGGCGGCAATTTGCGCCGTAATCTGCGGATGATCCAGACAATAGGCCGCGGCGTGTTGAATCGCCAGGAACTGGCCGGAATCTGAGTTGTCTTTGACATCTCCGTAAGCCCGCACCAAAGACGGGTTCCCGGCGACAAATCCGCAGCGCCAACCCGTCATATTAAAGCTCTTGCTGGTGGAATGCAGTTCCACGCCGACTTCCTTTGCGCCCGGCGTGGCCAGGAAGCTCAGCGGCTTGCCTTCGAAAACCAATGCGGCGTAAGCGGCGTCATGGATAACGACCAGGCGATTCTTGAGCGCGAACTCCACCACTTTAGCGAAGAATTGGGGTGTGGCGCTTCCACCGGTCGGATTATTCGGATAATTCAGCACCAGCGCTTTGCTCTTGCGCAAGACCTCAGTCGGAATGGAATCCAGGTCCGCCAAAAACCCGTTGCTCTCCAACAGGGGAAGGTTATGAACCAGCCCGCCGTAATACTTGGAGTGCGTGCCAAAAACCGGGTAACCCGGCGTGGTCATCAACACGTAATCACCGGGGTCAACCAGCGTCGCGGGCAGAATGGACAGCGCCGCCTTGCTCCCGATGGAATGAATGACTTCCGTTTGGGGATCAATGCCTGGGACACCGCAAACCTTTTCCAGGTAACGAGCCGCTGCCATTTTGAGCACGTCATCGCCGTTATCGGAGTAGCCTCGGTTTTCCGGTTTGGCGGCTTCCTGGGCTAATTGGGCGACAACCTCTGGAAACGCCATTTCATCCGGTTCGCCGACGCCCAGATCGAGAATCTCCGCCTTCGGATGCGCAGCCAAGGCGGCGCGCTTGGCCCGCTTGATTTTCTCGAATTTATAAATTGCGGTCGATTTCCCGTATTCCTTCCCGCCAATGCGGGCGGCGAACAGATTCTGCAAATATGAATCAGACATAAATAGGGGGCGAAGTTAACGGATGTGCGTTGGCGTGACAAGCGAATCGCTGACCCACAACCAACGCCGGGAGCGAGACTCCGGCACAACCTGTTGTGCCTCCCATCTCTGTTCTGACTTCGAGCTGTAACTATTCTCCAATGGCTTGACTGGCTTTGATTAGGTGCGATTGGTCGCAATCAGAGACCACCTCACCCCGTCCCTCTCCTCAAAAGGAGAGGGTGAAATCGTCTTCTGTTCACCGTGATTTCGGCCAACAGAACTAGTCGGACGCCCGCCCGCCAAGAAAAGGGTTCCCTGGCTATCCCTTCTCCCTCGGGGAGAAGGTTAGGTTGAGGGGTTCAAATGGCTTGACTGGCTTTGACTAGGTGCGATTGATCACGATCCGAGACCACCTCACCCCGTCCCTCTCCTCAAAAGGAGAGGGTGAAATCGTCTTCCGCCAACCGCGATTTCAGCCAATAGAACTAGTCGGACGCTCGTCTGCCAACAAAAAGGCTCCCTAGCTACCTTCTCCCTCGGGGAGAAGGTTAGGTTGAGGGGGCTCAAATGGTTTGACTGGCTTTGATTAGGTGCGATTGAACGCGCCATGAACGCCCACTGCCAATGGACACACGACACCGGCGGCTGTTCCGGAGAACTTTCATCTTTCTTGAAGTTGGCGGCACGGCTGGAATGAGGGCCGGTCAGTTTTTCTCAATAAAGATGCGGAACTATCCGAAATTATCGTGGAAATCAACGACTTGCATGAGCTGGCCCTCGATCCTGATCGACCAAAACAGAATCGCTGACGGTTTAATTTCTCACCGCTTGCCGCTGACCCTTATTTCCAAATTTTCAAAGACCGAGCCCCGAAACGCCTTAACAGAGTACAATACCATATATAAATGGGATGGCAAGCTCTATATCGGAAGGGCGAAACTCTGTTGAGCCGTGACTGGATTTCCTAAAGACCGCTTCCACCCAGTACCTAATCAACATAGCAAATCAGAGTGAAGCGTTAGCTAAAGGGATCATTATGGCACTGACCGCGAAACAATCGAATTTTGATCAAGATTTCCTAATTTGACAACAATTTAGGAATGGAGCATTTTTATACCATAAATGCGCTTTGAGTTTGATACCGCCAAAAGCCGGGCCAATCTCGCCAAGCATGGTATCGATTTTGAACAGGCTCAGGCTTTGTGGCGCGACGTGGATGGGCTGGTGGTGCCCTCACGACAAATGAAGGAACCGCGAAAACTGCTCATTGCGCAACGAAATGGCAAGTTGTGGACGGTTATTTTTACCGAGAGAGGCGATGATATCCGGATTATCAGCGTCCGGCGGTCCCGCGATAATGAGCGCACGGCATATTATGAACAATAAAACGACAGGCGAAAATCTGGAGCGAAGGTTTGATCAGGGAGCAGATGTGATGGATTATTTCGATCTTTCAAAAGCGAGCCGGCCACTGCTTACCAAAGAGCGGGTCAATCTGGATATTCCGCATTGGATGATTCTCAGAATCGACCGCATCGCCCGGCGCAAGGGCTTGCCGCGCCAGGCGCAAATCAAGGAGTGGCTTGCGCAAAAACTCAACGAAGAGGAACAACCCGCCGCCTAATCCGGCCCCTCGAGAATCGCGAATGGGAAGCGGAACTTCCGCCTCCTTTGAGCCCTGACTGGATTTCACAAAGACAATATTAGGGATCGACGGAGTCTCTCCCTCCCAAGGTTTGGAGAAGGAAAGCTGGCGGACGCCCCGGCGCGATGGCCTGTTGTCAACTTGCTAATTAATCCCTGATGGGGTAGCGCGTAGGACTCAAAACTTCATTGCAAAAAGAAAGCCGCTTGCTACAACACAGCAGAAATTAGTTCCGCAAGTGATTGAGGATTTTAAAATTGACGTGACGAAGACTTTTGGGACGCTGGCTAAAGCCCCCATTGTCGAAGCGGCGCTCGGTTTTCAGGCCCGGGTCGAAGCCCCGTGGGAATTAACTGCCGTGCAGAAGCGCCTAAGCGACGCTCTCCCTGACTATCCAAAGTTCTCCCCCTTTAACCAAATTGTTCACGAAATCAATTTCACAGCCAATCCACCAGCAGCAACGACCAAGGACTTGGGGCAAGACGGCCTCCGCTATTTCTCCGAGAGATTCCCTCACGTTGCATTATTTGCCCGCAATGGGTTTGCATTCAGCAGATTGCAGCCTTACGAAACGTGGGAGAAATTTACGACTGAGGCCATGCGACTTTGGGATTATTTTGTGGAGATCGGCCAGCCCTCTCAAATTCAGCGAGCCGATTTACGATATATTAATCGAATTGAGCTCCCGCCTGGCGAAAATAGATATGAGGATTATATCCGGCCGGCCCCAGAGCCCCCGCAGAACATGAGCTTGCCTTTTTACGGTTTTTTTCACAACGACGTGCTCGCTGTGCCTGGGCACGATTATTCCATCAACATTGTTCGCACCATACAGTCGACTGAACTTGAAGGCGTTCTTAGAATTGCAGTGATTTTGGACATTACGGTAATGACGACAAAACCATTTCCAATGGATAGCCGCGAGATCGCAAAACGGCTACCCGAAATGAGGTCTTTGAAGAATCAAGTTTTTTATGGCAGCATTACGGAGAAAGCGTTAAGTTTGTTTCAATGATTAGTTCATCCACGACCGTACTGGGAGCGATCCATGCAATTAGCTTCTATAGAACTATATTGGGCGCGAGCCCTGAAGCCGATTACGTGACCGCGGTTGCGGCACGTAATCATCAATATCAATCTCATACGTTGGGGTCTGCGAAAACTGAGTCGTTTGAAAGGCTTTATACGATTTTCGAAGATCGTCAAAAAGCGAATTGGGATGGTTACGGGGCTGAACCGATGAGCTTAGACTCATACAGGGTTGCATATCGTTTTTTGGAGGCGCTGCCACCCGATATTAATCCACCGACAATTGGGGCTGAGCCGGACGGACAAATCACTATTGAATGGTACGTTCGCCCTTCATACACAATTTCGATAAGCGCAAGTCCAGAAGGCGAGCTACATTACGCAGCGATGAGTGGGCCAAATCGCGTGTGTGGGACTGAGGCTTTTTTTCAGGATATTCCAGCCAACATTCTCAGAATTATTCGAGCCTTGGCAAATCTGTGACGGGCGAATCCCATGCAAGTGAGACGTCGTTCGAAGGGCTTCTTGCTCGATTCATCACTGATCCGGGATGGCTGCATTCCGATAATTCCATACGAGCCGATGCGTTTATCCCTCCAAAGGATTTAAATCTATCGGTCACAAGCCATATGGGCATTGAGGAAAAGCACTTATGGGAAATAGGAGTGGGCGTAGCCGCGCAAGTAGCGCGATCGCGGTCGCCAACTTGCAGACTCGTGGGTCGCGGTGATATTTCATGTTCAGACGTAAGAAGCCAGTCCCTGCTTGTTCAAGCCGCCCCTCTCCCTGAGAATCCGAATCATGTTCACATAAGCGGTTGGCCGGAAAAACCACATCGAAAGCGCATAGCGCAAGAACTGGCAAAACGCGCGAGGTTCCAGCCCACCCCCTCCGGTTGAATATTGAAAATCGGTATCGCCATCGGAAAAAAATTAACCGCTCCCTTGGGGCCCTATTTTATCATTCAATAAGTCCTCGACGACATTCAAAGTAAATGGGGGCAACACAAATGGGGGCCGTAATTTTAACAAGTTAACATTTGATGATGGGCTGCGCTCTTCGCATTCATTCTTCATGACCAAAGGACCGCTTGATTATTCTTTCATTTGACCGCACCTTAACGTCGTCTTTGACGCAATTCGAATGAGCATTTTTTGGTCACTAAAGAATGTACCTGAACTCTCAAGGTTGGCTGGGAAGGAGAGGGAGCGCGTTCATGAGGCATGTTACCGGCGTCACGTTTTGTACGCGCCTGCTCCGTTGCGGAGCGTTTCTTCTTTATTTGCATTCATTTTCGTCAGCGCTTTGTTTGTGTCTTTAGGTACTCCTTTGCTCGAGTCGTTGGGCGTCCCTTTTTTGTGGAGCGTATCAGTTTTGAGTTTCTTTGGAGCCTGTGTCGGCTCGTTTGCGGCCAAATGTATTACCATCCCAGCTCTCAGGCCTTTCTACCACGAGTTTATTGACACGGCCGAGAACAGAACGCTTCCTAACGTGTAGTTGATAGGCAAAAAATGAACTCGGACATTATGCGCATTTTCGGGATTTGCACGGCGCTCATTATGATGGGTTGCGCTCTTCGTCTTTCATTCCTGATGCCCAAAGGACCGGGGCGCTTTCTTTTTCGCGCGCTTTTTGTCATCGGTGGCGGCACTTTGATTTACGCCTCCATGCGACCAGCCGAGCCTAATCCTTGGCCATCTCTCATGGCCAGCATTACTATACTAAGCTCGATACGCCAAGCCAAACGAATGCGAACTAATGATCCTGCAGGCGTCCTAAGTTTTCGGCCTGGTTCCAAGAGGCGGCCTCAAATGGAAGTCAAAGGCTTGGAAAAAACCGGGCCTTAAACTTTGCCGGCCAGAATCAGTCGACTTAATTTAACCTTTATCCTTCCTCCCGGGCTAAGTACATATAGTGGCAATGCGTTTTATCGGCAGAATCATTGAAAAGTTGCAGCGGCATCCCAAGCGGGTCGTTTTCCCGGAAGGGACCGAGCCCCGCGTTCTGCAGGCGGCGCGGCAGTTTTTTTCATTGCGGTTGGGAGCGCCTATTTTGCTGGGAGATCGCACCCAGGTAAAGCAGGCGGCGGCGGAGTTGAATGTCTCGCTCGAAGGCGTGCGCATCATTAACCCCGCTGAAAGCGAAGATTTGCCCGCGTTCATCAAACGCTTCGAATTGTTGCGCCGCTACAAAGGGGTGGAGGAAAAAGAAGCGCGGGAAACGATGCTCAACCCAAACTATTTCGGCGCCATGATGCTGGCCATGCATCAGGTGGATGGCTTCATTTCCGGCGCCAATCAGAGCTCCGGCAGTGTCCTGCGCCCGCTGTTCCAAATCGTCAAGGTCGCCCCGGCCGCCACGACCGCGTCCAGTTGCATGGTGATGGAGGTGGAGGACACACGTTTCGGACAGGAAGGCGTATTGTTCATGGGCGATTGCGGCGTGATTCCCGATCCGACTGTGCAGCAACTGGCTGATATCGCGGTTTCGACCGCGCAACTGAGTCTTCAGTTACTCGGCGTCCGGCCGCGCGTGGCCCTTCTTTCGTATTCGACCAAGGGCAGCGCCACGCATCCGTCCATCGGCAAAGTCCAGGCCGCCACGGCCCTCGCGCAAAAAATCGCGCACGATACGGGGCTGGAAGCGGATTTCGATGGCGAGTTACAGGTCGATGCGGCGTTGGTGCCTGAGATTGCCGCGCGCAAATTGCCGGAAAGCCATGTGGCCGGACGCGCCAATGTGCTCATTTTCCCTGACCTCAATTCGGGCAACATTGCCAGCAAATTGATTCAACACGTGGCCAAGGCGCACGCTTACGGCCAGATTTTGCTGGGTTTGGACCGGCCCGCGTCCGATGTTTCGCGCGGCGCCAACGCTCATGACGTCCTGGGCGTGGCCGCGATTGTGGGGATGCAATCCATCTCGTTTAAGGACCTTTATCCGCCGCCGGAACTTGACCAGCCTCATCTGCACCTCAAATAGTTTTCATTGAGCACCATCGCTCCATGCGCACTTTGAATACCGTCACTCCACGCGTTTTTATTGCCGCGACCCGGCAGAACGAAGGCAAAACCACCACCTCGCTCGGATTGCTTTCGGCGCTGCACCAATTTTATCCGCGCATCGGCTACATCAAACCTGTCGGCCAGCGCTTCGTGGAAATCGAGGAACAAAAAATTGACGAGGACACGGTCTTGATGGACCAGGTTTACCGGCTCAACTGTCCCTTGTTAGATATGAGCCCCATCGCCGTGGAACCGGATTTCACGCGCAAATATCTGCAATCGTCCAACAATGAAGCGCTCGTCAAGAAGATTGCTAAAGCCTTCGATCGCGTGGCGTGGGAGAAAGATTTCGTGCTGTGCGAAGGATCGGGACATGCCGGGGTGGGTTCGGTTTTCGATCTTTCCAATGCCCAGGTCGCAAAAATCCTTGGCGCAAAGGTCATCATCATCAGCCAGGGCGGCATCGGTAAACCGATTGACGAAGTTTATCTCAACCAGGCCGTCTTTGAGCGTGAGGGCGTTGAGGTCATTGGCGTTATTTTGAACAAGGTGACTTCCGACAAAATCGATTACGTCACCGAGTTTGCCCGGCGTGGCTTCAAGCGCAAGGGGCTGGATTTGCTGGGCGTCTTGCCGCACCGCCATATTTTGTCCCGGCCCACGCTGGCCGCGATTCAGGAGGAATTGAAGGCCAAGTCGCTGAATAATTCCAGCCAATTTGACAACATGGTGGTCAACACCGTAGTCGGAGCCATGAGCGCGCCAAACGCCGAAGCCCATTTTAAACGCGGCACGTTGGTGATCACGCCTGGCGACCGGGAGGACATCATTCTCGCAGCCGTCGCTGCGGCTGCGGAGCCGGGCCGGCAATTGGCCGGCATGATTCTGACCGAAAAAATCAAGCCGGCAAATGGTGTTCTGAAAGTGATTGAAAAAGCGGCCTTTCCCGTCCTGTTATCGAGCGAAGACAGCTATGAAGTGGCCTCCCAAGTCCACAATCTGAGCGTAAAAACACGCCCGGCCGACACGGAAAAAATATTGGTCATTCGCGATATGATTGCCGCGCACGTCGATGTCGACAAAATACTCCGCGCTCTAAAGCTGTGAAACTCCCCTTCGCCTTGAATCCGGCGTTGGAACATCTGCCGGTCTATCAGCCTGGTCGTCCCGTCGAGGAAGTGGCCCGCGAATTGGGCTTGCCCGCGCGTGATGTTATCAAACTGGCTTCCAACGAAAATCCACTTGGCCCTTCGCCCGTCGCGCTGGCCGCCCTCAAAAAGGCGCTGCGTAACCTGCACCAATATCCGGACGGCAACGCCTTTTACCTGAAGCAAAAGCTTGCCGCCAAATTGCAGGTTACGCTAGGCAACCTGGTTTTGGGCAACGGCTCCAACGACATTATCGAATTCCTCGGCCATGCTTTGTTGGGTCCGGGAGACGAAATGATTGTTTCGCAATACTGTTTTGCCATTTACCCCATCGTGGCCCGGCTTTTGGGCGCGCGCGTGATCGTGGTGCCGGCTAAAAATTACGGCCACGATCTTCCGGCCATGCTTAAGGCCGTGACCGTCAATACGAAACTCGTGTTTGTCGCCAATCCCAATAATCCCACCGGAACCCTCGCTCCAGCCGCCGAGGTGCGGCGCATGGTGGATGAATTACCGGAGAACGTCGTCCTGGCGATGGATGAGGCTTACTTTGAGTTTTTGGAAAATCCCGTGGATTTGCTGCCGCTCATTCGCGCCGGGAAAAAGCCTAATCTTATCCTGCTGCGCACGTTTTCCAAGATTTACGGATTGGCTGGTTTGCGTCTTGGCTACGGCATCGCTCATACGGAGTTCATTGCCGCGCTGGAGAAGATTCGGCAACCGTTCAACATCAATTCCCTGGCCCAATCCGCCGCGCTCGCGGCATTGGATGACACGGCCCACGTCAAAAAAACGCGCCAGAATAATTTCAAAGGACGGAAATTTTTGGAGAACGCGCTCGAAGACATGGATATTGAATTCGTTCCAAGTTCGGCCAATTTCATCCTGGCCAAAGTAGGAGTGGGCCGGGAAGTTTTCGAGAAATTGCAACGACAAGGGATCATCACGCGGCCCATGGGGGGCTATCAACTGCCGGAGTGGGTCCGCATCTCCGTCGGCACGCCGGCGGAAAACCAGCGCTGCGTGAAGGCGCTGCGGCAGATTCTTGTTGGCAGTAAAAAACGTGGTCATCAAGCTGTTAAGGCTTGAATCAGTCGAGAATCGGATTAGTAATTGCAAAACGACATTAAGAAGCTGTGAAACTTACCGACCTGCGAGGCATCCTGCAGTACATCCCCCGTTTCCGGGAAAAGGTCTTCGTGATCAGCGTGGATGGCGCGATTGTCACCAGTGAAAATTTCGCCAATATTCTGCTCGACGTAGCCCTGCTGCGCTCACTGAATATCAAAGTGTTGCTCGTGCATGGCGCTGCGGCCCAAATCCAAACGCTGGCCAAGGAACAAAACATTCAACCCTCCGACCTGGATGGCAGCGGCATCACCGACGAGGCCACTTTGAAGCTGGCGCTCACAGCGGCCAATCGCCTCACCCACGAAATTTTGGAAGGGCTCAGCGCCAATGATCTTCGCGCCGCCTCCAGCAACGCGCTGATAGCGCACCCGATGGGCATCATTCACGGGCAGGATCATTTGTTTACCGGCAAAATTGAGCGCGTCGATACCGAAATGCTGCAAAGCTTGCTGGCTCAAGGCATCGTGCCCGTCGTGCCGCCGTTGGGCTTTGACGGCGACGGCAAAACCTATCGCGTCAACTCCGATTCTGTCGCAGTCGAGTTGGCCAAGGCGCTGGGCGCGGCCAAGCTAATCTACATTACGACCATGGATGGGCTTGTTTATCAGGGCCGGCTGATTCAGCAAATTTTGGTGGCCGATCTGGACGGCCTCCTCACGCATAATAAAAGCAGTTTTCCGCCCGAGGTTTTTTCCAAAGCCCACTACGCTTCGGCGGCTTGCCAGGCGGGTGTTCCCCGAGTGCATGTGATCAATGGCCGCATCGATGAGGCTTTGTTGACGGAAGTTTTTTCCAACGAAGGCATCGGGACGCTCGTCTATGCCAACGAATACCAGCAAATCCGCCGCGCTTTGAAAAAGGACATCCGCGCAATTTTGTCACTGACTAAAAACTCCGTGGCCAACGAGGAACTGGTCAAACGCACTCGGGCCGGCATCGAAAAAACCATTTCTGATTTTTATATTTTTGAAACGGACAAGAATCCCGTGGCTTGCGTGGCTTTGCACCAACTCGATGAAACCAAAGGAGAGCTGGCGTGCCTTTACGTCAGCCCCCTGCATGAGAACGAGGGCATTGGCCGCAAACTGATCGCTTTTGTCGAGACCAAGGCGCGCGAACTTGGCTGGAGCGAGTTAGTCACGCTCTCGACTCAAGCCTTCACTTACTTTCAGTCCAAGGGCGGCTTTGTTGAAGGCGTTACGGAAGATTTGCCCGCGGCCCGTCGCGAAAAATATGAGCAGAGCGGGCGCAACTCCAAAATACTCATCAAAAAACTGGCGCCCAAATGATCGGCGTTCCGAAAGCGTTGGCCGCCGCTTTCCGCGTTTGCGCTCGTTGTGGTGTGGTTCCGACTCGCCATATCCTTTTGGTCAACATCGCAAGCCAGAAGACCACGCTTTTTGAGTGTCAGTCAAAGGAATATGCAGCGGCGAAAATTTTCCGTTGTTCGACCTCAAAGTTCGGCGTTGGCGAAACTGCGGGATCGAACAAGACTCCGCGCGGGCTGCATCGAGTCGCGAGGAAAATTGGCGGCGGCTGGCCGGTGGGGGCGGCGTTCAAGGCGCGGCAAATGATCGGCTACACCTGGCAGGGCCTGCCGGGAGCGCGCATCACCAACCGCATTTTATGGCTGGAAGGATTGGAGCCGGGCTTTAATCGCGGAGGAAACGTCGATTCTTTTCAGCGCTACGTTTACATTCATGGCACCGGCGATGAAACGACCTTGGGCCGGCCGGATTCACATGGGTGCGTTCATCTCGCCGCCAATGATCTGTTACCCTTGTATGATAAGCTGCCGGAAGGGACTCTGGTTTGGATTGCCTGTGATCACCTGGATTGAACCGGGCTAAGAGAGCGGCTTTGAGACTTATTCCTGAAAGGTCTGCTGCGTGGGGGGCTTCGGGTCTTGCCTTGGTATAGGT
>Ga0302326_10016707_pt1 | contig 15339 bp, 17 predicted proteins | sample Palsa_T0_3_FD_202264 | JGI IMG/M metagenome (GOLD analysis project Ga0302326, IMG submission 202264) | Peat permafrost microbial communities from Stordalen Mire near Abisko, Sweden - Palsa_T0_3 | ecosystem: Environmental > Terrestrial > Soil > Palsa > Peat permafrost | place: Sweden: Abisko...
CGGGTGCGGGACCGGCGAGGCGTGCGCCTTCGGCGTAGACGTCTAGCCTAGCTGATCTTTCTCCGGCGCGAGGCCTTTGAGGAAGATGCGGGTCACGCGCTGGGCGTGGTCCTCAATCATCCGGTCGGTGACCTCGTCCAGCATGCCAGTGGCGAGCCGCAGGCTCCACTCGCCCTCGGCCATCGCGACGAACAGCGAGGCAAGTTCGAACGGATCGTCGTCAAAGGCGATGTCGCCGTTGTCGCGGCAGCGCAGGAGGTAGTCGATGAACCTGGCGCGCCATTCGCGGATGGTCTGACCGAGCAGCCGCAGCGCCTTGTCGCTCGGCTCGCCGACCCCCATCGCCTGGTTCAACGGCGCGGCGGCCAGCATCAGGCGGATGACGTCTTCGGCGATAGCCGGCAGCACGTTGGCGGGAGACGGGTCCCTGGCGGCGGCGGCGCTGACGCGCGTGGCGATCCCGTCGATTCGCGAGGCGAGCAAGGTGTTGAACAAGCTCTCCTTGTTCTGGAACCAGGCGTAGAGCGTCTCCTTGGAGGCGCGGGCGCGGCCGGCGATCGCGGCCATGCTGGCGCCCGCATAGCCGCGCTGGGAGAACTCCTCGAACGCGGCGTCGAGGATCTCGCTGCGCCGCGCCTCCTTGGCTGGGTTCTCGGCTGTCACACTCATCTCGCCACGCCCTGCCGCGCGCTGCGCCGCAAACCCCTTGCATAGCGCAAAGCGCCGCGCTATCAAGCCGTACCGAACGGTACGGTTCGGCATTGAAACGGAAACCCGAGCTTGGAGCGGCACACGGAACGGACCTACGCCGTCACCGGCGCGGCATCGGGCATCGGCGCCGCCGCCGCGCAATATCTCCGGCAATGCGGCGCCCGCGTCATCGCCTGCGACCTGCACGATGCGGGGGTGCTGGCGGACCTGACCACGAGCGAAGGACGCGCCGCGCTGGTCGACGGCGTGACCCGCCTTTGCGGTGGCCGGCTCGATGCGATCGTCGCCAACGCCGGCGGCGGCCCGGCAGAGACGATGCTGTCGCTCAACTTCTTTGGCGCCGTCGCGACGCTGGAAGGCCTGCGCCCCCTGTTGCAGGCGTCGCCGGCGCCCCGCGCGGTCGTGGTGACCTCGATCAGTTCGCTGGGGCCGACAGATCCGGCGCTGGTCGACGCCTGCCTGGCGGGCGACGAAGCTGCCGCGAGCGCTGCCGCCGACGCTGAGCTCGCCACCGGAAAGTCGGCGCTCGACCTCTATGGCAGCGCCAAACACGCCCTGACCCGCTGGTGCCGCCGCGAAGCGCGCGGGCCGCAATGGGCCGGCGGCGGCATCCCCCTGAACGTGGTCGCGCCAGGGATCATCGACACGCCCGCCGCGGCCTACATCCTGTCGGACCCTGAGCTGCGGGCGCGGATGGGCGCGATGATCCCGTTGCGCGACGCCTATCCCGGCCCGCCCGAGGCGATGGCCGCCCTGCTGGCCTGGTGCGTGAGCCCCGAGAACAGCTTGATGACCGGACAGGTCCTTTTCGCCGACGCCGGCTTCGAAGTTCTAAGGCGTGGAGAACAATCGTGGTGATGATGAGCGCCGATGAATCGAGACTGACTAGAACGTTCGCCTATGCCCGCGCGCACGGCGTGAAGCTCGCCGCCGAGCTGGCGTTCAACTTCGTGCTGCCGTTCGCGATCTACAGCGCAGCCAGCGGACGCTTCGGCGCGGCCCCAGCGCTGATGGCCGCCTCGGCCCCGCCGATCCTGTGGTCGGTCGCCACCTTCATCCGCGAGCGCAAGATCGACGCCATCTCGATGTTGGTGCTTACCGGTATCGCGCTCTCGCTGATCGCCTTTACAGGCGGCGCCGGGGTGAAGTTCCTGCAGCTGCGCGAGAACCTGGTGGGCGGGCTGGTCGGCCTGGTGTTCCTGGCCTCGGCGGCGATCGGTCGGCCGCTGATCTACCAGCTGGCCAAGGCCGGCTCACGGCGCAGGGGCCCCGAAGCCGCAGCGGCGGTCGAGGCGCTGGGCGGCCATGCCGGTTTTCGTCGCGCGACGGCGGTGGCGACGCTGGTCTGGGGGTTCGGCCTCTCGGCTGTCTGCGCGCTCAACTGCACGCTGGTGTTCGTGGTGTCGATCAAGCAGTTCATGCTGATCGGCGGGCTGATCAGCTACACGGCGCTGGGACTGCTGACCGCCTGGACCTACTGGTATCTGCCTCGCGCGATGCGCCAGGCCGGCGCCGGGCGTGCTGGCGGCTGAACGAGGCTCAGGCCCACTCCACGTCCGCGCCCAGCGCGATCAGGTTCTCGACGAAGCGCGGGTGGGCGCGGCGGATCGGGTCGGCGTTGAGGATCTTCGAGGCGCCTTCGATGCTGGCGGCGAGCATCAGCAGGGCGATGGCGACGCGGATGATGTAGGGGCTCTCGACCGTGGCCGGGGCCAGCGGCTTGCCGCCGAAGGTGATTACCCGGTGCGGGTCGCAGCTGAGCGCATGGGCGCCGAACTTGGCCAGCTCCGAGGTCCAGCCCAGCGCCCCCTCATAGACCTTGTTCCAGTACAGCATCTCGCCATCGGCCTTGGCCCCAAGCGCGATGAAGATCGGCAGCAAGTCGACCGGCAGATAGGGCCAGGGCGCGGCCTCGACCTTGGGCTGGATGTAGGCGGTGAACGGGTGGACGATCTTCAGCGGCCCGTCGGCGCGCGCCGACGACCAGCCGTCCTTGTGTGTCACCTGCACGCCGAATTTGCCGAAGGTGCGATCGATCAAGGGGAACTGGTCGGGGCGGGCGTTGCGCACGCTGACCTCGCCGCCGGTGATCGCGCCCAACGCCAGGAAGGTGGCGATCTCGTGGAAGTCCTCGGTGAAGTCGTGTTCGGCCCCGCTGAGATGCTCGACCCCCTCGACCACCAGCCGGCTTGTCCCGATGCCGTCGATCTTCGCCCCCATCTTGGCCAGGAAGGCGCAGAACTCCTGTACGTGCGGCTCGGAGGCGGCGTTGGTCAGGGTCGAGGTCCCGGCGGCGGTGGCGGCGCAGAGCACGAAGTTCTCGGTGGTGGTGACCGAGGCGTAGTCGAGCCAGTGGCTGGCGGCGGAGAACGGGCGGCCATTGCCCTTGACGTTGTGCAGCGCCAGCGCGCCTCGCTCGGGCGTAACCTCGACGCCGAAGGTCTGGAACACCTCGATGTGCGGGTCGATCTCGCGCACGCCGAGGGTGCAGCCCTTCACGTCGCCCTCGATCCGCGCCTCGCCGAGCCGGGCCAGCAGCGCCGGGATCAGCATGATCGACGAGCGCATGCCCTCCGGCAGCCGCGCGGCCTCGGCATTCAGCTGGCCGCGATGGCAGACGGTGAGTCGTCCGGTCTCGAAGTCGACCTCGACCTTGCTGCCGAGCCGCTGGAACAGCTCGACGATCTGGCGCGCGTCGGTGATGTCCGAGACGCCGCGCAAGGTCACCGGCTGGTCAGTGAGCAGGGTGGCGCACAGGATCGGCAACACTGCGTTCTTGTTGGCCGACGGAATCACCCGGCCCCTCAGCGGACGCCCGCCCCGCACGATCAGATTGGCCAAGGGCGCGTCCGCCTTTCGAAGCGAGTCGATGCCGAGCCGCACCGTTAGCCGATAGGCTCATGACGCGCGAGCCCCCTACGAGCCGCGCGGCCCCCCTTGAGTTTCGGGGCGTCCGACCCTAGTCTTTCTCCCCCCGGACGTCCGCGCCCGCGGCCGGAGAGGATTTCCTTAAGCAGGGCGAGTCGAGCCAACACCCGTATGGAAAAGGTGCCGATGACCGGCGAGGGCTACCAAACCCTCGACGATGAACTGAAGCGTTTGAAGACGCTGGAGCGGCCGGCCGTGATCGCCGCTATAGCGGAGGCGCGCCTGCACGGTGACCTCTCGGAAAACGCCGAATACCACGCCGCCAAGGATCGGCAGGGCTGGATCGAGGGCCGCATCGCCGAGATCGAGGACAAGATCGCGCGCGCCCAGATCATCGACATCTCGAAGCTCTCGGGCGCGCAGGTGAAGTTCGGGGCCACGGTCAGCGTGGTCGACGAGGACACCGAGGAATCGGCGCGCTACCAGATCGTCGGCGAACACGAGGCCGACGTGCGTTCGGGCAAGATCTCGATCGCCTCGCCAATCGCCCGCGCCATGATCGGCAAGGAGATGGGCGACGTGGTCGAGGTGAACACCCCCGGGGGCGTCAAGGCGTACGAGATCCTCAAGATCGAGTGGGTGTGACGGGCTGATCCTCGCCATCCTCCAGGCGCGGACGAGTTCGACCCGGCTGCCGGGCAAGGTGCTGTTGCCCCTCGTCGGCGCGCCGATGATCCTGCGGCAGATCGAGCGAGTGGCGCGGGCCACGCGAATCGATCGGCTGGTGGTGGCGACCAGCGTCGACGCCAGCGACGACGACCTGGCTGAGGTGCTGGCCGGCGCCGGCGTAGCCGTGCATCGCGGGCCGCTGGACGACGTGCTGGCGCGGTTCATCGGCGCGTTGGACGCCCATGGGCCGGCCGAGCACGTCGTGCGCCTGACCGGCGACTGTCCGCTCGCCGATCCGGCGGTGATCGACGCCACGATCGCGCACGTCACCGCCGCCGGCGCCGACTACGGCTCCAACACCCCGCCGCACCGCAGCTTTCCCAGGGGCCTCGACATCGAGGTGATGACCGCCGCGGCCCTGCGCGACGCCGCCGGCCGCGCCGCGAGCCCCGAGGAGCACGAGCACGTCACCTGGGGCCTGCACCATCGTCCCGAACTCTATCGCCAGGCCTGGTTCAGCCAGGACGCCAACGAGGGCGAGGTGCGCTGGACGGTGGACCTGCTGGACGACTACGCCTTCGTCCGCGCGGTCTACGACGCGCTCTATCCGGCTGATCCAGCCTTCACCTCCGATGACGTGCGCGGCTTCGTGCGCGGGCAGCCGGACCTGGCGATGCTGGGCGGCGAGCGGAGAGTCTGAGGACGCACACCAGCTGGGCCTCGGGCCTACGGACCACTTGGTCACGTCATCGCGGCTGCAGCGCGCAGCGCGGAATGCCGGCGATCCATCGTGCGGCCGCGCCCATGGGTGGCCGGGACAGCCCCGGCCCTGACGTCGGGAAGCAGAGAGCCGGCTCAAGCTGGCAACGTTAAGGGCGACCCGTTGACCATCTCTGGTAGGATAGCGGTCCGGGTGCGGAGAATCGGATGGCGCCACGCGTCGAGTTGCGGCGGCTGGAGGACGAGGATCGCGATCGCATCCTCGCCTGGCGCAACTCGCCCGACGTGCGGGCCTATATGTACACCGATCACGTCATCCCGCCGCAGGAGCACGCGGCCTGGTTCGCCGGCATCGATGAGGACGAAGGCCGGCGCTACTGGATCATCACCTCCGACGACGTCCCGGTGGGCCTGGCCAACCTCTATGACATCGACCGGCGCCATCAGCGCTGCGCCTGGGCCTACTACTTGGCCGACCCCAGCGTGCGCGGCCTGGGACTGGGCTCCTATGTCGAATACTGGGTGCTGGAGTTCGTGTTCGAGGGGCTGAAGTTCGCCAAGCTCTGGTGCGAGGTGCTGGCGTCCAACGAGCCGGTGTGGAAGCTGCACGAGACCTTCGGCTTCACCATCGAGGCGCGCTTCCGCGGCCACGTGCTGAAGGACGACGCGCGGGTCGATGTGCTCGGTCTTGGCCTGCTGGCGGCGGACTGGCGCGAGAAGAGGCCGGCGATGGCGCAGCGGCTCAAGCTGCGCGGCTTCGAGCCACCGGAGATCGGCTAGCTAGCGAAGACGCAGCGAATCGAGGACCGCTTCGGCCACGCGCTCGGCGCCGCGGCCGTCGCACAGCTCGCTCGATCGCTGGCTCAGATCCCAGCGCAGTTGGCGATCGCCGATCAGCCGGTCCCAGGTCTGCGCCAGTGCGGGCTCGAAGTCGGGCGAGCGGGCGTCGAGCGCGATCGCCGCGCCTGCGTTGGCCAGCCGGGCGATCATCTCGGCCTGGTTGTCGGCCAGCACCACGGTGGCGGTGGGCAGGCCGAGGCAGGCGCGCTCCCAGACGCTGGAGCCGCCTGCGCCAAGCGCTGCGTCGGCCTCGGCCGCGAGGGCGACCATGTCCTGTACGTCGACGTGCAAATGGATGCGGCGGTCGCCGTCGGCGAGGGACGCCAGCGCTTCGAGACTGGGCGCGCCGGGACCCAGGGCGACGTCGAGGCGCTCGTCCCCGATCCGGCCGAGCAGCGCGGTCACCACGCGCCCGGTGATCCCACCGACGTCGGTGAGGCCGAAAGACACCAGCACCCGGCGCACAGGGTCGTGGCGGGCGCGCCGGCTGAGCGCCCTGGGCCGGGCCTGGGCGAACTCCGGCCGCACCAGAGCGTGGCTGGGGCCGATCATCGTCAGGCAGGTCTCGCGGACCAGGTTGGCATAGTGGTCGCGCCGGCGGCCGAAGCCTGGGTCGATCAGCACGTCGCAGGCATGACGGCGATCGGCGAGGTCGTCGATCACAGCGATGCGCCGGTTCAGGCCGCGCAGTTGGGTCTCCTCGGCGACGCCCATCGCATAGTGGTCGACCACCACCATGTCGGCCTCGAACAGATCGGCGAAGTCGCGGCCGAAACGGACCAGGGCGGGCAGGTCCTGAGCGTCGGCCATCGCCAGCAGCGTCTGCGCCGGCCAGCCGAAGCGGCGCAGGATCGGCGCGGCGGCGCGGGACTCGACGAAAGCGCAGTCGGCGCCGCGCTCGTTCAGCGCCCGGGCCAGGGTCAGGCAGCGCATGACGTGGCCGCCGCCCACCTCGGCGCCGGCGTCGGCCAGGAACAGGATGCGCGGGGGGGATGACGGGTTCACGGGATCGCTTTAGTCGGAATCCTCGCTACATAGTAAGGCCATGTCTGAAACCGCAGCAGAACCTCGCCGCACGCGCTGCCTGATCGTCGGATCGGGCCCCGCCGGCTACACCGCCGCCGTCTACGCCGCGCGCGCCCTGTTGAACCCGGTGCTGATCGCCGGGCTGACGCCGGGCGGCCAGCTGACCATCACCACCGATGTCGAGAACTACCCGGGCTTCGCCGAGGTGATCCAGGGGCCCTGGCTGATGGAGCAGATGAAGGCCCAGGCAGAGGCCGTAGGCGCCGAAATGGTGAGCGACATCGTCGTCTCCGCCGACCTGTCGCGACGCCCGTTCCGCGTCGTCTGCGACAGCGGCGAAGTCTGGCTGGCCGAGACGCTGATCATCTCCACCGGCGCCGAGGCGAAGTGGCTGGGCCTGCCGTCGGAGCAGAAGTTCCAGGGCTTCGGCGTTTCGGCCTGCGCCACCTGCGACGGTTTCTTCTACCGCGGCAAGGAGGTGGTGGTGGTCGGCGGCGGCAACACGGCGGTCGAGGAGGCGCTGTTTCTGACCAGCTTCGCCAGCAAGGTCACGCTCGTGCATCGCCGCGACGAGCTGCGCGCCGAGCGCATCCTGCAGGAGCGGCTGTTCCACAATCCGAAGATCGCCATGGTCTGGGACCACGCGGTGGAGGAGGTGCTGGGCGGCTCCGATCCGATGGGCGTCACCGGGGTGCGGCTGAAGAGCCTGAAGACCGGCGAGACCCAGGATCTGGCCTGCGACGGCGTCTTCGTCGCGATCGGCCATGCGCCGGCCTCGGAGCTGTTCAAGGGGCAGCTGGAGATGGACGCGGCCGGCTATCTGCACGTGCAGCCCGGCTCGGCTGCGACCGCGATCGAGGGCGTCTACGCCGCCGGCGACGTCACCGACGACGTCTACCGCCAGGCGGTGACCGCGGCCGGCATGGGCTGCATGGCCGCGCTTGAGGCGGTGCGGTTCCTGGCCGAGAAGGACCACGAGGCCGCGCACAAGCCGATCTCGCACCACGAAGCCGAGAAGATCGGGGTTTGGTAAGGTCGCCAAAGCTGAAGGACTTCGCGGCCATCCACGCGGTGGAGGCCGCCGCCTTCGGCCGCGAAGACGAGGCGTTGCTGGTCGAGAACGTGCGCGCCGAAGGCGCGGCGCTGGTCGAGCTGGTGGTGGGGGAAGAAGACGGCCAGATCGTCGGTCACATCCTGTTCAGCCGCATGACCTGCGAGCCGATGAAGCGCATCGCCGGCCTGGCGCCGGTGGCCGTCCTGCCGGACGCCCAGAGCCGCGGCTGGGGCCAGGTGCTCTGCCGCGCAGGGATCGAGGAACTACGCCGCATGGGCGCGGAAGCGGTGGTGGTGCTGGGGCACGTCGACTACTACCCGCGCTTCGGCTTCTCGCGCGAGGCGGCGAAGCTGATCGCCTCGCCCTATGCGCACCTGCCGGCGTTTATGGCGATGGAACTGGTCCCAGGCGCCCTCGCCGCTCCGATCAAGGCCGACTACCCGCGCGCGTTTGGGGCCTAGGAGCGCCTTCACAAGGCTGAAAGCGTCGGCGTTAGGCGTGATGAACCGGCCATTGGACTGCGGCTCGGCAGGCGACGTTCTAGCGGCTTGGCGGCAAACGGGGCATTCGGCCTCAAGCCGCGAAGAACGGCTGGCAAAGCCACCACTCTCATAGACACGCCAGAACCAGATCGCGGACTTCATGGAGATCACGGGCGACAAAGACGCAGAGCGTGCAAATGTCCTCTGTTGGTTCAAGCAGATCGGGCACCATTACCGTCATCATGCCAGCCGCCGACGCCGAGCAAACGCCGATGTGCGAGTCTTCAAGGGCCAGACATAACCGAGGTTCGACGCCAAGCCGCTCGGCGGCCTTCAGAAAAGGATCGGGCGCAGGTTTGCCCTTTTCGTAGTCGCCACGGCAGACGATCTCGTCGAAACGATCCATCAGACTGTGCGAGGTCAGGTGATGCTCGACGGTCGTCCGAGATGATGAAGTGGCGATTGCACGCGGCAGCCGGAACTGGTCCAAAAACGCCAGCAGTTCAACGACTCCTGGCTTTAAGGTGAGCTTATTTTCGGCGATCAGCCAGAAATGGCGTCTCCAGTTCGCGTGGAAATCGTCGAAAAGGAAATCCTCGCCGAAGTGCGATAGGAATAAGCCCCGGCATTGCGATCGCCGCACGCCGATTGATTTATTGAAAACCTCGTCTGGAATCTCGTGCCCACCTTCGGCGGCGGCAGACAGCAGGGCCTCTTGCCAGAGAGCTTCGGTATCGAACAGCAAGCCGTCCATATCGAAGATCACGGCGCTTGGGCGATACGGCAGTGCCATGCTGTGCGCGTCCTTCGCAACCAAGGAACGGCTACAACGCGGCTGCCGCCATTCGCCCGAATATAGCCCGTGGAAGCATGTCGCCCACGGTAATCAAAGTCGCGACTCATCCGACATTTCTGCTCAGGGTCGATTGTCTCCGTTGACGTCATGCCCGCAAGAGGACGGTCCGCAGGGATGTCTGGGGTCGGATGTTGACCCGTCCACGGTCCAAACTGGATTGTGTAACGTCGGACGACGGTCTTAGCTTGAACAACGGAACGGGGGCCAGATGAGCGAACACGCGCCGGCCTCTGGCATCGATCCGTTTGCGGACGACTTCCTGGCAGATCCCTATCCGTTTCACGAGGCGTTGCGCGAAGCCGGGCCGGTGGTCTGGCTCGATCGATATGGGGTCTTCGCCTCGGCCCGCTATGCGCAGGTGCAATCCGCCACGCAGGATTGGCGAACGTTTTCCTCCGAGTCAGGGGTCGGGCTGGCGAATCTGAGCAAGGAGGAGGTGTTCCGACCGCGCAGCATCATCCTGGAAGTCGATCCGCCGCTGCACGACCGATCGCGCCAAGTGCTCGCGATGGCGATGTCCCCGGCGGTCCTTCGCGAGCTGAGGCCAACGTTCGAGACCGAAGCGCAGACGCTTGTCGACGATCTCGTGCGGCGCGGCAGGTTCGACGGCGTGACCGATTTGGCCGAGGTCTATCCGATCCGGGTGTTCGCCGACGCCCTTGGACTGCGTCCCGACGGGCGCGAGAACCTGCTGCCTTATGCAGCGGCGGTGTTCAATGATTTCGGGCCTCGCAACCACCTCTTCGAAGAGACCAGGCGAGGCGCCGACGCCGTGCGAGACTGGGTCGTGGCTCAGTGCCATCGCACCGAGCTGCGGCCGGGGAGCATCGGCGCCCGGGTCTTTGAGGCGGCGGACCGCAGGGAGGCGTCGGAGGACGAGTGCCACAAGCTGTTGCGCTCGCTGCTGACCGCGGGCCTCGACACTACCGTCTATGGCCTCGGCAATGCCCTCTTCGCGTTCGCCGCGCACCCGGAAGCCTGGGAGCTGCTGCGCGCGGACCCGAGCCTCGCCCGGTCGGCCTTCGAGGAGGTGCTTCGGTTCGAGTCCTCGGTGCAGGCGTTCTTTCGCACTACGACCTGCGAGACCGAACTCGGCGGGGTCCGACTGCCTGAGGGGGCGAAGATCCTGCTGTTCTTCGGCGCTGCCAATCGCGATCCGCGCCGATGGGAAGACCCCGACCGGTTCGACATTAGGCGGAAGGCTTCGGGGCACGTGGCGTTCGGTTACGGCATCCATAGCTGCGTCGGCCAGATGTTCGCCCGCCTGGAGGGTGAGATCGTCCTGGCTGCGCTCGCTCGGAGGGTCGAGCACCTTGAGCTGGCGGGGGAACCGGTCCGGCGGTTGAACAACACGCTGCGCGGTCTGGCCAACCTGCCCTTGCAAGTGGCCTGAGAGTCCTCTTTGGGCCGAACCCGGCCTTGGTGCTCCGTCGAAGACTGGACTCTGGCCAGATCCCTCGTTCGCGCACGACAACCTGGACATTTCGGCGTCCCAATTGGAACAATCGGTGGGTCCACGTCGCGCCGACGTTTCATGCGAAGGACGCCCCATGCGCTTGATCTTCCCCGCAACGCTTGCGCTCATGCTCGCGCCTGGTTTCGCCCTCGCCGACGAAGCGATCCACACCGCGCCGGCGACGCAGTCGCTCCCCGCAACAAGCCCGGTGTCGCCGCTGGATGAGACGGGCGTCGCCGCTGGCGACGACGGTTCGGGTGTCCGCATGGGGCCGTGCGGGCCCGAGAAGGTCGCCGACGACGGCAAAACCGAGACCAAGGCGCACGGCTTCGTCGAAGCTGGCGTCGGGACCGGCGGCTATCGGCACATCGCGGCGGGCGTGTGCAAGCCGCTCGCGAACGGCGGCGCGATCGCAGTCAGCGTGAGCCAGAGCCAGCTGCAAGGCAGGCGCTAGCGCCGGGTTCGACCGAGCCTATCCGCGCTCGTTCGGCGCGCGCCAGATCGCCTTGGTGTAGAGCACCGCCAGTCCCTTGCGCACCATGTTGCGCGAGCTGGCCGAGAGGTAGTCCGCGCCGGAGAACACCACGCGGGCGCCGGTCGCCGCCGCGGCGGCGCAGCGCCGGTCGAGCAGCGCGCGGTGCACGCCGCGGCGACGGAAGCGCGGATCGACCGCGCTGTCGGCCAAGTACGCATCGCCGTCGCGCAGGTAGAGGATCGCCGCGCCGGCGGGCGCGCCGTCACACAGCCCCAGATACAGCGACCAGCCGGGCGCGGTCAGCCAGGGCTGCATCGGCACGCGAGGGCCGGCGTTGGCCCAGCCGAGGTGATAGGCGTCAGAGAAGGCGGCCAGATCCGCGTCGCTCGACACCTGACGCACCTCGACTCCCGGAGACGGGGCTTGGGGCAGCTCGGACGGCCCGGCGAATGCGCCGTGGAAGCGGACCTGGCGGTAGCCGCGCGCGGCCAGCAGCGTCATCAGCCGATCGTTCTCCAGGCCGGGCGCGATCTCGAACACGCCCGCGACCGATGCTTCGGCATACCAGTCCGCGACGCGCACCGCGGCTTCGAGCGTCGCGTCGGAGAAGCCGAACGCGCGGTTGAACAGGTGCTCGCCGAACGGCGGCGTGCGGGTCGCCAGGGCGGCGCGGAAGCGACGGACCTCGGCCCGGAGCGGATTGCCGGGGCGCGCGGCGATGATCTCCACCCGCGAGGCGGTATACTCACCGATGATCGCCTGCGCGCGGCGGACGAGGTCGGCGTCGGGGATCAGCGGCGCGTCCATGACGCCGAGCGTCACAAGGCGCGGCGCCGCTTGTCAATGCGACTCAGGGTTTGGCGTCCCCGCCCGCCGTCGCGATCGGCGCGTCGTCGGCGGCGATCGGCGTGAGGATCGCGTTGATCCGCGCGACCTCCTCTCGGGTCGGGATGCGCCGCCCGTAGATGAGCCGGCCGGGAACGACCACCGCCCGCGCATCGCTAGCCGCCGTTGCGGCGTCCGCGGCGCCGGGCGACGCCGGCGGGATCAGCAGCATCGGCCGCGCGCCCGAGATCGTCGCGACGGTCTGCGCCTGCCCGGCGGCGAGTTGCCCGCTTTGCGCGGTTCTCGCCGCCTCGATCGCGGCCTCGGCGGGGCTGACCAGCGAGACGGCAAGTTCGCCCCCGGCGTAGCGGCCGGTCAACACCTGCGGGGCGCCGGCGGGACCGGGGAAGCGGTAAAAGATGTGCGCACCGAGCTGCACGATCTTGACCATCTGCGGCCCCCAGCGCGGGAAGACGTAGTCGGCGTGGTAGTGCGTCGCCGAGCCGATGTCCCTGGCGACGAAGCCGTGCAGCGCGGCCTCGGCCACTAGCTTGGCACGGGTCCAAAAGGGTTCGATCGGCGGGCGGGCCAGCGAGCCGTCGCAGGTGAACGAGAACTGGCAGCCGATCGGCAGCTGCGAGCCCTCGTAGACCACGCCGCAGACCGACTTGGGGAAATCCGGGTGGCGCATGCGGTTGAGTACGGTCTGGGCTACCGCCTGTTGGCCCTCGGTCGGCTCGAGCGCGGCCTCATAGTAAATCGCCTGGGTCATGCAGAGCGCGGCGCGATCGCGCTCCGGCCCCGAGGCGCGCAGGAAGAACGGCTGGGCTGGCGCGAAGTCGGCATCGTCGATCGGCAGCACGGCGTTGAGCGTGGCGGCGTCGGCGGAGGTCAGCTGGCCGAACGGGAATGGCGGCGGCGTGGCGAGGCCGAGCGCGGCCCAGCCGCTCGGGCGGTCCCAGACATCGCGGCGGGCCGCCGGGTCGAACCTGGCGGCGATCCGCATCGCGCCGTCGCCCATGCCGCGCTGGAGCCGCGCCAAGCCGTCGGGCGTCAGCGCGCGGGCTTGGTCGGCGATGGTCCGGGTGCGATCTGCGCCGCGGTCGGCGGACGCGGCGCCGCATGCGGCCAGCGCCAGGACAAGGCACGCCGCGACAAAGTTCCGGCCCAAAAAGCGCCCTGCCAGTCTCGACATCGGCGCCCTATAGCAGTCCAGGCATCCAGGCGCCCCTCACCGATTGTTAACCTGCGGAACCGCCCACGAGCGGGTTTGGTTTCCGTAAGGGGGCGTAAGCGGGGCTGAACACGTCCCCAGGATTTCGGGACCCAAAAAAGACGGCGCAAAATCGGCAAGGGGGTTTGCGGCGGGCCGTTAGGGGTCTATATGGACTTCGCGACTTATGCTCAGACTTAGCATAAGGGATGACGCCGGCTCTCCAAGGGTTCGGCGTTTTATCCGGCCAATGAAATGCTCAAAGTGAGCAAAAGGGTAGGAGGATGGCATGGCGGACGGGACAGGAGTTCTCGACTTCACGCCTGAGATAGAAGCGGCGACCGCGCCGCTCTGGGAGAAGGTCAAGACCCGCGTCACGCCGATCGAGTGGCGCGCCCACGCGCCGCTGATCGCCGCGATCAACGCGCTGAAGCTCCAGAAGAACGCCGTCATCCTGGCGCACAACTACATGACGCCGGAGATCTTCCACGGCGTCGGCGACTTCATCGGCGACAGCCTGGGCCTGGCGCGCGAGGCCGCCCGCACCGACGCGGCGATCATCGTCCAGGCCGGCGTACACTTCATGGCCGAGACCTCGAAGGTGCTCTGCATGGACAAGAAGGTGCTGATCCCCGACCTGCGCGCTGGCTGCTCGCTGGCCGCCTCGATCACCGCCGCCGACGTGCGGCTGATCAAACAGCGCTATCCCGGCGTGCCGGTGGTCACCTACGTCAATACCACCGCCGAGGTGAAAGCCGAGACCGACATCTGCTGCACCAGCGCCAACGCGGTGCAGGTGGTGGAAGCCGCCGCCGCAGCCGCCGGAACCGACCGCGTCATCCTGCTGCCGGACGAGTTCCTGGCCCGCAACGTCGCTCGCCAGACCGACATCCGCATCATCGCCTGGCAGGGCCGCTGCGAGGTGCACGAGCGCTTCGAGGCCGAGGACATCCGTCAGGTGCGCGAGGCCTGGCCCGAAGCTCAGATCCTGGCGCACCCCGAATGCCCGGCCGAGGTGCTGGAGCTGGCCGACTTCGCCGGCTCGACCTCGGCGATGACCGACTATGTGGTGCGGCGCCAGCCGCGGCAGGTGGTGCTGATCACCGAATGCTCGATGGCCGACAACATCGCCGCCGAAGCCCCGAACACCGAGTTTGTGCGCCCCTGCAACCTCTGCCCGCACATGAAGCGGATCAGCCTGGAGAACATCTACCAGGCGCTGCGGCACGAGCAGTTCGAGGTGTTGGTGGCGCCCGACATCGCCGCCCGCGCCCGGCTGTCGGTGCAGCGGATGATCGACCTGCCGCCGCCGGCGGTCCCGGCGCGCTACGATCTGGTCAAGGCGCGCCACCATGTCGACGTGGAGCTGATCTGAGGCGCGCCCTGACCTTGCACCGGATCCAGATCATCGTGGCCGATATCACCACCCTCACCGTCGATGCGATCGTCAACGCAGCCAACGCCAGCCTGCTGGGCGGCGGCGGCGTCGACGGCGCGATCCACCGCGCTGCGGGGCCGGATCTCTACGAGGAATGCCGCACGCTCGGTGGCTGCAAGACCGGTGACGCCAAGATCACCCGGGGATATCGCCTGCCCGCAAGGCATATCATCCATACTGTAGGCCCCGTCTGGCGCGGCGGCGGCCACGGCGAGGCCGAGTTGCTCGCCAGCTGCTATCGCCGCTCCCTGGACCTGGCGCGCAAGCACGACCTCGCCAGCATCGCCTTTCCGGCCATCTCCACCGGCATCTACGGCTATCCGCCAGGGCCGGCGGCGACGGTTGCGGTCAAAACGGTGCGCGAGACGTTGGCCGACGACGATGCGATTGAGAAGGTGGTGTTGTGCTGCTTCGGCGAGCCGTCGGCGGCGCTGCACCGCGCGGCGCTGGAGGTGCGGCCATGACCGAGACTCCGGTCGTCCCCGCCGCGCCAATCTCGCCTTGGGCCGACCCGCCCGCGGTCGATCTGCCGCCGACGCCGAAAGAACCGTCGCGCCTGTCGACCCTGTTGTGGGGCGTCACCGGCACCTTGTTGTTGGCCGCCTGGCTCAGCTGGCAGCTGGGTCTGCTCTGGGGCGTGGCCGCCGTCATCGGCGTGTTCGTGCACGAGTTCGGCCATGTGCTGGTGATCAACTGGGCCGGCAGC
>Ga0302326_10016708_pt1 | contig 15338 bp, 14 predicted proteins | sample Palsa_T0_3_FD_202264 | JGI IMG/M metagenome (GOLD analysis project Ga0302326, IMG submission 202264) | Peat permafrost microbial communities from Stordalen Mire near Abisko, Sweden - Palsa_T0_3 | ecosystem: Environmental > Terrestrial > Soil > Palsa > Peat permafrost | place: Sweden: Abisko...
TGATCGGGCTGCTCGCGGTGGTGGGAGCGAATGACGCGAGCGTGGAGCGCGCCGTAGGCTGGCTGGTCGAAAATCAAAAAGCGGATGGATCGTGGGATGAAGCGGAATTCACCGGCACGGGATTTCCGTGCGTTTTCTATTTGAAGTATCACATTTACCGGAATGCGTTTCCGCTCTACGCGCTGGCCCGTTACGATAACCTTCGCAAAGGCCGCAGAAAATTCCTCGGCTTGCAAATCCCCGCGAACGAAGTGAAGCTCGCGGCGGACCCCGACCACCGGTAACGCAATGCAACCTGCGCGCAGGTACTTGTCGTGATGCGTGGTTTCGTGAATTCCAAGCCCTGCAGCCCGGTGAAGCCCAAACGCGCGCGCGGAGTTCGGCGGGCGAAGTCGGCGATTACCCGGATGCGTCGGCAAGAAGAGGCAAGTTTCATTTTATGACCACGCTGGTTACGGGCGCGACGGGATTCGTGGGCAGCCATGTGGCTCGCCACCTTGTCGCTACAGGGCAAACCGTTCGCGTGCTGGTTCGCCCCAGCAGTAATTTCCGGTTGTTGGAAAACCTGGCGGTCGAGCGAGTAGAAGGTGACCTGCGTGACGCGCGTTCGGTCGATCACGCGATGGAGGGTGTGCGTCGCGTGTTCCATGTGGCAGCCGACTATCGCCTGTGGACTCCGCATCCCGAGGAAATGTACGAAAGCAATGTCGAAGGTACCCGCCGACTGTTGGAGTCGGCGCAGCGAGCTGGGGTCGAACGCATCGTTTACACCAGCACGGTAGCGACGATCGCGGTTCCTCGAAAGGGAGCGCTTCCCGACGAGGAGACTCATGCGTCGCTCGAAGAAATGATCGGCCACTACAAGCGATCGAAATTTCTGGCCGAGCAGGTTGCGGTAGACGCGGCAAAATCCGGAACTCCGGTGGTGATCGTGAACCCGAGTGCGCCGGTAGGTCCGGGCGATTGGAAGCCCACGCCCACCGGGCGCATCATCCTCGATTTTCTGCGCGGCAAGATGCCGGCGTACGTGGACACGGGTTTGAACATCGTGGGAGTGGAGGATGTGGCCGCGGGACATTTGCTGGCGGCGGAAAAAGGACGGGTGGGCGAGCGCTACATTCTGGGCGGGCGGAACCTAACCTTGAAACACATTCTCGAGGCGCTCGCCGGCATCTCCGGGCGCCCGGCCCCGCGCGTAAAACTACCACATGTGGTAGCTTTAGTGGCGGGGTACGCCGATGAGTTGTATTCGCGTATTGCTGGCCGCGAGCCGCAAATTCCCGTCGAGGGCGTGAAGATGTCGCGGCACAAAATGTTTATCGAGAGCGACAAGGCCGAGCGCGAGTTGGGTTACAAGCCCGGTAAAGTCGAAGCGGCCTTCGAACGCGCGGTGCGCTGGTACGAAGACAACGGCTACGTGGGGAAGCGAGCCGGCAGCGACGGCATCGCGCATCCCGCGGCGGTGTGAGGAAACGATTTGAAGGTGCTGGTGACATTCGCGGTCGAGCCCGAATTTGCGCCATGGCGCAAACTTCGTAAGTTCGTCGCGACGACGGTTAACGGGATTACGGTTTACTCGTCGGAGGTCGGCGGAACGACGGTGGACGTGGTGCTGACCGGAATGGGTGCTGCCAATGCGCGCCGGGCGACGGAGGCCGTACTGTCCCGGTCTTACGCGATCTGTATTTCGGCGGGATTTGCCGGGGCTCTGAAGCGCGAATACAGGGCTGGCGATTTACTGGCCGCGACTTCGGTACAGCATGCCGCTGGGGGGGCCGTGATCGAAAGCAATCCTGCGCTGGTGGCAAACTGCCTCAACGTGGGGGGGATTAGAAAAGTGCCGGCGTTTCTGACCTCGGAAACGGTGGTGGATACGGCTCAGGACAAAGCGGCGCTCGCGGAGTTCGGTGACGCCGTAGAGATGGAGAGTTTTACGATTCTGTCCGTCGCGGAAGATTCCGACGTGCCGGCGATTGCAATAAGGGCTATTTCTGACCGATTCGACCAAGAGATACCGATGGATTTCAGCGACTCGGTTGACCAATGCGGGCATATTCTTAAACGCAGGATCGCCGAAAAAATCGTCCGCGATCCATTCAAGATTCTGACGCTGATCCGGCTGGGGCGCCAGAGCAAGGCTGCAGCGGAAAGGTTGAGTCAGTTTCTGGAGATTTACATGGCGCGCCTTTCAGCGGATGAAGCGCCGGAAACGGCGAGCCACTTGCAAAAACACGATCCGGTCAGTACGCAATGAGCCAGACCATCGAACAACTCGGTCCGCCGCAGGCGCAGCCGCATCATTCCGGCAAAATGCGCGCGGGGGTGTATCGCGGCAAAGGGCGAGTTGTGGTTGAGACGTTGCCGATTCCTGAAATTGGGGAAGGCGAATTGCTGTTTCGCGTGGCGGCATGCGGGATCTGCGGGACGGATATCAAGAAAATTCATCATGGATTTGTCGCGGCCCCGCAAGTTCTGGGACACGAATTGGCCGGGACGGTCGTGAAAGTCGGCCGCGGCGTGACGAAATTTAAGGTGGGCGACCGCGTGGTCAGCTTTCATCACATTCCTTGCGGCGATTGTTTTTATTGCGAGCGCAAACTTTTTTCGCAGTGCGCGGGATACAAGAAAACGGGACTGACCGCCGGATTTGGCGATCCGAATGGCGGAGGCTTTGCGGAATACGTTCGGGCCATGCCGTGGATCGTGGAGCGCGGGATGATCGCGCTGCCGGCGGAGGTTAGCTTCGAAGAAGCCACATTTGTGGAGCCGGTGAATACCTGCCTGAAGGCGGTGCGCAAAGCGCGCGTGGCCAAAGGCGAAACCGTCCTGGTGATCGGGCAGGGGCCTATCGGGATGCTGCTGATGATTCTGGCGAAATACGAAGGCGCGGAGGTCTACGCGAGCGATCCGATGGCGGGGCGGCGCGCGGCGAGCCTGAAATTTGGCGCCAAGGAAGTTTTCGATCCCGTAACGCAAAATTTGCAGAAGGAAGTCCGCGAACGCACGGGAGGCCGAGGCGCCGACGCCGTCCTGGTCGCGGTGCCCAGCCCGGCATTGGTGCCCGAAGCTCTGGCGATAGCGCGACCGGGCGGTCGCGTGCTACTCTTTGCTCATAACGATCCAATCATGCAGCTGGGCTTTCCCGCAGCCACGGTGGGCGTGGAAGAGAAGGAAATTCTGGGAAGTTACAGCGCTTCCGTGGACGATCAAACGGAATCCGCGGCACTTGTCTTCGAGCGCCGCTTACCGGTACGCGAACTCATATCCCATCGCTTCCCGCTCGAACGCATTGCGGAAGCGTTGGAGCTGGCGGCGCATCCCGCGGAAGATACGTTAAAAGTGGTGATTACTCACGCATGAGCCTGCATAAAGAAAGAAACGGTCATATGTCGGCGGCGATTTTGTACGGCGTCGAAGACCTGAAAATCGAAACCGTGGACATACCCGATATCGCGGAAGATGAAGTTCTGGTTCGCGTAAAAGTAGCCTTGACCTGCGGTACGGACCTCAAAGTCTGGAAGCGCGGATATCACGCGCGTATGATTCAGCCGCCGGCGTTATTTGGCCATGAACTGGCCGGCATCATCGAAGAAACGGGCAGCCGGGTGAACGGCGGCGTGCGCGCGGGCATGCGCGTCTTTCCGGCGAATTCCGCTCCGTGCAACGCCTGCTTCTATTGCAAAAAAGGCCAGCCCAATCTCTGCGAGGATTTGCTTTTCAACAACGGCGCGTACGCCGAGTACATTCGCATTCCCGGAAGAATCGTTCGGCAGAACATGCTCGAAATTCCGGACAATGTTTCCTATGCCGACGCGGCCATGACCGAGCCGCTGGCCTGCGTCCTGCGCGGAATTTATGAAACGGGAATTCACGCGGGCGACACGGCGGTGGTGATCGGGTGCGGCGCGATCGGCCTGAAATTCATTCGAATTCTCGCGCAGCGGCAGGTGCGCGTCATCGCCATCGGCAAGCGCCAAAGCCAGATGGACATCGCCAAGCGCTTGGGTGCGGTGGCGGCGTTCGACGTGGCCGAACTGGAAAATCCGGTGGAAGCCGTACGGCAACTGACCGAAGGCGGGCGCGGCGCCGACGCGGTCATCGAGGCGGTGGGCCGCGCGCAGACCTGGGAATGGGCTTTGCAGATCGTGCGCAAGGGCGGCACGGTGAATTTGTTCGGAGGGTGCCCGTCCGGAACCGAAGTAAAAATCGATCCGGCCGCGCTGCACTACGCGGAGATCACGATCAAGTCGACCTTCCACCACACGCCGCGGTTCATTCGCGAGGCGCTCGACACCATCGCGCGCGGGGAAATCCGCGCCAGCGATTTCGTCACCGGGGAAGTGAATCTCGAGGAATTGCCGCAACTGTTCCAGGACATGAAAAACAGAAACGGCGAATTGAAGACTGCCGTTATTCCCTGACGGCTGCTCGCGCCAGGGCACCATGCTGCCTACACCCGAACTGGAAATCGCGCGCCATCTGCCCGGGGCCAATTGCGCCCCGCCGGAAGCCGAGCGTTACACGCGCTGGCTGGCGACGCATCACTACGAAAATTTCAACGTGGTGTCGTGGCTTCTCCCTCGCGAGCTGCATCAGCATTTTTACAATGTTTACGCGTATTGCCGATGGTCCGATGATTTGGGCGACGAAGTTGCTGACCCGGCGCGCGCACTGCAACTGCTCGACGCCTGGGAGCATGACGTGCGTGCCTGTTACCATCACGGAGCGAATGTTTCTCATCCCGTTTTGATCGCTCTACGGCAAACAATCATCGCGAAGCATATTCCGGTTGTTCCGTTCGTGAACTTGTTGAAAGCGTTTAAGCAGGACCAAAAGGTGCATCGGTACCAAACCTGGGATGATCTTTTTGAGTATTGTAAGTATTCGGCAAATCCGGTCGGACATTTGGTGCTTTACCTTTGTGGGTACCGTGATCCGGCGCGAAAGCTGCTTTCTGAGTACACGTGTACCGCTCTCCAGCTGGCGAATTTCTGGCAGGACGTTTCAGCCGATCTTAAAAAAGGTCGTATCTATATCCCGCTCGAAGCTCTTTCTGAGCACGGACTGACAGAGACCGATATTGTTAACTATCGGTTCGATGAACGGTATGTCAGCCTGATGAAGTCGTTGATTTCCAAGGCACGCGAATTGTTTGCGGCAGGGCTTCCGCTGACTCAGCGCGTCGACGCGGCGCTACGGACGGATCTAGAGCTGTTCAGTCGTGGAGGGCTGGCTATCCTGAACGCAATCGAGTCGTCCGGCTATAACACGCTTCAGAGTCGACCTTCTCTGACACGCTCAACAAAGATTGCTCTAGTAGGTCGGGCGTTGGGTTCGCGACTCGTCGGTCTCGCCCGAGGTTTTCCAGAAGAACCGACGCATTTTGAAGAAGACGCCTCTGATGTCGAAGCGGAAATACCAGAACAGGAGCGAGCGCGCGGCCTGAAAATCTATGCGGATGCCGAAGCTACTCGGGCATCCTATACCGAGTGCAACCGCATCGCTCGTGCTTCGGGCAGTAGTTTCTATCTCGCGTTCTTCGGACTGCGCAAAGAAAAACGCAATGCGCTTTTCGCGCTGTACGCGTTCATGCGATTGATCGATGATGTTTCCGACGAGCCGGGCGACCTCGAGTCGAAGCGGCAGGGATTGGCGCGCTGGCGCGCCATGCTCGATGAAGCGGTGGACGGTCGCACGAGTGGGCACGCCGTGCTGCCCGCGCTGGCCGATACGATTGCGCGCTTCGAAATTCCGACACGCTATTTTCACGATTTAATTCTTGGCGCGGGAATGGATTTGACGGTTTCGACTTACGCGACCTTCGATCGTTTGTCGGAATATTGTTATCGAGTCGCGGGAACCGTGGGACTGACCTGCCTGCACGTATTCGGCTTCAGCGACCCGAAGGCGCCGGATTTGGCGGAGCGGCTGGGCCTGGCGTTTCAACTCACCAATATTATTCGCGACGTGGGCACGGATTACGCGATTGGGCGGGTTTATCTGCCGCAAGAAGACCTAGATCGTTTTGGAGTTCGCGCGGAAGAACTGCGCGGGCCGATTACTCCGAAACTACAAGCGCTGCTGGAATTTGAAGCCGATCGCGCGTGGCAAATGTACCGCGAAGGCGCGCCACTCGTGAAACAAGTCAATGCGGACAGTCGCGCCACATTATGGGCGCTGGTCCGCACGTACAGCACGTTGCTCGCGCGAATCGAAGAGCGTGACTTCGACGTTTTCAGTTTGCGCATTTCGACGTCGAGCGCCGAAAAAATCCAATTTCTCCTCACGGCGGGGATGACGGGTTGGTGGAAGAAGGATGCCCTCGCAAAGCGTTCTGGTGATCGGCGGCGGCCTGGCGGGACTGTCGTCCGCCGTCGCGCTGGCTGACGCGGGCCTGCAGGTCCGCCTGATCGAAAAACGCCCGCACCTGGGTGGGCGCGCGACCTCCTACACATTGCCGGACGGCAGTGAAGTAGACAACTGCCAGCATGTGACGCTGGGCTGTTGCACGAACCTCGCGGATTTTTACGAGCGCGTCGGGGCCGCCGACAAAATTCGCTTCTACGACAAGTTGTATTTTGTTGATGCCAAAGGCCGGCGCTCGACGATCGAAGCCGCGCCGCTGCCTCCGCCGCTGCACATGATGCCGTCGTTTTTGTTTTTCGGGGCGCTGACCTTCGCGGACAAGCGGGGAATTGCGAAGGCGATGCTAGCGATCGCGACCGCGGGCGGCGAGCCGCCAGACGTCGAGGGTGTTTCGATGCTGGATTGGCTGCGGCGTATGAAGCAGACCACGAGCGCGATCGAGCGATTCTGGCGCGTAGTGCTGGTGAGCGCGCTGGACGAAGAGTTGGCCCAGACCGACGCGCGTTACGGAATCGACGTTTTCTGGAAGGCTTTTCTGGGCAGCAAAACGGGATATCGGGTGGGCATTCCGGTCGTCCCGCTGGCCGATTTGTACAACGGCTGCCGCGATTCAATTGTTCGTAAGGGCGGGGAAGTCCGGATGAGAGCTAATGTCCGCGAGATTCGCGTGAGCGATAAGCAATTTGCAGCGGCGGTGCTCGCGGATGGAACGGAGATCGCGGCCGATGGCTGCATCTGCGCGGTGCCGCAAAACGAGATCCTCGCGCTGCTGCCCGCAGAATTGACCGGTGCGGACGGGCCGCTGGAAGGCGTCCGCAACATCAAGAGTTCGCCCATTACGGGCGTGCATCTTTGGTACGACCGAAAAGTGATGACTGAACCTTTTCTCACCCTGCTCGATCACACCACACAGTGGGTTTTTAATAAGTCGGAATTGTCGGGCGATGATGCGGGCGCGAAAAAGGAAGAGGGCCAATACTTACAGCTCGTGATCAGCGCCTCGTACGATCTGGTCGCCAAATCGCGCCAGGAAATTATCGATCTGTGCGTGCGCGAGCTTGCCGAGGTGCTTCCCGCGACGCGTGAGGCGAAGTTGGTGAAAGCCACGGTGATCAAGGAAGTAAACGCCACATTTTCCCCGGGCGTGGGCGTTGACCGCTTCCGCCCGCCTCAGCAAAGTCCGGTCCGGAATCTGGTAATGGCAGGCGACTGGACCCGAACGGGCTGGCCATCGACGATGGAGGGCGCGGTTCGTAGCGGCTATCTTGCCGCCGAAGCTCTGCTGGCTGGACTGGGCAAGCCGGCAAAATTGCTCCGGCCGGATTTGCCTTTCGAAGGGCTGAGTAAGTTCTGGGCCAGCCGCCGTGCCGGAGCGCAGCGATGAGCGGATCGGGCAGCGAATCGGAGCGCGCGTCGCCGGCTTTCCGACTAGCCGGGCTCACGCGCGGTCCGGGGAGAAAATTATTACGGATACGCGCATTATCACAAAAATGTTATTGCTATTTTCGGCGCAAGGGTATCCTATAGGGAGGTGGCTGTGAAGCAAGCAGCCTTGTAAGCGTGACACGTTCGCCGATTTCCTTCCCGCTAAATATCCCGAACTCGGCTAGTGTGTTGACCGCCTGCTGCGTGTAGTGAACGACAAGCAACTCCGCCAGACAAGTCTTGCACCGTGAATCGCACGAATTCGCCGCCACCAAAAATGTCCGGTGAAGTTTGTTTGCGAATTGCATGAGCCAGTTCGAATCTGTCGCAGCCCTTGGGCCGTCCGCACGACGTCGCCGCAGCGGAGCTTGGCAATTTTCGCGTAAGTCGTTTTTGAACAGCATCCTTCCGGCCGCGACACATTTTCAAAGCGTCATGGTCTGACCGTTTCAAGCGCAGGAGGCTTCATGGAGCGCAAGTACAAGCAGCGCGGGTACAGCGACCGCGATGCGCAGGAAAAAAAGCGGGACCGGCCCGACCGGCCGGATCGCCCCAGCGGCGAGCCCCGCCCCAAGCAGGATGCCATGGGCCCGCGCACGCCGCGCATGGTGGGGACAGTGATGCGCGGGCGGTGCGCGAGTTGCGGCGCGGCGTTAATGGCGGGGTTCGATCCGAACGGCGAATGTCCACGATGCAAGACCGCGCTGCACTGCTGCAAGCAATGCGTGAATTTCGATACCAGCGCGCAATTTGAGTGCATCAAGCCCATTCCCGTTTATATTCCGAACAAAATCGCCAAGAATGATTGTACGTTTTATGAATTTCGCATGACGGTGGAAAAAGATACTTCGCCGGTGCAGTATGCGGCCGCGGTTCCCGCAGCCGTGAATCCCGGGCGTCCCAACGACGCGCGAAAGGCCTTCGAAGACCTCTTCAAAAAGTAGCTTCCTTGCAGTTCGCCGGCCCTACAAACTCCGCGTGAGATGGATTCACCGTCCTGGTGCGTTCGAAATCCGGTCAACTGGGCGGCATCGGAAAGAGCGTGGGTTCCTTGGCGGGAGCGTCGGCGATGGCGTCCAGCTGCGGATAGTGGTTGCGCAGGGGTTCCGGAACTTTCACCGTGTTCCCGGTGAGCAGGCTCATGAGTTGGAGCGCGTTTACGATTCCCTTGGCTTGAAAATGATTGTTGGTGATCACGAAGATTCTGTCGGCATTTTCGGCGACGTGCTCGATGCGTTGCGCCCAGGGCGCGAGTTCTTCCTCCGAGTAGAGATAGTTGTAACGCTCCGCTGGGGGCGAAGCGGGATCGTCGCTGAACCAGGTGTCGTAACGGCGGCCATGCAGGCGAACGTAGCCAATCGGCGAGGTCACGCGTTCGCTCGGTTCGATCGAGCGGCCAATGACCGGCTGGTCGATATTGCAGAAGCCCACGCGCCGCTGGTGAAGCATTTCGTAGAAGTCTTTTTTGGCCCAGGATGCGTGACGCACCTCGACCACCAGAGGGTAGTCGCGAAACCGATCGAGCAAGGCGTTCAATCGTTTCGCGCTTTCCGGCGTATTGTGAAATGAAAAAGGGAACTGCAAGAGCATCGCGCCCAGGCGCCCCGCGTCGCGGAGAATATCGAAACCGGAGCGCGCCAGCTTGACGTCGGCGGCTGTCGCGCCTTCCTCATGCGTGAATTTCCTCCACAACTTCGCGGTGAAAATAAACCGGGGGTTCGCCGCGACGCGCTCCACCCACTGTTCGGCGTGGGCCGGCTGCATGGGATGGTAAAACGAAGTGTTGATCTCGATCGTATCGAAAAATTCCGCTAGAAAGCTGGCCTCGTGGAATCCTTTTGGCCGCGGATCGGGGTAGAGAATCCGCTTCCAGTCCGGATAGGACCAGCCCGCCGGGCCGATGTAAATCTGGGGCGCGGGCGCGCGGGGGGAAGCGATTTTCCGTCGAACTGACATTCCGAAAAAATCCGCCTATCGAGCAAGCCTATGCGGCGGCCGGACAACTGTCAAATCCTTGCCGGAGACGGCCTTTGCGGCCCTCCGGGAGCGCCTAACCGCATCATCCTGCTCTGCTTACGCATTTGTCGCGGCCGACATTGCAAGTCCTGCGCCAGAGGGCTATGCTGGAATTGCCTCGATGCAAACACCGCTTTCATTTCGAGTCCAATCTTTCCCAGGGTGCAAAAATGAAAATCACTTACAGCCATATCGAACTGGAATTTCGCGTACCGATTGAGCATGAAACCGAACGGCACGCGGAAAAACTGAATCGCCTGCTGAAGCACTACGCCGCCGATTTGGTCCACCTGCATGGTTCACTTGAAAGAATCCCACACAAGCCCGAGTTCAGCTACGCCGTTAATCTGACCCTTCCCACCGGAACGCTTCACGCCACAGCGACGGGCGCGCTGGCTTTGGGCGCGGCCAAGGGCGCTTTTGCGGAACTCGAATCCCAGGTAAAAAAACACCAGCAAAAGCTGCGCAAGGATTACGTCTGGAAACGAAAGCGCGCCCGCCCGGCGACTTTGCAACCCAGCGACGCGACATCAACGGACTGACGACAACGAACGATCGATCGATGGCGGCAAGATACCGCGTCAGCGCCGGCACCGGCGCGAGGCTTGCCAGACGCCCAGGGCAGCGGAATGGCGGTGTGCGCGAACCGGTTCGGATTGCGCCACCCTCCGCATGGTTTTTGCGAGGCGTCTCCGCGTAGAAATGGGAGCATGGTCCAGGCGGAGCGGATGAAATGAAAGATAAGGCCGCTACAAAAAGCGCTCCGTGCCTATTCTGCGAAATTGCCGCGCATAAAATCGACGCGAAAATCGTTTTTGAAGACGCCATCTCGATCGCTTTCCTGGACCATCGCCCACTGTTCGCGGGCCACTGCCTGCTGATTCCCAAAACGCACTACGCGAGGCTCACAGACTTGCCCGCGGACCTAGTCGGGCCGCTCTTCCTGAATGCACAGCATTTAACGAGCGCCGTCGAGACCGCTATGAATGCGGAGGGCAGCTTCGTCGCGATGAACAACATCGTCAGCCAAAGCGTTCCTCATTTTCATATCCACATCGTCCCGCGGACCAAGGGAGACGGCCTCCGCGGATTTTTCTGGCCCCGGCAGAAACTGGGAGACGCGGAGCTAGTGGCGATTCACGACTCGGTCTCCCGCAAATCGAAGAAGTAAGCCGAGCGAGTTGGTCCAGCGCATCGGGCCGGAAGGCCCCATAGGGCGATTGCGGTGGCGCTCCTGGGCGCGTTCCCGTGGGTTGCGCGCTGCACAGCCGCAAGCAAAAAGCCACCGCGCCAAGGCGGGTGAGCCTTGACGCGATGGCTTGCGGGGTGAACAACGTCTTTGCGTGGGTTAGGACTTGTGCGCAGGCGTCCTGGTGTCAAGGATGGAAATCATCTTCTCCGCGGACGGCGGCACGCGCGTGCCGCGCATCAGAACGATGTCCTTGGCCGGAATTTTCTTGCCGTAGATTCGCTCGTTCGCGTCGTTATCCGGGCGAATGGTTGAACCGTCGAGCGAGACGCCGGCAAAGACTCCGCGTGCACGCGAATAGCTCAAGATTTCCGCGCGCATGGTGGCGTCCGTTTCCGCCGAGGCCGTGCGGCCAACTGGACCAGCAGCAGCCGAAGCGTCGCCGCCTAGCTTGACTTTGCTTGCGAGAATTCCTTTCGCTCCGGTATCGTTCATGACCAGGAGCACGAAGTCAGTCGCTTCGCCGCCGGCCTGGAAACCGAAGCTTCCACCTTCGAGCGCCATCATGGTCGGCGCGCTCCAGCGGCCGCTAAAATTGGAACCGTGGCGGCAGGTCATTGCGCCCCGGCCGTAGCTGCCGCCGACGATGAACGCCGCCTTCAGCACGGAAGGAAATACGACGACGCAGTCGGCCTTGTCCAGCACGTCCTGCGGAATATTGTCCGGAATGTTCATGATTTCGGAGAGAACGGTGCCGCAATTAGCCAACCGATCTTCGTCTTTGGTCTGGTCATCGGCGCGGCTGGCCGTCGAGAGCAACAAAAGTCCGATTACCGCTGGTGCGAATAACTTTTTCACTGTGTTCTCCTGAAATTTAGATTGCGGACCACATGCCACAGCCTAGCTGCGTGCGGTTCCGCCTCGCATAAGGTGGGTGATCAGCGTCACAAGAAAGATGAGCAGAAAAACAAAAAACAGGATTTTGGCGATCCCCGCCGCGGCAAACGCCACGCCGCCGAAGCCGAGAAAGCCCGCAATCAATGCAACCACCAGAAAGATCAGCGCGTAATAAAGCATGTTGCCTCCTGTATTGCGCCTCGCCACTGAAGGGGCAGCCAAGGCAGCCGGGGTGACTTACACCAAAATTACGCTTTGATAGTACGCAGTGGCGGGCAGCAGGCCTATACGGCAATCACGGTAAAAAGCTCCAAACCTTGGGGTAGGCGGAATCGAGGCTAAAACGAGATTACGCCCTTGAGGATGAGCGCCAGGGAGAGTGTACCCACAAGAATCCACAGGGCGACGCCTTGCAGAAACGGACGAACGCCCACCTCACGAATGGTCGCGCGCGAAATTCCTGTGCCGATCAGGTACAGCGTGGCCGTCAAACCCAGCCTCCCGAGCGTGCTGAGCGAAGTCGTAAGGTGCGTTATCGACGGCACGTAGGTATTGACCACGGCCGCGAGGCAGAAGAACAGGATGAACCACGGCCACTGAATTTTGCCTTTGGTCTTCTTCACCGCGGCGGTGCCCACGGAAAGTGGAACGATCCACAGCGCCCGCGCTAACTTAACCGTCGTGCCGATCATCAGCGCGAGTGCGCCATAGCGGGCCGTGGCGCCCACGACCGAACTGGTGTCATGAATCGCCAGCGCGGCCCACAATCCAAACTGCTCCTGCGAAAGGTGGAGCGCCCAGCCAATCGACGGGAAGATGAGCAGCGCGATCGAATTCAGAACGAAGACCGTGCCCATGGAGACCGCGATTTCTTCGTCGCCGGCTTCGATGATCGGAGCCACGGCGGCGATCGCGCTACCCCCGCAGATGGCGGTTCCCACGGTGATCAAGAATGAGGCGGTTTTTTCGACTTGGAAGATCCGGCCGAGCAGCAGCCCGAGGCACATAGCGAAGGTAATGCTCACGGCGGTGTACACAAAACCGGTGCGTCCGGCCCGTAGCACTTCGTGGAGATTCATACCAAAACCGAGGGCGACGACTGAAGCTTTGAGCAAAAAGCGGGCTAGCTCGCCGCTGTCGGTCTGGTAGGGGTGCGTGAACGTGAGGCCGAAGATCAATCCCAGGACCAGCGCGATGGGCGGCGAAAGAAATCCGCTGGCCGCGCAGATCAGACCCACAAAAAAAATGGTCTTGGTGTTCACTTTTTCGAGCAACGAAAACCTTTCCGTCCCGAGTTTGAGGCGGCCATTCCGAGCCGTGCAAATCGCGCCACAGAATATCAGCAGAGCCATCACGGAAGATAGGTGGCGAATTCCATGCGCGAGCGAGCTCAAACGACGACGCGACGAAGCGCCCGCGTAACTGGTCGATGTGCGGAGCGTCTTTATTCAGGTAAGATGTAGTGCGCAATTGTAGGGGCGTAGCTCAGTGGTAGAGCAGCGGCCTTTTAAGCCGAAGGTCGTGGGTTCGATCCCCACCGCCCCTACCAGAACCAATCTGTACAAAGCGCTTAGCTACCCGCCGCTGTACCAATCGGCACATTTGTACTGATTGCGACCCCGGCCAGCGCGCTCCGCTGTGACTCGGTATCCGAATGCACGTAGTAGCGGAACGTCGTTTTGATATCCGCGTGCCGTAGGATTTGCTGGACGGTCTTGGGCGATACCTTGTTGTCGGATAGCGCCGTGCCTAGCCCGTGCCGGAATGCGTGGAGCCCAACGTCTTTTGTTGGTAGCCCGAATTTTCGCAGTAGCGGCTTGAGCCCAAATCGCACGACGTTGTTCCGCTTGAGCGGGCGGCCTGTCCGGTTAGGAAACAGCAGACCGCTGGGATTTTCTCGCCAGTGATCCCTAAGGTAGTCGGTAAGCAAAGACGCCGTTTCCGGCGTCATCGCAACCGCCGATTTCGATTTCCTCGTTTTCAGCTCGCGCAACATCCGTGTTTGGTCGTCGGCCTGTTTGCGCGGTTGAATGAGTCCTCGTTTGAAATCCAAGTCGGTCACCGATAGCCCAAGCAATTCCCCGGCGCGCAACCCCGTAGCCCAAGCCAGTGCAAAAATCGTCTTGTACGGCTCCTTAGCCGCGCCAACGATTTTCGCCGCATCGTCTGGCTTAAAGTACGGCGGTTCGTACTCGTCCCTGTCGCCTTTAATCGTAAGTGCGGAAAATCCGAACTCCGGCACGCGCGTTCCGCACTTACGCGCGTAATCCAGAATCGCAAACAGAGTGCCAAGCACGTTGATGATGGTCTTGCGGCTGTCGCCCCGCAGCATATCGGTGGCGAATCGCTGCACGCCGCTGACGTCAAGCGCCATGAGTGCCGACGTGCCGAATCGCGGGAGTAGATGACAGCGCAAGTGTGATTGTTGTTGCCGAACGGTTGAGCACGATCGGTGCGGCCCGATGCTTTCGATATAGACCCGGGCCGCATCTGTAAACGTTTCGCCACGCGGCGCCGTAGGCACGCTCCCACGCTCGCGATTGATACACTGGCGTAGGCGGTCGTGCTCGCGGCGCGCGGACAGCTCGGAGATTCCGCCCGTCTTGCCGTGGTCGATTCGTTCCTTAACCGATTTGGTGCTGCCGTCCGGCATGTTTCTGTCTCGGTAGAAAAACGAATAGTAGTGCCCGTTTTCCACCCGAAACGTTCCCTCTTGATATCGTCGTTTTGGCACTGGACCCTTCCGGCCCACGTGCTTCAACGGCGTTGCGGGAGGAACAATAGCATCCGCGCCGGGACTTGTCATCGGTTCCCCAGGGTGCACAGCGTCTGGGGACGCATAGGTGCTAACCCGCATTACTCCAATATCGGGGCAGTTCGGGAAAAGCGAACATTAGGCGAACCTCGGCTGAAGCCGTTGGCCACCGGCTCGGGAATAAAAGTTGAAATTTCTCTTGACTAGGTTTTGCGGTTTTATCGGCAGGTTTGAGGTCCACGAAACTGCCTTCGGTCAAAAATGCGTGTGTGCATTCCAAGCATTTGTCGATGAATACATTGCGCGTCTAGTGGAGAATTTTGCTCCCCACCCTGCTCGGGAAATAAGCAAACGGAAGATTTCCTCATTTTTGTTCCTGGAGGGACAAGTGTTTGTTCTGTTGTAGACCCTCGCGCGAGGGAGAACGACGACTGCGAAAATCTCGGCGGGAGATGGAGATGGCAGAGGCTTTCTGCCATTGTATAATCGGTGTCATCCGTCTAACGACAACCGGCGAAATGGCACTACAATTCATGTTCAAGAGGCATGAACGTGACTGCGTCGGTGCAATCTAGAGGTGTGTATCTGCAGCTGCGTCGTTATCACCGGAGTGGCCCAGTTCAAAGGCGGAATCTGCTAAATGGCCCCGAAGCCCTCGAAGAAAACTACGATCACAACGAACCATCCGGC
>Ga0302326_10016713_pt1 | contig 15335 bp, 12 predicted proteins | sample Palsa_T0_3_FD_202264 | JGI IMG/M metagenome (GOLD analysis project Ga0302326, IMG submission 202264) | Peat permafrost microbial communities from Stordalen Mire near Abisko, Sweden - Palsa_T0_3 | ecosystem: Environmental > Terrestrial > Soil > Palsa > Peat permafrost | place: Sweden: Abisko...
CCGGCCGGCTGTACCGCCACGCTCACCTACGAACTCTACATTGGAACGAACGAGCGCAGCAGTGCGGGCGCCATCGACACCATGGCCTTGACGGTCAACGGTACGACGGAGCAGTCGTTCTCGAACAAGACGACGACGGGCGGCGAGTACGTCCTGGAAACCGTGAACCTGTCGGCGTTTGCCGGCGGCAACGCAACCCTCCTGTGGACCTCCAAGCAGACGGGAAGCCGCGCGACGAACTTCTTCATCGATGCGACGGCACTGACGCTTAGCGGCGGCACCGCGACGCCGACGCCGGCTCCGACGGCAACCCCAACGACCGCGCCGACTGCGACGCCGAAGCCGACGGCAACGCCGACCGCGGCACCCACGGCAACACCGACCGCGGCACCGACGGCCACGCCGACGGCCGGACCCACGGCGACGCCGACCGCAACGCCGAAGCCGACGGCGACCCCGACGGCGACGCCTGCGCCCACGGCAACTCCAACCGCAACACCGGCGCCGACGCCGACGCCCGCCAGCGGTTGTACAGGAACCGCGGCCGACAACGGTCCCCTCACGAACTCCGACGGCACGCTTGCGACGGGCGTCGCGAAGCCGTTCGACTTCCCGGTACAGCACGGCTGTAACGGCGCCGGTTATACCGCCGCGATCATCATCGATGATCCGGTAAACACGAGCTACGTCGCATCGTACTTGTCGGCGTCCCAAGTGACGCAGACCGGCACCATCACGAACGAAGCCGTCGATGGCGGCGGCTCCGGCGACGATCCCGAAACCGACCTCGACGCGCAGACGATCTCGGGCCTCGCACCTGGTGCGAACATCATCGTCTACGATATCGGATCGCTCACGGATCAAGCCATCGAAGACGGCTACAACAAGGTCTTGAGTGACGCTAAAGCGTCTGCCGTGAACTCGTCGTTCGGCGGATGCGAATCGAGCGACCCGACGTTCGAATCGTCAACGAACTCGATCGCCGAGCAGGGCGCATCCGAAGGTGTCGAATTCTCGGCATCCGCGGGCGACACGGGCAGCGACGAGTGCGGTTCCGACGATAACGCCAAGGGCGTCAGCGCTCCGGCGGGCGACCCGTACTTCACCTCGATCGGCGGCGTGAACTTCACCGAAAACGCCTCGACGGGTGCCCTCGAAACCGTCACTGCCGGCGATGCGTCGTGCAACGGCGGAGTGAACGACACGTGCTACGGCGGCGGCGGCGTCTCGACCGTGGTCGCGGAACCCAGCTGGCAGAGCGGGATCGCGGGCATGATCACCTCGGGCCGTAATCAACCCGACATCTCGCTACCCTTCGACTACGTGGCCGTCTATACGGGCGGTGCGTTTGCCGAATACCTTGGAACCTCATGGTCTTCGCCGGCATCGGTGGCGCTGTTCATCGAAACCGACGAACTGCACGGCTCCAAGCTCGGGTGGATGAACCCGACGCTGTACAGCCTGTTCTCGTCGACGGGATACAGCGACTACTACACGCCCTGCACGTCGGGCAACAACATCGCCTACACGTGCAGTGCGACCGAGTACAACCAAGCCGCCGGTATCGGCACCCCGAAGGGCGAGGCTCTGGCCACGGCCCTCTAACGAGAAGCCCGGAAAGAAAAGCGGGGTGGCGTTGCGACGCCGCCCCGCTTTTCTTTTCCGGAACTTGACGCAACTACGCGCGGCTGCTAGCCTCGGAGGAGCAACCCGCATCACGAACGAGCCCGCTGTTTCCCCCTCGTGCGCCCTTTCTTGCCATGCGCCGTTCGATCGTTGATGCCGATTTCGAGAAGAACTCTTTTATGGGCGCTTCAGGAGGCACATGCGACTACCAACACGTGCGATAGCGTCGACCCTTGGTTTGACGTTATCGCTCACCGCGTGCGGCGGACACCCGTCATCGCTCCTTCCGGCGGCGACATCAGGGAGCAGCGACAGCAGCGATGCCACGAGCAGATCCGTCCCGACAACGGATATCTCCGCGCCGCTGATCTCCGTTCCCCATATGTACGGCCGGCTCGCGTTTACGGACAGCGGCCGACGCCTGCCGAACGAGCCCGTCTCGGTGACGCTCACGTTGCGTTACAACAATCAAGCCGAGCTTGACAAGTTTGTCGACGATGTGAGCAATCCGCACTCGGGATCGTATCGTCACTTCCTGACCGCGCAAGAATTCAATGCCCGATACGCTCCGACGGTGCAGCAAGAAGAGAGCGTCGTGCAGACGCTGGAGCGCGCAGGGTTCACGGTCACGCAGCGGTTCCCGAACCGAACGATCGTAGACGCCACCGCACCGAGTTCGACGGTCGAGCGCTTTTTCTCGACCGAAATGCATACCGTGCAACAGGGCAAATACGGGACGCGCTTCACCAACGTGAGGCCCGCGAGCGTCCCCGCAGGCATCGCATCGCTCGTACGCACGGCCTCCCTCACGAATCTCGTGATGGTCCGGACGGTCGTCGATCAGACGGGCGGCCCGCTCGCGCCGAAGCACATCGAAATGACGGCGAAGGTTCCCGGCGGTACCCCCGCCGGCAAAGAAGCGCCGGCATCGCGACGCACCCTCGTGAAGACCGACGCCGGCTGCTCCGGACAGTTGCTGCTCAACCCCGGATTTGAATCCGGTAACGTCGACTGGGCTACCACCCCGGACGTTATCACGGACGATCCCGCGGATGCATATGCGGGCGACTGGTTCGCGTTCCTCGACGGCTACGCCACCCCCGAGACGGATACGCTACAGCAGACCGTGACGATCCCGGCCGGCTGTACCGCGACGCTCACGTACCACCTCTTCGTCGCCACGGACGAGCCGAGCGGCTTAGGCGCCATCGACAAGTTGATCTTGACGGTGAACGGCACGAAGGAACAGCAGTTCTCCAACGTGACGCCGACCGGCGACCAATACGATAAGAAGACCGTGAACCTCTCGGCGTTCGCGGGCGCGAATGCCACCGTTCTGTGGACCTCGACCCAAACCGGGAAGAAAGAGACGGAGTTCTTCGTCGACTCGACGGCCTTGACGCTCAGCGGCGGAACGTCGACACCAACGCCGACACCGGCTCCGACGCCGGTTCCGACGGCGACGCCGACCGCGGCTCCGACGGCAACGCCGACGCCTACACCCACGCCGACAGGTAGCGTCGCACCAACGGCGACGCCGACGATTACGCCCGTACCGACCGCAACTCCAACCGCAACACCGGCTCCGACACCGACACCCGCTAGCGGTTGTACGGGCACCGCAGCCGACAATGGCCCGCTCAGCAACTCAGACGGAACGCTCGCGACGGGCGTCGCGAAGCCCTTCGACTACCCGGTCCAGCACGGCTGTAACGGCGCCGGCTACACCGCCGCGATCATCATCGATGATCCGGTCAACACGAGCTACGTCGCGAAGTATCTGACGGCGTCCGCGGTGACGCAGACAGGCACCATCAAGAACGAAGCCGTCGACGGCGGCGGCTCCGGCGACGATCCGGAAACCGACCTCGACACGCAGACGATCTCGGGCCTCGCACCGGGTGCGAACATCATCGTCTACGATATCGGATCGCTCACCGATCAAGCCATCGAAGACGGTTACAACAAAGTCCTCAGCGACGGGAAGGCCGCAGCCGTAAACTCGTCGTTCGGAGGATGCGAATCGAGCGATCCGTCGTTCGAATCGGCTACGAACTCGATCGCCGAGCAAGGGTCATCCGTAGGTGTCGAATTCTCGGCATCCGCCGGCGACACGGGCAGCGACGAGTGCGGTTCCGACGATAATGCCAAGGGCGTCAGCGCTCCGGCGGGCGACCCGTACTTCACGTCGGTCGGCGGCGTGAACTTTACCTACACCGCGGCGGGCGTCCTCGAGACCATCACCGCGGGCGATGCCTCGTGCGGCGACGCGAGCGGCACCTGCTACGGGGGCGGCGGCGTCTCGACCGTGGTCGCGGAACCCACCTGGCAACAGGGGATCGCGGGCATGATCACCTCGGGTCGTAACCAACCCGACATCTCGCTACCCTTCGATCCGGTGGCCGTCTACACGGGTGGATCCTTCGGAAGCTACCTCGGAACGTCGTGGTCTTCACCGGCATCGGTGGCGCTGTTCATCGAAGCCGACGAACTGCACGGCTCCAAACTCGGCTGGCTGAACCCGACGCTGTACAGCCTATTCTCATCGACGGGATATAGCGACTACTACACGCCTTGCACCTCGGGCAACAACATCGCCTACACATGCAACGCGACGCAGTACAATCAAGCTGCAGGCATCGGCGCACCAAAGGGCGAGGCTCTGGCCACGGCCCTCTAACGAGAAGCCTCGAGCGAAGAGGAGCGGGGTGGCGTTGCGACGCCACGTCGCTCCTCTTCGCTCGACCAGGAAGCCGCACGAACATCCCGTGAGCCGCGCAAGGGAGGAACTCGATGAAGCGTACTACCGTCCCGATCGGCGTGCTTCTTTGCTCCTTAGTGCTCTCGCCTCTGCTCGCGGAGGCAAACCTGGCGTCGGACCAGCGCATTAGCGACCAAGTGCAACTGAGCGTTGCCAGCGATGCCGAGGTCAAGGGCGGAGTGGACCTGAGCGTCACGGTGCACAAGGGCGTTGTAACGATCTACGGCCGAGTCGAGTCGCAAGAAGCGAAGAACAAGGCGACAAAGGTTGCGAAAAGGGTCAAAGGCGTCGTCTCAGTCAAAAACGACATGACCGTCGGCCCGCTGTAACGTTCAAAGCGATTGCATGTAGCGGGCCACCCATTCGTCGACAACGTCAGAGAGCACGTCGAGCGGAAGGGAACCGTTCCCGAGCACCACGTCGTGAAATGCAGTCAGCGAGAAACGCTCGCCCAGCGCCGCGCGAGCGCGTTCGCGAATTTCGAGGATGCGCATTTGCCCGAGCATATACGCGCACGCCTGACCCGGCCATACGATGTAGCGCTCGACCTCGGATACCGGCAATCCATACTCGATCGCGCGTTCACGCGTCCATCCGAACGCGTGGATCCCGGTATCGGCGACGAGACGGCGCGCGCGAAAGAGCTGCATCTCCAAGAAGCCGCAGCGGCCCGCCAGATCGTCGCCGTACCAATCGAATTCCGCGGCCAGGTGCTCGGCATAGAGCGCCCAGCCTTCGCCGAACGACGCATCGAACCCGAACGCCATTCGCTTACGAAAGCGCGGCAGGTCCTCGGCCTCCTGCTCGATCGCCAGTTGAAAATGATGCCCGGGTACGGCTTCATGATAGGCCGTCGATCGCGTTCCAATGCCGAGCCACGGCTGACCGGGGGCGACGTCGGCGAGTGGAACCCAGTAGATGCCTGGCTTCGAGCCATCCGGCGCGGGCACGGTGTAATGCGCGGCGGCCGTCGCCTCGGTATGTGCCGGCTCACGTTCGACCGTGACCGGAGCTCTCGGGCGTAGCGAGAACACGGCGGCCGATCGCCGTACGGCATCGTCCACGATGGCGCGCAACCTCAACACGATCGCTTCGCGCGGATCGCCCTCGACCTCCTCGTGCGTTACGAGCGACGCGTTCATCCGGTCGATCCGTTCCTGAATTGCGCCCGGCGCCTGGCCGAGGAGTTCGAGTAACGCATGCATCTCTTCCTCGATGCGAGCGACCTCGCGTAAGCCGATCGCATGGATCTCTTCCGCCGTCTTCGTCGAACCCGTGTAGAGCGCGAGTTGCTGCGCGTAAAAGGCGCTTCCGTTCGGAAGCCGCGATGCGCCGGCAGCGTCGCTCGCTCGCGACAGCTGTTCTTCCAAGAGCATTCGCACGCGTCCGAGCGCCGGCACGACGCTCTCCCGAACCAGCGCAACCGCGCGTGCGAGCGCCACGTCGCGGGCGTCCGGCGAAAGATCCGCCAAGCCGGACATGCGTCGCTCGAGCGACGTCACGAGAACGTGCTCGCGCGCTCCGCCTTTCGTGAGTCCCTCGAGTTGCGCGATCGCGCGTTCGAGAATATACCCCGGCGGTATGATGCCCGCCGCCGCTGCGTCGCTCGCTTCCCGAATACCGGTATCGAGGCATCCGGCAACGAGTTCCAACCGCGTGAGATAGTTTTCAACGTCGCGGCCGTTGCGCACCGGATGCAGCGTCGTCATGAACGTGACGAGCGCGACGTGCAAGCCGTGGAATTGTTCGAACACGAGCCTGTTCTGCGCGAACTCGGCCGTCGCGATCACGTCGCGCAGTCTGCGCTCGATGAGGCGCGCGGAGGCACGCCGCTTCGCGTCGAGTTCGCTCGGATCGAAGCTCGCGAGTTCCCCGAGTCCGCGCCGCGCGACCTCGGCGCGGGCGCGTGCCGCTCCGGCACCGATGGTCTGGCCGCTCGCACCGATGAGTGCGAGCTGGCGATCGACGGCGTCCTGTTCCGCGCCTTCGAAATACTGCGACACGGTCGCGAGCAACGGACTCTCGCGCACCCACTGCGCCGCGAACGCATCGGCCCACGCATCGAAGCGATCCTCGAGAAGATCGGCACTTGCGGCCGGATTGCTTACACTGCTCACTTCGCCGTTATTCCGCGCGGTATGGACCTTGCCTACAGCGAAGGACGGAGGGGCCTCGTTATCCGGGTTTTCTCCACTCCATGATGTAGAACCACGGCACGCGGCGATAGCGCTCGCCGATCTCGGGATCGCCGCCCCGCGGGGCCGGCTCCGAGAAGAATCGCAGCTCGAGTTCATGCTCGAGAAAGGTCGCCATGTACGCGGACAGCGGCCGATGCCAATTCTGAATTCGAATGCCGCGCCATCCGACCCAAACGGGCCGCTCCTCGAGGTACCGGTCGATGAAGAACCGCTCGTGACCGTCACGATCGCGCACCCAGCCCGTCGGCAAAGCCGCCGTGTTGAAGCTCGTAAGATTCGCTACCAAGATCGTCCCACCAGGACGGAGAGCGTCAACCATCATCCCTACCGCGCGCGCAAGATCGGGGATATCGATGAAGCTTAAGTAGCTTACCACCAAATCGAAGGAACCGTCCGGTACGTGCAGCGTCTCGGCGGCTTCGATTCGATAGTCTGCGGCCGGATCGAGCTGCCGCGCGCGCGCGACGAGCGCTTCGGTCGGATCGATGCCGACCGTCTCGATGCCGAGGTCCCGCAGCATGCGGCAAAAGCGCCCCTCGCCGCAGCCAACGTCGAGTGCTCGCTCAAACCCTCTGCCCGCGACGCGCGCGAGCATCGGCGCATCCAGCACGAATTTGCGGCCGTAATCCCCGTCCTCTCCGAGCACTTCGATCCAGGCCTTCGCCGATACGTCCCACCCATCCGAACCACGTCCAGCCACGAGCCTACTATCCACCCCCAAATCGCAACGCACCTACCCCACCCCGACCTGACCGTCTTCATCAAAAAGCGATACCAGACTAGGCGACTAGATTTCCCGCATCGTGAACCCGACACCAAGTCACAAAAAAGACCCCGCGTCCCCGCGAGGCCCCGTCACAATCGTGATCTGGCCGGACTATGACGTGTGCGACATCGGATCGTCAGGCCAAGGGTCGACGATCCCAATTCGCGGCAAATGCTTCGGATACGAACTCCGTTGATTGTCGACCGTGTTCTTAGAGCGCACGGCAATCGCTTCCCAGTTTTCGAACATCGTCTGACCGTACGAGCGGCGCAATACGGCTATGAAAGGCGTGAAGTCGTCCCACCAGCGCAAGACGACTGGAGCCCACATATCGGTGACGAGGTCGTGCGGCACGATGTTGCGATTCGTGTAGCTTCCGAGGATTTCGAAGAGTCGAACGAGGGGCATCGCCGGGCGCGCCCAGTCCGGTACCGCCTTCCCTGCCGCTAGGGCCATCCGCGCATCGAGGTCCTTGAGGTGCTCGTCGATAACCGGCAAAGCGGCGGTAGCCGCCGCCTCGACACGCTCGTACTCCTTGCTAAACTCGTTGAGCACCGTCAGACCGTTGAGCACGCTCATGTGCCGCAACTGCACGAACGCCGCAAGAGCCGACACGAGGATGACGACGAGGGTCCCTACGCTCGCCCAAGCCGAAATCTCCGCAGCCGACACACAGCCTCCGCTTCACAGATGCCCCAAAAACGCTCCCTTACTCTATCACGAAACGGCGCCCCCACCCCCCCGCTCTAGCGAGCACCGTAGCCGTTGTAGTAACGCACCTTTACCAACAGACGCTGGTCGCATATTTCAGCCACTAACAGAAAAAAGGACCCCGCGTCCCCGCAAGGCCCCTTCTTTCCGTTTCTTCGCGGCACCGAACACGCCGCGATTTTCACATCATATCGTAGCCGCCGCCCATGCCGCCCATTCCGCCGCCGCCACCGGCGCCGTTGTTCTGCTTGGGTTCCGGCTTGTCGGCGATCAGGGTTTCCGTCGTGAGGATCAGCGAACCGATCGACGCGGCGTTTTGGAGGGCCGAACGCGTCACCTTGAACGGCTCGACGATGCCCGCTTCGAACATGTCGACGAGATCGCCCGACATCGCGTCGAAGCCTTGGCCCGGCTTCGAGAGCTTGACCTTCTGCACTTCGACCGAACCCTCGAAGCCCGCGTTTTCCGCGATCTGGCGGAGCGGCTCTTCAAGCGAGCGGCGGATGATGTCCCATCCGATCTTCTCATCGGCTGCGCCGGACTTCGAAAGATCGTGGACGTGCGCTTCGAGCGCTTTCATCGCATGCACCAGCGACGAACCGCCGCCGGGGATCATGCCTTCTTGCACGGCAGCGCGCGTCGCCGAAAGGGCGTCTTCGATGCGGTGCTTCTTTTCCTTGAGTTCGGTTTCGGTCGCGGCGCCGACTTGGATGACGGCCACACCGCCGGAGAGCTTTGCGAGGCGCTCCTGCAGCTTTTCACGATCGAAATCGCTGTCGGTCTCTTCGATCTGGCGCTTGATCATCTCGATGCGACCCTTGATGGCATCGGGCGCGCCCTTGCCGTCGACGATGGTCGTTTCTTCCTTGGTGATCTTGACGGTCTTCGCCTGACCGAGCAGTTCCGGGGTCACCTTGTCGAGCTTGAGGCCAAGCTCTTCGCTCACGACGGTCGCGCCCGTGAGGGTGGCGATGTCCTTGAGCATCTCTTTGCGGCGATCGCCGAAGCCCGGCGCCTTGACGGCAACCGTGGTGAACGTTCCGCGCAGTTTGTTGACGACGAGCGTCGCGAGGGCTTCACCTTCGACGTCTTCGGCGATGATCACGAGCGGCTTCTGAACCTGAACGATCTTCTCGAGCAGCGGCAGAATGTCGGCGATCGCCGAGATCTTGCGCTCCGTCACGAGGATGTAGGGGTCCGTCAACGTGGCTTCCATGCGCTCGCTGTCGGTCACCATGTACGGCGAGATGTAGCCCTTGTCGAACTGCATGCCGTCTTTGGTCTCGACGTCGGTTTTCGTCGTCTTCGACTCTTCAACGGTGATGACGCCGTCTTTGCCGACGGCCTTCATCGCTTCGGAGATGAGTCCGCCGATTTCAGAGTCGTTCGCGGAGATCGACGCGACTTGCGCGATCTTCTCAGGGGTGTCGACCTTCTGCACGAGCTTTTCCATCTCGGCAACGGCCATCGTAACGGCCTTATCGATGCCCTTTTTGATGAGCAGCGGGTTCGAACCGGCGGTCACGTTGCGCAGGCCTTCGCGGATGATCGCTTGCGCGAGCACCGTGGCCGTCGTCGTGCCGTCGCCGGCGATGTCGTTCGTCTTGGAAGCGACTTCCTTGACGAGCTGCGCGCCCATGTTCTCGAAGGTGTTCGGGAGTTCGATTTCTTTCGCGATCGTCACACCGTCGTTGGTGATGGTCGGCGAGCCGAATTTCTTGTCGAGGACGACGTTGCGACCCTTCGGTCCGAGCGTCACCTTGACGGCATCGGCGAGGATGTTCGCACCGCGCTCGAGCGCGCGACGAGCTTGCTCGTCGAAAATGAGTTCTTTAGCGGCCATAATGTTCTAGTTTACTCCTGCGGGCACTTTGGAATCGGAGAAGACTGCCAGAACATCTTTTTCCGAGATGATGAGGTAGTCTTTACCTTCGACTTTGATCTCGGAGCCGCTGTACTTCGAGTAGATGATTTTGTCGCCGACCTTGACGTCCATGGCGAGCTTGGTGCCGTTGTCGAGGGTGCGGCCGGAACCGACCGCCAGGACATGGCCCTCTTGGGGCTTCTCTTTGGCGGTGTCGGGCAGGAAAACGCCACCCGACGTCTTTTCCGCTTGCTCGACATGCTCGACGACCAGACGATCGCCCAATGGCCTAAGATTCACGAAGAATCCTCCTAAAAAATACGTAAATGTGAATTAGCACTCGTGGCAGACAACTGCCAGCGCATGAAATGTTAGCAGACCGTAAGGCCGAGTGCAAGGGGTCCGGGACCGCTTTGCGGCCGGACTCGGGACTTTTCTTGCTGCCGCTGCGAGACGAGCGTCCCGCCCGCCGCAAAGGTGGTGCCTAGACCCGCAGCTTGCGCTCCATCGGTATGAACACATGGGACGTCAGATACTGAAGGGGAGCCTGTGGGTCGTAGGCTCCCGATGCTGAGAACACGGACATCGCGAGCAAAAAGGACGAGCTAAACATCGAGAACGTCCGGAGGCCGGCGTCCCATTCCTTCATGAAATAGGGGATGGAAAGCCCTACGCACACCGCGACGGTCATGATGAACAGAAACGCTCCGGTGAACTCGGGAACCCACAGCGGCCCCGAGGGGAGGTGCGAGATCCGGATCAGCACGAGCAGGACGAACACTGCCACAAAGTACGCGATCCCGGCCGTCAGGACGGTGCGCATCAGGGTCACGAGCCAAAACGGCTTCGCGTCGAGCATCGGCCGGGGTCTGTTCTTAGGGGGCTTCCAAGGCATGGCGAAGTTCCTCGCGGGCGGCTCACACGATCCCGGCGAAGCCGCCGGGATGCAACGGGGTTCACCTACTCTTTCGGCTATCGTGGGCCCGGGGATTATCGCGGGCACGGCCGGCGCGCCCCTCGGCGTATCGCGTCCCCTCAAGACTTCGTGATCGCGCAGCTCGAAATCGACCTCGGGGCGATCCGCCGCAACGTGGCCGCCCTCTCCGCGCTCGTCGCACCGGCGCGCTATGCGGGGGTCATCAAGAGCAACGCCTACGGGCACGGGCTCCTACCGGTGGCGCGCGCGCTCGCGGGTGACGTGGCAGCCTTTTGCGTGTACGGCTTCGAGGAAGCGCTTGCGCTGCGCGAGAGTGGCATCGCAACGCCCGTGCTCGTGCTCGGCCCGGTCGCGGCACGCGACCTCGATCTCGCGATCGAGCGCAACATCGCGATTGCATTGTGGGACGAGGGTTCGTTCGTGCGCGACGCGACGAGCGCGGCCCGCGCACGAGGGCGACGGCTACGGGTCCACGCGAAGATCGATACCGGGGTCACGCGGCTCGGCCTCGACGCGAACCGCGCAGCCGGGACGATTGCGAGCTACCTCGCGAACGAAGGCATCGAAGTCGCGGGAACGTTCACGCATCTTGCGGCTGCTGAAGAATTGGAATCGACCTACACGCTCGCCCAACTCAAACGCTTTGAAGGGGCGCTCGCTCCGCTCGCGGAGCTGCTGCTGGAACGGCGCGTGATCCGCCACGCGGCGGCATCGGCCGCCGCGATGTTGTATCCACGGCTGCGACTCGATCTCGTGCGCGCGGGCATCGCAACCTACGGCATCTGGCCTTCCCCGCAAACGCTCCAGGCGGTGCGCGGAACCGATGCGGCGGGGAACGCCGCACCCGGTGCGATCGACCTCGAAGCCGCGCTCGCGTGGACGAGCGAACTCGTCGTCGTACGCGATGTCGAGATGGGGCGCTCGGTCGGCTACGGATGCACGTTTCACACGGCGCGGCCTTCGCGCATCGGCGTCGTGCCGATCGGGTATGCGGAGGGCGTTCCGCGCGCGTTCTCGAGCGGCGGATTCATGCTCGTCGCCGGGAGGCGCGCTCCCGTCGTTGGCCGGATTTGCATGAACATGTGCTTCATCGACGTTACCGACGTGCCGCAAGCGCACGCGGGCAGCCGGGTGACACTCATAGGCCGCGACGGCGACGAGGCGATCGATGCCAACGCGTTCGCGGAAGCCGCGGGCACGATAGGGTATGAGATCGTCGCCCGCTTACCGGTGGACATTCCGCGCAGCTATCGGGACGACGCCGCGAACTACGCCGAACCCGCTTCGGCGGCACGTTCCTGGGTACGTACACACGAAGTGTGAGGTGAAATTTTGAAATCGGGTAACTGGATGCTAAGCCTGCTGGCGGCATCGTCGCTTGCGGTCCAGGCGCGGGCGGACGCCGCTTCGCCGTCGCCCGTTGCCACGACGCAACACGTGATGCGGCTGGTACAATTGCCGAACGGCGACTACACGGTGCCGATGAACGAGTTGATCGACCCCGCCTGGAAAGGCAAGGTCACGTTGCATGGCGAGGGCCTCCGGACGCTCGTCACGGTCACGGTCTACGGAAGCGCGTTGCGCAAACACGCGCTCGAACTGCACCCCGGGAGGGATTGCAACGCGAGCGGCGCCGCCAATACCATTCGCCTCAATCCGGCCAATACCGGCGTTCCCTCACAGACGATCGTCTCGCTGCCGATCACGAACCTCACCTCGCACGACTACGTCGTCGCCGCGCGCGACGCGACGAACGCGCAGCAATATCGCGAATCGTGCGCTCACCTATGATGCAGCGCGAGCGGTAGTCCTCTGCGCGGTCTCGGCGATCGCGTCGGCGAGATCGATCGTGCCTTCGTAGAGCGCGCGCCCGACGATCGCGTGATCCACGTTCGCAGGCGTGCCGGCGATCAAGCCGCGCAGATCGTCGAGCGTCTTCGCGCCGCCGCTCGCGGTAACCGCCATCGGCGTTAGCGACGCCACGTGCGCGAGCGCCGCGATATCGTAGCCCGTTCCCGCGCCGTCGCGTGCGATTTCCGTGTACACGACGCGCGGAATTCCCCAGGCGTGCATTTCGCGCACGAACTCGTCGCGCGGCATGGCCGCGTCGGAACGCCAACCGCGAATCTTGACCTCGCTCCCGAGCGCATCGATGCCGGCATAGATGCGATCCCCGTATACGTCGACGATCGCGCGTGCCACGTGCGGTTCCTCCGCGAGCAGGGTGCCGAGCACCACGAACGACGCGCCCGCATCGAAGCGCGCGCGCGCATCCTCGAACGTACGCACGCCGCCGCCGGTTTGAATCGGGACGCCCACGCCCGTACAGATCGCCCGGAATGCGGTAAGATTTTCGCCGGTGCCGAAGGCGCCGTCCAAATCGACCACGTGAATCCGCCGCGCGCCCGCAGCCACGAACGCCCGCGCGCGCTCTACCGGATCCCCGTCGTAGCGTGTTTCGCGCGTGGGATCGCCGTGCACGAGGCGCACGCAGCGGCCGCCGCGCAAGTCGATCGCGGGAACGATTAGCACGCCGGCACCGCGGCACAGATCCCGATGAAATTATCGAGCAGAATGGCGCCCGTGCGCTGGCTCTTCTCAGGATGGAATTGCGTCGCCATCACGTTCCCGCGCGCGACGATTGCGGAAAACCGTTCCCCATGCGTGCACGCGGCCAGCGTCGACTCATCGACGGGCGCGCGGTAGCTGTGCAAAAAGTACGCGTAGGCATCGTGTTCGAGGCCGCGCACGAACGCGTGGTCTCGCACGAACTCGAGCTGATTCCACCCCATGTGCGGCACGCGTGGCGCCGACACGAAGCGAGTAATCGTTCCCGGAAGTATTCCCAACCCAGCGTACGTACCGAACTCTTCGCTACCATCGTAGAGCACCTGCATTCCGACGCAGATACCCAAAAAAGGCTTCCCCTCCCCGATAAGCTTTACAATCGCCGCATCGAGTGCTCGCTCGCGCAGTGCCCCCATCGTGGCCTCGAAGGCGCCGTCGCCGGGTAAGATGGCGGCCCCCGCGCGCGCCACTTCGGCAGGGTCGGCGGTCACGGTGAAATCCGCGCCGCGACGCTGCAAGGCCGAAACGAGAGATCCGAGGTTTCCGCCACCGTAATCGACGACGGCGATCACCGCCTACCCCCCGACGATCGAGGCTTCGTTCGGCATCGCGGGCCCCATCGGCAGCTTCGGCGTCAATCCGTTGGAGCCGCGCCGGTCCGCTGCCGCATACGAGCGCGGTCCCGAACCCACGTAGACCTGACGCGGACGCGTGATGCGCTGCTCGGGATCCTCGATCATCTCTTTCCAGTGCGCGAGCCATCCGACCGTGCGCGACAGTGCGAAGATGACCGTGAACATGTTGATCGGAATGCCGAGCGCCTTCATGATGAGGCCCGAGTAAAAGTCCACGTTGGGATAGAGCTTGCGCGTTACGAAATATTCGTCCTCGAGGGCTTGGCGTTCGAGTTCTTTGGCGAGTTCGAAGAGCGGGTCGTCCTCGAGATGCAATTCTTGCAGCAGCTCGCCGTAGATGCGCTTCATCACCTTCGCGCGCGGGTCGTAGCTCTTGTACACGCGGTGGCCGAAGCCCATCAGGCGGAACGGGTCGTTCTTATCTTTCGCGCGCCGTATCGCATCCGGCAAATTCGAGGTGCTCCCAAGCTTCTGGAGCATTGCGACCACCGCTTCGTTGGCGCCGCCGTGGATCGGTCCCCAGAGCGACGATACCCCCGCGGCCACGCACGCGAACGGGTTGGCGCGGCTCGATCCGACCGTGCGCACGGTGGATGTCGACGCGTTCTGTTCGTGATCGGCCTGCACGATCATCAGCGCGTTCATCGCGCGCGCGAAGACGGGATTGGTTTTATACGGCTCGGCCGGAACCGAGAACATCATGTTGAGAAAATTCGAACAATAGTCGAGATCGTTGCGCGGGTAGACGAACGGCTGTCCCATCGTGTATTTGTACGCCATCGCCGTGATCGTCGGCATCTTCGCGACGAGCCGCTCGATCGAGATGAGCCGTTGATGCGGATCGAAGACGTCGATGGAATCCGGGTAGAATGCGGAGAGCGCACCGACCACGCCGAGAACCACCGCCATCGGATGCGCGTCGCGCCGGAAACCGTGATAGAAGCTCGATATCTGCTCGTGCACCATCGTGTGGTAGGTGAGATCGTGCGAGAACGAAGCGAGTTCCGCAGCCGTCGGTAATTCGCCGAACAAGAGGAGGTACGCGACCTCGACGAAGCTGCTCTTATCCACGAGTTCGTCGATCGCGTAGCCGCGATAGAGCAGCACCCCTTTATCGCCGTCCACGAACGTTATCGCGGAACTGCAGCTCGCGGTGCTCGAGAAGCCCGGGTCGTACGTCGTGAGGTTCGCGTCGTCCAAGAGAAGACGCACGTCGACCGCCGCCGATCCGAGCGTCCCTTCCAGCAGGGGGAACCGAGCGATTTCTTT
>Ga0302326_10016715_pt1 | contig 15334 bp, 17 predicted proteins | sample Palsa_T0_3_FD_202264 | JGI IMG/M metagenome (GOLD analysis project Ga0302326, IMG submission 202264) | Peat permafrost microbial communities from Stordalen Mire near Abisko, Sweden - Palsa_T0_3 | ecosystem: Environmental > Terrestrial > Soil > Palsa > Peat permafrost | place: Sweden: Abisko...
TTGGGTTTGAAACGACTCTACCATTTCCATAACGGTTTCGGGAGCTGCCTTTCCGGGTTTTCCTCACCCTGTAGCATTTGAGTTTAAGGACGGTTACACGTTCAGTCCAATTGAATTTTTCTATTTCTCGCATCCCGCCGGTTTCGGGCAGCCAATCGGGCGGCCGATGAGGCGATGATGAAAGGATGAAAAAGACCGCCCCGACTGAGTATCCGATCCTGCCGTTACTGGCCGGGCGATGGAGTCCCTTAGCCTTTTCCAGCCGGCCCGTGGAACAGGAAAAGCTCGAACGTCTGTTCGAAGCCGCGCGCTGGGCCCCCTCCTGCAGTAATGAACAGCCCTGGAGTTTCATCCTTGCTCACAATGGGACGGAAGGCTTCGACCGGATGACGGATTGCCTCGTCGATGGGAATGCCTGGGCAAAAAGCGCACCTGTGTTAATGCTATCGGTCGCGAGCATGACCTTCGCACGCAACGGGAAGCCAAACCGGCACGGGATGTACGACACAGGCGCCGCAGTGGCAAGCTTGCTCGTACAGGCGGAGTCCGAGGGCCTGATGGTGCATCAAATGGCGGGATACGACGCGGAAAAGGCGCGCGCTGTCTTGCAAATCCCTGAGCACCAGGAACTTTGTGCCATGATTGCCATCGGATATTACGGAGACCCGGCCAGCCTGCCGGAAAAATCCCGCTTGAGAGAGGACGCCCCGCGGCAGCGCAAGCCGCAGAGCGAGTTCGTCATTGTCCAACCTTAGCTGTTGCACCACACTAACCACCTAAAGGATTGACCCTTGCCAGTCGAAAAATTACTCGGGGGCGTCTCCCGATTTCAGAAACAGGTTTACCCGGAGCACCAGGATCTTTTTGAAAGCCTGGCGTCCGGACAGCGTCCCGAAGCGCTCTTCGTCACCTGCGCCGATTCGCGCATCGATCCCTGCCTGCTGACACAAACCAAACCCGGCCAACTCTTCATCTGCCGTGTGATCGGCAACATCGTTCCACCGTACCCTGACGCCCTCGGAGGCGTATCGGCGACCGTCGAATACGCGGTGGGCGTCCTGCGCGTTCCGGAGGTGATCGTCTGCGGGCACACCGATTGCGGTGTGATGCGAGGGGCTTTGCAGCCACAAAATTTCCGTGATTTCCCAAATGTCGAACGCTGGCTCGGATACGCCAATGTCTATCACAGGGAACAGGAGCCGAGCCCCGAATTCCTGCTCAGCCTAACCGAAAAGAACGTAGTCTCCCAGTTGCGCAATCTCCTCACTCATCCTTCCGTTGCCGCGCGCATGGCCGAGGGCAGTCTCAAGCTTCACGGCTGGGTCTACCATATCGGCTCCGGGTCCGTCACAATCTACGACGAACCGAGCGGACAGTTCCTGCAACCGGCCCACGTTTAAATGAACAAATTTATACGGGCGCGAATTTTCCGCTTGACATATTCCTATATGGGAATATATTAAAAACATGCCCCGCGCCGCTACAACAACCGATGTTTTCAACGCCATCGCCGAACCCCGTCGACGCGAATTGATCGGGCTGCTGGTCGATGGTCAAAACCGGGCAGTCGGCGACCTTGTCGAAGCGGTTGGACTGTCCCAGCCCGCCGTATCGAAACACCTGGGCGTCCTTCGAAAGGTCGGCATTGTCTCGGTAACCAAGCACGGCCCGCTTCGCTTGTACCGTCTCGAACCGCTCCAACTAAAGCCCGTTCACGATTGGGTGAAGGTTTACGAGCGCTTCTGGACACATAACCTGAATCGCATCAAGGAAAGAGCAGAACAAAAAGCAAAGGAGAAACAATGACCGCCACCCTTACCGATCAAGCCATTCAACTCATCGAAATCGTCAAAGAGGAACAGATCGCAGCCCCCGCTGCCATCGTCTTCGAAACCATCCTGGAACAGATCGGGCCGTTCAACGAAACGCCCGACGGCACGCCTCTGCCAATGAAGGTCGAAGCGTGGCCCGGCGGACGCTGGTATCGGGACCTCGGTAACAACACGGGCCATCTTTGGGCTCATGTGCAGTCGATCAAACCGCCCACGCTGCTCGAATTCTATGGGCCGCTGTTCATGTCCGCGCCAGCCATGTCGCACGTGATCTACCGTTTGTCCGAGGAAAACGGCATCACGCAAGTTAAGTTTTCTCATCGGGCGGTCGGACACATTCCGCATCCTGTGGACCGCATGAACGGAGGGTGGGGAAGCATCAACGCGCGCATTCGTAAATTCGCAGAACTCAAGAACAAGGAGACCAAACAGTGACCGCAATCGAGGCAAAACACGAAGTAGTTTCCAGCACACGCTGGATGGAAGCGCGCCAAGCTCTGCTCGCAAAAGAGAAAGAATTCACGCGCCAGCGCGACCAACTGAGCCGCCAGCGCCGCGAGCTTCCGTGGGAATCAGTCGGAAAAAACTATGTCTTTAACGGCTCCAGCGGTGAGCAGACCCTCGGCGATCTTTTCGAAGGCCGCAACCAGCTGATCGTTTACCACTTCATGCTGGGGCCGGACTGGAAGGAGGGCTGCCCCGGCTGTTCGTTCGTGAGCGATCATTTCGACGGAAGTCTCGCCCATCTGGCCAATCGCGGCGTCACTTTTGTAGCCATCTCGCGCGCGCCATTGCCGCAAATCGAGGTGTTTCAGAAACGCATGGGCTGGCAGTTCAAGTGGGTCTCATCCAGTGGAAGCGATTTCAATTTCGATTACGGCGTATCTTTCCCAGAGGCCGATCCCAAGGCAGATGAAGCTCCCGGCCTCAGCGTTTTCTACAAGGAGGCCTCCGGCGCCATATTCCACACATACTCCACCTACGCGCGAGGCCTGGAACCCTTGATCGGGGCTTACACCTTGCTCGATTTCACCCCCAAAGGCCGCAACGAGGATGGGATTATTCCGCCGATGTCCTGGGTCCGGCATCGCGACCGGTACGAAAATGTCCCGGCCGTAAAGCCGGCCTCCTGCTGCCATGCTGAAACAGTAAATGGTTGCTCCCGGCCGCCGGAATTGCCGCCCTTCCCAAATGCCCCGCGTGCCTGGCCGTATACGTCGCAATTGCCACGGGAGTTGGGATTTCTACGTCAACCGCTGCCTGGATTCGCGCCATCCTGCAGGTTTCCTGCGTCGCGCTCCTTCTTTTTGCCGCGATTGCCTTTTTTAGGCGGCGCCTGAAGCGCGGTAGCAGAATCCTAAGGTCCCTGCCGAACACCTGAAAACGATGACTGTACGGAAGGGGTTCGGCATGAGGTGGGAGGTTGCATCGCGGGGGCCGCGGTATTGGCGGTAGGCTTCCTGGCGATATCTTGCGGGGGCGGAGCAAAATCCCAGGCGCCCCCTCAGATGCCCCCGCCCCTGGTATCTGTAATCACGGTTCAGCCGGAAGACGTTCCGATCTACAGCGAATACACGGCACAGACGCCCGCGACACCTGGAACCACTGGTCAAACAGGAAGCTGCTCCTACCCAGGATCTGGACAACGCGCGGGCCGCGCTGGACGCCAACCAGGCCAATGTGGATTCGCGCAAGGCCAACCTGGAACAGGCCCGCCTCTCGACCAAGAACCAAATCGACGCCACGGCGGCCCAGGTTCAATCCAATGAAGCTCTGCTCCGCTCAGCCGAGCTCAATCTCGAATACGCAACGATTCATGCGCCCATCGGTGGCCGCATCGGCGATTCCTTAGTCCAAGTCGGTGGCTTGGTCAGCAAAACAGCCGCCAGCCCTTTGACGACCATCGTGCCTCTCGATCCGATCTGGGTGCGTTACAAAGTCAGTGAAGCCGAGTACCTGGAATTCGAAAAGAAAAAAGGCAGCGGAAATGGCTCCAACACGCCGCTTGAACGGGTCCTGGCCGACAATAACGTGTTGCCGTATCCCGGAACGTTACAGAACACACTAAATTCGGTCGATTCGAAAACCGGAACTTTGGAATTGCAGGCGACCTTTCCCAACCCCAAGCATGAGCTCTCACCGGGACAGTTCGGACGCGTCAGATTCCGGGCGGACGATCGCAAGGATGCGCTACTTGTCCCGCAGCGCGCCGTTCAGGAGATGCAAGGTCAGCAGTCGGTTCTCACCGTCGGCCAGGACAACAAAGTGGTGCCGGTAACGGTGATTCCGGGTGCTCGAGTGGGAGATCGCTGGGTCATCCATCAAGGCTTGAAACCCGGAGACCGTGTAATTGTCGAAGGCGTGATGAAAGCCCGGCCGGGATCGCCGGTGACCGCAGCCTTACCAGGCTAAGACCGCGAAGGGGGCATAAATGGCAGGTTTTTTATCGACCGGCCCATCTTCGCGATGGTCATCGCGATCATCATCGTCATCCTCGGCAGCGTCGCGATTCCTACACTGCCAATCGCAACGTGACCTATCAGCTCGGCACCGACATCGATCTGGCGACCGTCAAAACACAGAACAAGGTCTCCATTGCCCTGCCGCTCTTGCCGCCCGAAGTGCAACGGCAAGGCGTGACGGTGAAGAAAGTATCGTCGGCGTTCCTGATGGCGATCAGTCTAACGGCCTCGAACGGCCGCTATGACGATCTTTTCCTCAATAACCACGCAACCATCAACCTCGTCGATAAGATCGGAAGCCTCCCAGGCGTAGGCGATTCGCGCCTGGCCGCAAGCCAGAACTATGGCATGCGCGTATGGACCAATCCGGACAAAATGGCCAAGCTAGGCTTGACCGCGACCGACGTAAGCAACGCCGTCTCCGCGCAAAACAGGCAGAATCCCGCGGGCGCATTAGGCCAGCCACCCACACCCACCGGAACCGACTTCCAGTATCCCGTAAATGCGCCCGGTCGCCTGGTGGATCCAGCTCAATTCGACGACATCGTGCTTCGCGCGCTGCCGGACGGCTCTCTGTTGCGGCTGCGAGACATCGGTCACGTAGAGCTTGGTGCACAAAATTATCAGACGTATAGCCGCACGCAGAACAAGCCCGCGTCCCTGATCATCGTCTATCTGTCTCCAGGCACCAACGCCGTAGAAACGGCGGATCGCGTGACGCAATTCATGCAGACCGCAAAGAATTCGTTCCCGGGCGGCGTCGAGTATGCGGTGCCCTATGACGCAACATTCATCGCTGTGGCGCTCGTGATCCTCGTCATGTTCGTCTTCCTGCAAAGCTGGCGAGCGACCTTGATTCCGTTGCTCACCGTGCCTGTCGCCGTGGTCGGCACGTTTGCGCTGTTCGATCAACATGACAAGCATGTTCGGCCTTGTGCTGGCGATCGGCATCGTCGTCGACCGGTAGTTGCGATTGCGGCCATCCTCGCCGCGGTGTTCATTCCGGTCGCGTTCCTGGGCGGCATCAGTGGACAAATCTACCGGCGGTTCGCTTTGACGATTGCCGCATCGGTCTTGATCTCGGCATTCAGTGCGCTATCGTTGAGTCCGGCGCTCTGTACATTATTGTTGAAACCGGCCGGGGAGTCGAAGGGTTTACTCGCGAAAGGTTTCGGCGGCTTCAACATCGCCTTCGATTGGACGCGGAACAAATGCCTCAGCGGCGTAAAGACTCTTGTGCGCCGCTCCGTCTTCGCGTTAGCGGGATTGGTCGCATTCTTCGTCCTCGCCGGCGGTTTGTTCAAGATTCTGCCCACGGGCTTCCTGCCCGATGAAGATCAAGGAGTTTTCTTCACGGCCGTTCGTCTGCCCGATGGCGCGTCGTTAGAGCGTACCCGCGGGCTCACGAACAAAGTCGAAGGGATCTTGGCGAAGATTCCAGGCGTCGAAGCGGTAACCACTTTCGGTGGTCTGGATCTTCTCACATCGACCAACAATTCCAACGTCGCCACAGTCACGCTACGTTGAAACTGTGGGACGAGCGAAAAGATAAGAATGTGCAGTTCAACGCCATTATCGGTTCGGCGCAACAGCAGTTCTTCGCCATTCCTAAAGGCATCGTTTTCGGCTTCGGATTGCCCCCAATTCAGGGCCTGGGCACCGCGGGCGGGTTCGAGTTCATGCTCGAAGACCGCGCCGATGGTTCAACAGCTGAGTTGGCCGCAATGTCGGACCGGTTTGTGGCGGAGACGCAGAAGCATACGGAATTCGCGCTGGTTCAGAGCATCTTCCGTGACACAGTACCGCAGTACACGGTGGACCTCGATTCCGATAAAGCGCAGACCATGGGGATCCCGGTCACCGACCTGTACAACGCGCTGCAGACCTTCCTGGGCGGCCTTTATGTGAACGACTTCAATCGCTTCGGACGAACGTGCAAGTCTTGCTCCAGGCTGAACCTGAGTATCGCGACGCGCCCAGCGATATCAACCGGTTCTATGTGCGGACGGCTAACAATGACATGGTGCCGCTCACCACGCTGGTTTCGATGGAGCCGATGACGGGGCCTGAAGTAGTCTACCGGTACAACCGGTATCGTGCCACCAAACTCATCGGCTTCGGCGGCGATGGAGAAGATCGCCAAGGACATCTTGCCTTCAACGTTCGGCTATGAATGGACCGGAACGGTGTTCCAGGAGAAGCTCTCGCAAGGTAAAGAAGGCTTCATCTTTGGCTTCGCCGGCGTGCTCGTGTTCCTGTTCCTGGCAGCGTTGTATGAAAGCTGGTCGATTCCGTTTGCCGTGGCGCTCGCGGTGCCGCTGGGCATCTTTGGAGCACTGGCCGGCATCTGGATGCGCGATTGCCCGTATGACGTCTGTACGCAAATCGGCATTGTGACCCTGATCGGTCTTGCCGCGAAGAACGCGATTCTGATCGTGGAGTTCGCGAAGCTTCGCAGAGAAGAGGGAATGAACATCGGCGACGCTGCTCTGGAAGCGGCCAAGCTACGGTTGCGGCCGATTCTGATGACCTCATTCGCGTTCCTCTTAGGCGTTGCTCCACTCATGTTTGCCACGGGCGCGGGCGCCGCTTCAAGACGCTCCCTCGGAACAGCCGTGTTTAGCGGCATGGTGGCGGCGACGATGTTGGCCGTATTCATCGTGCCTGTGCTGTTCTACGTGATCGACACGTTCGCCGAGCGCGGCAAGAAGCCGGTGGTGGCTGCTATTGAGCCGAGTCCATGGCCGGCGGGGACGGGAGACTAATATGCGCAGATTCGTCTTGATTGTGAGTGCCTTGGCGCTCGGCGGCTGCGCGGTCGGACCGAATTATCGGCGGCCGAAAGTCGATGTTCCGGCGCAGTTGCGCGATGCTCCCGCGACTCCGGATCACTAGCCGATACCAAGTGGTTCGACCTTTTCAAGGACGACAAGCTGTCGGCCCAGGTGAAGATGGCCCTGGCGGAGAACTTTGACATGCGCATCGCCTCTGCGCGGGTGCTCGAAGAGCGAGCGCAGTTGGGAATTGTGCGGGCGGATCTGTTTCCGAGGACGTCGCCGAGCACAGTCTGCGGTTAACCACGGTGCGGCGAGACCGCGGCGTGGCCACTTCGCTCGACGTGCGGGAGCAGTTCCTCTACACGGCCACAGGACAGATCGTATCCGCTGAGAAGCAGATCCAACAGGATGAGAATCTTCTAAGCCTGCTGATTGCGAAGAACCCACAGTCGATCGATCGCGGCAAGGCGTTGAATGACTTCCCTACCCCGCCGGAGATTCCAGTGGGGCTAACATCGGCACTACTCGAAAGACGTCCCGACATACGACAAGCCGAACAAACGTTGATTACGGCCAACGCAAACATCAGCGCTGCCAAGGCGCAATATTTCCCGCAGATCACTCTGACTGGATTGCGAGCAGGTCAGGGCCGTGAGTTAGCTCAGCTGTTCACGGGGCCGGGACGCGATTGGAGCATCGTTCCCAACGCCGCGCTGCCGATCTTCAATGCGGGCAAGATCCGCAACAACGTGCGCTACACCGAGGCCGAAAAGCAAGAAGCGCTGGCGAACTATGAGAAGTCCATCAAGTGCGCTTTCCGCGAAGTGGCGGATGCGATTGTCGGCTATCACAAGACAGCCGAGCAACGCGCACAGGAAGAGCTGCTCGTGAAAACCCTGCAGGATACGGACCGGCTCTCCACCCTGCGCTATCAGGGCGGTCTGGATAGCTACCTGCAAGTGCTCGACGCGGAGCGCAATCTGTTCCAGGGGCAATTGGATCTTGCGCGCCTGAAGCGCGACGAATTGGTGGCTATTGCAACTCTCTACAAAGCGTTGGGAGGCGGCTGGCAATAGTGGTAGAGTGATCGGTTTCAATGAACAAACAGAAAATTGGAATCATCATGAACGGCGTCACCGGACGCATGGGCACCAATCAGCACTTGATGCGGTCGATCGTAGCGATCCGTCAACAAGGTGGCGTCATAGCAAAAGACGGAACGGTGTTGTATCCGGATCCAATCCTGGTCGGGCGGAATGCCAATAAGCTTCAAGCACTGGCGGTGAAGGCCGGCGTAGAGCGTTGGAGCACCAACCTCGAAGAGTGCCTGGCAGATCCACAGAACTCGATCTACTTCGATTCGCAGACCACATCCGCGCACGCCGATAGCGTGAAGGCAGCACTCAAGGCGGGCAAGAATGTCTATTGCGAAAAGCCGATTGCGCCGGACGTGGCAACCGCGTTGGACCTTGCCAAAGCTGCTAAGGATTCCGGTCTTAAGAATGGCGTCGTGCAGGATAAGCTCTTCCTGCCCGGGATGCGCAAGTTGAAGCGGCTGGTCGATTCCGGTTTCTTCGGCAAGATACTTTCGATCCGCGGGGAGTTCGGATACTGGGTCTTCGAAGGCGACTGGCAATCCGCGCAACGGCCGAGTTGGAACTATCGCAAGGAAGACGGGGGCGGCATCATTCTCGACATGTTCTGCCACTGGCAGTACGTCTTAGCCGGGATCTTCGGGCCGGCCAAAGCTCTGTCCGCCCTGGGCGCGACTCACATCGAGACCCGTTACGACGAAGCCGGAAAGCCTTACACGTGCACGGCGGATGACGCCGCTTACGGCACGTTCGAACTGGAGGGCGGCATCATCGCACAGATGAACTCTTCCTGGGCCGTGCGCGTGGACCGCGGCGAATTGTTCGAACTACAAGTGGATGGAACGATGGGCAGCGCCGTCGCGGGTCTGCTCGATTGCAAGGTGCAGCATCGCGTGAACACGCCCAAAGCAGTCTGGAATCCAGATATCGCCAATCCGTTCAAGTTCACCGATCAATGGGAAGTAGTGCCCAACAACGCAGACTTCGACAACGCGTTCAAAGTGCAGTGGGAGATGTTCATCCGGCATTGCTATGACGATTCGGAGCCCTTCCCGTATGACTTTCTGGAAGGCGCGAAGGGTGTGCAACTCGCGGAACTGGGTCTGAAGAGCTGGCAAGAGCGGCGTTGGCTGGATGTGCCGGCGCTGTCGGTCTAAATGAAGTCCAGGCTGTCATTGAATCAGATGACCACGGATCAATGGTCATCGCTCGAGGCGATCGAGGGATGCTTGCGGCACGGCGTTCCCGGGATCGCCTTTTGGCGCCACAAGATCGCCGAAGTTGGTCTGGCGGAGACTGCGCGCATGGTGCGCGGATCCGGGTTGACGGTTTCCAGTCTGTGCCGCGGAGGAATGTTCCCCGCGGCTACGAAACCCGAACGCGAGACTCGCATCGATGACAATAAGCGCGCGATCGATGAAGCGGCGGAGTTGGGAACAGACGTGCTGGTGTTGGTTTGCGGTCCGGCTCCGGACAAGGATATCGACGGCGCACGGAAGATGGTCGAGGACGGGATCGCGGCAGTCAAGGAACATGCGGATGTGCGCGGGGTCAAGCTGGGTATTGAGCCGTTGCATCCCATGTTCGCAGGCGACAGGTCAGTGATCGTGAGCCTGGCGCAAGCGAATGGCATGGCGGAAAGGCTGGGTGTCGGCGTGGTGATTGACGTCTATCACGTGTGGTGGGATCCGGATGTCTACGCGCAGATCGAGCGCGCGCGCGGGCGGATACTCGGGTTCCACGTGAACGACTGGATCGTGCCGCTGCCGGACATGCTGAAGGGCCGCGGCATGATGGGCGATGGCGTGATCGAGATCCGGCGTCTACGCGAGGCTGTGGATCGCGCTGGATATACAGGTCCGATCGAAGTCGAGATCTTCAATCAGAAGCTTTACGACATGCCGGGCGATGACTTGATGAAGCTGATGGTTGAGCGGTTTGAAGCTACGTCCTAGTCCAGCGGGGCATCGCGAAGATCCACGTTAGAGCGAGGAGCAATTGGGCGCCTCCCACTGCCATGGCGACCTTGCGCACGTCGATGCCGGAATCGATCGCGCGGCCGGCGAGGAAGCCCGACAGCGCCACGGTGAACATGGCGATGGCGAGGTCGGCGGCGAAGACTCGTCCGCGGAAACGGTCTTCCGAGTTCAGCTGGAGAAGAGTGGCCGAGTTGACCCAGGTGATGCTACCTCCCGCGGTTGCGAAGAAGAGAGCGGTGCAGGCCCACGGCAGAGTCGGGGATTGCGATAGTGCCAGATAGCCTACGCCTGCGAGAGTAAAGCCGATCAGCACCAGGCGGGTCATGCGGATCTGCGACCCATCATTGCCAGTACAGAGTGGCCCCGCGAGCGCCCCTAAACCGCGTGCGCCGGCTAGGATGCTTGTCACGAGCATAGTGTTGCGGGGGATCGAGAGGCCTGGCAGCAGAAAGACCTTTGAGGCGAAGATCGGGAACATCACCCAACAGCTAGCCAGAATGCCGACGCCGATCTTGATGAAGATCGCCGCGGAGAGGCGCGGGTCGCGGCGGATGAAACGGATGCCTTCGAGGGTGGGCGAGAAGTCGACTAGTTCGCGCATGCGGAACGGCGGGGCACCGTCGCGATGGGGTTCGTCGAACTGCATCCGCGAGATGAACCATGCGGACGCCAGGAAGGAGAGGCTGTTGATGATGAAGACCACGTTGCGGCCGAATGCGGCTGCGACGATGCCGCCGAGCGTGGCACCCGCGGCTAGGACGAACGACCACGTGGAGGCGGAGAGGGTGTTGGCGATGGCGATGTCTTCGGTCGGGACGATGTTGGGGATGACGGCGTTGCGGGCCGGTTCGAAGAACGCCGCCATGATGGTCTCGAGTGTCAGGAGCAGATAGAGCGTCCACGTGGCACGGACGAAGAGCATGGCTAGGACGATGACGACGCGGGCAAGGTCGGTCACGATCATGACCTGCTTTCGGGAGAGGCGGTCGTTGATCAGTCCGGCGGCGGGTCCGGCGGCAGTACCTGGAAGATCAAGGCGATCGCGATGGAAGTGGCCTGCCCGGTGATCTCGAGGAGCAGCGTGTAGATGGCGAGCGAGTAGAACCAGTCGCCTGCTTCGCTGACAACCTGAGCGAGCCAGATCTGGCGAAAGTTGCGGTTATGGCGCAGCAGCCGCCAGCAGGCGGAGAGCATTAGGGAGTGTACAATCCCATGCGCTGCTTAACCAGATGGACCGTCGAATCGGCGATGGGAGTAACTCGCTCGGCGCTTTCGCGCAGCACGGTTTCGAGATAAGTGGGGTCGGCTACGATCTCGCGATATCGCTGCTGGAATGGATCGAGGTGCGCTATGACGGCTTCGGCGATCTGCTTCTTGAGGTCGCCGTAACGCATGCCCGTGAAGTGCCGGCGGAGCGCGGCGTCGTCTATTCCGGTGAAGGCTTGGTAGATGCCGAGGAGGTTGGCGACGCCGGGGCCCATGGTCTCGAAGTCTACGGCCGGATTGGAATCGGTGGTGGCTCGGTTGAGGGTCTTACGGATCTTGTCGGGCGGATCGAGAAGCGCGATGGCGTGCCCCGAGCCGGTGGCTGACTTACTCATCTTCGCCGTCGGATCGTCGAGCCCCATCACTCTGGCGCCCACGGAGGGGAGCTTGGTTCCGGGCACCACGAAGGTCTCACCATAGAGCGAGTTGAAGCGCTGGGCGATATCGCGCGTGAGTTCGAGGTGCTGCGACTGGTCGTCGCCCACGGGCACGATCGCGGCCTGATAGAGCAGGATGTCGGCGGCCATGAGGACCGGGTATTGGAAGAGTCCATCGCCGACGGATTCCTGAGCGGCGGATTTGGCCTTGAACTGGGTCATGCGTTCGAGCCAGCCCATGGGAGTGACGCAAGTGAGCATCCAGGCGAGTTCGCAATGGGCTGGCACGGCGGACTGGACGATGATGCTGGAACGCTTGGGATCGATACCGGCGGCCAGGAAGAGGGCGGCGATTTCCAGGATCTTGGCCCGGAGCTCCTCGGGCTTCTGGTAGACGGTGATGGCGTGCAGGTCTACGATGCCGAAGATGGTTTCGTATTCGTCCTGCATGGCGACGAAGTTACGAAGGGCTCCAAGGTAATTGCCGATGTGTAGGTTTCCGGTGGGTTGGACGCCGGAGAAGACGCGTGCTCTCATTGAGTTGGAAGACTAATGGTAACAACTGGCTTGGAAGTAGAAAAACTGGTGTACGGCGGCGATGGATTGATCCGCCACGAAGGCCAGGTGGTGTTGACCCCGTTCGTACTGGCGGGGGAGCGAATCGACGCGGAAATTGAGAAGCCGAAGCAGGGGGTGGCGCGGGGTAAAGCGACCGCGATCACGGTGGAATCGGCAGACCGTGTTGCGCCGGAGTGCGAGTACTTCGGGCGGTGCGGCGGATGCCATTACCAGCATATGAACTACCCGGCGCAACTGGCGGCGAAGACGGCGATTCTGCGCGAAACCCTGGAACGGGTGGGCAAGCTGAAAGACCTGCCGGAGATCGAAACGATTGCGGCCGCGCCGTGGGGATACCGGAATCGCGCGCAGTTCCATGTGGAGAACGGGAAGCTGGGGTATCTGCAAAAGGGATCGCACAAGCTGTGTGCGATCGAGAACTGCCCGATCAGTTCGCCGACCATCAACCGGGTAATCGCCAGTTTGAACCGGATGCTGAAAGACCGGCGCTGGCCGAAGTTCATCAAGTCGCTGGAGGTGTTCACAGACGAAGCCAATGTGCAGGTGAACATCATGGAATACGATCAGCCGGTGGCGAAACGGTTCTTCGAGTGGGCCGCTGAGGAGATTCCCGGCCTGGTGACCGGCGCGCTGGAGTACGGGCGATTCCGGGTGAGCCACGGCTCGTTTTTCCAATCGAACCGATTTCTGGCGGAGCGTATTGCGGCGTACGCGCTGGAGGGGATGTCGGGGAAGAACGCCATCGATCTGTATGCAGGCGTGGGGCTGTTCACCTTGCCGATGGCGCGGATGTTCGAGAGGGTGATGGCGGTTGAGACCGGGACGGGCGCGATCCGGGACCTGGAGTTCAATGCCAAACGGGAAGGACTCGACATCGACACGTCCGTGGGGAACGTGGACGAGTATCTGTTGCACCGGGAGGATGGGGCGGACTTTGTGCTTTCGGATCCGCCGCGGACGGGGCTGGGGAAGGCCGTCACCACACGGCTGAATGCTTTGCGGCCGGCCCGGATGGCGCTGGTTTCCTGCGATCCGGCTACCCTGGCGCGGGATCTGGCGGCGTTGACGGAATACCGGTTGGAGTCGCTGGCGCTGGTGGATCTGTTTCCTCAGACGTTTCATATCGAGACCGTTGCGAAGCTGGCGGCAGTTTAGGACTGGCGCCCGACAATCACGGCGGTTCCAGCCAGCTTCGAGGCGAATGGCAACGCCAGAATCAGGCGATCGAGACGGGAGAACAAGGGATCGGCCGCGGGCATCAGGCGGCCGAACCGCGAGAGGACACGGAAGTACTTCTCTTCCGTTTTGGCGAAGTGGCTTTTCACATAGCGCAGATCCGCGGAATTGAGCTTTCGTTCGCCCTCATCGAGAGGTTCATAGGGAACGCCGGAAACGTTTCGCAGGCGTTCCACCGTTTCAACCGCCACGAAGGGTTCGACAGCGACGAAAACGCCGCCGGGTTTGAGCCAACGGACCAGGGACGGCATGATGTTTTCGAGCGGGAAACAGTGATGGAGGACAGCGAAGGCAACGATTACGTCGACGGGCCTTGGTTCGACATCCTGAATCATTCCGCAAATGGTTTCGACACGATCCGAAACGCCATCGAGTTCCGCGCGGCGGCCGGTTGAATCGAGCAAACCGGGGGTGACGTCGAGGGCGTAAACGCGATTGGCTCCCAAGAAAGCGAGTTGGGTGGCGATTTCGCCCGTACCGCACCCGAAATCGAGAACATCTTTGCCCTGGACGGGGATGTTTTTATACATCCACTCCTTGGTGTGATAGCGCCAATTCTTATTTTCGCGGTAACGGCGGCGAATATCTTCGGAGGTCCGGACCACTTCGGCGTCGAGTTGGGCCGCGGTGGCGTCGAGCTTCATCTTTATCTGGATTATACCCGAGCTACGCGGCGGGCTTTTGTGCGCTATGTGCGGTTTGGCGGCTTGCACAAAGGTTTGGAGCGATTCGGTCTGCATGGTCAGTTCATTTGGGAGCTTTCCCGATCCAACAGGTAGCCCCTTGAAAGGGAAAAGAATGACAGGAAATTCGCTAAATGACTGGAAATTCTAGTGAATATTTCTTGGAAGAGCTTGTTGTGACTCAACTACACGGCCCCTACGGGGACGTCACCGGGACGGATGAAAATTGGGGTGCTGGAAGGAACTTGAAAGGATTCAAGAAGCCGGTGGTCCAATGTGTCCTTGCCTCCGCCGCCCCTATCCATTGATTCAAGGGCCTTCTGCGTCGGGTTTATTTTCAAACCTTTAACGCAAAGACGCAAAGGATCCGCAGAGTTCGCAAAGGAAAACCCGGGGGCTTATGTCCAAGATACCTCCGCCGACCTTAACCCATTGATTCAACAGCACTCTGCGTCAGGTGGATTTTCGTGTGATCGCGCAGTTCGGGTGTACGGTTGGGACGGACATTCAAAGCTGAGGCGCAAAAAGCGCAAAGGAGCAAAGAAATGCTTAGTTGCGCTTGGGGAGATCCTCGTAAACGATGTTTTCGTGGCCGCCCGGGGTTCCGAAAGCCTTGCGGAGGAGGGCGGAGAGGTTGGAATGATAGTCGATTTCTTCTCTTGACCAAACGAAGCCAAAATCTTCCGGGTTGAAGGGTTGCTTTTCGAGGTGAGCCTTCCTGTGGAGAGCCGCGGCTTGCTGGAACTGCCTTAGTTCCTTGGCTTTGCGGATGGATTGGAGATCCTTGAGTTCCCTGAGATCGAGGGTGACTTGTTTGTTCAAGCGGGTCTGGTAGCGGTTGAGGAGGCCTAGCTCCTTTTGTTTTTCGGTCACGGTTAGGGCTCGGGCAATGGCGGTGACTTTTTCGGGTGGGTAGGCCGAGAGTGTTTCCGCGTGGGTGATGCGGCCTAATTCGTAGAAGGCGGCTTCGGTGGCGGTGATCTGGTGGATGCGCCAGCGGTTGTCGATGATCTGGTAGGCGCGGGCTTCCTCTTCCACGCCTACGGGCT
>Ga0302326_10016717_pt1 | contig 15333 bp, 13 predicted proteins | sample Palsa_T0_3_FD_202264 | JGI IMG/M metagenome (GOLD analysis project Ga0302326, IMG submission 202264) | Peat permafrost microbial communities from Stordalen Mire near Abisko, Sweden - Palsa_T0_3 | ecosystem: Environmental > Terrestrial > Soil > Palsa > Peat permafrost | place: Sweden: Abisko...
CGCCCCGTTCCACTTGGCCTTGAGAATTACGTGCTGGCGTGGACGTTGAACCAGTACCATGCTCTGCTCTATCGCGAGAAGTTTCCCGGCCGCCTCCACATCGTGCGCACCGAAGACGTGATGCGTGATCCGCGCAAGACGCTCGGCGCCGTATGCGAAAAACTTGGGCTCGAGGCGCCTGAAACGCTTTCCAAAATCAGCTGGAACGGTACTCCTCTTCAGGAAGTCTATCCGTGGGGAACCATCCGAGTCCCAACAACGGAAGCGAACCGCGCCACCGCCGGCGAACTCAGCCCGGAACAAATCGATGAAATTCGCCAACGTGCGCAGCCCTATCTTGCTGCGTTCGATTATCAATCATTCCTTTAGGCCAGCGTATGAAACGCGTCCTGGTTACTGGCGCATCCGGATTCGTAGGAGCAAATCTCACTCGCCGGCTCCTGCGAGATGGTCATGAAGTGCACCTGCTTCTCAGGAATAAATCGAACCCGTGGCGGCTTGCCGATATTGGCGGCGACGTTCAAGTGCACGAAACGGACGTTGAGGATCGGAACAAAGTACGGCTGCTGGTGGCCAATATCAGCCCGGAATGGGTGTTTCATTTAGCCGCTTACGGGGCCTATCCCGCGCAAGCGGATGGCGACCGTATGGTCTCTACCAATCTAGGCGGTTGCCTCGCGATGCTGGACGCGTGCATCGAAGCCGGCGTGGGCGCCTTTGTACAAACCGGATCGTCGTCTGAGTACGGTTACCTCGATCACGCTGCCAGTGAGAATGAGTTCATCCAGCCCAACAGCACCTACGCGGTCACCAAGGCCGCTGCCACTTACTATTGCCAATTGAAGGCTCGGCAATCCGGCATTCATGCTGTCACTGCGCGGCTCTATTCTATCTATGGGCCGTTTGAGGAGACCAGCCGTCTGATTCCCGTTCTGCTTGTACATGCGATGCACGGCCGTCTTCCTCGCCTGGTTTCACCGCGCATCGCCCGCGACTTCGTGTACGTGGACGACGCTGTAGAGGCGCTGTTGGCTATTGCCGAAGCTTCCCAGGTTGCTCGCGGTTCGGTCTACAACGTGTGCAGCGGCGTGCAATCAACGCTCGCGACGGCCGTCGCCGATGTGCGGGCGCTCATGAATATCGCCTCGGAGCCCCAATGGTCAAGCATGCCGGAACGCAGTTGGGATACCGAAACGTGGCTTGGCTCACCAGAGGCGATTGCGCGCGACATACACTGGCATACTCGAACTAGTTTTCGTTCCGGCCTGGAGCGCACCGCGTCCTGGCTGCGGGACAATCCCGCGTACATGCGCTTCTACACCGAGCGCATTATGAACCAGCCATAATTCGTTGTTGCGGACGTAGTCTTGTGCCCCGACAATGGAGTGATGGAATCCTTGACCACGGAAAAGTTCCGTGTGGGTCTGGTGCAGATGAGCTGCGCGCTGGACCCGAACGAGAATCTGGAGAAGGCCATTTGGCGCATTCGCGATGCTGCCGGGCGCGGCGCGCAGATCGTATGCCTTCAGGAGCTCTTCCGCTCGCAGTATTTCTGCCGGGAAGAAAACGCCGAGCTGTTCGCGTTGGCCGAGTCGATTCCAGGGCCCACCACCCAAACGCTGGGCGCAATCGCACGCGAGCTTGGGATCGTCATCATCGCGTCGCTTTTCGAACGCCGTGGCGCGGGCCTTTACCACAACACCGCGGCAGTCATCGGCGCCGATGGTGAAATACACGGCCTGTATCGCAAGATGCACATCCCCGACGATCCCCTGTACTTCGAGAAGTTCTATTTCACGCCGGGCGATCTCGGCTTCGTGAACTTTGACACGCGCTTTGGGCGCGTCGGCGTGTTGGTCTGCTGGGATCAGTGGTATCCGGAAGCAGCGCGTGTTTCAAGTCTCGCTGGCGCGAACATTCTCTTCTATCCCACCGCCATCGGCTGGCATCCTTCCGAAAAAGCGCAATACGGCGCCGCCCAGTTGGACGCTTGGAAAACGATTCAACGCGCCCATGCCATCGCTAATGGCATTTATGTCGCGGCTGTGAATCGCGTCGGATTCGAAGGGCCTCCGGATAATGGTCTGGAATTCTGGGGTTCTTCCTTCGTCGCCGATCCGTTCGGACAGGTCATCGCCCAAGCCTCAACTTCAGGGGAAGAGATTCTCGTCGTCGAATGCGACCCTCACCGCACGGAAGAGGTTCGACGCGGCTGGCCCTTTCTGCGCGATCGCCGCATCGACGCGTACGCTCCGATTCTCAAACGATGGTTGGACTAGGGTGGACAGATTAATGTGGCGCATGCCCCCTGAGTGGGCGCCCCACGAAGCCACCTGGCTCGCTTGGCCGCACCAGCGATCGGATTGGCCGGGCAAGTTCGCGCCCATTCCCTGGGTCTACGGCGACATTGTCCGCCATCTGGTCCGCGTCGAAAAAGTCCGCATTCTGATACAAGATGCGACGCTCGAAAAACACGCCCGCCGCGTTCTCGCCAAATTCGCCGTGGATATGAGCGCGGTCGAATTTTTCCGTTGGCCCACCAATCGAAGCTGGACGCGCGATTATTGCCCGATCTTTGTGCGCAATCGCGCCGGCGAAATCGCCATCACGAATTGGCTCTTCAACGGCTGGGCCAAGTACGACAATTGGCGCGACGACAACCGCATCCCCGTCCGTGTCGCCAAGCGCCTTCGCCTTAAGGAATTCCAACCTGGCATCGTCCTCGAAGGCGGCAGTATTGATGTCAACGGCGCCGGGCTTTTGCTCACCACCGAAGAATGCCTGCTGAGCTCAACTGTGCAGGTGCGTAATCCCGGCCTCGGCCGCGCCGATCTGGAGCGATACTTCGCCGATTATCTCGGGATTCACCAGACCATTTGGTTGAAGCAGGGCATCGCCGGAGACGACACGCACGGCCATATCGACGATGTGGCGCGTTTCGTCGACGAGAAGACAATCGTAACAGTCGTGGACGAGCCGTTGCGCGAGAATCTGAAACTGCTGAAAAGTACTGGACTGCGCATCGTGACGCTCCCGATGCCCGCGCCTGTTTACTTCGATGGCCAACGCCTGCCGGCCAGCTATGCGAATTTCTATATCGCGAACGGCCTGGTCCTGGTTCCCACGTTCAACGATCCGAACGACCGCGTCGCCCTCAACACCCTGGGCAAGTTATTCCCATCGCGCGAAGTCGTCGGAATCTACTGCGGCGACCTGGTGCTTGGTCTGGGTACACTGCATTGTATGACGATGCAGGAACCACGGCCGGCCTAATGCACGTTTTCGATCTGGCGACCATCGCTCTCTACCTGATCGCCATCACTTGGTTCGGAGCACATTTCCGCAAGAGCCAGCGCGATTTGAAGGATTACTTTTTAGGCGGCCGCAACGCCCCCTGGTGGGCCATCGCGCTATCCATTGTATCGGCCGAAACCAGCACGCTAACCGTCATCGGAACGCCGGCGCTTTCATTCTCCGGCAATTTCCAATTTCTGCAACTCGTGCTGGGCTATCTGCTCGCGCGCATCGTAATCTCGTCGTTGTTTCTGCCGCAGTATTTTCGCGGGGAAATGTTCACCGCCTATGAATTAATGCGGCGCCGCTTCGGAGAGCGAATCCGCAGGCTCACCGCGGCCACATTTTTAATTCTGCGGGCTCTGGCCGAAGGCGTGCGCGTTTTTGCGATATCGATCATCGTCGCCATCGTGCTTGGGACCGGTCAAATCGTATCGATCCTCGTGATTGTCTGCCTTACGCTGTTCTATACGTTTGAAGGCGGCATGACGGCCGTCATTTGGACCGATGCCGTTCAAATGTTCTTGTACGTGATCGGAGCTGTCGTGAGCTTTTGGGTCATTTTGCATCAGATTCCAGGCGGCTGGGCACATGTAACCGCCGTCGCGGCCGCAACCCATAAATTCCAGATGTTCGATTTTCGTTTCGCCTGGACGCACGAGTTCTTTTCTCGAAGCTACAGCTTCTGGGCGGGCCTCATTGGAGGGTGTTTCTTGACTACTGCCAGCCACGGCACCGAGCAATTGATGGTACAACGCTTGCTCGCCGCGAAAACCGAGGCGCAAAGCCGGGCCGCGCTATTTTCGAGCTGGATCGTCGTCTTTTTGCAGTTCGCGCTTTTTCTGTTCATTGGCGTTCTTCTGTTCGTGCATTATTCGGATGCCGGAATACCCGCACCCAAATCAACCGACTCCATCTATCCCATGTTCATCTGGAGCAGCCTGCCACCCGGCGTCGCCGGACTGGTGATTGCGGCGATCCTTGCGGCTGGTATGTCGAATTTGAGCGCCGCGCTAAACGCGCTAGCCTCCACGACGGTGATGGATTTCTATAAACCTCTCGTTTTGCGGCGCGATCCTGGGCAGCTTGGTGACGGGCATTTCCTTCGAGTCGCTCGCTGGGCGACCGTAGTCTGGGGCGTGATTCTCTTCCTGGTAGGACTGGTTGCACGCCATGTCGGCTCGGTGCTCGAAGCGGGTCTTACTATAGCCTCTATCCTATATGGATCGCTCCTGGGGGTTTTCTTGCTCGGCCTGCTGACCAAACGCGTCCAACAGACTTCGGCCATGATCGCTATGATCGCGGGTTTGCTGCTCATGATATACGTCCGGATCGCGACCCACATCGCTTTCACCTGGTACGTAGTGATTGGGACCGCTGCAACATTTTCGACCGGTTACGTGATCTCGCTATTCTTGAAGGAACCGAATTATGAATCCGCAGCCGGCGCAATCCGATAAGCACGGTCTCAAGCGTGAGCTAGGCGTCTGGAGCGCGGCCGCGATTGTAGTGGGAACCGTGATTGGGAGTGGGATTTTCCTGGTCCCCAGCAGCATGACCCGCGCCGTCGGCTCGCCCGGCAAGGTCTTCCTGGTCTGGATCGCCGGCGGATTGCTTTCGCTATTCGGCGCTCTCAGCTATGCGGAGCTCGCGGCTGCAATGCCAGAAGCCGGCGGCGAATATGTTTACCTGCGGGAAGCCTACGGCCCGATCTGGGCCTTCCTTTATGGATGGACCCAGACGTGGGTCGCCAAAACCGGATCGATTGCCACGCTTGCCACCGGCTTTTTCATTTATCTGGCCAATTTCCGGCCGGAGCTGAATCAAATCTGGATCGTGACGCCCCTTCCGTTCGGCGAGGGCGGATCTCCGCTCGAAATCCGCTACGGCCAGGTGCTCGCCATCGCAGTAATCGCGGTGTTGGCCCTCATCAATTATTTTGGTGTTCGCGTGGGCGGCAATGTTCAGGTGGCGGCCACCCTGCTGAAAGTGGCATTAATCGCCGCCATCATTGTGATCGGTTTGGGATCGCACATCGGCGCCAGCGCGAACTATCATTCTGCTACCACCGCCCCCGGCGGCGTGCTGGGGTTTTTCGCCGCGTTGGTTGGCGCTCTGTGGGCCTACGACGGATGGAACAACGTCACCATGGTTGCGTCCGAAATTCGCAGGCCGCAACGCAACCTGCCGCTGGCGCTCATTCTCGGCACCATTAGCGTTATAACCATTTATCTGCTGACAAATCTGGCTTATTTTTACGTGCTTCCGGCGGCTACTGTCGCCTCCACGGACCGGGTAGCCGCTGAGATGATGCGCCGGATTCTGGGTGCTCCCGGCGCCGCCGCCGTCAGCATCGCGGCCATGATCTCGATTTTTGCGGCTCTCAATGGTTCCATCCTGTCCGGTTCGCGGGTGCCTTTTGCTATGGCGCGGGATGGACTATTCTTCCATGGAGTCGCTCGTATCCATCCTACGCATCGCACCCCCAGCGTCTCCATCTTGTTATTGAGTGCCTGGGCCAGTTTGCTGGTCTTAAGCGGGCGCTATGACCAGCTTTACACGTATGTCATTTTCGCCAGCGCCATCCTTTACGGCATGGCTACCGCCTCGGTGATCGTGCTGCGGATCCGTCGTCCTGATATGCCACGTCCCTATCGAACCCTGGGATATCCTCTAGTTCCTATAGCTTTCGTGCTCGGAATTGCCTGCTTGATCGTGTCGACCTTGCGCAGTTCGCCACGGGAATCCCTGCTCGGACTGCTTTTGATCGCCCTCGGTTTGCCCTTCTATTTCTACTGGAAAAAGCGTCTGTCAGCCTAAGGGGCGTACAAATACGCCTGTCAGTTCCCTCGGGGTAGTACCAAACTTGTCTTGTCCGGACTATTTTGTTCGGGTTGCCGAACAAAATACTTGAAAGCCAGGCCAGAATGATGTACAAAGTTTATTGCAGTATCAATAGCATTGTTCGTCTGTGTTCGGTTTTCCGAACAAGAGGCGCTCAACCTTCGAATAACTTCGGGAGATCGATGAATGGACATTAACAAGATGTTGGCCGAGTTGCGGCAGGAGCGCGAGCAACTCGAAGAAGCAATCATGACATTGGAACGGCTAGCTCGCGGTCGCGGCAGGCGACGCGGCAGGCCACCGGCCTGGATGTCCCAAATTAAGCGGCGCGGCCGCCCGCCCGGAAGCAAGAATCGTCCGAAAAACGAACCCAAGGGTTCGGCGGCTAAAAGCGTAGCTGCCTAAGGGACGCAAAGGGTGCGGAGCGCACAATATCGGAATAAGGAACAAGTGGCGCCGCACTCCGTTTTGCGCCGTTCCGAAAAGTAGGGGCAGCTGTGGTCACCGCCGGTACTCCTATCGGCGGGTACGCCGGGTACTCTTGCCCGCGAGCGCTGGATTCGTCCAAGCTGGGGCTGCCACCTAATGGTACAAAAGGTACTTCTCCCGTCGCTCCTTGAATCGAGCGAGGGAATCCTGCATTTCTTCTACTAGATCGCGCGGATCGGCGCCAATCTGCATTCCCTGCATCACTTCGTGATTCCCAATTAAGAAGCGATTGTTCTGCCAGGCGATCTTGCCAGGGTATAACTTGCCAATTGCATAAGCCAGCTCTAGGCCGAGGCGAGTGCTGTCGAATGTGTCCCGATTGGTCAGCAAAAAGCGCACGCCTTCGATGGTCTTTCCCGCAAAATTCGAACCGCTAGGCCGGAAGCTGACCGGATAGGCGCGAACCCCCGGAATAAAGCGGCCGTTTAAGAAGCTTGACAACTCGCGGCCTTGGATCCAATCGGCGCCTAATAGCTCAAATGGGCTATTGGTTCCACGTCCAACCGAATAATTCGGAGATGCTTCCAGCAGCGCCAGTCCAGGATATAAGATGGCCGCATTGAGGCTGCGCATATTCGGCGAGGGATCCACCCAAGCGAGCCCAGTGGAATCAAACCAATCGCCCCGGCTCCAACCGCGCATCGGCACCACATGCAGGTCGGCGCGCAACTGCCGCTCATCGTTCGCCATGGCCGCCAACTCGCCCAAAGTCATGCCGTGCCGAACCGGCATTTCGAAGCATCCGGTAAAGGACTGTAAATCCGAATCGAGCATGGGACCTTCGACGTGCGTTCCCGTGATCGGATTGGGGCGGTCCAGGACGAAAAATGGCAAATGCCTCCGGGCGGCTTCTTCCATGCTGTAAAGCATGGTGCAAGAATACGTGTAAAAGCGGGCGCCTATGTCTTGAATGTCGAAGACCAGAACGTCAACGTTGTCCAGCATTTCTGATTGGATGCGGCGCGACGAGGCGTGATAGAGGCTAAAAACGGGTAATCCAGAAGCAAGGTCCTTGCTGTCGGAAACATCGGCGCGATCTTCGGCGCCGTTCAGGCCGTGTTCCGGAGAAAAGAGCGCCGTCACTTGTACTCCGGCGGCCAACATGAGATCGACATCCCGTCTTCCGTCCCGGCTAAGACCCGTCTGATTCGTGATAAGGCCAATTCTTTTGTTTTGTAATACCTTGAAATTATCCTCGGCCAGTACGTCCAGTCCCGTCAGAACTTCGCTCTTGGGTTCCACTTCGCGATGCAGACCCGGCCCGACGATGGTGTCGTTGTAGCCGGTGAGTTTGACGCCCGGCGTCGTAACCCCAAGCGAAGCCGCTACTAGCGTTGCCACGCGGCTGCGCAGCGAGGTGAGAGAATGCCCTCGATGCGGATGAACAACGTTGGTCAAGATGATCAAGTAGGTGTGGCTAACCGGATCAATCCATACGGAAGTCCCCGTGAATCCGGTATGGCCATAGGACCCAATCGGAAACAATTCGCCGCGATTGCTGGAATAGGGCGAGTCGATATCCCAGCCCAGACCGCGCAGAATCGGCTGATCGGGAGGCGACTGCGGCGAAGTGAATTTTTCAACCGTAGCCGCGCTGAATAAACGGACTCCATGGCCGTCGCCTTGTTCACCCTTGACCTGGCCTCGGTCCAGCATCATTTGCGCAAACTTGGCCAGATCGGCCGCAGTGGTGAATACGCCCGCATGCCCGGCCACGCCACCCATATAGCGAGCCGTGTCGTCATGCACTTCACCGCGCAGCGGCTGTCCTGTCGCTGGATTAATTTCCGTAGGCGCGATCCGCGGACTTAGCGAGGCCGGAGGCAGGAACGTCGTTTCGCTCATCCCTAGCGGCTGGTAAAAATTCTCGCTCGCGTATTCGTTCAGCATTTTCCCAGTCAACCGGTGTACGATTTCACCCAGCAGGATAAAGTTGATGTCGCTGTAAACGAAACGGACGCCAGGCGCCCCGGCCGGTTTATCGGTCAGCGCCCGTTGGATGCCGGTTTCATAACCGCTCCAGGCTGGCTTGAGATCCAAATCGGGCCGCAGTCCCGAGAAATGCGTCATCAGATTGCGTATCGTTATCTCGCTGTGTCCGCCTTGAAACTCCGGAAGGTATTTTGTCACCGGATCGTTGAGACGAATCTGGCCCTGCTCGAACAGCCGCATGATGGACGGCGTGGTGGCGATCACTTTAGTCAGCGATGCCGCATCGAAGATAGTATCGATCGTCATTGGCTCGCGATGCGGAATGAGCGCCCTGCTCCCATAGGCCTTCTGGTATACGATATGCCCGTTGTGCCCGATCATCACCACCGCGCCCGGAATAAGCCCGTCCTGGACGGCGCGCTCCATCTGCTGGTCTACCCCGGCCGCGCCCGAAAAGGGCTCTTGCGCCCACAAAGAGACGGCAAATAGAAGGGCGAGGAAAATTCTCATTGCAGTTTGAGGGAAATTTCGTCCAGTAACTTCGCGACATCGATGTCCTTAGAAGTTATGCCTTTCGCATCGTGCGTGGTCAGGTCCACCGTGACGCGATTGTAGACGTTGAACCATTCCGGATGATGATTCTTTTTCTCAATCGCGAGCGCGGCGGTGGCCATGAATCCAAAAGCGTGGATAAAGTCGGCAAACTTGTATTCCTTGTGCAGCTTGCCTTTTGCTACCGTCCATCCCCTGAGGCCCGCGATCGCCTTTTTCAGCTCCGGGCCTGAAAGTTTTCCCATGATCCTATTATCGTTTTTCTCAGCGCCCATGACGCTGGCAATCCCGCTGCGCGACTCGCGGATTAGCTGGGCCTCAAATCGGCCTAGCAGGCCCACCCAAACGAGCGATAATCAGACATGCTTTTTCTCCCAGGCACCAGCGTTCCGACGAAGCTCCCGAAATTCCTCCTGGTTTTCGCGCTGTTGGCTGCCGGCAACGCCTTGGCTCTGGAATCGGTTCCCAAGCCCGAGTATCACCAGCGCCGCGTAGCGCTCTCGGACAAGCTCAAAGGCGGCGCCGCCCTGGTCTTTGCCGCGGAGGAGATCTCACCCGACTTCCTGCCATTCCGACAGGACGCCGACTTTTACTACCTCTCCGGTTGGAATGAGCCGGGGGCCGCGCTCCTCGTGATCGGCCCGGGCGCCGCTACGACCACCCGCCTTGGAGATCCGGTTCCCGCCCACGGCTACCGGGAAATCCTCTTCCTCCCCAGCCGCAACCTGGTTACGGAGAAGTACACCGGCATCAAGATGGACGCAGCCACCACGGGGGTTACCGGCGCGACCGGGTTCGACGCCGTCATGCCCATGACGGCCCTGCCCGAAGTCCTGACCGCTTTTATCGTTGAGGATCCTCTACGTGCGTCATCCCTCTGGTCGCAGATGGACCTTCCGGCTGCCAAGGGAGCCGTCGCATTCCTGGCCGCAGGGCTAGGCGCAGCCGCACCGCTTCCCAATAAGGATATCCGCACGCTCACAATGGACCTGCGCGCTGTCAAAAGTCCCGCCGAGATCGAACTCATCCGTAAGGCTACGGACGCCTCCATCGCTGCTCAACGGTCCGGCATACGGGCCATCGAGCCCGGCGTACGCGAGCGAACCATCGCGGGCATTGAGATCGAGAGCATGATGGCTGAAGGTTGCGAACGGCCTTCCTACGCCCCGATTGTCGGTTCCGGAATCAACTCCACCACTCTGCACTATGATTCCAACGAAAACGTCATGAAATCCGGCGACGTCGTAGTTATCGACGCAGCAGGCGAGTTCTCGATGTATGCCTCCGACATTACGCGGACCATGCCGATCAACGGAAAGTTCACACCCCGGCAACGGGAGATCTACGAGATCGTGCTCGGCGCGCAAAGGGCCGCCGCAGCAGCGTTTATGGCCGGCAAGTCCAAGCTGGGCGGCATCACCCAGCGCGGTCCGGAGGTGACTGACTCGCTGGACAAAGTCGCTTTCGACTACATCAACACGCATGGCAAGGACATCCACGGCGCACCGCTGGGCAAATACTTTCTGCATGGCCTCGGCCATTCGGTCGGCATCGACGTGCACGATCCCATGGACTACACAAAGCCGCTCGATAAAGGCATGGTCTTTACCATCGAGCCGGGCATATATATCCCCGAGGAGAAGATCGGTGTCCGCATCGAGGATGTTTTCTATGTGGATTCCAGCGGTAAGCTGGTGGACTTGGTGGCACCGCTAGCTCACGACGCCGCCGACGTCGAATTGGCAATGCATAGATAAGGCTGAAACGTGATACCCGAGTGGCCCATGCGATAGTGGTTTTGTGCCAGGTCCACTCCCCCGTCTCCGGCTGGGACTCGATTTCATGCCCTCTTCCGATCCCGAGCATCCAGGACTTCTCATCCGGGACCCTTTGAAATTTTCCGACGCCATGCTGCTCATCCCACCGCAACTGGTGGAATGCCTGGCCTGCTTCGACGGCGAACAAACTAGCCTTGATTTGCGGTCAAATCTCGTACGGATCACGGGCGAAATTCAAATCGGCGATCTCGAAAAACATCTCGTCGATACCCTCAGCGAGTCCGGATTCCTGGAAGACGAGCGGTTTGAGGCCATCCGCTTGGCCCAAGTCGAAGGATTCAAAGCGGCGCCCAAGCGCGAAGCCGCCCACTCCGGCTCAGCCTACCCCGATAACGCCGAGGAAGCACGCACGACGCTCGCCGAATTCATGCAAGGGGCAGCTCCGGCCTCCGAAGACTCGCTCATCGGAATCGCGACGCCGCACGTCAGCCCGTTTGGCGGCTGGGAGTCCTATCGGGACGCCTATTCGTTGCTGCCGCCGTCCCATGACGATCGAATCTTCGTCATTCTTGGAACCTCTCACTATGGCGAACCGGATCGCTTCGGCCTCACGCACAAACCCTTCGTGACTCCTTTCGGCGAATCCATCACAGACAGCGGGCTGGTGAATGAACTTGCCGCGGCCGCGCCCGATGCCGTTCGGATGGAAGACTATTGTCACGCCATCGAGCATTCCATCGAATTTCAGGTGCTGTTCCTCCAGTACTTATACGGGCCCAACATACGCATTTTGCCGATTCTGTGCGGATCGTTCGCACGCAGCATCTATCAAGGCGGCCAGCCGGAGGCGAACGAACACGTGCGGCGATTCTTCGACAGCCTCGGCAATATCTCGGCGCGGGAAGGGAACAAGTTGCTGTGGATTCTGGGCGTCGACATGGCGCACATGGGCCGCCGTTACGGAGATCAGATGATCGCGCGCGCCGATGAAGGTGAGATGGCGGCTGTCGCCCAACGCGACAAGTTAAGGATCGATCGTATGGCTGAGGCAGACGCCCCGGGCTTCTGGGATTTGATCCAGCAAAACCAGGACGATCTGAAATGGTGCGGATCGGCGCCTATTTACACCTTCCTGAAAGCGGTCCCCGACGCTCGTGGGACGCTGCGGCGCTATCAACAGTGGAACATTGACGAACAAAGCGTCGTCAGTTTCGCCGCCATCGGCTTCCGGCGATAGCTCGTACTACACTCCCCGTACCTTTTTTCTCTTGCACAGTACATTTTCAGCCAATACTCTTGAGGAGTGCTAGCCTGGTCGTTCGCTCTCACCTGGGGATAAGGCCTTATTGGGGCTTCCCCGCCACCCAATACCCAGGCCGCGTGCGTACTTCCAGTTTCGGACGATTCACTACAACCTTAATGTCGTGGAACCCGCCTTCAGTCTGATTGTTAGGCGAATAGCTGAGCAAGTACTGGCTGTGCAGTTCCTCGCTAATGCCTTCCACCGCCTTGTCTAAGCTTTTCTCCCCAACGAACGAATATTCCCGGCCGCCGGTGAAGCGCGTGAAAACATCCAGCGTGTCGTCCACAAAAACGCTCTTCACCGCTTTGAAAATATCGACGAAGACAGGGATGTAGTTGCCCATGTAGTAATTCTGGTCGATAGTGGTGGGAGTGGAGGCGCCGCCGCCGGGCATGTGCTGCGCCTCAGCAGGAATGGAAGGCGGACGCGGCGGTATGCCCTTATCGGTGAGCGCCGCAACGATGGTTGAAATGTCTAAAGAATAGATTGCGACGTTTGCGAACTGGGCTTGCGTCAACGCTTCCCGTAATCGCAGTTCACTTCCTTTGTCCCGTTTTTCGGCGATCAATAACAGCACCCGCCGCCGATCCGGCGGAAGTTTTTTCAACATGCGAATGCCGGCATCCACCGCATCGATCACCGCGTGTTCCGCGCTGCCGGGAGTCATCTTCCTCATCGCTTCCTGAACCTTGGTGCCTTCGTTGGTGAAATCCTGAAGCAATTGAATGCGATGATCGAAACCGATGACGGCCACCTGTCCATCCTGGCCGGACACCAACTGGTTCAGCATCGTGCCGATTTTCTGAATCTTGGGCAGAATCTCGATGATGTTCGAACTGCGCTGCACGGCCACGACCAGCGATAGCGGTTCTTCCCGTACGTCAGCGGTGATCTTTTGCAGTTTGTTGTTATCGTAGAGCTCGAAGTCTTGCAGCTGCAGTCCGTCGACGACTTCGCCATTGCGATCGCGTACCGTGGTTGGAACGATTACGACGCTGGACCCAGCTTGGAAAATGATATCGTCTTCCTTTTGCTTCGCTGCGGCGTCTAGCTTGGCGGGGTCGAGCGTTCCTGGGGCTTGGGCGAAACCAGCTTGGCCGAGCCCAACGGCGCACAGAAGAGCAACGAGCGCATGGCGCATACCTTTAGTGTGGCACATCATCATGGCCGGTCCTCCCTGCCAATAGATCCACGATGTGCGGGACAAGTTTCGCGATCGCATCGAACGATTCCACCGCGCCCTTCGGCGATCCGGGAAGATTCACGATCAGTGTTCGCCCGCGAAGTCCGGCCAGACCTCGCGAGAGCACTGCTGTGGGCGTGAACTTCAAACCTTCCGCGCGCATCAACTCGCCCAAACCGGGGATTTCACGCTCGATGACGCTGCGCGTAGCTTCGGGGGTTATGTCGCGGAGAGCCACGCCGGTGCCGCCGGTGGTGAAGATCACCGCCACTTCGCCGGAATCGGACAGACGACGCAAGACGCCCGCGATTTCTTGCGCTTCATCGGGCACCAGTTCCAATGAGATTACCACCCATCCCAGAGCGTGCGCGCGATCGCGAAGCGCCGGCCCCGAGCGGTCCTCGCGCGTTCCAGCCACGGCCGAATCACTCACTGTCACCACCGCGACCCGGATCATGTGCGTTTGTAATCCCCGCTCTTGCCGCCGGTTTTTTCCAGCAAGTATAAGTCCTGAACCTCGATGCCTTTGTCGAGCGCCTTGGTCATATCGTACACGGTAAGTGCCGCTACTGATGCCGCAGTCAGCGCTTCCATTTCAACGCCCGTCGGAGCCGTGGTCGCGACGCTGGAAACAATCCGTACACCGTCGGCTTCCAGCGTCACTTCCACATCCACGTGCGATAGGTTCAGAGGATGGCAGAGCGGAATCAGATCCGAGGTCTTCTTGGCCGCGGAGATGCCCGCCACTCGCGCGATCTCCAGTGGATTGCCCTTGGGATTGCCGGGCAGCTGCGCGATAACCGACGGCTGCATTTTCACGAACGCGTGCGCCCTCGCCGTGCGCTTGCTGGGAAGCTTGGCGGAGACGTCCACCATGCGCGCCGCGCCTGCATCGTCGAAGTGGCTAAGCCGTTTATTGGGATCGCCGGGGGCTTTTTTCATGAGCTACTTCAGCAACACGCGAATCCAGTCGCCCGCCGCCCAGCTTTCGCGGTCAGGCTCCGTTACCAGGAACGCATTGGCGCGGGACATGGCGGGCACATCGCCTGAGCCTTGCCATGACAGCGGAGTGACGGTAGGAGTTACATCGCATACATTTGTGCTGAGAAGCGCAGGCAGGAAGCGAGTTAGCCCCGGTTTTTGATGGAAATCGCCGGACAGCTTGCTCCACGTCAACGGCAGTATGCTTTCCGTTTGTCCGCCGGCGAGTTCCACCGCCGATCGCGCAAAGATCTCGAACGTCACCATGGTGGAGGCCGGATTGCCGGGCAGCCCAAAGAAGAATTTGCCGCGCGCCTTGCCGAACACCAGCGGCTGGCCCGGCATGATAAGAACCCGGTCGAAGAAGAATTCGGCGCCCAAGTCTGCTAGCACCCGCTCCACGATATCGTACTTGCCCGCGGAAACACCACCGGAGAGCAGCAGCATGTCGTACCGCAGTCCTGCTTCGATTGAATCGCGAGTGGCATCGTACAAATCGCGCGCGATGGGAAGAATATGCGGACAGCCGCCGGCGCGTGCCACTTGTACCGCTAATGACGTTACGTTGGAATTCCGGACTTGATAATCAAGCGGCGTCTCCGCCACTTCCACGATCTCGTCGCCGGTGGCCAGTATCGCCACTTTGGGTCGCGCAAATACCTCTACGCGCGATAGTCCAACCATCGCCAGCAGGCCGGCATCGGCGAATCCCAGGCGATGTCCAGGTTTTAACAGCACTGCATCCGCTCGCGCCTGCGAAGCGTGCAAGCTTACATTTTCATTCGGGACGAGTGTGCGAGGAACTTTGACGCGATCGCCCTCCATCGTGCAGTGCTCCACCATGGCGACAGCATCGGCTCCCTCAGGCATGGGAGCTCCGGTCATGATCTCTACCGCTTCACCCGCCTGTACTTCACCGGCGAACGTCTCGCCCGCGCGCACCTCGCCGATGATTCGCAAATCGCCCGGCAAATCCG
>Ga0302326_10016718_pt1 | contig 15332 bp, 15 predicted proteins | sample Palsa_T0_3_FD_202264 | JGI IMG/M metagenome (GOLD analysis project Ga0302326, IMG submission 202264) | Peat permafrost microbial communities from Stordalen Mire near Abisko, Sweden - Palsa_T0_3 | ecosystem: Environmental > Terrestrial > Soil > Palsa > Peat permafrost | place: Sweden: Abisko...
AGCCTGAAAGGGAAATGGGACATTTCTATCGGGCAAAGGTGCGACATTTCTATCCGGCGCTAATAGAGCATGGCGGAGAGTTTAGCTTTATCGATCATTGGATTCGACTCGGTCATTGCGGTAGACTCACTGCGTTCAGAAGGGTCTTGCGTTAATCCAGCCTTACCAGGTAGGCGTCACCCTCGGCGGGTCGCAACCGTCTGGCGATTAACTCGGCCTGTTCCCGGTTGTCGCCCTGCGGGCGAATGCGAACCCAATAGCCCGTCGGTCCCTCGAAGTTGATCACATTCGCGGATTCGTACTCGCGTTCCAGTTCGTCCCGCAATTTTTCGGCTTTGTGTTCGTGTTCGAATGCGCCGATCTGAACGCACCACCGGCCGCCAGCATCGATGGGGCGCGGGGTTTCGTAGACGTCAATGCGCACGGTCGCGAGGCCCGCGCGGTAGACTCCAGTCGCTTTTGCGGAGGCCATGGACAGATCGAGCAGACGTCCCTGAACGAATGGGCCGCGATCGGTGACGCGCATGGTCGCCGATTGACCGGTTTTCTCATTGGTGACCACTATCAGCGATCCCATAGGCAGGGTGCGGTGTGCGGCGGTCATTGCGTTCTGGTCGAAGATCTTGCCATTGGCGCCCTGGTGGTTGTGATAAGGCGGCCCGTACCAACTGGCTACGCCCTCCTCGGTATAGATGGGTGCGTGGCTGGCGATATATTGGGCATCTTCCGCTGAAACATCGCTGGGCGCTGCGGGCACAGGTGTTGGCCCAGGAACGGTTCTGGGGATGGGCGCCGCAGATGGTCTGGAAGTCGTGGGTTGAATAGGCGGAGGGGCGGGAACCTGCGCTACGGGATAGGGATGATGGTGACTGCAGCCGGCGATTGCGAAGGTCGCGAAGACGGCTATAGAGAAAGAGCCCAGACGCGGCAACGATCTGCCGTGGAGGTGAGGTTCTATGGCGGAGGCGGATTGAGTCACAGTCCTCGCTTTCCGGCCGGCTCCCCGTCTCTTTCCCCGTCTCGCTCCGGAAGTGGATGAAGCCTGTCGGCCAGCCGCTCCAAATGGACAGCCAGAAGTCGCGCAGCACCGCCGGCTTCTCGCCGAACCTCGGGAACCATGACGCGATCCACATACGCCACGGCGTGGCGCACTTCAGCCTCGATACCTTCCATCAGTTCTTCCACGCGCCGGCTGAACACATCGTTAGACGAAGCATACGCATTCATAGCTCACCACCCCCGCTCTTAGTTTGCGCATCGGGAATAGTCTGAGTCAACGGTTAGATTTGCGTTTCCGTACGCGATGTGCCGTGCAGATTAACTCCGGGATCGACGTCGGCTGGTCAGTTCTGGGCAATTCTGGACAGTTCTGGCTGTTCTCTATTGAATCGAGGCATTTGTGGCGCGACTTTTTCCTCAAATTCTGCGTCGAATCTGAGACGATGGAGAGCCATGTCCAGAGCGCGGCAAGATAGAAATCGTGTTTCTAAGTGGCGAAAGCCCGAACTTTTGGCCGCTTGCATGGTTTTGTTCGCCGCGACCCTTCCCGCGGCACTGAGCCAAACAGCGCCGATCCAAATAGTGCCGGTTGGTGCCCTGACGTCTGACGCTGAACCGGCAAGAACGCCATTCGACAGCAACGACTCGCTTTTGAGCGGGCAGCAAGCTGTGATGCAGCCTGAGAATACTGAGCCAGATTCGCAGCAACCAGCACAGCCTGCACAACCGACGACACAATCGACACAATCAACGCAGCAGCCGGCTGTTTCATCGCCGGCCAACCCTGCGCAGCAGACAAATCTGCCCGATGCGCCTAAGCCTGCGCAGTCCAACCGCGAAAGCGAGCCCAAAATATATAACTGTACCGCCCCGCCCTGCAAGATACCCGTTATCAACTGGTATCTGCGCTTTGAGGACGGGCCGCAGGTCAAGCCGCTGACGCCACGGGAAAAGGCCTGGCTCGCTACCAAGAACTTGATCGATCCATTCAATATCATCACGATCCTTGGCGAAGCTGGCATCTCGGTTGCCGCCGATTCGCACTCGCCTTACGGGCCGGGGTTCATGGGATGGGAACGTTATGTTGGCGTGAGCTTTACCGAGGACCTCACCGGCGAATTCTTTGGCACGTTCCTGATTCCGAGTCTGGTGCATCAGGATCCTCATTACCACCGCATGCCCAAGGCAAGCTACAAGCGCCGCATCTTTCATGCCATCTATCAGGTTGCGTGGACGGAGGGCGATAACGGCAAAGGCATGTTGAATTATGCCGATTTGTTGGGGTTCGGCATTGACGACGAGATCGGCAACCTCTACGTCCCTGGCCGCGAGACCAATGCCAACGCCACCGCGGAGCGCTACGGGATTGCTCTGGCAACCGCTCCGATTGGCAACTTCATTACCGAGTTCCTGCCCGATGTGGCCAAGCATATTCATGTGCAGGTGGTGATCGTGCAGCGGATCATCAATCAGGTCGCCAACAAAGAGTCGAGTGGGACGTAATTCGAACTCGGATTTCGAACTCTGATTCGGAAATCGACGGGCGCAGCCGCTGAGCGCGGCTCCCAGTGTTGCGATTGCCGTCTCCATTCGGCGACTGCAAAGACCGCTTACCCCGAGGAAATTGCCATTCGCTGTCGTTTCATTGGGTTGCGCCCGTTGGGGAAGTAGGATAGTGATGGCATTTCAGATTCCGAAGCCCGGTAATATCCGGTACTCGGAACGCCAGATTATTCCCCGAATTTCGGTCTGGATTCGGTAGACTTATTGAACTAGACAGGTCATTCAACTTGTTTGCAACAGATTTGTGATCAGAATCTCGATCAAGGAGACAGCAGCGCCGATGTCAAAAGCGATTAAATACGCAGAGAAGGCCGTCGTCTACGGAGCGAAGGCCACGTGGGCAGTATTCGAGCGCGTCAATCGGATCAATCCGAATGACTCCATCATTCCCAAGTGGAGCGATAAGCCGCTCTTGAAGAGCTGGCAAAAGGAGAAGCCGCCTCTCGGCTGGCCGCGTTCGACGGATTCGCTCTGTCCCAAGTGCGTTCCGGAGATTCGCCAGCAGATCCTGGACGGCAAGCTGCCTCACGAAGTGCTGCTCAATGAAAAGGTCGGCGAGATCAAGGCGCAGATCATCGAGCGCGATGGCTCGATCTATATGGTCAAGGATTGCCCCAAGCATGGCCATTTTGAAGACCTGATGTCGCATGACACCGCCTTTTTCCGGCATCTGGAAGAGAGCTTCCCTGGCCGCGATATTCGCGCGCACAACGATGAGAAGCTTCACAATCACGGCACGTCGACTGTAACCCACGGCCGCGGTTCCGTTCTCACCATCGATCTCACCAACCGCTGCAACATGATGTGCGATCCCTGCTTCATGGACGCCAACCAGGTTGGCTTTGTCCACGAGCTGACGTGGGACGAGATCAAGACCATGCTGGACAACGCGATTACCATCAAGCCGCGTCGCCAGATGAGCGTGCAGTTCTCCGGTGGCGAGCCCACGCTGTCGCCTTACTTCCTCGATGCTGTGGCATACGCCCGCAAGGTTGGTTACAACAGTGTTCAGGCAGCCTCGAACGGTATTGAGTTTGCCAAGAGCAAGGAGCTTTGCCGCGCCTCTGCTGAAGCCGGTCTGCGCTACGTATACCTTCAGTTCGACGGCATCGGCAACGCGGCCAACTCGCACCGCAAGGTTGGCAACCTGTTCGATGTGAAGCTGCAAGCGATCGCCAATCTGCATGAAGCCGGCGTGGACATCGTGCCGGTCACGACGATCATCAACGGCATCAACAATGAGCAGGTAGGACGCATCGTTGAGTTCGCGCTCGACAATCCAAAGACCATCAGCTTCCTCAGCTTCCAGCCGGTTTCGTTCACTGGCCGCGATGAGGACATCAGCGATGATCGCCGTCTTGCGCAGCGCTACACACTGAGCCATCTGGCGCACGACGTGAAGAACCAGACCGGCCTTGGCGAACCTATTCGCGACTGGTTCCCGATCAGCTTCATGAGCACCTTCTCGGATTGGGCCGACAACGTTCACGGACCCAATAACGACTGGGGCCAGCTCTCATGCGGATGCCACCCGAACTGCGGTATCGGCATGGCGCTGATGATCGACAAGGAAACCAAGGAAGCTGTTCCTGTGACGGCCTTCCTCAACGCTGACCGTCTGGCGAAAGATGTTGCCAAGGTTAACGACGCGGCCCGCGGCAAGTTCCTGTCGATGTTCGGCATCGCTCTGGCGCTACTGCGCAACTACGATCCATTCAAGTCTCCTACCCACTTCAAGATCAGCGACATGATGAGGAAGATGGACAAGACCTTCGGCGCCTCGGGTAAGGACTACGGCAGCGTCAAGGGAGACCGTACCGCTGAAGACATCAAGAAGCGCCGGACAGATCGTTGGAACTTCCTGTTTATCGCAGGCATGTGGTTCCAGGATCTGTTCAACTACGACTTCCGCCGCACGGAACAATGCATCATTCCTTACGCCACTCAAGAGGGCGAGATCAGCTTCTGCGCGTACAACACGGGCGTGGGCTGGCGGAACATCATCGAGAAGATGCACATGACCGCGACCCTCACCAAGTGGTATGAGGAGCACGGGCGTCATGAGATCTTCGCTGGCGGCAAGAAGGTAGGCATGGCGCACCAGGGCCACAAACTGGAGTTGAACATGCAGCACGTCAACGCCGAGGCAAATCACACGCTGGACGATCTGGGCATTGCCAAGAACGCCCGCGAAGAGAAGATTCGCGCACGCGATGAGAAGATCAAGGCCGATGCAGAATCCGCTCGCATGGCCAAGCTCTATCGCGAGCATGTTCTGGGTGAAAAGCCGATCGAGGGCCTGATTCGTCTGGACGCGATCGCGCCAGCCAAGCCGATTGCCCAGACTGTCCAGCGGACGGAAGAGCCAGTCGCCGGAGACTAACTAAGCGTTCCAACTGTGAACAACGAAACAAGAATGGCCGCTCCAGTTTTTGCTGGAGCGGCCATTGTTCTGCTTGCGATTTCGATTTCTGCAAACTGCAATTTGTGTAAGGCGCTATCTGATGTTGAAGTTGAAAACGATGCCTGTCGAGATGATGGGATAAACCTTTAGAGGGTTCAGATCGTTCCTCCACTTGGCCAACTGGGATTGCAAGTCGCCCTGAATGAGTACTGCGATGGGATTGGACGGGTCATCAACGTTGGTGCACAGCGTCTGCGCCTGGTCGTAGCAGGCCCAGCCGGTGAGACTCATATTCACGGTCGGCGCCCCGGTGAAGGCCGCTCCGATCTCGAAGGGAATGGCCCAATGCTTCCCGGAGCGTGGGATCAGGCTGCCCCAGCCGGTGGTGGCAATGAATGCAGGGCGAGTGGAATGCAAGCCGAGCGAGCCGGTGCCGGAGAGCGCGGTGATCCCCAGCGCGGCGTTGGGCGTAGCTGCGTAAAAGGTCTGATCGTTCAAGGTGAAGCTGGTTCCAGGAGTGACCGGCGCATTGGCGTTGGCGCGGTTCTGGTTGTAAGCAAGGATGCCGGGGCTGAGTCTGAAGCCGTTATGGAAGGGATAATAGTCGAGCGATGCGCCGGCTGAGGCCATATGCAGGTTCGCGTCCACATCAAACCCATTCGTGGTGAAGTTGGTGGAGTATTGGAAGATGCTGCCTGACACGCGAGCATCAAAATGCTGGCTTATATTGATGGCCGCTACAGCGCCGACGCCAAGCGGTGAGATTTCCGCTCCAATCGCCAGCCGCGAAAATGGAGAAATGCCGTGCCGGACAACGGTCGGAGACACCTGTCCCCCACCTGGGTAGAGAGCCGCAGGATTAGGAGACACAAAAGTGTACGCAGGAGTGTTTGCAGGGGTGTCGAGTGAACTGGCGTCAGAACTGGCTGTTGGGAGATTTGGAGAGGATTGCCCCAGGGCGCAAGATGGAGAGAACGACAAGGCGAATGGGACAAGGAGCAATGCGGCGGATTTGGACAGACGCAGAGTGTTCAATGGAAGTCTCCGGATTGGTGAGATCTGATACGGGAATCTGGCCCGGTGATCGGAGCTACCGAAGCAGCGCCTTTGCACACCGGAAGTACAGCGGAAAATTGATAGAAACCACAGGGTTTACGTCGACATGCTCGGTAATTACCTAAAGTAACATTACCACTGAAGTCGAGTTTCTGACCTTCAGATTCCGGATCGTGTGCGATGCACTTTTTCAGGATGAATCTGTTTGGTACCCCTGCTGAATCGAGGTTCAAGGAGTGTGCCAAAAGGGGCAGAAAACCTCTAGAATCGGCCTATGGGCACCACGTTGGGCGATTCGGCAGAGGATGCGGTTCTCACTAAAAAGGTATTGCTGGATCTTCGTAAGCGCCTGCTCGGCTGGTATGACAGCAACAGGCGTGATTTGCCTTGGCGCAGAACGAAGGATCCCTACGCGATCTGGGTCTCGGAGATCATGCTGCAGCAGACTCGCGTGGCTGCTGTTGAAGGCCGCTTCGAATCATTTCTGCGGAGCTTTCCTTCGGTCGCTGCACTGGCTCACGCACAGGAGGCTGAGGTGCTCGCCCAGTGGAGCGGCCTGGGGTACTACAGGCGTGCGCGCATGTTGCATAAAGCCGCCAAGGTGGTTGCGGCGGAGCACCGCGGGACTATGCCAAAGACGGCGCTGGAGCTGCGGGAGCTGCCTGGCATTGGAGCGTACACGTCCGCGGCAATCGCCAGCATCGCATTTGGCGAGCCAACGGCGGTGGTCGATGGCAACGTGGAGCGGGTGGTTCAGCGGCTGGCGGGATTGGGAAGCGACTCCCGTACCGGGCAGGCTGAGCTGGTACGCAAGACCATGCAGCTGGCGAACAGCTTGCTCGATCCGAAACGTCCTGGTGACTTTAACCAAGCCATGATGGAGTTGGGTGCGACAGTTTGCTTACCCAAGAATCCCAAGTGCCTGGTGTGCCCGGTGAGGCGCGATTGCCGCACACGCGGTGAGCACCCGGTGCGTGCTCGAGCCAAGATGCGCAGCCAGGATGCGGCCTATGCATTGGTGATTCGGAATGCGCAGAGCGACAGCAACGCGCGGCCAGGCAGGGAAGTGCTGCTGGAACAGCGAGCGTCGGAGGAAACGGTGATGCCCGGCATGTGGGAGCTGCCGGCGTTGCGGGATACTGAGGTTTCTGGTCCTGATCTGCGCATGACTGTTCGGCACGCCATCATGCAGGTGAACTACTATGTGCGCATCCGGACGGTCTTTGAAGACGATGCTGAAGAGCTCACTGTCCCTTCGGAGCGGCGAAGCTGGGTGCGGCTCCACGATCTGGCTGCGCTGCCGCTGACCGGACTGGCGCGCAAAGTTCTGCTGCGGGCTAAGCTGGCAGAGTTCACGCCTGCCCGTCCGGTTGTTGAATCGGGCGTGCCGGCGGACTGATGGCAGGCTCAGTAGTAGTCAGAGCAGCTGAGGTAGTATCCGCATTGAGTGCATACCAGCTTGCAGTGGTGCCCGATGAGCAGGTGGTTGCAGTTGGGGCAGATCTGCTGGTGGTGTGTCGCCTCAGCGGCATGTGCCGGCTGATTCCTGCGTGAAAATTCAGGGTCAAATTCAGGATCTAGTGCCGCTGGGCGCTCCGGAAGCATGGTGGAGAGATTAGCATGTATGAGGGCGCGGTATCCAGCGTGTGTGCGAGGCCGTCACCCAAGATTTCAGAGCCTTTGGCGACTTTTGTCCTGGTCGCTGGGGCATTCCAGGGACGGCGATCCCGGCATCGGCCGGCAGCCGGACACGGTTCAGTTCATCTCATCACCCGCCCGCGACGGGCTGCCCTGAATGGGCAAGGAGCAACTATGGCTAGCAAGGCAAGTGCAGTTTGGACTGGTTCTCTCAAGGAAGGCAAGGGCACCATCAGCACCGCAACCGGAGTTCTGTCGAATGCGAACTACTCCTTTCAAACCCGCTTCGAAGGCGCGGACAGCGGCACCACTCCTGAAGAGCTGATTGCTGCGGCTCATGCGAGCTGCTTTTCGATGGCCCTGGGCGCGCAGTTGGGCGGTTCCGGCCTGACGCCGACCAAGATCGAGACGCATGCGGCTGTCACGCTGGGCAAGGTCGAGGGCGGCTTTGCGATTACCAAGATTGCGCTGACCACGACGGCTGAAGTTCCGGGCGCGACGAAAGAGGTCTTTGATGCCGCTGCTGCCGGCGCGAAGGCTGGTTGCCCGATTTCGAAGCTGTTTGCGAACAACACTGAGATTGAGTTGGACGCCAAGCTGGTTTAAGGCCAATTCAAAATTACGGGAGCGATTGAGTTTCCAACTTCCAACTGCTAGCCGGTCCGTTCGCGGCCCGGCTAGTTTGTTTTGTGAGTCAGCTGGTCTCGCCGGCATGGCGTGTGGCAAAATTGGCGAACAAAATTGGCGAACAGACGCCGAATCGTCGCCCTAAAAAGGGGGGGTGTACCCACGTTTTGGCTTAAGCTGTTGTAAATGCTTGGGTTAAGGTCGAAAATTATGCGCGCTAAGCGTACATTAGCCGCGCATTATGTGCGGTTCTGGCAGCAGCAGATTTCCCCGTTGGGGGGAATGACCGCAAGAGGTCCAAGGGCAAATACTGCTGGGTTGCGGCTGCATGAGAGGCAACGGCATGCGAACATGCGGGTTTCTCCTTTGGCGGTCTGGATCATGCGCAGGGGTCGTTAAATTTATTGTGCCATAAAAGTGATTAATTCCACGCAACTCGAGTTGTTGACGATCGATTCGCGGCGATTGTCTGAGGCGCTTAATTGGAATTGCTGCCTGGCGCGGGGATTAATCAGACTCTTTTCTGGTTTAACGCTTTCCGTGTTACGATAAACGTTAAGCCGGATTTGCTCGTGCTCCTATGAGGAGACTTTTCAGGCTGCGGAGAAGAGCGAATTCTGCGCCGTCGAATCCGCGAGAAGAGTGCGTCTGGGGATACTAGTTGTCAGTCAATGCAAAAAGCAGATTCCCTGCGGGAATGACAGGCAAGAAAGGCAAAGACGACAGCAAGGGCAAGAGCAAGGCAAGTTGATGAGGATAGTGCAAGGCTATTGTGGTTCGATTGGGCTCTGGGACGGGTTTTGAGGGTATTGCGTATGAGTATTGCGAGAAAGGCCAGGGATGGTGGGGTCCCGGTTCATCCCGGTGAATTTTTACGAGAGGACTATTTGGTGCCGCTTGGCCTTTCGGCGAATGCGCTGGCTATTGCGCTGCGGGTTCCGGTGACGCGTATCTCTGAGATTGTTCGCGAGCGGCGCGGGATTACGGCGGACACGGCGCTGCGGCTGGCGCGTTATTTTGGCACTACGCCGGACTTCTGGATGAAGATGCAGATGGCTTACGATCTGGCGGTGGCGAGCCGGCAGTCTACGACGCGGATTGAGATTGAGATTTTGCCGGCGCCGCGCACGGAGACCGGGGAGTTGAAGACGAGGCAGATTGTCTTAGGATGAGAAGTGCTCGGATGAGAAATCACCGCATTGCGAGAACTGCCGATGAAGGTAGAGGCGAATCGGAAGCTGGCTGACGGTACTCAAATAGGAATCGAGTTCAATACAACATGGCTACCACTCAGAACAAGGATTATTACGGCACACTCGGGGTAAAGAAGACGGCCACTACGGAAGATATCCGCAAGGCCTTTCGCAAACTTGCGCGCAAGTATCATCCGGACGTGAACCCCAACGACAAAAAATCCGAGGAGAAGTTCAAGGAGATTTCCGAGGCCAACGACGTGCTTTCCGACGAGAAGAAGCGGAAGGTCTATGACCAGGTTGGCTTCTACTCCGACCAGATCGATCCCGCGACGGCGGAGGCTTATGCGCGGCAGCAGGCTGGGCAGCGGCAGGGTCCTCCGGTCGACTTTGGCGGGTTTGATTTCTCCGGTTTCGGTGGGGCGCCTGGATCTGGTGGACCTGGTGGGCCGGGTGGACCTGGCGGCCAGGGGAGCGGTTCTGCTTCGTGGGGCAGCTTTCGGGATATTTTTTCGGGCATATTTACGGGGAATGAGCAGCAGAGACGGGCTCGCGGGCCGGAGCCGGGTACGGATCTGGAATATCAGGCTCCGGTGGAGTTCTGGACTGCGATTCGAGGCGGCAATGCGCGCATCGACATTCATCGCCAGGAGGTCTGCCCGACGTGCCATGGACAGGCGTCTTCTGGCGCTCCGATGCAGTGCCCGGAGTGCAGCGGCACGGGGCAGGTGACGCAGATGGGCGGGCGCATGAAGTTCAACATTCCCTGTCCGCGCTGCGGAGGGACTGGACGCATCACAAACGATTGCCCGACCTGTCACGGCGAGGGTCTGGTGCATCGGACGGAGTCAATCGAGTTCCGGATCAAGGCGGGAACGCGGGATGGGCAGCGTATTCGATTGCAGGGCAAAGGCAATGCGGGGACGAACGGGGGTGCGCCGGGGGATCTGTACGTCATTGTGCGTACTGGCACGCATCCGGTGTTTACGCGCGTGGGCGACGATATTCAGCTGACGGTGCCGATCACGGTGGCCGAGGCAGCGCTGGGCGCGAAGGTGGATGTGCCGACGATCGATGGCCGGGCGCAGCTTCGCATTCCGCCTGGAACGCAGAGTGGACAGAAGCTGCGGATGCGCGATCGCGGGGTTGAGAGCGCTTCTGTGCCTGGCCAGCGTGGCGACCAGATTGTAACTGTGCAGGTGGTTGTGCCTCAGCTCAATGATGAGCGCAGCAAGGAGATTATGCGGGAGTTAGCTAAACTCAATAATCAGGATCCGCGTGTCACGTTGTTTGACAAGTTGTGAAGATGGGCAGTGAAGGACGGGATTTGTTACATTGAATGTCGGATATTAGCGGATAGGTTTTGAGAAAGAGCATGACAGCGAAACGTAAATCCAAAGGCGCGTACATGATCTCGGCGGTGGCTGAGATGTATGACATTCATCCGCAGACGCTGCGGCTGTATGAGCGGGAGGGCCTGCTGCTGCCATCGCGCACGGAGGGCAATACGCGGCTCTATACCGACGAGGATCTGGAGCGGCTGGAGTTTATTCTCAACCTGGCTCGCGACCTGGGCGTGAATATTGCCGGGATCGGCATCATCTTGCAGATGCGGGAGCGCATGGAGGAGATGAACCGGCAGATGCAGAACTTTGTCGAGTATGTTCGCACGGAGATGCTGGTCCATGTGACGCAGGCTGCGGGCGGCTCGAAATCTGCCATTGTGCCGCTGCGGAAGCCCATTATTGTGCCGCGTCCTGCTTCGCCTGCGGGTAAGACGCCGAATTCCCGTAGCGCGGCAAAATCGTAGTTGCGAAACTGGATACGATCCTGGTTACGGCTGAGCCGGTATGCTGTATTGACGGAAATCGGATGCTACTGTCTCTGCTGGTTGTTGGAATCTTCGGGTTAATTACGTCTACGGTTTTCGCGGGCATGGTGCTGGCTGGCGCGCGGCGTCATTTGCGCGGGCATGATGCGTCTCCGGGTGATTTTGCGCCGGCGCTTAGTTTGCTCAAGCCGCTGCATGGCAGTGAGCCGGGGTTGGCGGCCAATCTGGCTACTTTTTTTGAGCAGAATTACCCGGCAGCGAAGTTCGAAATTCTCTTTTGCGCGCGCGATTTGGACGATGCCGGTCTGGCTATCGCCCGCGAGGTTGCTTCTCGCTATCCGGAGATCCGGAGCCGCTTTCTGTCGACGGGCGAGTCGCGCTATATCAATGCCAAGGTTCACTCGCTGGAGGTGATGACGGCGGCGGCTGCGCACGAGATTCTGGTGATCAGCGATTCGGATGTGCGTGTCGGCCCCGGCTATCTGAGCGCTGTGTCTGCGCCGTTTGTGGAGGCTAATGTGGGCGCGATGACATGCCTCTATCGAGGGGTTGCGGCGGAGGGCGGCGTCTGGGCGCGGATTGAAGCGGTGGGTATGTCGGTGGAGATGACGGCCGGAGTGCTGGTGGCGAATCTGCTGGAGGGAATGCAGTTCGTGCTGGGGCCGACGATGGCCATTCGGCGCGAGTGCGTGGAGCAGATGGGAGGCCTGGGCATTCTGGGCGACTACTGTTCAGACGATTACCTGCTGGGTAACTTTGTCTTCCGGCAGGGACGGCGGGTGGTGCTGAGCCATTACACGATTGACCACATGGTTATCAACTCCAGCATGGTGGACTCGCTCAAGCACCAGGTGCGCTGGATGAAGTCGACTCGTTTTTCGCGGCCGAAGGGGCATTTGGGGACTGCGCTTACTTTCAGCTTGCCGTTTGGGCTGCTGGCGCTGGCGGCTGCGCTGGCGATTGGGCATCCCGCGCTGGGCGCGGCGCTTTTTGCGTGGAGCATTGTGACTCGCTGGGCGATTGCATGGGCTGCGGGAGATAAGGTCGTTCGCGACCCGAGCTGGTTTGGGCTTTATGTGCTATATCCTGTTCGCGATTTGATGGGCTTTGGGTTTTGGGCTGCTAGTTATCTTTCAAGCAGGATTGTTTGGCGGGGGAAGCTTTATACGCTGTTGCCGGGGGGTAGGATGCGGGCGGCGGAGTGAATTCGGATTTTACTCAACCGTAAACGAGCTGTTATTTGCTTAGTTCGATGGAGATGATCTGGCCTGCGATAGATTTATCTGAGACTTCGGCGTATTCCACTTTGGCCTTGAGGCCCTGAATATCTGTGCATGGATTGATATTGCTCTTCGGAGTGAAGTTCGTAACTGTGAAATCGATCTGATAGAAATCATTGCGGTAAAGAGAGACAGGCGCAGTCTTGCCGGGCTGTTCGACCTGGAGTGTGAGGATAGATGGATAGGAACACTGCACGCTCCGGAGGACGCCCCTTGCCGTATGATGCGGGCCTGTGAGCGCTTCGGTCGGATACTTAGGGCCATTCTGCGTTGTGTCAGGCTTGATGTCGAATTTACGGCCGTCGCTGCTTGTGACGGTGAATACTCGCGTATCGGTAACAGTGGTTGATATGGTCTGGGCAGCGATCTCACTCTGTTCCTGGCGGCTTCGCGCCATGGCCTCCTGAAACTGCTCTATCTGTTGAATGCGATCTTGGACGGAGGCGACCTGTTCCGGCGTCTTTGCTATGAGGACAGCCGATTTCAGCACTTTAAGCGCGTCTTCGTAATGCTGTCCATTTGCCAGGCCAGCAGCTGCGTTGAGGCGATAGTTAAGGTTGCCAGGATCGATATCGATCGCATGCACACTTAAGATGTGTGCCTGGTCCGCTTTTTCGGGGATGCTGGAGTAGTGCATCGCGAGTGCGTCATACGCAGGTGCGAAGTCCGGATTCAGCTTGATGCAGGTGCGTAGACTCGACTCTATCTCATCGTTTTGGCCTGTGCTCGCAGAGCCCATGGATATGGTGGCGTAGTAGTAGTGCGCAAGATAGCTCTGTGAGTCTAGCTGTACCGCTTCGCCGTACCATTTTCTTGCGGCTTGAATGTCCCCTTCACGAAACTTCAGATAGCCCATGGTCTCGTGGGCGATGGCGTTCTTGGGGTCATCGCGTAGTGTCGAATCAATCAGTGCCTGTGCGTCTTTGGTCCGATTGTTGTAGACCAGCACATCCGCACGGATGGCATCGGCGTCGGAGGTAGGGATCGCGCGAACCTGAAAAGTAGATTCATCGGATGTCACAACCATGTTCATCTTGAACATCATGAACTGGCCTTGCGATATATAGTTGTTCAGCGATTTCTGCAACAGATTCAAATCGCCGAAGGCCTGTTGAGCGGCTACAACTGGATCCTCTTTCTTGATCAGGAGCTTGGCGTAGTCCTGGAGGCGATTGGTGTTCTTTTGCCGATCTGTGATCTCGATGAAGTGGGTGAGTGCCCACGACTCCGCATAGAAAACCGATCCTTTTTGTTCCTCGTGATAGTAGGGCGATGTCTGGTCGACGCCGATAAGCGTTGTGAGCGGTAGGAGCCGATTCTGCCGGAGATATAGGATGTCATCGGGGCTCGGCTGGCCAAGGAGTACCTCCTTTTCCTGAATGTCGGTGTTCTGGTAGAACTCCGCCAGCCCCTCGTTCAGCCATAACGGAATCCACTCGCCCGCTTTGCGCATCATGAAGTGCGTGTACTCGTGGTACACAGTTGCGAAGGGGTGATCTCCTTGCGCATCAAGGCGGAGCAAAATGTAATTCTTGTCTGGCGCCTGCATAAATAATCCCGCGAGGTCAAGCTGACCTTTTGCAAGGTACGCCTCCGGCTCAAGCGCCTCAAATGCCTTCTTGTCCTTTAACGCGAGCACAATAATCGGCGATCCTGCGCTGTCGGAAGCCGCCGGCATCAGAATGTGAAAGACAGATCGCATCCGTTCAAACTGGCTGGCAACCTTGCGTGCCTGTTTCTCATTGGAGTCAGTGAGCACCACGAAGTGCTGGCTGCGGACCTCAACCCAATGGTCGGCAGAGTCTCGCGCCGCGGCTGGCAGAGTTACTGCGAGAAGGAATATGAAAACAATTGTCAGACGCATAGTTTTCTAGAACCCATCTCATAAACATTTTGTGGGTTGAATTCTGCGAATCTGTAGTAGCTCAAGGCGTCTCTGCGGACTGTTATGGCAGGCCGTTGGGAAGTGACAGACGAACAGTGGGAGTTGTTGGAACCGGTGTTGCTTCCATTGCGGCGCAAGGATAATCGCGGGCGTCCTTGGATCGAGACGCGGGCCGTTCTCAATGGGGTGTTGTGGGTACTGGGCACAGGCGCGCAGTGGGCAGAGATGCCCGATAAGTATCCGCCTTACCAGACCTGTCACCGCCGGTTTCAGTCATGGGTGCGGGATGGCAAGCTCGTCGCGGCATTGCGGTTGCTGGCCACGCACCTGCACGAGCGGGGCAAGCTCAACCTGGACGAGGCGTTCGTGGATGCAACCTTCGCGAGCGCCAAAAAAGGGGCTTTGCAGTCGGCCCCACGCGGCGCGGCAAGGGCACGAAAATCGTCGCTATCGCCACTGGCGACGGTCTTCCTCTCGCCGTATCTGTCGAGGGCGCTTCGCATGCCGAGTGCCAGCTTGTGGAAGCTGTTCTGGCCGGATGCTTCCTCGACCAACTCCCCGAGCGGTTGATCGGCGACAAGGCCTACGACTCAGCCGCTTTGGATGACCAGATGGCCGAACAATACGGCATCGAGATGATCGCACCCAACCGGCGCAACCGCAAACATAAGACCCAGGACGGAAGGCAACTGCGACGCTATAGAAAACGCTGGAAAGTGGAACGGCTCTTCGCCTGGATGCACAACTTCCGCAGACTCGTCACTCGATGGGAATATTACATCGAAAACTTCCTCGGCTTCGCCCAACTCGGATGCCTGATCATCCTCATCAGACATTTATGAGATGGCTTCTAGTG
>Ga0302326_10016719_pt1 | contig 15332 bp, 12 predicted proteins | sample Palsa_T0_3_FD_202264 | JGI IMG/M metagenome (GOLD analysis project Ga0302326, IMG submission 202264) | Peat permafrost microbial communities from Stordalen Mire near Abisko, Sweden - Palsa_T0_3 | ecosystem: Environmental > Terrestrial > Soil > Palsa > Peat permafrost | place: Sweden: Abisko...
GTCGGACAGTGGCAAGACTGCCGCGAGCACCTCGAGCGCTCGATGGCTCTCTACGACGAGACCGGGGACGTGAGGCTGGGCGAGGAGTCGATCAGCATCCTGGCGTATGCCCTGGGCTTCAAAGGGGCGCGTAGGCGGTCGTAGGCCCCTTCGCCCATCGAGCGGCAGGCCCGAGCCAGGTCCGAAACGCTTCGACCGAAGTGGTACAAGGCGCGGACTACATTGAGCTTCTGGTTTGGGCGCTACGCGGGCAAGACGCCGGTGGCCGGCCTTTCGACCGACGCAAACAAGCGCCGTGAGCTCCGGGACGCGCTCGCGGATGTCGACGCCGAATGGGCGCGCGCGCTCGCGTCGGTACAGGGCGGCGCCGATCGCTCCATCCTCCAGTACTTCCAGGATCCGGACGGCGCAGAGACGTGGTCGCGCTGGGACATGCAGGCTGCTGCGCCGGACCTACTGATCACCAACTACTCGATGCTGAACATCATGTTGATGCGCTCGGTCGAGGAGAGCATTTTCGATCAGACACGGCTGTGGCTCGCGGACGACCGCAAGCGCAACGTCTTCCACCTCGTCATCGACGAGCTGCACACCTATCGCGGCACGCCGGGGACGGAGGTCGGCTATCTGCTTCGGGCTCTCCTACGCCGCCTCGACCTGACGCCGGACTCGCCGCAGCTCCGTATCATCGCAACGAGCGCCTCCATCGAGGCGGATGCTGCAAGCCTTGACTACCTCGAACAGTTCTTCGGGCGTGACCGAGCCACCTTCGAGGTCATCCCGGGCCATCAGGTCAGGTACCCACCGCGACCGGCGGGGTCGTACGGAGCCCTTCGGGCCGCCTTTGGAGCGTTCGAACAGACTCTCGACGATTCGGCGCCGCAGCAGGCCGTGGGCACGTTGGCAGGCGCCGTCGGTGTCACGCCGAAGTCGAACCCGCAGGAGACGTTGACCGAGTGCTTCGTCCAGCACGACCTCTTCGGCGGAACGCTGGCTGCGGCGTCCCGCGGCCCCTTCACGGAACACGAGTTGGCGCTGTACCTCTTCGGAGCGTCGGGTCCCGCGGAGCGGGACGCCGCGCGTGGGGTCGTCCGGGGCATGGTGCACGCGCGCACCGCACCACCGCGGCCCGTTGCGCCTCTGCCGCTGCGAGGCCATTTCTTCTTTCACAATGCGGGACGCCTTTGGGCGTGCGTGAATCCATCGTGCACCGGGAGAACCGGCCGGACGCCGGCTGGCGAGCAAGCACCGACTGTCGGCAAGATGTTCACCGAGCCGCACCCCCGCTGCGATGCGTGCAGCGCACGCGTGATGGAGCTCCTGTACTGCCAGCCGTGCGGCGATGTGTTCCTTGGAGGCTATGAGAGGCCCGACGGTAACAACGCCTGGCATGTGTCACCCGACTATCCGAACCTCGACAACGTCCCCGACCGCAGCGTTTCCCTCGAGCGGACCTTCGGCGAGTACCTGGTGTTCTGGCCAGCCGATGGCCGTCGACTTTTCCAATCGGGCGCGAGCGGCAAGTGGGAGTGGCAAGGCGGCGGAGCTAACTTCGAGTGGGCGCCGGCGCAGCTCGATCACGCCCTTGGACGCCTGACGTTGCATCGTCGAGCGACGCGATCCCAGCCGGGCGTCTCGGCTGGTTACCTCTTCGTGTCTTCCGTTGCCTCGGAGAACGCCTTCGCCACGAAGTGCCCCCACTGCGGTGCGGACTGGGCCCGGCGCCGCCGCATCCGCTCGCCGATACGCGATCTCGGATCTGGCTTTCAGCGGATCGTGCAGTTGCTCTGCGATTCGCTCATGCGAACCATTCCACAAGCGAAAGCTCGGAAGCTCGTGCTCTTCTCGGACAGCCGACAGGACGCCGCGAAGCTGTCTACGGGCATCAAGCGTGCTCACCACCTCGACGTCGTCCGACAGCTCGCCTTCGGCCGGCTCGTCCACGAGTCTCGGAACGCGGCAGCCGTCCACGCGGCCGCCGGCATCGCCCACGCGCGGGCGCTGGAGCTCCTTGACCTGGAGCAGAAGCGGGATGCCGCGACGCTCGACGCGGCGGGCCGCGCCCGTCGTTCCGGTCTCCTCCGCGAGATGGATCCCGTCAGCGCGGGCCAGATCATGCACCACGTGGGCGCGGGCGGGCCTGCACCGTCGGTGCTCACGCCGCCGGCGCCGCCCGGCGCCCTCACGACGCTTCAATTCAGCCAGTTAATCGACGCTGTGCGCATCGGGTTGGTCAGCCTTGGCATGAATCCCGGAGGTCCGAAGGGTTCCACGAACTCGTTCGCGCCTCGCCCTGGCCAGCGCGTCTTCTGGACCGAGTTGTTCAATTGGCAGGCGCAACCGAGGACGTACAACGCACCGCTCCAGCCGCTGCACCAACAGCTTCAAGCGATCATCGAGGAGTCGCTGGTCGAGTCGCTCATCGAGGACGTGCTCTTCGCAGATGGCAGTCGAGATTTCGAGTCGCTTCGTCTTGGATTCGTATGGCTAGACGCCAACGGCCCCCGCGGCCCCGTCGATCAAGCCGCCGCGTCGGTACTCCGACGTCTTCTTCAGGGGCGGCGATGGCGAATGGCGCCGTATCAGGGCGATGACGGACGGACGGACCCACCGCAGTACGTACGCACGTACCTAGACCGCGCGGCAACCGCGCTCGGAATGACGACGCAGACGCTGGAGCAGCAGGTCACGGCACGCTTGGCGCCGGTGCTGTGGGAGTGGCTCGTGGAGCTTCCCCTCGTCCGCGTCGTCGCTCCGCGTCCGTCCCCGGCGAACACCGTCGACGTGTACGACTGCGCGCGCTGCGGTCGGACGCATCTCCACGGGTCCGCCGGCACGTGCACCGTGTGCTTCGCACAGGTCCCTGCCAACGCGGTTCAGCACTCGGTTACCGGCGTCCCTGAGGACTACTACGAGTTCCTCGCGCGCTGCCCGGAGGCTCCTTTCCGCCTGAATTGCGAGGAGCTGACAGGGCAGACGGACCCCGCCGACCGGCGAACGCGCCAGCGCCTCTTCCAGGAAGTCTTCATGCAGGGGGAGATCAACGACGCGCGCGGCGTTGACCTGCTGAGCGTAACGACGACGATGGAAGCAGGCGTCGATATCGGGGCTCTGCAAGCGATCGGCATGGCGAACATGCCGCCGATCCGATTCAACTACCAACAGCGGGTGGGGCGCGCGGGTCGTCGCGGCCTTGGCCTTTCGATCGCGCTGACGCTGTGCCGCGGCCGGAGCCACGACGACTACTACTTCGAGCGCCCGAAGCTCATCACGTCCGAGAAGCCGCCGACGCCGTACGTCGATGTCTCCAGCGTGCCCATCGCAGAGCGCGTCGTGAACAAGGAGGTTCTTCGCCGCGCATTCGCGACTCTTGCGATTCAACAGGCGTCCGACAACGTTCACGGCGAATTCGACGTGATCGCTAACTGGCCGCAGCATCGCACGGCTGTCGGTGCGTGGATCGCGGCCAACGCCGTACAGGTCGACGACGTGTGCCGCGCGGTCCTCTACCGAACGCAGATGGCGACGCCTCAGGGCCTCCAGGCGATGGCAGCAAGCGTCGCGCAGTCGCTAGTCAGCGAGATCGACGGGGTCGCGCAGCAGGCCGCCGGACACCAGCAGCTCAGCGAAAGGCTCGCGGCGCGGGGCGTGCTGCCGATGTTCGGCTTCCCGACGCGCGTGCGCTATCTCTTTCACGCTCCCCCCGATCGACTCCCTCCGGAGCGCGGCGTCATCGATCGTCAGCTCGACATCGCCATCAGCCAATTCGCGCCGGGCGCCCAAAGCGTCAAGGATGACCACCTCTACACAGCCGTTGGCGTGGTCGACTATCGACGCGATCGCGGCCGGGTGGCCGCATGGCCGGACCCGTTGGGGCTCGCTGTCTCCGTCGGCATCTGCCGCCGCTGCCAAGCGCTAGTTGTGCCGCCGCCGGTGCAGCCGACCTGTCCGTTCTGTCTCGCCGGTCAAGGTCCCAACGGCTACCGAGCCGTCGATGTGTCCGAGCCGCCTGGATTCACAACGTGGCACGCGCTCGGCGATATCGAGTTCTCGGGGGGCTTCGAGTTCACGCCGCGCGCGCTTCGCGCAAGGCTCGGCGCGCAGCAGGTCGCCCCCACCCACCGCGCGAACGTCTCGATCGCCGCGGGACCCGGAACCGTCTACCGGATCAACGACAACGGCGGCGACGACTTCGCTTTTCAAAAGCACGCCACGAGCCACGTCTGGATCGTCGATGACGCCTTCCAGCAGGCGATTCTGGATCTCCCGCCAAATCGACGTGGCGTCCGCGGCCCCGCATACGACCAGCCTCCACAGACCTTGCGGCGCGCCCTCGGGGCGATCCTCCCCACCGACGTCCTGACGATCGGGATGCGCACCGTCCCGGTGGGCTTGACCCTCAACCCGGCGGTGAACGAGGCGAAGGCGGCGTGGTTCTCGTTCGGCTTTCTTCTCCGTCGGGCGGCTGCGGTGACGCTGGACGTGAGCGAGTCCGAGCTCGACCTCGGCATCCAGCCCATGCCTGACCCGACGATGCCCTTCAGCCCACCCTCCGCCCGCGTGTTCATCTCCGACAGCCTCGAGAACGGCGCCGGATACAGCACACATCTTGGAGACCCGGCGCGACTCGAAAACCTTCTGCGGTTCATGCTCGGAGTACCGGATCCGACCTTCTATGACGGCATCGCAACCGCCCCCCACGACGCCGACTGCGACACATCGTGCCCGAAGTGCCTCCGTGAGTACGGGAACATGCCGTACCACCCGCTTCTCGACTGGCGGCTGGCGCTCGACATGACGAGGCTGGCTCTGAACGTGAACGCGCCCATGGACTTCTCGCAGTCGTATTGGAGCACCTTCGTTCCACGTGTGGCGGGCGCCTACTTCCAAGGGATGGGGCTGACGCCGACCGTGCTCGGCGGGCTGCATGCAGGCGTCAACACGGCGAGGCAGGAGGCAACGGTCCTCGTCCACCCGCTCTGGGACCAGAATCCGGCGAACTGGCGCCCCGAACAAGCCGCTGCGGTCGCGGACGCTCCGCAGCGCGGCCTTCAGCTGCGGTTCCATTCCGTGTTCCACATCGTCCGCTTCCCCTACGAGTGAGCCGATGCGTGTGCCTACGCGTCCGCTCGCCATGCAGCGAGGCCAAGCTGGAGCGACGCATGAAGGACATGACGTCGAACAGATCGTGAAGGCATGCAGGGAGCTCAACGTGTACGGCACGCAGCTGGTTGCGGCACCGACATGCGGACAACGGTCCGAACTCATTCACGATGCCGCTTTTCGTACTCCTCGTGGGCGTCGAATTCCTCCGCCGACTGCTCGAACTCGCGGACCATTCTCGCGCCCCAGCGTGCGACCTCGGGATCGCTGTCTCGCGCCCAACTGCGAGCGTTCGTGAGTTGCCCGCGCGCGAACTGCGCGAGGCTGGAGACGGCGGACGGCGTCGAATGCGCCCGCCCGGCGAGCACCGAGGCGGCGGGGCTGTCGGCGCCGAACTTCGCGATGAGGGCGCGAGCGAGCGGATTGAGCGGAACCTCATGCGCGCCGCACATCTCGGCAACCGCAATCTGGCGGCCGCGATCCGTGCCGATCCAGCGAACAACGTCGTCCGAGGGGACGTGCCTGAGTAGACCACTCCCACGCATGTCGACCAGGACGCCCGCCGCGTCCGTCGACTTCTCGAGCAATGGGGTAAGCGCCTCCCAGATGCGCGCACCGTGCGTTGCGAGCAGCGGATTTAGCGCGGTCCAGACGCGATCGGCAAACCCGAGGCTCTCGCTGCTTCGTAGGGCCTCTATGGAGGCACCGATGATCGTGTCGTCTTGGCCTCCCTCATGGAGTTTTTTGCAGCCGAGCTCCCATTCGTAGGCAAGCATCGTGTCTGGGTCGGGAACGCTCGCCAGGCTTGTCACAGCTTCGCCCAGCACGTCAAGGAGCTCGACCCGAGAATCCGGGGATGCGTCCATTCGGGCGAGGACAAGGCTCAGGGCTGCCGCACGTGCCGGGCGCTCCATCGTGGCGAGCAACGCGCTCGCCAGGGAGCGAAGCGGCGCCGTGTTTGCTCTGGCTCCCCAGCCGCCGAGGATGAGCCAGTGGAAGGCGTTCGGAACCAAGCGACCCTCCTCGAGATCGTCGATCAGCCAGCGGATCCGTTCGTCCGTGGGTCCGATGCGCCAGACGGATAGAAATGTCGAAAGGGCGAGCTCCGGCGACGATCTCCATCGACGAAGGACGGCGTCCACCTCCGCCTCGCCGCCGGCAGCCGAGACGCCTGAAAGATAGGCAGCTGTGAGATCGGGACTCAGCGCTTTGCGGCTTCGCTCCTCGAGCGTGGGAAAAAGTACCCGCGCAACGTCCACGCGGCCCAGCGCAGCCATGAACTGCACCCCGCGAGGAGCCTCCTGACTCTCGAGCCAATCGAGCTCGCTCTTGAGCGGCACTTCGCCATCGATTCCCTCGCGCGCGAGCTCCTCGTCGAGAGTGGCCATAAACGCCTCGCTCTCCTTGAAGGTCGTCTTGCCATGCCACGACCGCCATCGGCCGACCGCATCGACCAGTCGTTCATGAAAGGACTTCGGCTTCAGTGCATCGCGTAGCCGCTGGTGCGAGGACTTCGCCGCACCGTCCTGGTCAAGCCATGGCGTGTCGTACTGCGCGATCTGATCGAGGGCCTCGCGCACCTTGAGGTGCTCGGCGGCGGGCCAGGACGGGAGTGCCGACTCCATCAATTCGAGAACCTTTGCTCCAACGCCAGTGCGCACGCCGGACCGGAGATGAGTGAGAACGGCCTGGCGCGCGCTCGTGGCGACAGCGGAGTCGAGGTCGCCGAGCATCGAGAAGAGCGTCTCCCACGCCGAACGACGGGCTTCCTTCGCTTGCTCGAGAGTGGGCTGCAACCACGGCCCGTCGACCTGGTCGCCGCCGAGTCGTGACTCGTGCTCGGATATGGAGACTTCCAGGGCGCGCATGATCACGTGCTTTTCGATGGCATCCCCTCGCTCCAGGCGTGACCTAAGCCGCACCAGGCGGTCGGCGTACGGGAGGTAGGTCGGGTTCAGGTGAACGAGAAATAGGCTGCGCCACGAGTTGATGGCCAGACTCACTCCGAGGCGACGCTCATCCACGGACAATCGGTACAGAGCGGCCTCGGCCTCGTCGAACGACGCTCGGCGCCGGGATAGGTCGCTCAAGACACTTCCGAGGACGAACCGCGCTTGGTCGTTACCGCGCCACTCGTCGAGCGTCGTCCTCTCTACGAGCCCCCGCAACAAGATGGCCGTCTTTCGTGGCCGATGTCTAGCCACGAACATCAGTGTGGCGCCACCCGGGTCGCCGCGCGAGATCCGGGGCAGGTTTGGCGGGTCCTGGTCGAGGGCGTCGAGCTCGTCGTCCGCAAGCGTTTCGAGAATGCCGGCCGGCACATCGAGATCGGCCAGTTGCTCGTGAAGGGCCGGCATCAACGTGCGACAGTGGGCGCGGATCGACCTCGCCGTGTTGTGCGGTGCTCCAAGAAGTTGGATCGCCACCTGCCGCGCGATGTTATTGGGCGTGACGTACTTGTACTTCCACTCGAGCCGCCTGCGCAGAAGCCCCCGGATGTCGCACTCGTTTGCCGAGGAGGAAAGCTCCGTGCCGGACGCGAGGCCGACTGCGTGCGCGACGTCGTCCATCGTCTTCTGCTCGATGCGCTGCCAGTCGACGCCGTCGGTGAGCATGACGGCGAGAATCGCTCTGGCGCGTCGGAGCGCCTCATCGTGCCAAGCCGCGAGGTTGCTCCATGGCTTCCCCGCGAGTACCAGCTCACAAGCATCCCAGTGGGTCGCTCCCTCGGGTAGCGCGCCGCGATCGGTGTGGAGCGCTTCGGTGATGAGTACTGCGGACCAGGGGTAGCCCTCGCATAGATAGAGAACGCGTTCGACGAGGGGCTGCTCAGTCGTCGGGTCGATGCCGAGCGTGCTAGTGACGAGCTCGCGGCAAGCTGCTTCTTCGAGCGGCGCGACGCGCAAGGCTTTGACCGATGCGGACACGGCCTGCCCCGGCCTCGGAAGCGGGCCGATCATGACGAGGACGGCTGTCCCAGCCGATGATGAGCGCGCGAGGAAGCTCGCGGATAGCTCTGCGATCCGCTCGGCCGGGCACTCGTCGACCAGCAAGATCACGTCGCTGCTGTGTTCAGTGATGGCCCCGCTGAGCGCGTTGCCAGCCTCGACGTCCGATCGAGCCACGACCACACGGCGCTCGAATTCGCAGAGGCGCGGATCCCGACGAAGCGCTTCGAGGACGACGCGGCTCTTGCCGACCCCAGGAGGACCATGCACCCAGAGCGTGCGGTCACGGGGAGCCGCCGCGAGCGATGCCAAGACCAGGCGAACAGTATCGATCAGGGAGGTTCGCGCCGGATCGGCAACGTACGACGGGAAGCCGCGCGCGCGAAGTTCGGCTTCCCACTGGTCCAGCGTGACCAGGTAGTCCAGCCGACGGATGCTGAGTCGCAGGGAAAACCGCGAGCTGATCGATGGTCTGTGGTGCTTGAGGAACGCCGCGAGGTGGCTGCCGTCATAAACGTGGACCCGGTCCCCTAGGTCCGTCGGGGAGAGCCCCCGATCAGCCATCAAGCGCTGCCGGAGGATAGCGACCAACGCCTCCTCGAAGGTCGCGGTCGCAGCTTGCTTCGCCTTCTTTCTTGCGCCCTTCTTGCTTTTCTTCGCAGCCCTCTTCTTGGCCGGCTTACGCTTCTGGCCTGTGGCCGCGTTCGCGAACGCCTCCGTGCGCTTCTTCAGGTCGGCCTTGCGGTGCGCGAGGATGCTGAAATGTCCGCCGGCTGCGAGGACGTCGAGCGGACCCGGTTGAACCTGCACGTCGTCGAGGACGGCTCCGGCCCAGTCCCTTCCGCTTTTGCACGAGAAGTACGTCTCGCCCACGTGGTCCTCCGTGATGGCGTTCGGGAACCATGCCTTTGCCTTCGCCGGCGCAGCCTTGGTGGTGAGCCGCAAGTCCTTCCCGCCGTCTCCCGTGCTCCGGGGGGCCGTTCCGGCCACATCAGCGCCTGGATGCCGAACGTCGCGTTCAAAGCGAAGCAGCTCTTCGCAGAACTCCTCGAAGTCGTTCCCTTCAATCTGCTCGAGCGCCTTGGGCTCGAGACTCGTGAACCCGTAGTCCATGCTGTCCTCCAGACGAAGAAACAGCGCCCAAGGTCTCGAAATCCTTGAGGCGGCGATCGCGAGGTTTCATCAGGGGCGCGGGTTATCGTGCACCCAGCGGGTAACTAGAGAACGGGCGTCTGCGCCGACATCGGCGAGCATAGTCGATCAGTTCACGTTTGAGGGACGGGAGGGAGGCGATCAGTAGAAACTGCCGGGCGGCGAATGACGTCGGTTGGCGGCGACGGTGAGCGCCTCGTCGCCGATATTCACGCGGACGCGGTAGTCTTTCCGCGGCGTGGTCGGCGAGTGGGACGCGGGGCTCGTTGGTCATCGGCGACGGATTGCTGGCAGCGGCGAGTAGGGGGTCGAGGTTTCTCTTACCCCGTGGTCGCTCCCATGCCAGTGGTGTGATACACGCCGGGGCGGGCTCTGCTGCGGCGGCGTGATGCTCGTAGATCTGTCCACAGCGTTTGGTCAAAGTCGGGATCGGTACTTCGCCGAAGCGCGGGCGCACCACGCGCGGCGCGCCGACGAACACCTTGGCCAGTAGCGCACTCTGCGAGAGAGCCCGCTCGACAACTCGCGCGACGCCGAGATGGACGGCAGCCGAACGCGCGGGCGTGCAGCGCGCGCCATGTCGGTGGGGCTCGTGGCAGCGATCGTGCAAGGCGCGGCGGCCAATGTGCCGCACAATCTCGTGATAGCCTCCGGCGTGGATGGACAAACCGTGCACGGCTTCGCGGGCGCAGGCGGTCTGCGTGCTTCTCGCGGATCTTTGGGCGCATCAGGGCGCCGGTAGTGCCGCGACGGTGTCTTGCTCCTTAGCACGAGGGGCTCACGCGCAGGCGAGGCCACTGCCAGGAGAGGTGTTCGGCGGGCAACGTGCGGCGCCTGCGGCGGTACTTCCTGGCAGCGGAGTCTCGCGCCACGCCGAAGCGGCTCGCGCGCATCGTCCACGAGACAAGGCAGCATCCCCACGTGGTGCTCGCGCTCTGGGCGAAGTTCAAGGCGGGGCACGGTTGCCTGCCGCGGACGACGCCGCGATGGACGAAGACCTTGCGCGGAAGCGGCCGGCCGCGTTCATCCCCGGCCACCCACGCGACGAGACGAGCTCGCGATGAGTAACGGCGAGGCTCGCGCCTACGTTGAGCAGATCGTGGCGTTCGGTAAGCAGTTGAAGCCTGCCGCAGTAGACGACCTTGACCGGCGCCGAGCGTTCGTCGAGGAGCTCGTGCGCCTCTCCAGAGACCTGGTTGCTCTTCCGCCCGTCCCTGCGACGAACATCGAGGCCTTCCGAGAGCGCATCATGCCACACGTCGACAGCATCATGCGCGTGGTCGCCGGAGCGCAAGCGCTACGGCGCAGGGCACTCAACGAGGAACAGCGCGCCGCGATCGACGTGCTCAGTGTGCCAGGCGACCTCCTCGGCCTGCTCGGTCAGGAGCGCTCCGAGGTCGCGCACACGGCTGCTCTCGGTGCGTTCCTGAATACGGAACCGCGTTCGCCATTCCCTGCCCTCGCACAAGCCTGTGCAAGGGAGTTCGAGGAGGTCCTTCGGGACGCCCACAGCCGTAATGGTGGCTCCCCCCTCCCGGCGTTGCGCCTCGACGAGAGCCACGTGGACTGCGAACACGCGCTGCCGACGGGCGACCGCGTTGACGTGGTCCTAGAGTCACGCGCAGCAATCGTCTTTGTCGAAGCGAAGATCGACGCGGAAGCGCGGGAGCGGCAACTCGACGACTATGCCGATGCCTTGGACGCGCGTGCCAAGTTTGACCCGCGGCACCGTGTGCTGGTGTTTCTCACGGTCAGAGCAAATCAGGCTGCCGGAACGACGCGCGTTCACGTTCACGTGACCTTCCTTGATCTACTGCGAGCATGGCTGCCCCTGGCCGCGGGGGGCATGCGCGGCGCCCACGATCTTGCGCGCTATCTGAAGACAATCGCGACACATCTCTGCTCCATCGCGTCCCGCGGCGCATTCGACGAGTGGCCACTGCACGTGCAGCGGAGGTGTCTCGAGTTCCTGGAGAAAGGAACCACGCCGTGACAGCACCTGACAAGGTCAGCGACGTCTTTGCGTTCGTCGCGAAGCACGCCGAGTTCACGACCGGAATTCTATTCGCAAAGGACGAGGTGCCCGAGATCCGACCCGAGGAACGCGAGGCGATCGGCGCTGTCATCGGGCACGTACAGGCTTCGTACGTCGCCCTTCTCAGTCGCTGCCGAGATGACATCCTCGCGCGAGCACAGGGCGACGACGCGTTCGTCGCCACCATCGAGCGCAACTGGAACCGAGACGACTCTCTTTGGGATCGGGGTCGGGTGGACGTGCCCTTGCTGATCGAGGCCTCGTACGTCGATGTCGCTTACTTCTGGATCGACCAGGAATCGCACAGACCTGGGGTTTTGAACCTCGTCGGAGAAATCTGGACGCAGGCGCGGAGACGCGACGCGCTGAGGCGGGTCGCCGCGCAGTGCAAAGAGCCGCTATTCATGAGCAGTACGGGCAACCTTCGTATGCTCGCTCCTGAACTCAAAGAGGGCGCCCTGTTCGCGGACCTGTCGCGCACGCTTGTTGATGCGCTTTGGCCCCGACTCGTCGACATCCGCACGGCGCTCATGAAGAAGGAGTGATCAGAGCTAGCCTGGTTTTCGTGGGTGTGTCCTACAGCGGCGCCCTCGGCGTGACCCACTCCGCCGCGCGTGTGTCCACGCCGCCGTGTGAAGTCGCCGGCCGTGCGCGGAACGGAGGCAGCACGCCCGTAGGCGGCGGCATTTCCGAGAAGGTCCTAGTCGCGATCGATCGCAAGGCGGACATGCTGTGTGGATGCTGGCGCCATGTTCGAGTACTCACGGAACAGGCGAGGTGGACGGGCTCCTCCGTAATCTTGCCGCTATTGCCACCGGGGGACCCGTCTCGGGCTCGTTCCGCGCCAGAAGCGACGCGTCCCTCCCACCCACCTACTCCCTGGTCGATTCGGACGGATGCGGTGGGATCGTGACCTATCCCAATGGGGATCGTCGCCGGTCGCGCGGACATCCCCGAGCCATGAGCCCTCCCTCGACCTTCAGGCGGACGGCGCCGTCTTCCCTCTCAGCCGGGGGCGGGTTTCACCGCCGCTGTCGTGCGTCCAGCACCTCGACGTTCCCCGCAAGCGCAAGGCGCCGCGCACGTAGCTCCTCGCCGAGCATCACGACGACATCCCATCGCTCCGCGGCCGCCGCGCGCTCGAGTGCAGCGGCCAACGCCTCCTCCGACGTTCGGGACGACGTTCGGGACGCGTTCGGCTCGGATTGGGACATCGCGTGTTCTTGCGTACTTGCGCCCCCCCGATCTTCGCCCTTGCAATCACCGTTCGTCGCAGGAAGTGACGGCTTGTCACCTCTGTTGACTGGGTTCGATTCCCGGCGCCTCCACTGATTTTCTCGGTAGATTTGGGGTCCAGTCAAGATTCCGGTCAAGATTCTTCAGGCAGAGGACGGCTTCGCAGAGCGGGGCCCAGTCCCAGTGCGTGTAGCTGTCGACGATGGTCCCGGACGCGTTGTGTGTGATGCGCTCGACCACTTCCGACCGTGCGCCGCCCCGCCTGGCCAGGGTGATAAACGTGTGGCGCGTCGAGTGTAGCGAGCGGTTCTCCACGGTGGCCGCCGTGCACGCCTGCCGCCAGAGCTTGTAGGCGCTCGACCGGGTGTGAGGCTTGCCGTCCTTCGTGCGCGGGATGATGAAGTCGTCCGACGTGGGCTTGCGGCAATAGGTGAACTCGAAACCGATGCGCCACTACCCGTCGAGGATGCTGGCCAGCACGGGATGCACGGGCGCCTTGCGGGGGTGCTCCCCGTCGCCGTGTTCCGTCTTGAGCGGGCGATCGTCGTACTGGGTCGCGATGGTGAGGCACCCGAGCGGCGCGGACTCGCGGTCCCAGTCGCGCCAGCGCCGGCCGCAGACCTCGCCCTCGCGCATGCCGGTGAAGAACGCGAGCGCGGCGAACGTGCTGCCCTCGGTCGGGATACCCCCGCTGGTGATCAACGCCGTCACCTCCGCCCATGCGTAGGGCGCGCGCGTGCCGCGCTTGGCCGTCCGTCGGAGCATGCCCCGCGGCAGCACGCACGGTTCTACCGGAATGAGCTCGGCCACGCGCGCGTCGCGGACCGCGGTGCGGAACAAGCCATACAGATTCGCAACGAACTTGGTGCCGAGCAGGCGCCCGGGCTGGACGCTACGCGGCTGGCCGTCCTTCTTGAGCGGACCGACCCAAGGGGTCGCCTTGAGTTCTTCCACGAGCTGGACGGCGTGCCGTGGACGGAGCTCCTCGCACGGCAGGCTCGCGAGCCACCGTCGCTCCGGCGACAGAAAGTATCGGTCGACCTGACGCCGATCCTCGTCGGCGTTCCTGTTGCGTCGCTTGGATGCCCAGTCCTTCAAAAACTCCCCGAAGGGCATCGTGGGGCGACGTCCGCGCGCGTAGGTGCCGTCGGCCACCTCGCGCTTGCGTTGACGGTCGAGCGCCTCCGCCTCGCGCTTGTCGGTCCCGACGCGTTCCCAGATTTGCTTGCCGGTCGCGTCGTAGAACGCCGTCCAGTACACCTTGCCCCGCGCGACCCGGCGAGCGACGACGGCCATGGGGTCCCTTACCTCGACCGCGCAAGGTACGCGAGGAGCTCCGATCGACGGAACCGCCACTGCGCCCCGAGACGGTGCGCGGGAAGGCCGGCGCGCACGAGGCGCGGGATGGTGTGGGGATTGACCTGTAGGAGCTCCGCCGCCTGCTCACGGGTCAACACTTCCGAGGCGCCGGAGGGGTCGGGGCCGTGAGCGACGACGCGGCGCACCGCGCGTTCCACGGCAGATTCAAGCTCCTCGCGGCGCAGGACGAACACACCGTGCGCTGTACCGCGCGAGGGTTGCGCGGGTTGTTCCGGGATCTGCCTCCTTGCCATGTAGGCAGTGGGCGGCAGCGCAATCACGCGGCCGACGGGGCGGTCCCCCGGAGAGAAGGCCCCGGCGCCGGGGATAAAGCTGCCACCCCCTCTAAAAGCCGGGGGTGAAAGATGCCCCTAAAATAGGAAGCAGGGAGGTTGACCGATGAAACTTTCAAGGGAAGAGGTAGCGGCAGTCGCACTGGAGGCGGGCGTCCACGTCCGAACGCTTTGCGATCTCGCGGGTTTGGCTGTCCAAGGCGCGGGCCAGCGGCGTATCACGGCGGCATTGGAGCGGCGGGGCCTCGTGCGGGTCGAGCCGCTTCGGGCGCGTAGCGCCAAGGGGGCGCTGTGAGTTGCGGCAAGCGATGGCGCCTGCCTCTCGAGTGTCCGCAGAGGGGTTGGGTCCCCGTGACGGCTGAGGACCTTGGCGACCTGAGCGGCGAATGTGAAGCGTGCGGCACGGAGATCCGTCACGCACACACCTTGACGCACGAGGACTGGCCAGAGGAGCTCACCGTCGGGGTTCAATGCGCCGAACGGCTCAGCACGGAGTACGCCGTGCAAATACGTGCAGGGGAGAGGCGGGCCAAGCGCGCTCACCGCGAACGAAGCTCGTGGACGACGATCGGCTGGAAGGAAAGCCGCAAGGGCAATCCGTATCGAAAGACTCGTGACGGCTTCATCGTCACCGTCTTTATCAACGTCACCAAATGGTATAAGGACGACCCCTCGCGACGAGCAGAGGAGATAAGCGGATGGCGCTACGTGGTCTCGCATCCGCAAGCGCCCAAGGCGCAATTTAGCGGCGACTTCTCAAGCGACGATACGGCCAGGCTTGCCGCGTACGAAGTTGTGGTCGCCGCACGTATCGGGTTGAAGGAATTGAACAAGCGCTTGGCCGAGGCCGCGCGAGGTGCCGGGCAGCAAATGTTTACCCCAGGAGAGACGACATGATGAGCGACAGGACGATCAAGAGGCACATCCGGGCGATCCTGGATATCGGATGTAAGCCAGCGTGCTTCGGCCGGCCCCGATGGCCACATGCGCATCTGTTGCAGGGACTGCGGGGGTCCTGACGGCGACTTCCAACAAGAGACGGGTGTGCCGCTCCAGGACTGGGCAGAGGACTACGCCTGGGGTGTATGGGGCAAGGGAGGTATGGGCAGCGCGCGTAGGCGGTCGTAGGCCCCTTCGCCCATCGAGCGGCAGGCCCGAGCCAGGTCCGAAACGCTTCGACCGAAGTGGTACAAGGCGCGGACTACA
>Ga0302326_10016720_pt1 | contig 15331 bp, 12 predicted proteins | sample Palsa_T0_3_FD_202264 | JGI IMG/M metagenome (GOLD analysis project Ga0302326, IMG submission 202264) | Peat permafrost microbial communities from Stordalen Mire near Abisko, Sweden - Palsa_T0_3 | ecosystem: Environmental > Terrestrial > Soil > Palsa > Peat permafrost | place: Sweden: Abisko...
TGTGCTGCACGATAAATTCGCGCAAAAAGTCGGGGTTTCGGAGCGCGCAGGCCACGTACCAGGGAAGCGCCTCGATACAGAATGCCGCAATTGCCAAAGGATGCGCGAGCCGAAGCGCCGCTCGCCATCGCCGTGTTACAAGCGCCCATAGCGCCATCGCTCCTCCGGCGAGGAGCACCGCCGCCGGGCCCTTCGTGAGGGTCGCGAGTCCCAGAAATACGCCGAAAAGCAGCAGCGGCCACCAGTCGCCCGATGCGCTGCCATCGCGCCCGCCGCCGTCCGCCGATCTTAGTTCGCCGCGGCGGCGCAATGCGCACGCGGCACTTGCCATCCCGAGCGTGAGTAAGGCGCTGAACAACATGTCGGGTGTGGCCGCGCGAGCAAATCCGATTCCGGCCACGCTGGTCGCAAATACGAGCGGCCCAAGCAGGCAAGGGCTCCAAACCGAGCGCGACCGCTCATAGTGCTTCCAGCCGAGCCATCCGATGGCCGCCGCCGCAGCCAGTGCGGACAGCGCGGAGGGCAAGCGCGCCGCCCACTCCGCTGGCAAACCGAACAGAAATCCCACGGCGGCCGCCCAGTAGTAGAGCACCGGCTTTTCGAACCACGGCTGCCCATAGAGGCAAGGAGTGATCCAATCGTGCGTTTGCGCCATAGCGCGGGCGATCCAGACGTAGCGCGGCTCATCGGGGCCCACCAGCCCGATGGCGCCGAGATGACCGAAAAGGCAAATCACAATAATTGCAGAAGAGATCAGCAGGACGATTTGCGAAATGTGCCGGCGCGAGTTGGGTCGATCGTTCAAAACGGAGTCGAGTCTAGCACTGCCGGGCGGAAATTCGGACGGCCAACCGCAGCGTATCCGGCGAAGGGACTAGCATCTTGCGCAAGCCCTCCCGCATAATGACCCGAGATGCGCGAATGGCTGGAGTATGCGGCGGCCTGGGCCGGAGTGAAATTTCTGGGAGCGCTGCCTCGACCGGTAGCACGGGTTGTCGGCGTTGCCTTCGCTGGGATCGCGTTCCTTTTGCGTCCGCGGCTGCGCCGCACGGCGATGTTCAACCTCACGATGGCTTTTCCCGACTGGAACGACGCAAAGCGCCGGCAAGTAATTCGCGGGATGATTCGCCAAGTCGGTTGGATGGTTGGGGAGTTTTCGCAATTTCCAAAATACACGCGCGAGAACATCGAGCGCATAGTGATCCTGGACGGATTTGAGAACTTCGATGCCGCCCGCCGCCGCGGCAAAGGCGTACTCTTCCTTACCGGGCACATGAGCGCGTGGGAGTTGGCTCCTTTTGCGCATGCGCTTTACGGCTATCCGCTCCATTTTCTCGTGCGGCCTATCGCCAACCGGCGTGTCGATGCGCTGATCGATTGTTACCGGTGCCGGTCGGGCAACAGGCCAATCGATAAGAACCGTTCAGCGCGCGCCATCCTGAAAGTGCTGGGCGACAGCGGCACGGTGGGAATTCTTATGGACCACAACACAATTCCCGAAGAGAGTGTATTCGTCGATTTTTTCGGAATCCCCGCTTCCACGAGCTCAGGTCTTGCGCGGGTAGCCCTGCGCACCGATGCCGCCGTCGTTCCTGGATTCCTCTCCTGGGATGAGGGCCGGCGCAAGTATCGCTTGCGCTTTCAGCCGGCAGTCGAACTCATTCGCACTGGAAACGAGGAATCCGACGTCGTCGAAAACACGGCGCGCTTTACCCGCGTTATCGAGGAGTACGTTCGTACGTACCCGGATCAATGGCTCTGGTTGCATAAGCGATGGAAAACGCGCCCAGCGGGCGAAGAGCCCCTCTATCAATAAGTTTTATCGGGCTAAGAGCCCTCTGGCGATGACTTTATTAGGATAGTTTTCGGCAGGCTCGACAGATTCAGATGGAAATGGGGGACAGCACGCTATGACTCAAACTGCTGGTGAACTTGCCAAACACCTGGGGGGGACGCTAGAGGGCGACGCCGGCGCGCTACTAGCCGGCATCGCGAGTCCTGCAAACGCCGCTGAGACCGATTTGATCTACCTTGATTCTCCACGGCATCGCGAGCGTGTCGAAAAGTCTCGCGCGAAGTGCGTCCTGGCCCGGCCGGGGGAGCGCGTAGCCGGAAAGACAATCGTAGAGACTGCCAATCCGAAGTTCGCGTTCGTCAAGGCAGCCGCATGGCTCCTGCCACTAGACGCTCCGCGCGCAACTATCCATCCCACTGCGATTGTGCCGCCAAGCGCGAAACTCTCAGCGGATGTCTCGGTCGGTCCTTACGCGGTGCTCGAGGAAGAAACAGAGATCGGTGCCAGGACGGAGATCGGCGCGTTCTGCTTTCTTGGTCGGGGCGCTCGCGTGGGCGAGAATTGCCGGCTGCATCCGCGGGTAACTTTGTACCCCGGAGCGCAGCTCGGGAATCGCGTCGAGATTCACTCCGGTGTCGTCATCGGCGCCGACGGTTTCGGATACGTCTATGGTGAAGGGCGCCATTGGAAGTTTCCCCAGGTCGGCACGGTACATATCGGGGACGACGTGGAAATTGGCGCCAACACGACAATCGACCGCGGATCGCTGGAATCGACCGACATCGGCCGCGGCGTAAAAATCGACAACTTGGTTCAAGTCGCGCATAACGTGCGGATCGGCGAGCACAGCGTTGTTGCCGCGCAGACGGGCGTCTCCGGCAGCAGTATTCTAGGCCGGGGAGTGATTGTCGGTGGTCAAGTCGGAATCGCGGACCACTGCACGCTTGAGGACGGAGCTATCGCCGGAGCCCAGGCGGGAATCCCTACAGGCAAAACGATCCGGAGCGGCCAAACCGTTTGGGGCACCCCGGCTCGTCCCCTGGAGAGGTTCAAAAAGCAGTACTCGTGGCTCGCCCGGCTCCCAGAACTGGCCGAGCGCGTTCGGCGTTTGGAGGCGGACTCGAAGCTTGGCTGAACTGTCCCGTTTCTGGCACCAGGCACGTTCCAGCATCCCGTTTATCGTTAAAGGCTGTTGCCGTGCGCAAAATCAAGTCTGGCCTTTTCAGTTGACCACACGTGTCATAGGAAAGATAATTATCGCCTAGTACGCTTGTAACTCGCTGCTGGGCCGGGGGATTTGGGCTCGGGCATGGGTACATACTGAACAGGACACGAAGGCGGGAAAGTCCATAATGACCGTGGTGCATCGAAATATATGGCTGAGGGCTTGATGACACCGAAGGCCACGCTGCGCGTTGCCGCGGGCGGCGATAGCTCAGCCGCTGCCGCGACTGGGCCTGTTGAAACACAGATCGAGCAGGCCGTGCGCAAGGCTGTGGACTGGTTTTTGTCCAACCAGGATCCGAAAGGCTACTGGTGGGGCGAGCTCGAAGCCGACACAACCCTCGAATCGGACTACATCCTGTATCTGCGCGTGCTGGGCCAGGCCGACTCGGAGAAGATACCGAAGCTTGCGAAATACATCCGCGATCGCCAGCTTGCCGACGGTGGCTGGAATATCTTTCCCGGCGGCCCGGCGGAACTGAATGCCACGGTGAAAGCATGGGTCGGGTTGCGACTTGCAGGTGATCCCGCCACATCCGAACACCTGCAGCGCGCCAAGAAACGAATCCACGAATTGGGCGGGCTCGAAGCGACCAACTCCTACGTCCGCTTTTATCTCGCCATGGTGGGGGCCATAGCTTGGACTTATGCTCCGGCCATCCCGCCGGAGTTGATGCTCTTGCCGAATTGGTTTCCCCTGAATCTGTATGAGATGTCGTCGTGGACCCGCGGAATCGTCATACCGCTCGCGATTATCTACGCGCACAAGCCCGGCTGGCGTTTGCCGAAAGATGTAACCGTCCGCGAACTACTTCTCGACCCTGCGGCCAAACCGCCCTCACTCCGTTGGGACCGTCGCGTGGTTTCCTGGAAGAACTGTTTCCTTGTACTCGACCGCGCGCTCAAACTCTACGAAACTTCCGCGTGGAAACCGTTCCGCAAGACGGCGCTGGCTAGATCGCGGTCTTGGATGATCGAGCGCCTCGAGCGCAGCGAGGGATTGGGTACGATCTACCCGGCAATGATGAATTCTATTTTCGCGCTGGTGGCCGAATCGCGTGACCTGAATGATCCGCTGCTCGCCCGCGAAATTCAGTTTCTGGCTCGCTACGAAATCGAAGATGAGAGCGGCCTGCGCGTGCAACCGTGCATTTCTCCGCTATGGGACACGGCCATCGCCATGGTTTCACTCGAAGAGGCGGGTCTCGATCCCGCTCATCCATCGCTTTTGGCCGCTGCCCGCTGGCTGGTGGCCAACCAGATTCTCGGTCCCGGCGACTGGCAGGTGAAGAATCGCAAGGCGCAGCCTGGCGGCTGGGCGTTCGAATTCCGCAACGATTTCTATCCCGATGTGGATGACACCGCTTTCGTGCTGATGGCGCTCAGTCGTGTCTCCGACCCTGAGCCCGCGCGCCTGCGCGCATCGATTCGCCGCGGACTCGCCTGGCTGCTGAGCATGCAGAACGGCGATGGCGGCTGGGGAGCGTTCGATCACGAGAACAATCTTAATTTCCTGAATCACATTCCCTTCGCCGACCACAACGCCATGCTGGACCCTTCCACGGCGGATGTGACCGCCCGCGCCATGGAATGCCTCGGGCATATGGGCTGGCCTGCCACGCACCCAGCTCTGGAACGCGCCGGCAAGTTCCTTGACCGCGATCAAACCGCCGATGGCTCCTGGTTCGGGCGCTGGGGCGTGAACTACGTCTACGGTACGAGTGGCGTGTTGCGAGCGTTTGAATCTCTGGGTCTTGGATCGCGTCCGGAATGCCGGCGCGCGGCTGATTGGCTGCGCTCGGTGCAGAATCCCGATGGCGGCTTTGGCGAGTCGATCCTTTCCTATTACGATTTGGCATTCAAGGCCAAAGGGAGGAGCACCGCCTCGCAGACAGCCTGGGGGCTAATTGGTTTGCTCGCGGTTGCCGGAGCGGACGACCCCGCTGCGGGGCGCGCCGTAGACTGGCTGCTCGCGCACCAGGGCGATGACGGATCGTGGGAGGAAGAAGAATTTACCGGCACCGGCTTTCCGTGCGTTTTCTACTTGAAGTATCACCTGTACCGAAATTCTTTCCCGCTCTACGCGCTGGCGCGTTACGATAATTTACGCGAGGGCAAGGCACGTTTCGCAGGCGAGCAGATTGCTCCGCAGGAGATCGAACGCAGCAATGGATTTTGGGGCTGAGTGAATGGCGACTTGCCTCAGTGTTCTTCGCTTCCTATGACCACGCTCGTGACGGGCGCTACCGGCTTCGTCGGAAGCCATGTCGCCCGCCAGCTTCTTGCCGCCGGACATTCGGTTCGCGCGCTCGTGCGTCCCGCAAGCAACACCAAGTCTCTCGAAGGGCTGCCCGTGGAGCGTGCAGAGGGCGACCTGCGCGACGTCATTTCGATCGACCGTGCCATGAGAGACGTTCGCTGGGTTTTTCACGTGGCCGCCGATTACCGCCTGTGGGCGCGCAATCCCAGAGAGATTTATGAGAGTAACGTCGAGGGCACGCACCGGCTTTTTGAGGTAGCCGCCCAAAATGGCGTGGAGCGCATCGTATACACCAGCACGGTGGCGACGATGGCGGTCCCAGGACATGGCCATGAGCTCCCCAATGAAGACACTGTCGCAACGGTCGGCGAGATGATCGGCCACTACAAGCGGTCCAAGTTTCTTGCCGAACTCGAAGCCATCAAGGCAGCCTCTCAGGGAATTCCCGTGGTTATTGTGAATCCAACGGCGCCGGTCGGGCCCGGCGATTGGAAGCCCACACCGACTGGGAAGATCATCGTCGATTTTCTGAACGGGAAGATGCCCGCTTACGTGGACACCGGGCTTAATCTGGTTGCCGTGGAAGACGTTGCCGCCGGTCATTTGCTCGCGGCGAAAAAGGGCCGCATTGGGGAGCGATATATTCTGGGCGCGCGCAACATGACGCTGCGGCAAATTCTCGAAGCTCTGGCGAAAATTACGGGGCGGTCCGCGCCGCACGTTCGCTTGCCGCACGCCGTTGCACTTGCGGCGGCCTATGCTGACGAGTTGTTTTCGCGGCTTGCGGGCCGCGAACCGCGAATCCCTGTGGAAGGCGTAAAAATGTCACGCCACCGAATGTTCGTTGCCAGCGATAAGGCGGAAAGGGAACTGGGCTACCACCCGGGTGCTGTCGAAGCCGCCCTGGAGCGCGCGGTGCGGTGGTATGAAGCACAGGGCTACGTTGGAGGCGCTGCAAAGGCGAAGCCGCTGGCCCAGGTTACGGCCGCTTGAGCCAAGAGAGTTGCGCGCTCACCGAGCGCGGGTGGATGGGACTCCTGTGAAAGCTCTGTTCACGTTTGCGCTCGAAACGGAATTTGCGCCTTGGCGCAAACTCCGCAAGTTCGACAAGTGCAACTGGGGCGCTTCCGAGGTTTGGTGCACGGAAGTAAACGGATTGAGCGTGGCGGTTCTCTTGACGGGGGCCGGCGCCAACTTGGCGCGCGCGGCGGTTTCGGAGGCGATCCATAGCGAATACGATTCGCTCAGATTCTGCATCTCGTCCGGATTGGCGGGCGGGTTGCGGCCCGAGCATGGAACCGGGCAGGTCTTGGCAGCGCGCAGCGTCATTTCAGAGGAAGGGCGGGCAGGCGACGCCAGCCAGGTGCTGGATAGCAGCGAGCCTCTTGTTTCCTTTGCCGCGGAGTGCGGAGCTGCCGTGGTGCGCCGTTTTCTGACCATGGGTCGCGTTGTCGGTCGAGCGGACGAAAAGAACCATTTGGGTGCTTCGGCCGATGCGGTCGAGATGGAGAGTTTCGGCGTTTTGAGCGCCACGCAGGAAAAAGGAATTCCGGCCGCCGCGATTCGGGTGATTAGCGACAGGGTGGACGAAGATTTGCCGCTCGACATGAACGAAGTTCTGACCGATACCGGGCAGGTAAGCATCCCGCGGGTACTCGGGCAGGTCGCGCGTAACCCAGGCGCTTTGCCGGGCCTGATGCGCTTAGGGCAGGACAGCAAACGCGCGGCGACCGCGCTTTGCGAATTTCTCGATCGCTACGTCAAGAGGTTGGCTGCGGCAGCGCAAGCGCTGGAACCAAAGAGCGCGGCAGGGCAGTAGTGACGGATCTCATGGGCCAGACGATCACACACATCGGATCGCAGAAATCGCCGCGTCCGGGCAGCGGAGAGATGCGCGCCGGCGTCTATCGCGGGAAGGGCCGCGTGGTTGTTGAAACGCTTCCAATTCCTGAAATCGGCGAGGGAGAAGTTCTCTTCCGCGTTGCCGCCTGCGGAATCTGCGGCACGGACATCAAGAAAATCCAGCACGGGTTCATCAATCCGCCGCAGATTCTGGGCCACGAACTGGCCGGCACCGTCGTGCAAGTTGGCGCCGGCGTCGACAAGTTCGAAGTGGGTGATCGGGTAGTCGCTTTCCATCACATTCCTTGTGGCACCTGCTTCTTTTGCGAGAAGAAGCTCTTTTCCCAGTGCGCCATCTATAAGAAGACGGGCCTGACCGCCGGTTTCGATCCGAGCGGCGGCGGCTTTGCACAATACGTGCGCGCCATGCCTCGGATCGTTGAGCGAGGGATGATTCCCCTGCCTTCCACAGTAAGCTTTGAAGACGCCACGTTCGTTGAGCCCGTGAACACCTGCGTGAAAGCGCTCCGCAAGGCGCGCGTAGCCGCTGGAGAGGCGATTCTCGTCGTCGGCCAGGGACCTATCGGCATGCTTCTCGGCGTCCTTGCGGGATTCGCAGACGCCGCGGTCTTCACCAGCGACCCACTGCCGGGTCGCCGCGCTGCCAGCCTCCGCTTCGGCGCGGAGGAATCCTTCGATCCCGCCAGGGTAAATCTGCGCGACGAGATGCTCCGGCACACGGAGGGGCGCGGTGTGGATGCCGTACTTTTGGCTGCGCCGAATCCGTCACTAGTGCCGGAAGCTTTGGCTATCGCGCGGCCGGGCGGTCGCGTGCTACTGTTTGCTCATAACGACCCGGTGCTTGAGCTGGCCTTTCCGGCCGCTGCTGTCGGAATCGAAGAAAAGGAAATTCTGGGCAGCTATAGTGCTTCCGAGGATGACCAGGAGGAATCCGCGGAACTGGTATTCAGCGGCCGTTTGCCGCTGCGCGAGCTGATTTCCCATCGCTTTCCGCTTGAGCGGATCGCCGAAGGACTGGAGTTGGCCGCGCGCCCGAAAGACGATACCCTGAAAGTGCTGATTACTCACGAATGAGCGCAACGTTAAAAATCGCCCCCAAGGATACGGCGTTCATGACAGCCGCCGTCCTGTACGGACGCGAAGACGTAAAGATCGAACAGGTCGAAATTCCGCACCTGGCCGATGACGAAGTGCTGGTGCGCGTCCGCGTCGCTCTGACCTGCGGAACGGATCTCAAAGTCTGGAAGCAAGGTTTCCACGCGCGCATGATCCGGCCGCCTGCGTTGTTCGGGCACGAACTTGCCGGCGTCATCGAGGCCACCGGCAGCGCCGTTGATCCGGGCATCCGCAAGGGTATGCGCGTGGTTCCCGCGAATTCCGCTCCGTGCAATCAGTGTTTTTATTGCCGCAAGCATCAGCCAAACCTTTGCGAGGACCTGCTGTTCAATAACGGGGCCTATGCCGAATTCATCCGCGTTCCCGGCCGCATCGTGCGCGAAAATATGATCGAAATTCCCGATCATGTCTCTTTCGTTGACGCTGCCATGGCCGAGCCGTTGGCCTGCGTGTTGCGGGGAGTTCACGAAACCGGGATCCAGCGGGGCGATACGGTTGCCGTCATCGGTTGCGGACCTATCGGATTGAAATTCATTCGCGTGCTGTCCGCGCGCGGAGCGCGTGTGCTGGCCGTCGGTAAGCGCGCCAGCCAAACTAGGTTTGCCGAGCGCCTGGGAGCGTGGGCGGTCGTCGATGCGTCCTCCGTGGAAGATCCCATCGCAGCGGTGCGCCAATTGACCGAGGGACGGCGCGGTGCCGACATTGTGATCGAAGCAGCAGGCCGCGCTACCAGTTGGGAATGGGCCATGCAGATGGTGCGCAAGGGTGGCACCGTGAATCTTTTCGCCGGATGCGCCAAGGGCACGGAAGTGAAGCTCGATCCGTGGGCTTTGCACTATTCGGAAATCACGCTGAAATCGACCTTTCACCATACGCCCCGCTTCATGCGCGAGGCCATGGAGAGCATTGCGCGCGGCGAAATCCGCGCCAGTGATTTCGTTACCGGGGAAGCGCAGCTCGCGGATCTTCCGGGCGTTTTCAAAGACATGCTCCATCGAAACGATGCGCTTAAGACCGCAATACTCCCCTGATTCCGCTGTCAGCTGAAGGCGGCCTGCGGCCCGCGCACCTTTTTGGAAATGGAATGCTATCCGGTTCAGAACCGCTCGCCTTTGGCGGAACCGGCCCTGTTTTGAATTGCCATGCTGCCTACGCCTGAACTTCAAATTGCCAAAAGGCTGCCTCCCGAGGGCTGCACGGCCGAAGTCGCCCAGCGCTATACTCGCTGGCTTGCCACCAGCCACTACGAAAACTTCAGCGTCGTCTCCTGGCTCCTGCCGCGGCATCTGCATCAGCACTTTTACAACGTCTACGCCTACTGCCGTTGGTCCGACGACCTGGGCGATGAGATTCCCAATCACGCCCGCGCTCTCCGCTTGCTCGACGCGTGGGACGAGGAAGTTCAGCAGATCTATGAGCCGGGTGGCGCTCCCCGTCATCCTGTGCTGATCGCGCTCGCGCAAACCATTCGCGCTAAGGATATTCCACGCAAGCCATTCACCGATTTGCTGCGCGCCTTTCGCCAGGATCAGATCGTGCAGCGCTACACCACCTGGGGAGATGTTCTCGACTATTGCATCTATTCTGCAAATCCCGTGGGACGTCTCGTTCTCTATCTCTGTGGCTACAGCGACGAGGAGCGGCAGCGTCTTTCTGACTTCACCTGCACTGCGCTGCAGCTTGCTAATTTCTGGCAAGACGTTTCGCGCGACATCGAGAAGGGCCGCATCTACATTCCGCTCGAAGCGCTGGCCGAGCACGGGCTCACCGAAGGGGACATCATCGGCCGCCGCTTTGATGGCCGCTACGCCGCACTAATGCGTTCTTTGGTCGTGCGCACACGCGAGCTCTTCGCGGCCGGCCTACCGCTTGCGGACCGCGTCGATGAGAATTTGCGTATCGATATTGAGTTGTTTAGTCGCGGCGGGTTGGCGGTACTCGACGCTATCGAAGCCGCAGGTTGCAATACGCTCGAATCTCGTCCGGCTATTAGCAGCTGGACGAAACTCCGTCTTCTTGGCCGTGCCTTGCAAGCCAAGCTCTTCGCGGGGGCACCCTCTACGCCGTCCGTATCGACTCGCAGCGCCAGCGGAGCAGGGAAGCCGGCTGCCGCTCGCGAGGAAACGTCAGCTCCCTCCAGCCGGCTTTCGGTGGATGCTTCTTACGTGGAATGTAATCGCATCGCGCGCGCCGCTCATAGTAGTTTTTATCTGGCATTTTTCGGGCTGCCGAAACCCAAGCGCAATGCGCTCTGCGCTCTGTACGCTTTCATGCGCCTGGTCGACGACGTTTCCGATGATCCTGGCGGCGTCGAATCGAAACGCAGCGGCCTGGTCCGATGGCGCGCTCGTCTCGATGAATGTGTCGCCGGCCGTACCGGCGGTCATCCTATTCTTCCGGCGTTAGCCGACACTATCGCGCGATTCGAGATTCCCACTCGCTATTTTCACGACCTCATTCTCGGTGCGGAGATGGACTTGACGGTCTCGTCTTACGCTACGTTCGATCGTCTTTCCGAATATTGCTATCGCGTGGCCGGCACCGTCGGGCTTACCTGTCTGCACGTGTTCGGTTTTCGCGATCCGCGCGCTCCGGACTTGGCCGAACGCCTCGGCTTGGCGTTCCAGCTTACGAACATTATTCGTGACGTTCGCGGCGATCTCGAGATGGGTCGCGTTTATATTCCCGCCGAGGACCTCGAGCGCTTCGATTGTCGCGCCGAGGACCTTCAGGGCCCGCTCACCCCGCAGCTTCGCGCCCTGCTGGAGTTTGAGGCGGAACGCGCCTGGCGTTTCTACGAAGAGGGCGCTCCGCTCGTCGATAAAGTCGACGCCGATAGCCGCGCGACGCTCGAAACGTTAGTGAGAACCTATAGCAGCCTCCTGGCGCGGATCGAAGAGCGCGGCTTCGACGTATTTCCCGCACGCATCTCGGTTTCGAGCGCGCGCAAGATTGAATTTCTATTGGGCGCGAGCCTGACGGCCGGATTCAAAAATCATTTGCCACGGTGGTGGAAGCGAGATGCCCTCGCAAAGCGTTCTGGTGATCGGCGGCGGTCTGGCGGGCCTAGCGTCCGCCGTCGCGCTGGCTGACGCCGGGATCGAAGTCCGGCTGGTCGAGAAGCGTCCCCATCTGGGCGGTCGCGCCACGTCTTATACGCTGCCCGACGGCAGCGAAGTGGACAATTGCCAGCATGTGACGCTCGGTTGCTGCACGAACCTCACGGATTTCTACCGCCGCGCAGGCTCGGAAGCGAAAATTGGTTACTACGACCGGCTCTATTTCGCCGATCGTCAAGGACGCCGGTCGACGATGTCTGCCTCATGGCTCCCGGCGCCGCTGCATATGACGCCGTCGTTCTTGTCCTTTGGAGCTTTAACCGGTGCGGACAAGCGGGCCATCGCGCGTGCAATGTTAACGATTGCCCGCCACGGCGGGCGCGTGCCGGACATCCAATCGCTATCCATACTCGATTGGCTGCACCACATGAAGCAGACGCCCGGCGCCATCGAGCGTTTCTGGCGGGTAGTTCTAGTCAGCGCCTTGAATGAAGAGTTGGCCCGTACCGGCGCGCAATTTGGCATCGACGTTTTCTGGAAGGCGTTTCTGGCGAACCGCACGGGATACCGAACGGGGATCCCGTCCGTTCCCCTGGCGGAACTTTATGAAGGGTGCCGCGATAGTGTTACGAAACGGGGTGGTCAGGTGCGTCTCCGCTGCGGCGTTGGTGAAATTCGCGTGAGCGAGGGTCGGTTGGCAGCTGCAATATTAGAAGACGGTTCGGAGATTTCCGCCGATGCTTGCATCGCAGCCGTGCCGCATCACGTGCTGCCGGAACTGCTTCCCGAGGCCTTGAGCGCGCCGGGGGGCCCGCTCTCCGGCCTCGCGAATCTTCGTACCTCGCCGATCACCGGAGTCCATCTTTGGTTCGATCGCGTGGTCATGGCCGAGCCGTTTCTTACGCTGCTCGACCACACGACGCAGTGGATTTTCAACAAGTCGCTCTTGTATTCGGACGCCGCGAGCAGCCAGTCGGCGCCGAAGGCGGGTGCGGGGCAGTATTTACAGCTCGTTATCAGCGCTTCCTATGATCTTGTGCCTCGTGCGCGGCAGGAAATTATAGATATGTGCCTTCGCGAGGTTAGGGAGGTTTGTCCGGCGGCACGCGAGGCACGATTGGAAAAGGCAACAGTGATCAAAGAAATTCACGCGACGTTCTCTCCTGCGCCCGGTGTGGACCAATGGCGTCCCGTGCAGAAAAGCCCGATTGGCGGTTTGTATTTTGCCGGTGACTGGACGCGCACCGGCTGGCCCGCCACCATGGAGGGCGCTGTGCGCAGCGGTTATTTGGCCGCGGAGGCGGTGCTCAGTGAGTTCCGCCGGCCCCAGAAGCTCCTCCAGCCTGATCTTCCGGCCGAAGGCCTTTCCAAGCTCTGGGCTGGCGGGCAGCGGAACGCGAACTGATTTTGTGTCATTTTACGAGTGGTTTTAGTGATTAGAGGTATGATGGGACATCCCCCGGGAGGTTTTCATGGACCGGAAGTATAGGCAGCGGGGCTATAGCGACCGCGATGCCGCGGAAAAAAAGCGCGAGCACACCGAAAGGCCGCCCGAGCAGCCGCGTCCAAAACAGCAGGATATGCTCGGGCCGCGAACCCCGCGTATGGTCGGCACCGTCATGCGCGCGCGTTGCTCCAATTGCGGCGCCGTGCTGGCGCCGGGCTTCGATGTAAATGGCGCTTGCCCGCGCTGCCAGTCCGACCTGCACTGCTGCAAGCAGTGCGTGCACTTCGACACGGGCAAGCAGTTCGAGTGCAACCAGCCGATTCTCGAGCGCGTTGCGAAGAAGGACGCCAAGAATAACTGCTCGTTTTTTGAATTCCGGATGACGGTGGAGAAGGACACCTCGCCTGTCAGCTACGCGGCGAAAACCGCTCCGGCTGCCCCGGCGGCTGGCCGTCCTAACGACGCGCGCAAGGCCTTCGAAGATCTTTTCAAGAAGTAACACTTCCTAACCTAACCTGCTTTCAGGCTTGTGGTTCTTGCTCTGTCGCCTCGCATAATTCCGTTCACTCGCGGTTCGATCGCTCGGCCCGACACGCGGGTTGCAACCGGCGCGTCGCGGCGTTATCCTGAAACCGTCTCGACGAGCGACCTCGTGCTGACTCCCCTTCAGGACTCCAATCCCCCGGAATAAGGTGCGGCAATGAAAATTACCTACAGTCATATCGACCCGCAGTTTCGCGATGCCATCGAACTTGAATCCGCGCGCCATGTGGAAAGACTAAACCGTTTGCTGAAGCGCTATCCGCCCGACACCGCCCAGCTTCATTGTTCAATGGAGAAAACTCCGCGCCGGACAGAATTCGGTTTTATCGTCAATCTTACGCTGACTGCCGGCGTGCTTCACGCCACCGGCTACGGCGCTGACGTGCGCACCAGCGTCAAGGCCGCTTTCGCCGAACTCGACGCGCAAGTAAAAAAACATCAAGCCAAGCTGCGCAAGGACTACATCTGGAAGCGCAAGCGCGATCGCGGCGTACTTAAGGTAGGAGAATTGCCCACCACGAGTTGACGCTGAGCGAAGAAGTCTGAGCATCGTCGTCTTCTCCGCGCTCCTGGCTCAACGTATCTCTCTTGAAAGCGAGAAGTCATTGGCCCGCTTTCGTGGGTAAGTAATGGAGTGTTTGACCCGCTGTTGGCCGGGCATCTTCCGCGCCTTTCGCCCGCTGTTTTTCATGTAAGATGTTTTGCACGCATTTTAGGGGCGTAGCTCAGTGGTAGAGCAGCGGCCTTTTAAGCCGAAGGTCGTGGGTTCGATCCCCACCGCCCCTACCAAAAATCTAATTAACATACTTAGACTTAGCCTCCGACTTGGTCGCACTTGGTCGCAAAATTACAGCAACTTTCTCGACTGCCTCACGCTGATCTTTGCCGACCGCATGCACGTACATTCGCATGGTGGTCATCGGATCAGCGTGGCGCAATTGTTCTTGAGCGACTTTCGGAGACGCACCTGTTGAGAGTAACAGACTCGCCATTGCGTGTCTGAAGGCATGCATTCCGCACCGCGGAATTTTTAGTTCGTCGAGAATCGGCCAGAGCCTCTTCTGTACGATCTTATTTTCCGAATACGGGTTGTTCCTTCGATTCACGAATAGCAATTTGTTTGGGTTCGGCTGCCACTTTAGCAGATAGGCTCGAAGCATTGACTCGAGCGGTTCCGGCATCGGAACAGCGCTCTCGCTGTGCTTGGTTTTCGGTGTGAGCAGTCGGCTATACCACGCCGAGCGGCGCACAAAGATTTGGCGAGCCTCGAAGTCCAAATCCTCCGTTGAGAGGCCCAGAACTTCGATGGTCTGTTTCTTCGACAAGAGTACAGCTTTTCTACCCTCGCCGATGGTAGCGAGGAACGCATGGGCGTCGAACTCGCGGCCCTTCTTGGAAGTTAGACGTGGTGGCGCGGAATTACGTATTCTTTTGGATGTCGAATCGGCTGGCGTTTTACGGGCGAATTTCTTTGAACTTAGGGGCTTGCGAGGGGAAGCCATGGGGGCACCTCCGCTGAGTCCATACTATACCGCACTGGCCGCGCTAGGATATTCCGGGAGTCGTGAATGTTTTACTCTTAGTAACCCGGACATGAACCCATGGAGCGGGGTTGATGGCTTCGGGCAGATTGTTTTGACACGAAATGCAAAGGAGAAGCGCCTGCTAGTCTCGCGGTTGATACGATTTGACCATACGGAGGCCTTGGTTTCCGATCAACGCGAGCACCAGTCTGTTTTATTGGCTAATGAATCTTCCGGGCGAATTATTGGCAGGTTCTTATGGTGGACAGGAAAAGCTAGATAACCCCTACAACAAGCGCGCCGAAACTTCGGGACGAAGGGAGAATGCGCTGGCCAACGCAAAAGACCGGACCGGCTGGCTGCGAATCTGGGCGACACATTGCTTGTGCGGAAAACGTTCGATTCGTGCACAGTTTCGCTAACAGTCGTTGACCCGGCCGTCGCGGAACCACGGGACCCTCCCTCACCGAAATCGATACTCGCGATAACTCATAAGAACTT
>Ga0302326_10016722_pt1 | contig 15329 bp, 13 predicted proteins | sample Palsa_T0_3_FD_202264 | JGI IMG/M metagenome (GOLD analysis project Ga0302326, IMG submission 202264) | Peat permafrost microbial communities from Stordalen Mire near Abisko, Sweden - Palsa_T0_3 | ecosystem: Environmental > Terrestrial > Soil > Palsa > Peat permafrost | place: Sweden: Abisko...
GCCAGCGCCCATCGGCGCGAGTGGATGCCCATCCGCTCGGAAACCTCTTCGAAACGCCCGCCGCCAAGATTGTGGAAAAGGTACTTGCGGCCGCCGTTCCGGGCATATTCAAAACTGTCGGGCATCATCTTGGTGTTCTTCAGATGCCAGAGGTCTACATCCTCCGGATAGTAGCCGCCTAGAAACAGGTCGAGCTTTCCGTCGTGATCGTAATCGAACCAGATGGCCGAGTTCGCATTCACCCATGGCGGCAGCCCGGCCTGCTCGGTCACACGTGTGAAATGTTTGCCGCCGTCGTTATGGAAGAGCTCCGGTTTGCCCCATTTGTAGATGAAGACGTCTTCGTACCCATCGTTGTCGTAGTCGCCCCACACTGCGCCCGTGGACACGCCCGTTCCCGGCAGGTTGACGTCGGCGAGCCCTACCTCCGCGGCCACATCGCGAAATGTGCCGTCGCCCAGGTTGCGATACAGGGCGTTGTGGCTGCCCTCGCCGCTATTGGTGACGTAGATGTCCGGCCAGCCGTCGCGATCGAAGTCGACAATCGATACCGCCGCCCCCATCGATGCCACCTGCGGCATGATGTGCTCGAGCTTGGGATCGAAAGTTGCGGCGGTGTGCTTGAAATCGATGCCGGCTGATTTGGCGGATTCCTGAAAGTGGAAGCCATAGCGGGCCAGAGCGGTCGATGGATCGCCGGTCTCCGCAGCCTTGCTGCGCGCTTCCGTGCGTTTGTACACCAGTGGAAACGCCAGTTGAGCCGCGAGAAAAACAATCAGCACAAACTGCCGAAGCGAATTGCTTTGCCTCATCTACTTCTGCAGTAAGGCCAGGATGCGCTCCTGATTCTTAACGATAGTTTCCAGGGTAGCCTGGTTCTGTTTGATCGTCTCCTGGTTGGCCAGGATCTTCGCCTGATTTTCAACGATCAGTTTCTGGTTCGCAATCACATCGGTATCTGACATTCGGACGCGTCTCCCCTTGCTCCCGTGAGCATAGCCGCAACGAGCCGTTTCGCACAATACTATAAATGTATTAGTCGGGGAGCGGCGCGGTCCCGCTTCCTTCTCCGCAGTAACCCCCGAAACCACAGAAACCCAATCGCGGCGAAGGGCGCGGCGTACCACAGAAGATCCCATCGTCCGAGTCCGGATGGTGTGACCTCCACGGTGGCGGCCGTTTCGCTGTGTCCCGCGGAGCTGTCGAGCAGCAGATGCACGCGCCAAAGCTCCTGCGCGTCGAACGGCACTTCCACGTAGTATTGGACCTGTCCGCGCATCTTGTCGAGCCGCGCCGCGTAGCGTTTCTCCGGGAGCCGGCCGCTCACCGGCTGCACGCCTATCTCGAAGTGCAAGTCCTTCGGGATGGCGCCGCCCGGCGGAGCGTCCACCATGATCCAAAACGTTCCCGTGCCAACATCGGGATGGGTCCAGAGGGAGATGACACAAGGACCCACACGCCGGTCAACGATAATCGGGAACGGCGGCCCGTTATGCGCCGCGGCTGGAAGCCCAACTGCCAGGAGCAGCCCGAGTCCGGCGATGTGTTGGCGTCCCGGCATCGGCTAACCCATGAATGTAGCCCGCATCTCCATGGGCTGAAAAATCAGCCACACCGCCGCGACCCACAGCAGCAGGCAGATGGCAGCCCAGGGGATGAAGGCACGTGCCGGGTGAGGTGTGTCCTCGTCCTGCGTCAGCCGATAGGTCACTAGCAGCGATCCCGTCAGTCCCAGCACCAGGAATCCCAACTCCAGCGGCTGCACGAAACGGGTGGGGATGCCGGTCAAAGTCCAAAGGGGTTCACCCAGCAACGGCGTGCCCAGACTGGCTACGGCGTTCTGTGTGACCGGAATCAAGGTCAGGAACCCCGTCAGAAAATGAAAACTGTAGTGCGCCAGCCACATGCCGAAACCCAGTGGAACCAGCCCATAAGCGTAGCGCACGATCAAGGGCAGCGTGGCGCGCCGGCTGCCGGCCCAAACTCGCGTGAGCCATGCCGCCAGCCCTAGCATCAGCACGGGCTCCACGATGAGCGAGAGCACGAAGATCGATCCCAGCACGGGAGCTTCGTGACCGGTGTGCAACGCACGCGCGAGCCAACGCTCCAGGGCATACACCGGACTGACCATGCCGAACGCATTCAGTAACGCGCCGAAGGTGAACACCAGCGCCAGTGCGGCGATGTCCGGGCGGCGGGAGAAGTACCCGATACCGGAGCGCCTGGGATCGGTCATCAGTTCGCTGGCGGGCGGACGGCTGAGGATGCCCACATTATCGTGCGGACAGGCTTGGACGCATTCCAGACAGAAAGTACAGTCCATGTTGCCGGACTTGCCGGGCTGGAACAGGGCTAATTCGCAACCGCGTTGAATGACCACCAGACCGGCAGCGTCGCGCCGGCCGCGGATGCAGTCCTTCGTGATGCACGGAACGCAAACACCTTCATCGCGGACCTTCACCTCGAGAGGCGAGAGCGTGGACGCTACGAAGTTGAATTGCCCGATGGGACAAACGAATTTACAAAACACCGCGTGCTTGAAGAAACCGTCGATTACCAGAATTGCAGCGAAGTAGGCCACGATCAGCCACGCCGTCCACCAAGGCGAAGACCAGAGATCGAACAATTCATAGACAAAAAGGATCAGCGCGAAGAGCGCCGCGGAGAGCCACTTGTTGCGCAATTTCCGGGGCCAGATGAACCGCGGCCGAAAAAGCCGCCGCGCCCACTGGCGGACCAGCATGAACGGACAAGCCATGCAGAACAGATTGCCGGCGCATAGCAGCATCAACACGAGAGCGCCGCGAAAATGCACCCAACTCAGGGTAGTCGCAAGGTTCTTGGGCGCCAGCGTGGGGCCGCACAATCCGTGGACGATCATTACAATCCCCACGACGAGCATCGGAATCTGCAGAAAGGTGCGGGCATGCCGCCAGCGAAAGAGCCGGCCGATCAGCGGGACTTTGAGCAGATCGAATGCGGACGATTCAGCGGACACCGTTCACTTCCATTTGCCGTTCCAGTTTCTGTCCGCCAGGCAGCGTGACGCGCATGAGGACGACCCAATCGCCCGCCATCGTGAAAGCCAACCGGCCCTGGTAGCATCCGGCGGCGACTTCCCGCGCCTCGCCGAACTCGGGACGCATGCCCGGATGCGACATATCCGCTTCGAGCGCGATCCGCGCCTGACGGACCGGTTGCCCGGCGGCGTCCGACAGACGGAGCGTAACGGTCGCGAGGCCGATGCGCGCGGGTCTGGGCGCGATTTCGGCCTCGATCACGATAGCGGGACCCGTTTGGGAAGGTTTCCGGCAGCCCGCCGACTGCCACAATGCGACGCAGCCGAGCGCGGTGGCCGCCCAGTTAATACGCGTTGGCTTCCGCCGTACGCGGATGCCACGCGCACGTGCAGACGGCGCGCTCCCGCTCTCCAGCGGGCGGAAACATGTGATAGTACATGCCGATCACCATCGGAATGAATACGATGGTGTTGTAGAACAAGTGCAGTTCAACCCGCGGAATCAGCAACTGCAACACGCTAAACGGTACAGGCCGCCCCCACAAATTATGGTGCATGGTGGCCTGCGAGATGAGCAGCAAGTGCTCAATGTGGTGCCAGAATTGTATGACCAGCGCAACCGTCCACCAGGTGCGGGCCTTTCCGGTGAACCCTTTCCGTAGCACCCAGATTCCCGTCAGCATCACCAGCGCATAAGCGTAGTGCAGCACTTCCGATTTGATCAGCCAGGGATACCACAGGCCCACAATGCCGTTCGCCTGCGGCCGCGGCCAGCCCATCAGGTATATTTGCGTCGCTTGCGCCAGGTGTTCGCCCCAATGCGCTAAAACGATGGTCATGAATATTTGCAGCGCACGCTCGTGCCACTGCGCGTTGAGTTTTTCGTAAAAGCTCGGCCCGCTCGCCGACGTGAATACCAAGCTGGAACTGGACGCAGCCATAGATACCTCCCCTCCCTCTGAGAGAGCGCTTGCCGAATTATGACACGCGAGGCTTGGACGGTCAATAAAGAAAAGATACTAGAGCGGCGCCGGAGCCACCGCGCCGCGCGGCGTAGTTGTTTTTGATTATTGTGCTTGGCGGCTTGCCGCGGTTAGTTTGAAACAATCTCGCGATGAGTGAAATCTCCGTTCTGCTGGTGGACGATCACGCCTTAGTGCGCAAGGGCTTCCGGCGTATTCTGGAGGACGATCCGGAGATTCGTGTAGTGGACGAAGCGGCGAACGGCCAGGATGCCATCCGGCTGGCACGGCAACTGCACCCGCATGTGATCGTTATGGACATGGCCATGCCAGGTCTCGACGGCGTGCAGGCCACGCGCGAAATCGTGAAGCACGAGCCGGACACGGCGGTGCTCATCTTGAGCATGTACTCCGAGGAGAACTACGTACGCAATGCCCTGGACGCCGGCGCCCGCGGTTATCTCTTGAAGGAGGCGCTGGACGTGGACTTGGCCGCCGCGGTGAAAGCCGTCGCGGCCGGGAACCAGGTGATCGGTCCCGGCGTGATGCCCGCGAGCCGCGTGCCCGATCCCCAGTATGACCGCCTCACGCCTCGCGAAAGACAGATCTTGGAATTAGCCGCGCAAGGCAAGTCGAATAAGATAATTGCCGGCCTTCTCCAAGTAAGCGAGAATACGGTTGCCGTTCACCGCGCCAACCTGATGGCGGAACTGGGCATTCACCGCACCACCGACTTGATCGTATGGGCCGTAAAGAAGGGCCTGGTGCATCTGCCTTAGACGCGGTGCACCTCCTCGGCTGAGTTATAATGCCCGCATCTGCACTCGTAAAATTTTGAGTTCGATCTTGGTGTTCCACGAATGAATCTTAAGCTCGTTCTGGTGGTTTCGCTCCCGATGGCGTTTCTTTGTTCCGGCTGTAACCGGCACGCCCGGCTTCCCGAACCGGGCTCGCCGAAATATCGCGAGTTGTGTTCGGCATTTTATCTGGGCGTGGCGGCACTCCAGTCGGGCGAAGACGTGAACGCCCGTAACGGGCTCACGCATGCCACCCAGATCGCGCCGGCAGAGCCGGCAAGCTGGGTCGATTTGGGCCTTCTGCAAGCCCGGCAGCAGGAATTCGACACGGCTTACCAAACCTTCGAGACGGCGCGCGGTCTGGCTCCGGATAATAGCCGGATTGAGGGCTTGCTTGGCTTGGTGGAAGCCAAGCGCGGCAAGATTGCGGAAGCGGTCGCGCATTACCAGAAGGCGGTCTCTCTGGACAGTTCGAATCTAAGAGCGCTGTATTCCTGGGCAACCGAGACCGAGCGCCAGCAAACCGCCACCAGCGACGCGGACGCGCAAAAACTGCTGGAACGGATTCTCCGAGTCCGGCCTGACAATGAAGCGGTCCTGCTGGACATCGCGCATCTGGCTGCGAAGCGGAATGATATATCCCTATTGAAAAACGCCGTGGCCAGCCTGGGGCGGAATACCGCGAATTGGCCCGAGCCTGTACACCAGCAGCTCACCCGGCTGCAGCAAGCCGCCGCGGCAGCCGATTTCCGGACCGCGGGCATCCAGGTTCAGTTTCTTCGCAATACGCTAATTCGGGTCGCCAGTTATCGGCGGAGTTTAGATGAAGTGAAGGCGCCCGCGACTTCGATTGGAGAGCCATTCTTGAAGTTTCTGAAGCTGCCTTCTCCATCTTCGGAGCCGGCCTCGCCAGATATGCAGCTTCACTTCGAAGAGCAGGCTCTACGGGCTGTGTCCGCGGGGAATATCGCCTGGATCGGATCGCTGCCGCTCGATGGAGAAGGCGGTTCGCGCATTGTGTGGGCGGACGCGACGGCCGTCCATGTAGAAGGCGGCGAAGGCGGCGCAACCTTGCCCCTGCCCATCGCGCGCGGCCAGTCGTCACCTATAACCCTCGGGAGAAATGCAGTTCTAGGCGCCGACTTGAACTACGACTTCAAGACGGACTTGGTCCTCGCCACGCCGGCCGGAGTCAGAATCTACCTTCAAGATACGCCGCAGCGCTTCGTCGATGTGACAGCCAAAACCAAACTGCCCGCTGAAATCGTGAATGGTTCATACACGGGCGCGTGGGCCTTCGATTACGACCTGGATGGAGACTTGGACGTTGTCTTGGGCGTGCCGCACGGGGAACCAATCGTTTTGCGGAATAATGGCGATGGCACGTTCGCGCCCGTCCAACCGTTTAAGGGAGTCGACGGGATGGCTGGCTTCACATTCGGCGACATCCATGGTGACGGCGTGCCCGATGTGGCCCTCATTGACGGCCACGGAAACCTGCAAGTCTTCAAGAACGAGCGGCAAGGCTTCTACCGCAGGCGCACCGTCCCGGCGCAACTGGCCGACCACAATCTCGCAATCGCGGCAGGGGACGTGAATGGAGACGGACTCATCGATTTCGTCCTGCTGCGGAACGATTTCAGCATTGTCCGGCTTTCCAACAGGGACTCCGGTGAGTCATGGGATTTCGCGAAGATCGCGGACGCCAAGCCGGCCAGCGGTCCCGGACCCGCGAGTTTGCTATTGGCCGATTTGGATAACAATGGCAGTCTGGACATCGTCGCAGGCGGCCAGGTCTTCCTCGGCGATGGAAAAGGCTTCGCGCCGCTGGCCGGCAAACTGAATTCCGATTGCTGGGCGCTGGCGGATCTGAATCACAATGGCCGCCTGGATGGAATCGGGCTCTCGGCCAGCCGGACCGCCGTTCAATTCACCAACCGAGGCGCAAAGAACTATAACTGGCAGGTGATTCGCACCCGGGCCGCCACCGCGAACGGAGATCAGCGCATCAATCCATTCGGCATAGGCGGCGAAATCGAGATTCGGTCCGACCTGCTCACGCAGAAACAAATCATCACCTCGCCGGTTCTGCACTTCGGGTTGGGCGAGCATACGGGAGTCGAATTCGCCCGCATCGTATGGCCGAATGGCTTAATCCAAACGGAATTCAACTTGAAATCGGACCAGTCCGTGCTGGCTCAGCAACGTCTGAAAGGATCCTGTCCGTTTCTTTTTGCATGGGACGGACACACGATGCGGTTCCTGAAAGATGTCGCGCCCATGTCTGCGCCGCTGGGAGCGCATATCAGCGCCACGCGATTGGAACCGATTCAACAGACGCAGCAATGGTTCAAAATCGACGGCGACCAGCTTGTGCCGCGCGATGGGTATTACGACTTGCGCCTGACGGACGAATACTGGGAGACCTACTACATCGACCATTATTCGTTGCTGGCCGTCGATCATCCGCCACAGTCGCACGTCTACGTGGATGAGCGCGTGGCCGATCCTCCCGCGCCCCTGAAACTGTATCTCACGGGTGAGACTCGCAGTTTCGCCAGTGCGAAGGACGACACCGGGCGCGATGTGAGCGGCGCGATTCAAAAAGTCGACGCCAACTATCTGAATACTTTTGGAGTTGGGCAATACCAGGGACTAACTCGCGATCACTGGGTAGAGCTCGAATTACCGGACGATGCGCCGCGGACAGGGCCACTGTACCTGATCAGCGATGGTTTTCTGCATCCCTGGGACGACACCATCACTATGGCGCGCAGCCAGGGCAACGGCCCCATACCGCAAGACTTGAGCATCGAGGTTCCCGACCGGACCGGACATTGGCTCACTGCGCGAAATCACCTTGGTATTCCGGCTGGCCGCTTGAAGACCGTGGTGTTCGATCTGACCGGCATCTTCCAGACAGGCGCGCCTCGCAAGCTCCGTTTGCGCACCAGCATGGAGGTGTATTGGGACAGGCTGGCGTGGGCTGCGGGTCTGCCGATTGAGCAAGTCAAGACACAGCGTGCGAGTCTGTCGGAAGCCGAACTACGCTACCATGGCTTCTCGTTGGTGACCCAGGACGGCCCCTCATCGCCGGAGCTGGCGCATTATGGCACCCTCGCGGGAACCGCTCAGCAGTGGCGCAATCTGGAGGGTTACTATACGCGCTATGGCGATGTTCGCGAGTTGCTCGACAAAATCGACGACCGCATCGTGATTGTCAACTCAGGCGATGAGGTGCGGATGCGGTTCGCCACCGTGCCTCCGCCCGCAGCCGGTTGGACGCGCGACTACGTTTTCATCGGCGACGGATGGATGAAAGAAGGGGATTATAATTTTCAATTCTCCAGCACGGTGCTTCCGTTGCCCTACCACGCGATGAAAGACTATTCGGCTCCGCCCACGTCCCTCGAGCAGGATAGAGCCTATCGTCTGCATCCTTCGGATTGGCAGGTGTTTCACACCCGCTACGTCACCGCGGAACAGTTTGCGAGAGCGTTGTGGCATCAAGACGCACCCTGACCGGTCCACCTAGTTGATTTCAATTATTGTGCGCCGGCACAAGACTCGGTTAGCTTGAATGGACGGATGAACATACCTACTGAACCGATCGGAAGCATTCCGCGGCCGCCGGAACTGATTGCGGCGCGCCAGGCTCTGCAGGAAGGCCGGATGTCAGCCGGCGAATTCGCACGGGTGGCAGGGGTCGCGCTGCTGGATACGATACGCCTCTTTGAGGAAACCGGTTCTCCGGTGATCACCGATGGAGAACAGAGCAAGTCCAGCTTTGCGACCTATCCGCTGGAGGGCTTGTCCAATCTGGCGCCCGATGGCGTAGTGATTCCTTTTGAAGATGGCCACACGCGCCAATTGCCACGATTGACTTCGGGTCCGTTCCGCTACGGCGTCCACGCGGCGACGTATCTGGCGGCGGCCAAACGACTGACAACGTTGCCGGTGAAACAGGCGGTGATTTCGGCATCGGCCCTGAGCCTGCTTTACCCGACTTCCGAAATTCCAGGGTACCCGCGGGAGGCATTCCTATCGGATCTGGTGAACGAAGCCGTAGCCGATATTCGCGGCTGCTTCGCGCAAGGCGCCGATAGCGTACAAATCGACTTCACGGAGGGGCGCCTTTCCCTCAAACTCGACCCATCGGGGGGCCTGCTCGAGAACTTCATCGCCTTGAACAACCGGGTGCTCGATCATTTCTCGCCGCCAGAGCGCCAGCGTATCGGTGTGCACACGTGTCCGGGCGGCGACAGGGACGCGACGCACAGCGCCGCGGTGGATTACGCCGGACTGTTGCCCGCTCTCTTCCGGCTGCACGTTGGGCGCTTCTACGTGCAGTTGGCGAGTGAAAAGGAGCCGGAGCGGGTATTGGAGACGATCGGGCGTCACCTTCAGCCTGGTCAAACGGTTTTCGTTGGCGTCATCGATCCGATCAACCCCGCAATAGAAACGCCGGCGCAAGTTCGAGACCGGGTCTTGCTGGCTGCCAGATACTTGCCGGTGCGTCAATTGGGCAGCACGGACGACTGCGGCTTCGCGCCCTTTTCGGACGACACTTCCACGCCGCGCCAGACCGCCTTCGCCAAGATCCGCGCGCGCGTGGAAGGCACACACCTGGCCGCCCAGGACTTTCAATAGCGGCTGTATTCGTTGTCGCACAATGGAAGTATGCAGCCCGGCACCGCACACAGTTTCGATGTCACCGTGATCGGCGCCGGATTGGCTGGCATGGCTGCCTCGCTGCATCTGGCGAAGGCGGGTTTCCGTGTCGTTTGCATCGAACCTGAAACTGGAGTTCGGCAGCCTGTCGGTGAGTCATTGGACTGGGCCTCACCCGCTTTATTAAGCGCCTTGGGCCTGCCGCTGGAAGACCTGATCGAATCGGGGATTGCGACCTACAAGCGAGGTGTAACACTGCAGATAGGCGAGGGAGAGGCGCGGGACTTTCGACCGCCTCTGTGGGTGGCTCACGCCCCGTTCAACATCGCGTTGCACACGATCCATGTCGATCGAGTGCGCTTGGACCGGACACTCCAAGACCTGGTCGTCGCGCGAGGTGTCACGATAATCCACGATAAAGCTCTTTCCGTGGAGAAGCGCGGGATGAGGATCGTCTCGATTCAAACGGCGTCTGGCGCGCGGATTGACTCTCCTTGGTTCATCGACGCCTCGGGTTCACCCACCAGTTTGCTGGCTCGGGAATTCCATCTGCCGGCCGTCGCTTACGGACCCCGAAAGGTCTGCTTTTGGTCCTATTTCACGGCGCCCCAGGCGCACGAAGGTACTACAATTTACATGGACCCCGTGCGGGGGGAGTACCAAGATTGGATTTGGGAGATCCCTATCCACCCAAACACACTGAGCGTAGGGTATGTCAGCACCGGCGAAGCGGTGAAAAAACGGCGTGACCAGGGCCTCGGGGTGGCGGAACTTTTCAGCCTTCAACTGGCGCGCTTTCCGCGGCTTGCGTCGCTGTCGCAGAAAGACGCCGGCACCGTTCCCAGGGTGACTTCCTTCAGTTGCCGCACCTATCGCGGAATTACCGGCCCGAATTGGATCATTGTCGGCGAGGCCGCCTCAATGGTCGATCCCATCACGTCGAACGGCGTAACCTCGGCCCTGAGGCACGCGCAGGAAGCGTCAGCCCTGATCGCTCGGTCGAGAGGGAAATCCGAGTTACCGTACATCGCCAGAAAGTCGTATAGCATGCGGGTTCTGCAACTCGGGCGTTTCTTTAACGGCGGCATCGAAAGACTGGTGTACGACTGGCCGGTCAGAGACCGCCTGGGCATTGAGCGGGCCGCGACAATTTATACGGATGCCGCCTGGAGCGTGAACGGCCTATACTCGCGATTGCGGCCGCGTGGCGTACTGTCTACGGCTGCTTTTGGCGCACTCTTGAACATTTTGCGCGCGGGCGCCTGGATACTTTGCCGGCTGTGCGGATTCCGACCGGTCCGGTGAGTGTTGAACCCCGCGAGGTATGTCCTTGCCTCTCTAGTTACCGCGCATTACTATATCTTCAATATTGTGTAGCCTGACATCCCCTCCTATACTTGGTTCATCAGAGGGCTGTTGTCCGTGGCTGCTGTTAGAACCAGATGTGTGACTATCGCTATCGGCTTGGCGTTGTTATATTCGGTAGCGGCCGAACCCGTAGCCCAAGTTACGGTACGCGTAATTGTGGTGGAGGCGGCGGACGATGCGGCGAAAGCCCTGCAAGAACTAAGAGCTGGTGCGGACTTTGCCGCGTTGGCGCGAGAGAAGTCCATCGACGCCACCGCCGTGGATGGAGGCCTTCTGGGACAGGTCGACCCCGCGACGCTACGGCCCGAATTGCGGGACGCGTTACGTGATTTGCGTCCTGGACAACTTTCGCGCGTGATCCAGTTGCCATCCGGCTACGCCATCCTCAAGATCGCAGACGAAGCCGACTCCGGGAGCATGGAACGCACGGAACGCGCACGGCAGGCCGCCCTCGGCGCGCCCGGCAGCGTGCAATACGGGGTCCAGGTAGACGGACTCCAGGAGGCTTGGTCGGCGCTGGCCGCCATTCCCAAGCCGGACGGTTGGGACCGGATCCGCAAGCCATTTGTGAAGTCCATTCCCGCGCGTACACCGCCGTCACGGATTGGGTTGATCGTGTGCTGGAGCCGGGCGATGAACACGGCGCCGCGCAATCCAAGAACGCGCCGCCGCTCGACCGGATACAGATGCACGTAGCCAGAGGGCAACTGCATGCATATAAGGGCGAGATGACCAGGGCCATCGCACAATACGAGATCGCTTACCACATAGCGTCCGCGGACGATGCGCGGGTGCTGCCCTCGCTGGAGGAGGCCCTGGGAATCCTGAACCTGCATGCCGCGGAGATGGAGAACGACGTATACCGGAACCCCGGAGACAAGTGCATTTTCCCGATAAGTCCCGCGATGCGATACAAGGAAACGGCCCACGCCGAGAAGGCCGTACAACACTTCCTGAAAATTCTCGCGGGGCAGCCAGATAACACGGAAGCGAAATGGCTGCTGAACATCGCCGAAATGACCATGGGAGCCTATCCCAGTGGCGTTCCGCCACGGTATTTGCTGCCTCCTTCCTTATTTGTTTCCACCGAGAGCATAGGGCGATTCACCGACGCGGCCCCCGCCGCCGGGTTGAACTTATTCGCTATGGCTTCGGGCGTGGTGGTGGATGACTTCGACAACGATGGATTACTGGACGTGATGACTTCGAGCTATGACACTTGCGGCCCGATGCGCTATTTCCACAACAACGGTGATGGCACCTTCGCGGACCGGTCCGCCGAAGCCGGTTTGAGCGGTCAACTGGGCGGCTTGAACCTGATACAGGCGGATTACAACAACGACGGATGCCTGGATGTGCTGGTGTTGCGGGGAGCCTGGGAGAGCCTGGGCCAACGCAAGTCTCTATTGCGTAACAACTGCGACGGAACCTTCACGGATGTGACCAAAGAGAGTGGCTTGGCGGTACCCGCCACTAATACACAGGCGGCCGTTTGGGCGGACATTAACAACGACGGCTTGCTGGACCTGTTTGTGGTCAACGAAACGGGTCCTTCCCAGCTTTTCTTGAACAAAGGAAACGGGACTTTTCAGGATATCTCCCACTCGGCCGGTATCGATCGGACGGCCTTCTCCAAAGGCGTAACCGCGGCAGACTATGACGGCGATGGGTATGTGGATTTTTACGTTAACAACATGGGCGCCAACAATTTTCTGTACCACAATAATCACGATGGAACGTTTAGTGAAGTTGCGGAACAGGCCGGCGTGCCGGGAGTCGGACGAGGCTTCTCAACCTGGTTTTTCGACTTCGACAACGACGGCTGGCCCGATTTGTTTGTGACCAGCTACTATCCTTCGATTGACGAGAGTATCAGAACTTACCAATTGTTGCCCCATAACGCAGGAACCCTGAAGTTATACAAGAACCTGGGTGACGGAACGTTCCGCGACGTGACCAGGGAGACCGGGCTGGATAAAGTTTTCATGCCCATGGGCGGTAACTTCGGCGATCTGGACAACGATGGATATCCGGACATCTACATGGGAACCGGCAATCCATCGTATAGCGCGCTTCTCCCTAATGTCATGCTCCACAATAAGGAGGGAGCGTCTTTCGTCGATGTCACGGCTTCCTCGGGCACCGGTGAATTGCATAAGGGACATGGCGTCGCCATGGCGGATTTCGACAACGACGGCGACCTGGATATTTTGACTTCCATCGGCGGCGCCGTTCCCGGCGACAGTCATGCCTTTCGCCTTTTCGAAAACCCCGGCAACGGGAACGACTGGATCGTCCTGCGTTTAGTTGGCGTCAAGGCGAACCGGTCCGCCATTGGGGCGCGCATCAAAGTCACGGTGAAGAACGAGGGAAGGGCGGCGCGGGCGGTCTACTCCACCGTCGGCGGCCAGGGCTCCTTCGGAGGCTCGCCCTTGCGCCAGCACATCGGGTTGGGCAAGTCCGCACAGATCCAGCAGATCGAAATACGCTGGCCCGGGAATCCCGTACCGCAGGTGTTCTCCAACGCCGGCAAGAACCAGTTCATCGAGATTAAAGAGTTCGCCACCGAGTACACCAAGCTCGACTACCGTCCGTATCGACTGGGCGGATCGAGCCGCAGGAGCGAGCCATGATGCGAACAATCGCAGTAGCGATGTTACTCTGCGTGGCTGCCGAAACCACATGGGCGGCCCAACGCTATCCCGTAACCGGACTGGTGCTGAAGATAGATCCAACGCACCGGACCTTCGTGGCATCCTGCAAGGCGATCCCCGGATACATGGACGCCATGGTGATGCCGATCCCGGTCCGCGATGCAAAGGCTCTGGATGCCCTGAAGCCGAGCGCGCTGGTGGACTTCACCCTGGTCGTCACAGAAGATGACGCCTACGCCGAGAACCTCCAGGTTCGGCAATACCAGAGCATGGAAGTTGAGCCGCTGCAGGCGCGCCGATTGCAATTACTCGCCCTGGGCGCCGCCGTCCCGGATTTCACATTGGTGGATCAAACCGGACACAACGTCCGCTTGGCGCAACTGGCCGGCAAGGTCCTGGTGTCGTCGTTCATTTATACGAGCTGCCCGCTGCCGAATTATTGCTTCCGGTTATCGAACAATCTCGCACGTCTGCAAAAGCGCTTCGCGGACCGATTGGGGCGCGACCTGGTGCTGCTCAGCGTCAGTATCGATCCGGCACACGACACTCCGGAGGTGCTTGCCAGATACGCCGCCACCTGGAGAGCCGACGCTAAATCCTGGCACTTTCTCACAGGGCCGGAGCCCCAGGTGAAGGCGGTTTGCCGCAGTTTCGGAGTGAACTTTTGGCCGGACGAAGGGGCCCTGACGCATTCCCTGCACACCATCATTATCGACCGGCACGGGAAGTTGGCCGCCAACTTCGAAGGGAACGAGTTCACCGCGGAACAATTGGGCGACTTTGTGGAGGCGGTGCTGGGTCAAAGGGAATAGTGCATAAGCACTATTGACCTGGAGCTCCGATTTGGCTCATAATCTTCCGAGTTGGTTTAACAAGAATGCCTCATATTAAACTTCCAGAGGGATTACCCGGTATCCTCGGACCCATGGCTTTTCGGCCGGAAACGGCCAAGCCCTTGAACGAGCTGGCGGAGATCCTGCTGCGTGGTCCCAGTCCTCTGTCGCCCGGCGAGCGAGAGCTGATCGCCACTTACGTTTCCTCGCGGAACGATTGCTTTTTCTGCCAGACTATTCACGGCGCGGTAGCGGCTTATCATTTTGGCGGCAATGAGCAGCTCGTCCTGGATGTGAAGGAGAGCGCGGAGGGAGCGCCAATTTCGGATAAGCTCAAAGCGCTCCTGGCTATTGCCGGCGCAGTGCAGCGCGGCGGCAAGAACGTCCAGCCCAGTGACATCGAGCGTGCCCGGCGGCTCGGGGCCACCGATCTGGAGATCCACGACACGGTGTTGATCGCCGCGGCCTTCTGCATGTACAACCGGTATGTGGACGGGTTGGCCACTTGGGCGCCCCGCGAGCCGGAGGCCTACCGCGATTCCGGGGCACGGTTGGCGCGCGAAGGGTACGTGGAATCCACCAATGGGCTGGCGGCCTCGGCTACGGGCAACGCCAGCTAAAGGAGCAGAAGCATGCCGCACATTCGAGTTCCCGAAGGGCTGCCAGGCATTCGCGGCCTGTTTGCGTTCCGTCCCGAGACGGCCATACCCCTATCTGAGCTTGCCCAGGTACTGCTGCACGATGAAGGCACGCTTACGCCTGGAGAACGCGAGCTCATCGCTACCTACGTTTCCTCCCGGAACGATTGCTTCTACTGTCAGACCGCCCATGGCGCCATCGCTGCGCATCACCTGGGCGGCGACGAGGCAATCGTACAGGAGGTGAAACGTGATTTTGAGCACACGGCCATTTCCCCCAAACTCAAGGCGCTGCTGGCTATCGCCGGTAAGGTGCAGCACTCCAGCAAAGACGTGCAGCCGGAAAACATCGAACGCGCCCGGCGCGAGGGCGCGACCGATCGCGAG
>Ga0302326_10016724_pt1 | contig 15329 bp, 12 predicted proteins | sample Palsa_T0_3_FD_202264 | JGI IMG/M metagenome (GOLD analysis project Ga0302326, IMG submission 202264) | Peat permafrost microbial communities from Stordalen Mire near Abisko, Sweden - Palsa_T0_3 | ecosystem: Environmental > Terrestrial > Soil > Palsa > Peat permafrost | place: Sweden: Abisko...
TCTTTGCCGTCGCACGCCGATGTATTCCAGCGGTTTGCAGTGCATATGCTATTTCGACCAGGGCCGGTTCGAAAACGACCGCGAGTTCTGGAGCCGGCGCGGCGTCGACAGCAAATACATTCTCGAAGGGGTGGATCTGGAAGAAACCATTACTGCCGCGCCCAATCGATCGGCTTACGGCATCCCCGAAAGCGCGGTGGTCATGACCAGTTCCGGCAGTGATCTGGACCGCACCATGAGCGATGAATTCTGTGACACGCTCATCAACATCCTGCGTTCGCATCCGCAGTCAATTTATCTCTGCGTTGGCGAAGGGGAACTGTCGGCACAGAAACGGAAGTTCGAATCGGCCGGCGTTGGCAAGCGCGTTGGCTACGCCGGCAAGCGCAAAGATTTGCCCGGCTTCCTGCGAATGGCGGATCTGTATCTGGCGGAGTTCCCCAGTTGCGATCCCGCAGGCGTGCTGCAGGCGATGAGCGTCGAGCGCCCCGTAGTCGCGATGCGCTGGGGCGAAGCGCCCGAGCAATCCGCAGGATCTGCGTTCGCCGGCCCCGAGGCGACGATCAGCGGCCGCGATTCGACGACCTACATCGAGCGGGTCAGCAAGCTGATCCGCGAGCCGGGCTCCCGCAAACAGCTGGGAAAATCGATGCGCGAACGCGTCGAACAGCAGTTTGCCTTCACCCAGACCACCCGCCATCTGGAACAGCTGTGCGAGCAGATTCTCCAGGGCCGGACCGGTGGCAGCAGCGATCAGATGATCACCGAGGGCAGTGAGCCGCTGGCTGAGGTGGCGTAAGGGATTACATCGCGCAAATAAAAGCCCGCGCCGCCTCGGCGCGGGCTTTTTTCGTGCCGAAATGGTTAGCGGCTGTGCGGAGTGCCGCGTTTTCGTCCGATGTTTGGGCGCTAACGCGGTGCTCCGCACCGCCGCTAACAAAAACCATCCGTCGCCAATCGCGTATTTCTGCTATAGAATGAACAGCGTTGTATCTCCAACGGGCTGCCCGTATCCTGCCAGCCCTTTTCTCCACCTGACGATTCCCCCACGGGACGATTGACGACGGATGTACCTAAAATGAATCACGTGCGAAACGATATTCGAAATGTTGCCATCATTGCACACGTCGATCACGGCAAGACGACGCTGGTCGATGCCCTGCTGCGCCAAAGCGGCAACTTCCGCGACAGCCAGGTGGCCCAGGACACGCTGCTGGATTCCAATCCCCTCGAGCGCGAGCGCGGCATCACAATCCTGGCGAAGAATGTCGCGATCAACTACACAGATCCGGTCACCAAGTCGATCACCAAGATCAACCTGATCGACACCCCCGGCCACGCCGATTTTGGCGGGGAAGTGGAGCGGGTGCTGTCGATGGCTGATGGCGTTTTCCTGCTGGTGGATGCCGCCGAAGGCCCCATGCCGCAAACCCGTTTCGTTCTTAAAAAGGCGTTCCAGCACGAGTTGCGCCCGATCGTCGTGCTGAACAAGATCGACCGCCCCGATGCGCGCGCCCATGCCGTGCTCGACATGGTCTTTGCTTTGTTCATGGAACTGGGCGCGGATGACGAGACACTGGATTTCCCGGTGCTCTATGCGTCGGGCAGGGCGGGAACTGCGTCGTGGTCGTTGGAGGAGCCGGGCAAGGACATCACGCCGGTATTCGAAGCGCTGCTGAAGTACGTGCCCGCGCCGCACGGCGATCCGGAAAAGAGTCTCCAGCTTCAGATCACCAGCATTCAATACAACGATTACGTCGGTCGGATTGGCGTAGGCCGCATCTACAACGGCCGCATCAAGACCGGCCAGCAAGTCACTGTCTGCAAGCGTGACGGCCAGCAAGTGAAGACAAAAGTCCAGCAGGTGCAGTCGTTCGAAGGCATGGGCCGGACAAATGTCGAATCCGCCGAGGCGGGCGACGTCGTCGCTCTGATCGGCTTGGAATCGGTCGATATTCAGGACAGCATTTGCGCTGCCGAGAACCCCCAGCCCATGGATTTCGAGGACGTGGAACCGCCGACGCTGACGATGATCTTCAGCGTCAACGATTCGCCCTTTGTCGGCAAGGAGGGCAAATATGTCACCAGCCGAAACCTCCGTGAACGACTCTTCAAAGAGCTGGAATCCAACGTTGCTCTGAAGGTGGAAGAGACCGACCGGAAGGATGCGTTCCGTGTTTCAGGTCGTGGCTTGCTACATCTGGGTATTCTCATCGAGAACATGCGGCGCGAAGGGTATGAACTTTCCATCAGTAAACCCAACGTCATCATGAAGCGGGATGAGGAAGGCAATTTGCTTGAGCCGATCGAATATCTCGTCGTTGACGTGCCCGAATCGAATCTCGGCAGCGTGATGGGGCTGGTTGGCAATCGCAAGGCGGAACTGGTGCGGCAGGACAATCGCGAGGGACAGGTGCATTTGGAATTCACCATTCCAGCGCGCGGATTGATCGGTTTGCGAACCCGCATGATGACTGCCAGCCAGGGCCAGGCGATCATGCACCACAATTTCCACGAATACGCTCCAGTTCGCGGTGAAATCTCCGGCCGGACAAACGGCGTGATGATCTGCAACGTGGTGGGCAAGGCCAATCCCTTTGCCATGAATACGTTGCAGGATCGTGGAGTGATGTTCGTCGAACCTGGCAGCGAGGTGTACGAGGGCCAGGTCGTGGCTGAGCATTGCCGGCCGGATGACGTCGTGGTCAATCCAACCAAGACCAAGCAATTGACCAACATGCGCACCACCAGCAGCGACGAAAACATCATCCTTAAGCCCGCCCGCCAGATGACGCTGGAGCAGGCATTGGAGTACATTGAGGACGATGAACTGGTCGAAGTGACGCCTCGGAATATTCGGCTGAGAAAAGAACAGCTCACTGAAAACGCCCGCAAGCGAGCCAACAAGAAGCGCGTCGCGGTTGAGGTGTGAAACGTCGTCTCTTCCGCTTGCGGCTTAGCGGGCTAGCGGTGATCGTGATTCGGCAACGCCACGAATCGCGAGCGTCGCTTTCCGCAATCCTTTCGGAGGAACCATGCGTCGAATCTCGATCTTGTGCGCCGCGCTCCTGGTCCTCGGGCTCACGCAATTCGCCCATGCCAAGGACCCCTTCGAGGGAACGACTTGGACGGTTACCCTGACTCCTGACGACGATGCCCGCGGGGCCGGCGAACGGCCCTTTGACGACACCCTTATCTTCAAGGGCAGCAAGTTTTCCTCTGAACATTTCAAAGCCAAAGGGTTCGACGCCATCGAATTCGACAGCGACACCACTCGCGGCCCCGTCGCCACCTTCACCGCCAACACCAAAAGCGAAAAAAACGGCACCGCCAAGTGGACCGGTAGCACCACGGGTCCCACCATTAGCGGCGATCTGGTCTGGACCAAGGCCGACGGCAGCGTTGTCAACTACAGCTTCACCGGCGAGAAGAAAAACTAACCGCTGCTTCTCCGTGAACCCTCTTGCCCATTCGTCTTCCTCCGCGTCGCGGCTCTCGGCGTTGGCCGATCTGGGTGCGCAGATCGAATCCTGTACCCGCTGCCCCCGTCTGCGCAACCATTGTGAAACAGTGGCCCGCGAGAAGCGGCGCGCCTACGCATCTAGCGACTACTGGGGCAAACCCGTTGCCGGCTTTGGCGATCCGCAGGCGGCATTGTGGATTGTTGGCCTTGCACCGGGCGCTCATGGCGCCAATCGCACCGGTCGGGTCTTCACCGGCGATCGCAGCGGCGATTTTCTCTTCGCCGCCCTCCATCGCGCCGGGTTTGCCAATCAGGCCAGCAGTATTTCACGGGAAGATGGACTGATGCTTCAGAATTGCTACATCAGCGCCGCCGTCCGCTGCGCGCCGCCGGGAAACGCACCGCTGCCCACCGAGGAAACCAATTGCTCATCCTACCTTGATGCCGAGTGGCAATTGCTGCGGCACAAACACACGATTCTTGCACTGGGTCGATTCGCGTGGGATGCGGTTTTGGCGATGGCACGCCGGCAGGGATGCGATCTGCCCGTGGCAAAATTCTCGCACGGCCAACAAGTCGCACTTAATCAACGAGTTCGCTTGGTCGGCTCGTATCATGTCAGCCAGCAGAACACATTCACAGGCCGGCTGACGACGCCGATGTTCGATGCCATATTGAGAGCGGCCGTTCGGGTCGATCCTCAATCGTCCCCGGAATTCTAGCCCGGAATTCTAAGCTTCGCGTTGGCTCCCCAGGTCATCCAGTTCGCCGCTCAACTGCAACTCCAGCACGTTCAGCAGCGATCCAAGATCGACCGGCTTCAGAAACAGCGGCGGTAGGGCATGGGCGGGCAGGCAGTGAATGTTCTGCTGGATCTCATCGACGGGCATGCCCGAAAGCAGGATCACCGGCAGCCCACGCCTATTCTTCTGAAGATGCGTCAACACCCCAAAGCCATCAAGCCCAGGCATTTGCAGATCCAGCAGCAGGATGTCCACTTCACGGTTTTTTAGATGTTCCAGAGCCGAAGCGCCGTCCCCCACCTCATCAACGCTGTATCCCGATCGCCGGAGGAAGTGGGCAAGTGCCATCCGCTCGACCGGCGAATCGTCACACAGAAGAATCCGTGACGATATGGACCGCAACGCACTGGTCTCATCATCCTCACTCATAGCCCGATTATTGGCCTCCTACGCTCACTCACGCAACGCTGAAATTGCCGAAATTAACGCTAAAACGGGACGCTGCTCGCCGCAAAACGCGTCGTTTGGCGCCGTAATGGGGAGTCAGATACGCACCAATCTTGACTGATTGCGCCCAAGTCGTACCATCTAGCCGACAATTTGATCTCTCTTATCGAGAGTGGCTGAGGGTTGGGCCCTTTGACGCCACAGCAACCGGCAGATGATTTCCACCCGAAACGGTGACCTCATTTGCAGTGGTGCTAACTCCCTCCTGTCTTTATTGACGGGGCAGATAAGAAGAAGCTCATCGCGATCTCCCGCCTGATGCCTCTTCTTATTCGGAAGAGGTTTTTTGTTTGTCAGAGCCGGGCCGTGTCGGCCCGAGTATCGGGGCGACACGCCCCGGCTCTATTGCCTGGAGCACGCATGAGCTACGTTATCGGATTAAAGTGTAAGGAATGCGGCCACCGCGCGCCGGTCAAGCCACTGCATGTCTGCGACGCCTGTTTCGGGCCATACGAAGTCGAATACGACTACGCCGCCATGGCCGGCAAGGTCACGCGAGAGTCCATCTCCCGCGGCCCACGCAGCCTCTGGCGCTACAGTGATCTGCTTCCCGTGGATGTCCCGCGCACCGGGTTTCACTCCGGATTCACACCCCTCAAGCGATCCACCCGGCTCGCCAAAGAACTCGGCTGCTCCGAGCTCTGGATCAAGGATGATTCCTGCAATTATCCGACCTATTCCTACAAGGAGCGCGTCGTCTCGGTTGCCATCAGCAAGGCGATCGAGTTCGGCTTTGATACCGTCGGCTGCGCCAGCACCGGCAATCTCGCCAACAGCACCGCCGCCCATGCCGCCCAGGCAGGGCTCAAATGTTACGTTATGATTCCTCACGATCTGGAGCAGGGCAAAGTGCTCGGCTCCCTGATCTTCGGCCCCACGATGGTCCGCATCCGTGGCAATTATGACGATGTGAATCGTCTCTGCACCGAGATCGCCGACAAATATGGCTGGGCCATCGTCAATGTGAATCTGCGACCGTATTACACGGAAGGCGCCAAAACCTACGGATTCGAAATCGCTGAACAACTCGGCTGGCGATTGCCGCATCACACGATCGTTCCCACCGCCGGCGGCACGATCCTGCCCAAGATTTACAAGGCCTATCAGGAGTTCATCGAGCTCGGTTTAGTCGAAGATAACGGCCCGAAAATCTATTCCGCCCAGGCCGCCGGCTGCAATCCCGTGGTCACGGCCATCCACAAAGGCATCGACATCATCGAGCCGCAGAAGCCCAACACGATCGCCAAGAGCATCGCCATCGGCAACCCCGCCGACGGCTATTACGTCTACCAGGCCGTCAAACAAAGCGGCGGGTGGGGCGAAAGCGCAACCGACCGCGAAATCGTCGATGCCATCAAACTATTGGCCCGCACCGAAGGCATCTGGACCGAACCCGCCGGCGGCACCACGCTGGCGGTCGCGATGAAGCTGATCCAGCAGGGCCGAATCCCCCGCGACCAAAGCATCTGCGTCTCCATCACCGGCAACGGCCTAAAGACCCTTGAAGTAGTGCAAAATGAGCTGCCGCCTCCGCGCGTGATCGAACCGAAGCTGAGCGAGTTTGATGAGCTGCTGGCCGAAACGCGGACGCCGGAGTTGGCGGCTGTGTAATAGTGATAGTGGCATGGGCGGCCCGCCCATGTCTTCTCTGGAACCAAAACACGGGCGGGCCGCCCGTGCCACTTCGGTACATCGAGCAGAAGTGATTGAGTCAAATTCTGGTACAATACGCCACGACGAACAAACGAACTTCACAGGAATCCCATGGGCGAAACAACCGTAAAAGTCCGCATCCCCTCTCCCCTCCGTTCCTACACGCAAGGGGCCGACACAATCGACGCCCCCGGCGCAAACGTCGGCGATGTGCTGAACAACCTCAAGGAAAAGGCCAGCGGCATCGAAACCCGTTTGTTTAAATCCCCCAACCAGCTCAATCGTTTTGTGAACGTCTATCTGAACGATGAAGACATCCGTTTCCTGAAGAACCTGGAAACGCCGGTAAAGGCCGGCGATGAGATCAGCATCGTCCCCGCGATCGCGGGCGGAAAGGAGACGCATGATCGACCTTGAACTCAACGGAAGGCTGGTCGTGCATTCAGAAGGTGAAGCCGGCCCATATCTAATGGTCCCTCTTCGACAATTGCCGGCCGTGGAGGAGGTGCTTCGCTCGCAGTCTATCGGCTTTTCCGTATCGAGAGACGCGATTCAAGTCGATGGTCACGAAGCTGTCGTACTCATCGACTTCGGGCGGCGAGCGGACGCCTCGCGGATTCAGACGGTCCTTGACGCACATTGACATATCGAGGTTCTGAATCTTGAGCGACATTGCGCCGGCCATTCGAGAGTGCAGCCAGAGCGCGATTGCAGCGGTCACCCGTTTGCATGACGACTACGTGCAGACAAACAGGCTGTGGCAGGAATTACTTCAACGAGGCCGCTATGGACTACCGCCCCTAATTGTCCAGAACGCAAAAACCGGCACAAAAGTAGCGGGCTCGAAACAATGGGCCGAGGTAGCGCGGTTGTCCCAACTGCGGATACGCATTCGAACATTCAAAGAGTTGGCGAGCCAAGTTGAGCTCTTTATCGCCGCCCTGTTGAAGTTATGGCTGTTGAGATTTCCAGAGATCGTGGAGGAAAAATCGATCACGCTTGCGGCCATTTTGGAGAGCAACGACTTGGCCGAGTTGAAGTCGCAGGCGATCTCACAAGCCGTCGATGCCGCAATTCTGAGCCGTATGATGAATAAGCCATCGAAATGGTTTTCGTATTTGAAGCAGCATTTGGGAGCCACATTGAGCGAGGACGAGACCGCCGTATTCGTCGAGCAAAAAGCGTCGCGGGATGTCTTGGAACATCACGACGGGGTCGTTGACGCATCATACTTAGAAAAGGCCGGCCAAGCCGCTAAATATGCGGTGGGCGACCTTATTGAACCGGACGATCAAACAATCGACGGCCTCTACGACTTGGTACTGGGATTGATCAGCCGGGTCGCGGCCGACGCGGAGAGAAAGTTTTCGACGACTGCTTCGGGTACACCAATATGACAAATCAATCTTCCAAACGCTGCTGGTTCACCTTCCCCACGCGCTCCCAGGTCGAGCAGCCGATCATCTGGCAGATGAGCCGGAAATTCCCCGACGTCAGCTTCGACATTCGCCAGGCCAGCGTGCAGAACGAGATCGGCATCATGGCCGTGCTCCTCACCGGCCCCGAGGCGGACGTGAAAGCCGCCATCGAGTTCGTCCGCTCCCGCGGCGTCACAGTCGAACCAATTGAGAAAAGTGTGGTCGAAGGGTAGCCGCGATTGTACAATCGAGAGCGGTCGCCCCGAAGGGGCACATTCGTACCATATGCATCAACTCGCCGAACCAACCTCGCCAGCGCTTCGCCCGGCTCCGGAAGTTTTCCCTCTTGAGAACGGTGACCATCTCACCGCGGAGGAATTCCTGAAGCGTTACGCCGCCACGCCTGGCCTCAAGAAAGCCGAGCTTCTCGACGGCGAGGTCTACATCGAAACCGGCTATTCAACGCATGATGGCTCGGGATTTGCGCTGCAAAACGGCGATCATCTGACCGGTGAGGAATTCCTCAAACGCTACGAAGCGACGGCCGGCATCCATAAGGCCGAACTAATTGATGGGATGGTTTACATCGTGGCTCCGCCAGTCTCGCATTCGGAACATTCTAACCAACAGTTGTATCTCGCGGCCATATTGGGCGTCTATGTCGCATCCACGCCCGGTATCGACGGAGGCGACAACGGAACGGTCCGATTCGATCCGAAAAACATTCCACAGCCAGATCTCACCCTGTTCGTACTGTCTACTCACGGCGGCCGAACGTCCGTGGGCCCCGACAAGTATCTCTCCGGCCCACCCGAACTCATCGTCGAAATCGCCAGATCATCCGTGAATGTTGATTTGCACAGGAAGCAAGACCTTTATGCCCGTAGCGGCACGATTGAGTACATCGTCTGGAGAACCCGCGAAAAGGCGATCGATTACCTGATTCTTCGTGACGGGAAATATGTCCCGCTGTCCGCCACCGACGGCATCTTCAAGAGCGAGAATTTCCCCGGTCTCTGGGTCGACTTGGCAGCGCTCCTCGCTGGCGATCTCGCCAAAGCGCTCACCACAACGCAGAGGGGGATCGATTCCCCCGAGCACGCCGATTTCGTCAGTCTTTTGCAGCAGCGAGCGACTGCCGCCAGATCATAGCGACGCCAACGTGCAGGCGCTGCCGAACGCCGAATAGCTCCCACCAGTCGCTTGCGCCTTCGCGCCGATCCTCTGAACAACTCCATTTGTATTCAGCTACCGCATTTTTCAGCCGATCTTTACAACAGCACGGCGATCGTCTATGATCCAACCGTCAGAGAACGAGTCTGGCTCTTCGAAGTGAACTTTCCCGCCGGTTTCCTCACGAACTGCATTGATCCGTCTCAATAACTATTGCTTTTGCCGCCTTGGGGCTAGACTTTCCCAGCGGCAATCGGTCTTTGGAAGTCCGCGCATTCCGCGCGCCCGATGACCGCAATTCCCGTACAAGTCCGTGAAAGTATCGAAGTATCCATGTCCAAAGAGTTACAAACCCAAATTCTCCAGCGCATCCAATCCGCCGACTATCAGCCGCAGCGGCCGCGCGGTCTCGCGCACGAACTGGCGGTGTCGGACGATGAGCATTACCACGCCTTCCGCGACGCCCTGCGCGATCTGATGGCCCAGGGGCACGTTGTCCTGGGCGCGCGGGGCGCGATCGTCCTGCCGACCCAGCGCGTCAGCCGCGATGAATTTCTCGGTAGCTACCGCCACAACAAACGCGGCTTCGGTTTCGTCGTCCCAACCGATCCCGGAGCGCGCGAGGATCTCTTCATCCCTCCCGGCCACAACAACGGCGCACTCAATGGCGATATAGTACGAGCCAAGATCACCGACCGCGGCCATCGCGACGGCAAAGCCATCAGCAGCGGCCGGGTCACGGAAATCGTCGAGCGCAAGAACAAACGCTTTGTCGGCTCGCTCGCCAAAGTACGCGGCGAATGGCTCGTGATGCCCGATGGCAACGCGCTCACCGAACCCATCCTGACGCCCGATGCCGCCAGCCGGCATGTGCGGCCCGGCGCGAAAGTCGTCGTCGAGCTCACCGTTTATCCCGCCGATGGACAACGCGCCCAAGGCGTCATCAGCGAAGTGCTCGGCGAAGCCGGCGAAAAAGACGTCGATCTCAAGAGCATCATCGTGCAATGCAATCTGCCCGGCGATTTTCCCGAAGAAGTCAAAGATCAGGCCCGCGCCGCGATCGATCATTTTGATCCTGAAGGCGAAGCCGCGCACCGGCTCGATTTATCCGATGAAGTGATCTGCACGATAGATCCCGATGACGCGAAGGATTACGACGATGCCATCAGCCTGAAGCAAGTTGAAGGCGGTTATTGGGAACTGGGCGTTCACATCGCCGATGTTTCACATTTCGTGAAGGACGGCACACCGCTGGATGTCGAAGCCCGCGAGCGCGGCAACAGCACCTATTTCCCCGGCTACGTGATCCCCATGTTGCCGGAGGTTCTGAGCAACGGCGTTTGCTCATTGCAGGAAGCTGTCCCGCGCCTCTGCAAAAGCGCATTCATCACAATCGACGATGATGCCCGCCCAATTCGGACGCGCTTTGCCAACACGATCATCCTTAGTCGAAAGCGGCTGCGATATAAGGAAGCACAGGCGATTCTTGACGGCGCGACGGAGATTCCCCACCCCGATGGTCCCAAGCCGCTGGCCGAATATCCGTCCGAAGCGGTGGAGTTACTCCACAACATGGACAAGCTCGCCCGGCGAATCCAAAAGCGCCGGCTCCACGATGGCCAACTGGTACTCGATCTGCCCGAAGTGGAACTGGTTCTGGATGAGGATGGCAAGATCATCGATGCCGTCCCCGAAGACACTAGCTTCACGCACACGCTGATCGAGATGTTCATGGTCGAGGCCAACGAAGCGGTTGCCCGGTTGCTCGATTCATTGCACGTCCCGTTCCTCCGCCGCGCGCATCCCGATCCGGAAGTCTCGGACAACGAACGTCTGCGCCATTTCGCGCAGGTGACCGGGCACAAGCTGCCCAAGGAAATGGATCGCAAGGCGCTCCAGACACTGCTCGCCAATGCGAAGGACAAACCCGAGGGATTCGCGATCAATCTGGCCGTCCTCAAAAGCCTCACGCGCGCTGAATATTCCCCACAGCCGATCGGGCACTATGCACTAGCCAGCCAGCATTACAGCCATTTCACCAGCCCCATCCGTCGCTACGCCGATCTGACGATCCATCGCCTCCTCGACGCCTATTTCGCCGCGGGCGGCGGCGAGCGCGGGGGCGGCAAATCGAAGGTGACACTCACCGATATGCCAACGCACGATCAGCTTGTCGAGCTCGGCCGTCACATCAGCTTCACCGAACGTCGCAGCGAAGATGCCGAGCGCGAACTCCGCCGCGTCAAGATTCTCGAGTTGATGAAAAAGCACATCGGCGATGATTTTCTCGGCATCGTCACCGGCATCACGAACTTCGGCATCTTCGTCCAGCTCAAGGCTTATCTCGTCGATGGCCTGATCCGTTACGAAGATCTGATGGACGATTGGTGGGATGTTGACGAACGCAGTGGCGTGGTTCGCGGCCAGCGCACCGGAACCAAGATCGGCATCGGCGATGTGGTGAAAGCCCGGATCGTCAAAGTCGATCTTCCCCGTCGCGAACTCGATCTGGCGATTGTCGAAATCGTCAAACGCACCGGTCGGTCTGATGTTCCCGCAACCGGGACGCCAAAGAAACCAAGCCAGTCTTTGAAGAAAAACAAGCGGAAAGGGAAGACGGAACACCGCGGCGGTTCGACCCGGCGAAACCGCGCGTCGAAGAAACGCCGGTAATCGTCTTCTGCCGCTTGCGGCTTCGTGGGCCGGCGGCGCACCTCAGTCGAATCACATCGTTGGCCCGCTACTAAGCCGCAAGCGGCAGCGCCCGAGTGGTTACCTCGCCAGAATCACATCCTTCTCCCGCACCTCCGGCGTGATCGTCAGCTTGCGCAACTCGCCGCCGCGAAAAATGCCCTCCACCGTCGTCCGCATCGGCGCATGCAGTTTCCACTCGACGTCCCATCCATTGGGCCACGCCGGCAGAATCAGAATCCGCTTCCCATCGCACTGCAGCAGCATATATTGCAATGCCGGCATTGCATTCGAATACGAACTCCGCGCGAATCCGCCTTGGATTTCGTCCACGAATCCAAGCAGCGCCGCCTGAACCGCATCCAGCGCGCTCTTTCCTTTGAACTCGCGACGCTCGAACGTGCGGCGGGCAACCGAGACATCAGGTTTGCCGATGCCATAAATCCGGTATGGAAATACCGCCGCCAGTTCCGGATTCTCGCAGCTTCGCAAATCATCGTACTGCACGGCCGGTATGAGGTAGTTCGCACCCAACTTCTCCCATCCCCGCCGCATTGGCAGCGGCGGCAGTTCGCCCAGCAACCGCTGCCACTGCGAACGCCGCTTTTTGGAAACCAGCTCCTCTGGCAAGCGCAGCAGCCCTTCCAGCACCCATTTCAATCCCGCGATCTCCGGCAGCGGATCGATTGCTTCGAGCCACCCGTCTAGCGATTGCGCCGGCGCAAAGCGCACCTTCCCATCCACTCGCGGATAGTGCCGGTCATAAAACGTGATGATCGCATCAGCCAGCGGCAACAGCGTGGATTGCGAAAACTCTTCCGTGAAGACATACAACTCGTGCTCGAGCAGCATCGCCAGCAGTTCCAGACTGCCCGACCAGTGATACCGACTCGCCCGATCCCGCACCTGTCCAACCGCCAGATCGTCACGGTCAATTCCATAATCCGAATTGAGGTAACTGCCCCACGTATGCATCACCGCCGGAAAAAACGCGCCGGGATGAGAGAAATAGGTGCGCGTCCTCTGCAGCGCCATCGGCAGGGCGTCGAGATACATCCGAAATAGCGGTCGCATCATGGCGAAGTCGCCGGAGGCGAGCATCGGCCAGTACTGCAGTCGTGCCAAGCCAAATCGAAACCCTCCGTCCGGATCGGTCTGTGGACCGGCGCAGGCGGTTGTGAACCGCTGCCGTGCATAAGCTCGGGTCAGCGCTTCCGCCGCTTCATTGCCCGTAATGTGGATGTGGCTGCGTTCCCAGAACGCATTCCACCACGATAGATGCTGCGCGCAAGCGACTTCGATTGGCATTTTCTCGGTTTGTTCGATCTGCCGCGAGAGGGTTTTGGTCCAATCCTCGATTTCCACTGCTCGCGCCGTGAGGGGATGAATCGAAATCATGAAACGAGTTTTCGGGGCGGTTGATTTCAACGACGTGGAATCCGCCGGCGCGAGCCCAGATCCCTCCATCGCCGCGCCGAAGGTGCGATAGAGCAGCGGATCGATATCACCCGCCGCCCAATCGTCCGTCGATTGCAGATGCATCGTCGCCGGCCAGACCGACGATGAATTGCGATGCAGCCATTGAACTCGATTTCCATCCGTCGATGGCGCGGGCTGCTGCGCACCCTCCACGGTCGCCCGGAGGGCGATCGGGAGCGTCGATTCAATCTCGATCCGCACGACCGGTTGGTTCGCATCGACCCACAGGCGCGCTTCAACGCGATCCTTCAAATTCCCTGCCGCGATCGTTACCTGCCCCTCGCGCAAATGTAGACGCTGCCGAAAAGGCGTTCCAGCGACAAAAAGATTCGGCTGAAGCGCGAGTCGAATCCTGCCGACCAACGCCTGCCTGCCGGTCTCATCCCAGGCGTCGCTCTTATTCAGTTCCAGCACAAGCTCGCCGGTGTGCGTCACCCATGCGAGCAGAAAGACATCTCCATTTCCCAGGAGCGTCGACTGCGATCGATCGCCGCCGGGGAAATCGAAGGTGACATCACATTGGTCGAGGTAGTCCATGGAAGGCGAGCAGTCTACGATAGGTTGTCGGTTTTATTTAGCGGCGGTGCGCGGCTCGACTGAGCTCGCCGAAGTCAGCACCGCGTTACCGCCCGATATCGAGAACCAACGCGGTGCTGCGCACCGCCGCTAACTATTCTGTTCTAGAATCGTGCTCATCAGGAGTTGCGTGACCGAAAAGCACACCAATCGTCTCGCCAAGGAAACTTCGCCCTATCTCCTCCAACACCAGCACAATCCGGTGGACTGGTATTCCTGGGGACCCGAGGCGTTCGAAGCGGCGCGATCTCAGGATAAGCCGATCTTTTTATCCGTTGGTTACAGCACCTGCTACTGGTGCCACGTCATGGAGCGACAGTGTTTCGAGAACGAGGCGATCGCCGCGGAGATGAATCAACGATTCATCAATATCAAGGTGGATCGCGAGGAGCGGCCCGATGTCGATCAACTTTATATGATCGCTGTCCAATTGCTCATCCGGCAAGGCGGTTGGCCGATGAGCGTGTTCCTGCTGCCCGATCTGCGGCCGTTCTATGGCGGCACCTATTTTCCGCCAGCAGATGCCCACGGACGGCCGGGATTTCCGACGCTGCTGCGCGCGCTCGATGATGCCTATCGCAATCGCCGATCGGATGTCGAAAAAACGGCCGCACAACTCGTCGATATTCTGGGCCAGCTCGCCAAGCCTTCCCCGCCGTCTTCCCCGGTCGATGTCGATGAATCATTTATTGATCGGCTGATCGACCGATCCGTATCCGATTACGATCCGGAGTTCGGCGGCTTCGGCCGGGCACCCAAGTTTCCCCGCCAGACCCTTCTCGAACTCGTGTTGGTCCATCTGCAAAATCATCCCGATGCCCGCCGGGAGAAGATGATCCGCCACACGCTCGATGCCCTGGCCAACGGCGGAATCCGCGATCACCTAGGCGGCGGATTTCATCGCTACTCAACCGATGCACGCTGGCTCGTGCCGCATTTCGAGATCATGTTGTACGACAACGCGATGCTCGCCTGGGTTTACGCCGAGGCCTATCGCCAATTTAAGCAGCCTAGATATGCGCAGGTGGCGCGAGGCATTTGCGATTTCGTGTTGCGCGAGATGACCGACACCGCCGGAGGATTTTATACGGCGTTCGATGCTGAAGTTGATGCCCAGGAAGGCCTGTCCAACCTCTGGACGCCGGCGGAGGTGGAAGAAGAACTAGGCGCCTCGGCCGCGGTTTTATTCAATCGCGTGTACGGTCTGGCCGATGGCCCGAACTTTGCCGATCCGCATCATGGCAATGGCATGCCGGATAAGAATATTCTGTTCCTGGCAGACGGTCCGGCACTCGAAAGTGACGAGCGCATTGTCACCATGCGGCAGAAACTTCTGAGTGCAAGGCACAAGCGCAAACAGCCACTGCTCGATACTAAAATCCTTACGAGCTGGAACGCCTTGATGATCCGCGCGCTCGCCGTCGCCGGAGATGTATTGAAGGAGCCGCGATATTTGAAAGCGGCGGAGGCAGCTGCGGAATTTTTGTTGCTTCGGCATGTGGACTGGAATGGCGTCATCTTTCGCACCAGCCGGGGTGGCCCGGCGAAATACAACGGCTTTCTAGACGATTATGCGTTTCTCCTGCAGGCGCTCCTGGCACTTGGAAAAGCGACCGCCAATTCAAA
>Ga0302326_10016725_pt1 | contig 15328 bp, 17 predicted proteins | sample Palsa_T0_3_FD_202264 | JGI IMG/M metagenome (GOLD analysis project Ga0302326, IMG submission 202264) | Peat permafrost microbial communities from Stordalen Mire near Abisko, Sweden - Palsa_T0_3 | ecosystem: Environmental > Terrestrial > Soil > Palsa > Peat permafrost | place: Sweden: Abisko...
TGAATACTGGAGCAGCGGCACTAGCTGCGAGTACGAGTTACACCTACAGTTACTCGTGTCTGAATTAATGCGGCAGGAGTCCGCCGAACACGGGAGCGGCCGTGCTGGGAATAGATGGGGGCACGCAGCTTAAGTATCTCGCGGAGCGTGCACCGGATGGATTAACTGTTGCGGAGTATGGGGAGTGGCTGGGGTTGGTACTGCTGGGCGAGTTGATGGAGCAACCGCTGGGAGCTGCTGGCCTGGAGCGGCCGGGTCTCCATCTGTCGGAGCAGTTGTTGCGGGTACGGGGCAAGGACGGGATGCTTCGGCCGTTGCGTGCGAACCGTGCGCAGCGGTCTTACGAGGAGCGCCGAGGGACGGAAAATATTGTCCTCAAGGCGCGGCAGATGGGCATTACCACCTGGGTGGCGGGGCGGATGTTTCTGCGGACGATTCTGCGGCCTGGGACTTTGACGGTACAGGTGGCACATAACCAGACGGCGGCGGAAGAGATTTTCCGCATCGTGCAGAGGTTTTATGACAACCTGCCGACGGCGCTGCATGACAGCATTTTGTGCCGATCGCGGGACAACCGGCGACAGATGGTGTTCTCGCGGCTGGACAGCGAGTATCGCGTGGAGAGCGCGGCGGATGTGAATGCCGGGCGCGGACTGACGATGCAGAACCTGCATTGCTCGGAGGTGGCGCGGTGGCCGCGGGAGGCTGCGGCGACTCTGGCGGGATTGCGGGCGGCGCTGGCGCCCGGCGGCGAGCTGGTGGTGGAGTCGACGCCGCAGGGGGCGTACGGATGTTTCTACGAACTGTGGAATCGAGCCGGCGACGGCGCGATGGTGCCACACTTCTTTCCCTGGTGGTGGGAGGAGTCCTATGTCGGGGCTGCGGTGCCGGCAGCGGAGCAGACGGTGGAGGAGCTGGCGCTGGCGGAGCGTGAGGGGTTGACGGCGGAACAGATCGGTTTCCGGCGGCGGCAGCGAGCGCAGTTTCGCGGCATGGCGCGGCAGGAATTTGCCGAGGATGCGGCGTCGTGTTTTCTGGCGAGTGGGGATTGCATTTTTGATGTCGCAATGCTGGAGCGGCGGTTGCACTCGGCCAGCGAGCCAATGGAGCGGAGCGAAGGCGGACGGCTGTGGATGTGGTTTGCGCCGAAGGCCGGGCGGCGGTATGTCGTCGGGGTAGATCCGGCGGGCGGCGGCGCGGATGGAGATTTTTCCGCAATGCAAGTGGTCGATGTTGACACGGGGCTGCAATGTGCGGAGTGGCAGGCGCGGGCGCCGGTGCGGGAGGCGGCGGCGGTGGCGATGCGGGTGGCGCGGCGGTACAACGGGGCGGTGATTGCGGTGGAGCGGAACAATCATGGTTCGGGGCTGCTGGCGTGCCTGGAGTATCAGGAGCTGAATCGCGCGGGCGAGACTGAGGTGGTGGTGTATGCGCATGAAAAGGTGGCGGGGTGGCCGACGACAGCGCTGACGCGTCCGGCGATGCTGGCGCGAGTGGGCGCGGCGGTTGATTCGGGAGCCGGGTTATTGCAGAGCAGCCGGCTGCTGGCAGAGTGCAAGACAATGGTGCGGCACCGCAACGGCAAGGCGGCGGCGGCGGCGGGGTGTCATGACGATTGCGTGATGGCGATGGCCGTGGCGTTAAGTGTGCGGGTCGAGGTGTTGGCGGGGTGGAAGAAGTAAGTCGGCGGCAGCAGTTTCCGGGGAGCTCGTAACTGGGTAGCGAGCAGCTTAGGAACGAGTAGTTAGAGCGAGTAACTTGAGGAAAGTAACTCAGCAAAGTGGGTGAGACAGTAAATCGTAACTTAAGGGGCTACAATTCGCGCACGGGGCAACGACTGTGGCAGTGGTGGCGGTACAGCAAATCCGGCGGATGCGGGGTGGGGCGCAGGGGCAGCTGATGCTGGCCAGCGACCGGAGGCTTTACGTCGTCAAGTTTCAGAACAACCCGCAGCATGTGCGGGTGCTGGCGAATGAATTTCTGGCGACTCGGCTTGCAGAAGCGGTGGGATTGAGCGTGCCGCGGTGCGAGGTGGTGGAAGTGTCAGCCTGGCTAATTGCGAATTCGCCGGAGTTGACCATGCTGTCGGCCAGGGGCGGCGTGCCGTGTGCGGCCGGACTGCAGTTTGGGTCGGAGTTAGTCGGCGGGATGATTGCCGGACAGCTGGTGGATTATCTGCCTGCGGCGCAGTTGCATGAGGTGAAGAACCTGGCGGAGTTTGCCGGGATGCTGGCGCTGGACAAGTGGACGGGAAATGCGAACGGGCGGCAGGCGGTGTTTTTGCGCAAATCCCGGGAACGGAAATATCGTGCGGTATTTATCGACCAGGGCTACTGCTTTGGCGCCGGAGAGTGGGGGTTTCGCGATGCGCCATTGCGCGGTGTCTACGGCCGGATCTCGGTGTACGGGACGGTGACGGGGTGGCATGATTTTGCGCCGTGGCTGGAGCGGCTGGAGAATTTTCCGGCGGAAAAGGTGTGGGCGGCGGCCGAGCAGCTGCCGCCGGAGTGGTACGGGGACGCGCCGGCGGAGCTGGAGCAACTGGTGGTGGGATTGCTGGCGCGACGGAGTCGAGTGCGGGAGTTGATTGATAGCTTTCGCATGTCCGATCGGCGGCCGTTTCCGGCGTGGGGCAAGCCGGCGCTGGCAGTGGTGGCGCAGTTTCAGGAGTGGAAGGGCACGGGCGGGACGTTGCAGTAAGGGCAATCGAAAGTAATGTGGCGGTTGGCAAAAGTTGGAGAAAAGTGGGGAAGAGATTGTAGGCTCGGAGGAGAGAGGGCGCGGATGGAGTGCAGGTTTTCGCTTGTCCGGTATGTGCCGAACGCCGTGCGCAATGAGTTCGTCAACATTGGCGTCGTCGTCGAGGGTGGCGGCGCGCGGGCGGTGCGGTTTACGCGCGACTGGTCGCGGGTCCGGTGTTTGGATCCGGATGCGGACACCGGGATGCTGGAGGCGCTGGAAGAAGAGTTGCGCGGGCAGATGGTTCCGGATGGTGCGGGGAGCAGACACCTGTGGGAGATTTTTCAGGAGTCGTTTTCTTCCAGCGTGCAGTTGAGTGAGAGCAAGGGCTGCCTGGCGGAGTCGGTCGCGGCTGAGGTGGATGAGCTGTTGCGGCTGCATGTGGAGTCGGTGCCTCGAGTGGCGGCGCCGCGCAGTGCGGCGCGGGGACGGACGGCGCTGGTCCACAGGTTGCGCGGGGAGTTTGAGCGTGCCGGGGTTTGGCCACTGCTGCGGAAGAAGATTCGCGCGGCGGAATATACGGTGACTGGTGATCCGCTGCAGATTGACTGCGGCTACCGGCCGAATGGCGTCGTCCGGATGTTTCATGCGGTTTCGGTGGAGAACGACACGGACGCGGCCAAGGTGCTGGCGTATACGTTGCCGCAGTTGGCCGAGGGGGTGGCGCGGGTGGAGAAAGCGCAGCTCGAGTTGACGGCGGTGATTGAGCCGCGGCGGGATGTCGGGGGGGATGATGAAGCGCAGGCCAGGTACAGCTTCAGCGTTGGGGTGATGGAGCGGGCCGGGCTGCGAGTGGTGACAGCGAATGACCTGGCGCGGGTAGCGGAGACGGCGCGGGTGGAGTTGCGAGTCTAGAAGCAAGGAAGTTTGACAAGTACGGAACAGAGATTTCAGAGGCATGGCTTTGGCCATGCCTTTTCTATTGGGCGGCATAGTTTGATTTGGCAGGTTGCGAGGGAGACGGATGAGTCTGAAGGATTCGATTGAGCAGGTGTTGCGTCGCGGGCGGGCGGTGGTGGAGAGCTGGCGCGCAGAAGATGCCGGGAGTGTGATGGCGCAGGCCACGGCTGTGCGCAAGACCGAGGCGTTGCCGGCGGTGTTGGGACCGTGGCGTCCGCGGACTGGTGAGACGCTGCCGAAGCCGACGCCCGCGAACCTGCGGAAGTTTGCTGAGACGCCGGTGCCGCGGCGGGCAATCAACTGCATCAAGGACAGGATTGTTGCGATGGACTGGCAGGTGCGGTTGAAGCGCGGCTTTACCTCTGACATGGTTCCGGACGCGGCGGCGCGCCTGGCGGCGTTGCGACGGAGCCTGGAGGAGCCGAATGCGGCGGACAGCTTTCGCACGCTGCTGGAGCCGGCGCTGGAAGATGCTTTGGTTGGCGGCTTTGGCGCGATCGAGATGCAGCTGACGGGCGATCCCGGGCAGCCGGTGGAGTTGTGGCCGGTGGATGGGGCGACGATTCGCGTCAACGCGGCGTGGAGCGGCGGGGCGGGCGATCCGCGATATGCGCAGGCGACGGGTAAAGTCGGGACCGGGGCAACCATCGCGCTGCGAGACGACGAGCTGATGTACATCCGGCTGAATCCTCGCAGCTATACGCCGTTCGGACTGGGGCGGTTGGAGGTCGCGTTCGAAACAGTGAATACGTTTCTCGCGGCGCATCGCTATGCGGGACGGCTGGCGTCGAATTCGGTGGTGCAATATGCGTTGTGGCTGAACGAAGCGACACCGGAGCAGCATGAGCGGCTGATCCGGTGGTGGCAGGACGAGATTGAAGGCACGGGGCGGGTTCCGGTGCTGAGTTGCGAGCAGAAGCCGGAGGTGCTGCGCTTTGCTGGCGGGACGGATGCAGATTTGCGATTGGGCTGGCAGGAATTTCTGCTGCGGATGATCGCGAATGCGTTTGACCTGCCGCCGATGTACCTGGGGCTGGAAAATGACGTCAACAAAAATACCGCCGGGCAGATGGCGGACGAGGCGTTCCGCTCGGTGATTGGGCCGACGGCGAAGTTGATCGAGGAGCATTTCACTCGTGACCTGTTTGCCAAGAAGCTGGGCTGGAACGAGTTCGAGTTTGTCTTCAATGATCTGGAATCGCGCGATGAGCTGGCGGAGTTGCAGATCCAGACGCAGCTGTTGCAGGCCGGCGTGCTGACGGTGGACGAGGTGCGGGCGATGCGCGGGCTGGGGGCGCTGCCGGTGGCGGGGGAGCCGTTGATGTCGGCGGGCGGCGAATAAGGTTTCTGCAATAAAAACTTTCACTGTTACGAATATGGCCGCTGGAAGACATCCAGAGGTTCGCGCGGGCTTATGCCCGAAGGAGAAATTGATGAAGGCCCACGCGGAGAGCAGGACGGGAAATGGGACGGGAAGCAGGGGAGTGGAGATGGCGGTGCCCGTTGTAGTGGGGCATCCAAACCGGGTGCCGTTTGCCGGGGTGCTGACGCTGGTGGATGTGCCGAGCGAGAAGGCTCCGGCGGGGGCGCGCGGGCATCGCGTGGTGCTGCGACGGTTAGCGGCGGAAGCGGCGCTGCCGTCGTTGATGGGGATGGCGGTCGACTTCACATCACAGTGGGACGGGCATGATGCGCGGGCCAAGTGCGGGATTTTGACGCATGCGGCGATTGAAGGCTTCGAGCTGCGGGTGCGCGGGTATTTATTCGGCCGCGACTATCCCGAGGTCGAGCTAGGAATTGATGAGCACGGTGAGGGGGCAATGGGGATGTCCTACGAGTTGGCCGACGCGCAGGTGGCGGACATGCGGGCGAGTGTGTGGCAGCTGGAGCGGGTGATGTTTACCGGGGCGGCGATCCTGCTGCGGCACAAGGCGGCGTATCACGGAACAAGTTTTCGCCTGCTGGGCGAGGATGGCGGGCCGCGGAGAAAAGCGGCGCGGCGGCGGCCAGCTTGTCCGTCGCGAAATGCGCGGGGGAGGACGACGGGCAGGTAGGCGGAGTTGAACGGGATTTGTGAAACAGCAAAAAATACGGAGGAAAGATGGAAGAGATGATGGCGGGTCTGGAATCACTGGAGGCGACGGTCGAACGGCTGGCGCTGGTGGCAAACAATCTGGAGCAGCAGTTGCATGCGCGCGATGCGGAGATGAGTGGCCGAGTTGAGCGCATGGTGGCGGTGGAAGACGGTACGGGCTATTCCGGCGACGCCGCCTGGGAGTCGCGGCTGGCGACGGTAGAGCGTGCGATTGCTGAATTGCGCGCGGTGGCCGAGTTGCAGGCGGCGGGGCAGGCGGTATCCAGTCCCGCAGCAGCTGGAGCTGGCCGGCGGACGTTGCCGGCTTCGACAGCGAACCTGCTGGCCAAGCATGGCATGGGGGAAGCGGGACAGATTGAACAGGGCGTGCTGGATACTGCGCTGCAAAGCCTGCCGGTGGAGCAGCGGATTGCGGTGAAGTCGCAGCTGCTGCGCGCTGGTTTGCTGGGCTGAACGGTTTTGGGCGATCGAAACCTGGTGGTCTGAAATTTCGCGATTCATGAACAAGAGCCCTGCGGGGCCAAAGGAGAAACATGCAAGCCAAGTTTTCTGATATTCACGCGGCAGCCGATTACATTGGGCCTGGCGCGATTGAAGTGCCGATGTACAACACCGAGATCACGGACCTGGTCCGGCGCAGCAGCTTGTTTTCGCAGCGCATCAAGCAGGTGCCGGCGACTGGGCATCCGTCTCGATTCTTTGAGCAGACGGCGATTCCAGTGCCTTCGGCAAGTGCGGGCTTCGTCGACCCACGAAACATTGTGGCGACGGTGGTGAGCCCGACGCGGGTGGAGCGCAGTGTTCCGCTGAAGGCGCTGGTGGCGCAGCTGAACTACAACCTGTTCGACATTGAACTGGGAAATCAGCAGAGCCAGTTTGCCTATCTGCAGGCGAAGGACCTGACGGACACCATCGAAGGCGTATTGCATACGCATTCGCTGGCGCTGTGGAATGGCAACGACACTTCGCTGAGCACACCGACGACGACGCAATACTTCGGCGTTGCCGGGCAGATTGCAGCGGGCGGCAACACATCGACGATCAGCACTTCTTCTCTCATCACGGATGGGCTGAAGTCGACGATCGCCTCGATGGTGGCGAGCAACTCGTTTGCTGTGCGACCGACGGCGATTTATGCCAACCCGGTGTTGCTGGATCTGCTGGACCGCGAGATGAAAACGGAGTTCAACGTGGTGTTGAACACGAAGGAAATCCAGGCGGGCTTTACGGTGAAGATGTTGGCGACGCAGGCGGGCGAGATTCCGCTGATTCCGGACTGGTCACTGGCGTACACGGGCACACCGGGGAGCGGGACCGCGGTACTGCCGGCGTACATCATCAGCGAGGACATGATCGAGTACCACTGGCTGGGCGACGCGACACCGCGAGTGTTTCAGCTGGGAGTGCCCGGGTCACTGCAGTCGCAGTACGTGGTGGTGAAGTTCGGCGCACCGGTGGTCAAGGGCGCGAGCTACGCACATTACCAGGTGCTGGTCGACCGGTAGAAACAGCCGGACCTCTGTCACTGGACAGAGGTCAGCAGAGATGCAGCCGCGGACACGGTTATTTGTAACCGCGGCTGCATTTTTATTTTTACTTATAAGGTGACGCGAAGAGGAAGGGAACGATGGGATATCTGCAGCCCACGGACTACGAAAATTATGGATTGCCGGAGTCGACGTCCGATGACTGGGTGACGGTGGCGTCGGCGATGATGAACTCCTATTGCCGGCGGGCGAGCTTGAACCCGCTGCAATACACGGAGCGGATGCGACTGACGGCGAACAGCCAGACGGTGCGGCTGACGTATTTGCCGCTGGTGACGGTGGCGCCGGCAACGTCTCCACTAGTGACGGTGAGTGCGCGGTATGCACGGCCGCGACGGGGAGAGCTCCCGGATCCTGCATTGGAGCAGGCGGCGTGGGTGTTTGGCTTGCCGGGTGCGTGGGCGACGCTGGACCCGACGACAGTGGATTATGTGGCCGCTACCGGCGAGCTGATCTTTCCATCGAACGTGCTGGGGATCGCTTACAACGAGGTCGCGGTGACGTACATGGCGGGGCTGGCGGTGATCGGCGACGACATTCTGACGGCCTGCGCGCTGATTGTGAAGAACGCGCAGAATACGCCAGGCCTGAATGTGAAGACCAGCAAGATGGACACGCTGGAGATGAGTTATTTCTCGAACGATTTGATGGACGCTCGTGTCCAAAGCCTGCTGCGGCCTTACGTGGCGAACCGTTTGGGGTGACAGCATGAGCACGGATGCAACTGTAAGAAGCTCCAATGGGGCCGCGGTGCGCATGGCAGACACGCTGTTGCAGGCGCTAGGTGGAAGAGCGGTGGCATTGCGTGTGCCAACGGAACCCGGGGTGGGCGATGGTGGACAGCTAGGGCAGCCGAGCGCGGTTTTCCAGGATTACACGCTGGCGCCAGCGGTGTTTCGCAAACTGCGAGCGACGCTGACCACAGGCGAGCCGAACCGGTATGAACTCTTGATTTCGGCAACGGCGGTTACAAATCTGGCGGTGTCGCTGGCGGCTGCGTCTGCGGAAGCGATGTTCAGCAGCGCGCTGGGGGTGGTGGTGGATGGGCAGGTGAAACTGGTGCTGGCAGTGGGGTCATCGGAGGCATTCGGCGCGGCCTATCTTTTCCGACTGGTGTTGCGGGACCAGTAGTGATGAGTGAAGGCATACCCGAGGGAGGGACATGCAAAACGCGAAGGACACATTTTATGTTGCGCTGCGAAACCGGCTGGCGGTGCTGAATCCGGGGCGGCTGATGACGCTGGCGGGGAATTTACGCCCCGGGATCCTGGTTGAGGAGAACGAGACACCGGTGGCGCAACGGCCGCCGGATGTCTTCGTGCTGCACTGGACGGGAGCGGCGGTGGACCACTGGCTGCCGGCGATGCTGGAGACGCAGACCTGCGAGATCTGTTATTGGACGCGCGGGTCGGATACGAACCTGGACATGGATCGCGGGCGTTTGTTGACCGAAATGGATGCCGAACTGGCGTCCATTTTGCAACCGCCGCTGGCACAGAAGGTTGTGGTTGCGGGGACCACGGATTTGGCGATGAACACGAATGTGTTCTGGCTTGATCCGACGTATGCAGCGGCGAAGCGGGATGGCGAACGGTTGGTACGAACGGCGACGGTGCAGGTGTTCAGCCTGCTAGAGACGCTGAGTAACGGAAGCGAGGAGATATGAGTTCAGGCAGTGTGGTTCCGGTGGCGAGCGGTTGGCAACCGGCGTCGGCTCCGATGGTGCGGAGGCTGCGGGCTTATTTTTCTCCCGTGGAGCGAAGTAGCGGAGTGCCGGCTTATTTTGATCCTGCGCAGGCTGGAGGATTTGATCCGGCGGCGCCGCCTGCTGGCTGGACGGACCTGGGATGGATCGAAAATTTTGCGCGAAGGTCGAGCAGCGTAATTACGCCATTGCGTGCGGGGGCGCCGGCTGTAGTGCAAAGTCAAGTTCGGCAGGAGCTGGAGGCAACGGTCGGATTTCGATTCTTGAGCTGGGGGAAGTTGCAGCTGGCGCTAGCAGCAGGATCCGAGCAAATGAATTTGCTGGCGACCGCGACGGGCGCGGCGGCAGCTCCGTCTGGCGGTGTTGCGGCGACGGCGGCGCGGACAGAAGGTGGCAGCACGAGTACGAACATCGTGCTGGATCCCGCGACCAGTGCAGGTTTGCAGACCGGCGATATCGTGGCGGTGGACGCCGATTACACGACACAGACGGGCTACGTCGGCAGCGGCGCGAGTGCGGCATTTGTTCCGGCTGCGGGAGTGCCGGGGGGCAGCGTGGATTATATCCGGCGGGTAACACTGAACGTGGCGCGGGTGACGGCGACGACGGGAACTCCGCCGACGATGCTGACGCTGCAGTCGCCGCTGCTGGGCGGCGCTCCGGCCGCGGGTGCAGGCGTGCAGCAGGTGACCGGATTCGTTGATCGCGAAGGTGGCAGCTTCTTCCAGGAGTGGTCGGCTTTGTTTGCCGCACAGGGGGAGCAGGGCGACTGGATTTTCTATCACTACCCGCGACTGCAGGCGATGCAAGGGTCGGCCGAGAGCATGCTGACGCTGGCTGACCCGCTGCAATGGGTCCATCTGGATGCACAATTTCGTGCACTTCCGGTTACAGATGCGAATGACGGGGCGCAGGTCTTGTGCTTCCGCAGCTATCTGCCGGCGGCGAATAACGCTGTGTAGAGAGCATTCGCAAGAGATCGCACGCCGTCTGGTGACGGCTCACAGAAAGGAAGTATCGCGCGTGAAACTTCTGGTGAACAACCAGGACTACTCGGCTGCCCTCGTGAATGAGCCGGCGCTGACCATCGAGCGGAAGCTGAACAATCCGCAGCAGTGCAGCTTCTGCGTGGATTGCGATGATAGCGGCTTGCCGTTGCCGCTGCGCAATCAAACTGTGGCGGTGACAGCTGATGACGGGGCCGTGTTGTTTGACGGCTACCTGGTGACGGATCCGGTGCTGGAGTATGCGGGGCAGACGGTGACCGGCCCGCGGTATCGTGTGCATCTTGCGGCGTGGAGTGCGGAGTATGCGCTGGATCGCCAGCCGCTGCCGTGGATGCACGGCGGCGTGAATCAAAATGCCGGGACGATGCTGACGGCGATGACTTCGCGGCTGAATGCGCAGGGCATTTCGACGACTGGTGTTGCGGCAGGCCCGACAGTTGGGCAGTTTCAGCCGGATGCCGGCGGTTGTTGGTCGGCCAACGCGGGAGCACTGGCGGCGAATGCGCGGATGGCTTATCGCGTCAGTGCCGGGATGATGACGTTGTCGCCTGTGGGGACGGTGACGCATTCGCTGGATGGCGGGACGCTGCGGTCGTCGAGTTTGCAACTGAGTTCGACGCGGCCGTTGGCGAATGATGTGACGGTGAGTGGGGCAGAAGAGCCGGGCGAGTTCGCGCTGGAGTTATTTGAGGGCGACGGCGCGACGACGGCGTTCGATCTGACGCGCGTCAGCTTTGCAGTGAAGAGCGAAAAGATCGTGGACGAGGGATTCACTCTGTCTGCGTTGAATCCGCAAGTGTGGCGGGTCAACGATCCGGGTTCGAACCTGGCGATCGGATCGAATGGTCTGGCGATTGCGGGGGGAACGGGCACGGATGGGCAGACGACTCTGTGCGCGATTGATCCAGTCGAACTTGGCGGATCGATTGTGGTGGAGGCGGGCAACGTGATGCTCTCGACGAACAGCGCGGGGCTGCTGGGCGGACTTTATAGCGGTGTGGTGAATCTTGGTAATTGCTTCGCCGGCTTCAGGGTCCGCACCAGCGGCGGCGCGTTGCTGTTAGTTGCGGTGGTGAATGGCAGCGAAGTCGGTACGATCTACACGTTGACTGCGAGCCATGCCTATACGCTACGGATCCGGTTACATTTTCCGGAGCTGGTGCGAAGCCTGGCAAGCTACTACTCAGTCGGGACAGGTGGCGTGGTGGCGCGGGGCGGCGGGCTGACGAGTTCTCCGGGGGCGATCGAGTTTGAGTTGCAGGATTCTGCTTCGGCCCCGAACACGCCGGCGACGGTTTTGTATGACGGAACGGTAACGAGTTCGCCCGCGACGACGGTGTTCGGCGCAGTCGATAGCATCGCGATGGTCGGGAGCGTTGGCTACTTCACGGTGAAGCGGCCATCGACGGGGTGGGTGACGAGCATTCCACCGATGGCACTGGAGCGGACGCGTCGTGTCGGGCTGGCGGCGGAAGGCGCGGAGTGCAAGGTGACGGCGGGAACGGGGACGACTCCTGGGAGGCTGACGTTTTATGCGGCGGCGGTTCCGGCGGCGGGCGAGCTGATCAAGGTGAGGTACCGGACGTCGCAGCGGTCTGTGGCGCGGTTGGCGAACACGGCGAGCCAGGCATTGGAAGGCGCGGGCCAGCCGGCGAATGGCGTTCCCGGCGTGGCGCAGTGGACAGGAAAAGTCGAGAAGCCTGAGGCACGGTGTTCCGCGGATTGCGAAGCTGCGGCTGCGGCTGTGCTGGATTTTTCGACCAGTCGCGCGGCAGCCTGGGAGGCTGCGGTCAGCGGGCCGAATCTGCATCAGCAATCCTCGGGCGATGTCTGGCCGGGAGACGTGGTGAGCCTGGCCGCGCCGTTTGCGTCTGCGAATGATGCGGCGCAGGCGGCGACATTTGTCGTCCGCAGCGTGAAGATCACGAACGCGCCGGGGAAGCCGGAGCAACTGGATTATGCGCTGGGGCTGGCAAATGAGTGGGCGGATGGACTGTCACTGACGCTGAACAATTCGGTGGCTGCGGATGCCTTGTTGCCTGCGCAACCGGCGCCATCGGTGAACGCAGTGTCAGCAAATTTGCTGCAGGTGGATGTGACGGCGCTGACGAGCACGGCGCTGACGGTGAATGTGAATGCGACGGCGCCGAGCGGCGGCGGATTCGAAGTCCGCAGGCAGGATGCAAATTTTGGCAACGGCGTCGCGCCCAACCAGGCGCAACAGGGACTGGTGATGCGGTCATCGGTGGCGACGTTTAGTTTGCCGAGGGCGGCGGAGCTGGAGGAGTTTTTTATCCGCATGTATGACGGTTCAACTCCTCCGCTGTATTCGCGTGTATCTGCGGCTGTGTTTACCGATGTGCCGCTCGGCTAACAAGCAACGACGAGGAGACTCATGATGACGGATTTTGAGACGCGGGTGCTGACGGAACTATCTGTACTGAGGGCACAAATGGACACGGTGGTTGGTGGTCTGCAGCCCGGACGGCTGGCTTCACTGGAGCACAAGGTGCATGCGCACGAGCTTTATATGCAGCGGACGCGGGGGTTTGCTGCGGCGTTCGGGGTGGTGCTCACAGTTATCAATATTGCGATTGATGCCTGGCGGCATTGAATTTCACAAAACGTAACCGAAAGGGGACAAATATGGATGTCACTGGAATGGCGTGGGTCGCCCGATGAACTTCACGGCGGCACTTAACTCGATCTCAAGCCAGTCTCTCTCGATCTTCATCATGCTACTGGGGGTCGGATTGTTTGTGCTGGCTTCCCATACCGGGGACCACGACACCAAAGCCGCGATTCTGACTGCGGCAAGCAGCTTGTTTACTGGCTCGTTCGCGTTGTTGAAGACCAGCACGACGGCTTCCACAGTTGAGACTCACAGCACTGCAACTTCAGTTGAAACACGCGACATGCCCAGCAAGATTCACTGACGATCACGGCCAAACGGCCCCAAACCAATAGAGGAGCGAAGAGAAATTATGGCGAGCAAATTTGTAAGCGTGATGGAGATGATTGGCAAGGACGTGAAGGCAGCATGGGCAGATGTCTTGAAATATCTTCCGGCCGCGGCGACCCTGGCGGAGCTGATTTTTCCTGCGCAGACGGCGGTGATTGGCTCGGCGATCAATTCCGTGGACTTGATCCAGCAGGCTGTGGCGACGGTGGAGCAGAAGTTTGCTGCGGCGGGCAATCCGACAGGCACGGGTGCACAGAAGTTGGCACAGGTGCTGTCGATTGTCTCGCCGACGGTGACAGAGCTGCTGTCGACGGAGAAGGTTCCTGTCGACACTGCGTACATCACGGACATCGTGAACGCGGTGGTCGCGATTCTGAACGTGCAAACGTCAACGGCGGCCGCCTAAGCGCGACTGGACGGTCACGATTGGGCGGCTTCCGTATAATTTCACCTTATGCCGAAGCAGGAGCAGGGCGGTCCGGTGCTGGTGGGCGTGGTGATGGGCAGCCAGAGCGATTACGAAACGATGACGCCGGCCGTGGAAATTCTTACGGAGTTCGGCATCGCGCATGAGGCACGCGTGGTGTCGGCGCATCGGACGCCGGATTTGCTTTTTGCATATGCGGAAGCTGCCGAGGGCCGCGGGCTGAAGGTGATCATCGCGGGAGCCGGCGGCGCGGCGCACTTGCCGGGAATGCTGGCGGCGAAAACAACCGTGCCGGTGCTGGGCGTGCCGATTCCGGCGACGATGCTGGAAGGTGTTGACTCTCTGCTGTCGATTATTCAGATGCCGAAGGGAGTGCCGGTGGCGACGCTGGCCATCGGCAAACCTGGGGCGGCGAACGCGGGATTGTTTGCGGCGGAGATTCTTGCGGTGAGTGATCCTGAGTTGCGCGAGAAATTGAAGGCGTGGCGTGCGGCGCGGCGGGACGAAGTGCTGGAGCAGGTTCTGCCTGGGGCTGGTTCGGCAAAGTGAGCCAACGAAACATTATTGCGCCGGGCGCGACGATTGGGATTCTTGGCGGCGGGCAGCTGGGCCGGATGACGGCGATGGCTGCGCGTTCGCTCGGGTATCGCGTACAGGTGCTGGATCCGGATCCTTCTTGCCCGGCGCGGTTTGTCGTCGACGCGTGCTTTGAGGCAGGTTGGGATGACGCGAAGGCTGCGGCGACGCTGGCGCGTGGCTCCGATGTGGTGACGCTCGAAATTGAACAAGTCGCGATTGAGAGCCTGCTGGCGGCGCGGCAGTTTGCGCCCGTTCGGCCGGGGCCGGAGATGCTGCGGGTGATCCAGGACCGCATTTCGCAGCGCGATTGGCTGGCGGCGAATGAATTTCCGCAGGGCGAGTGGCGGGCGGTGACGACTCTAGCTGAGCTCGAGGCTGCCGTTGCGGATTTAGGCGGGCGAGTTTTTCTGAAAAGCGCACGCGGCGGGTATGACGGCCGCAGCCAGGCGAAGATTGGCTTTGACGCTGCGGCGACGAAGGAAGAGATTTCTGCGGCTTGGAAGTCACTCGGTGAGCGGCCGGCTGTTGCGGAGCGCGCCCAGGAGCTGGCGATGGAGATGAGCGTGATGGTGGCGCGGTCTCCATCGGGCGAGGTGAAGGCGTTTCCTCCGGCGACGAATCATCATGTCCGGCAGATTCTGGAGTGGAGCGTGATTCCTCTGCTGCTTCCGCGCGAAGCGGCTCGAGTGGATGCAGCCAAGTTGGAGCGAGATGCGCGCGAGCTGGCGCTGGGAATTGCGCGCGCGTTTTCTCTCGAGGGATTGCTGGCGGTCGAGATGTTTCTGACGACAGACGGCAGGCTGCTGGTGAATGAGCTGGCGCCGCGTCCACATAATAGTTATCACTCGAGTGAACGGGCGTGCGTGACCAGCCAGTTTGAGCAGATGGTGCGGGCGGTTTGCGATTTGCCGCTGGGGGAGACCGATGTCGTGACTCCGGCGGCGATTGTGAATCTGCTGGGCGATGTCTGGCTTGCTGGTCGCGAGCCGGATTGGGAGGCTGCGTTGGCGGTTCCCGGGGTGCGGCTGCATCTCTATGAGAAACAGGTGCCGAAGCCGGGGCGAAAGATGGGGCATCTGTCGGCGATCGGTGCGACTTCAGAAGAAGCAGTGGCGCGGGTGCTTGAGGCGAAGTCGAAGTTGTAAGTTTGGTTCGGAAATGCAAGCGGGGCAGACTGTGAGTATCCAGTCTGCCCCGCTTTTTGTGTTTGTAATTGATTGAGTTGCGAATTAGCCGATGTCTTCGTTCCAGTTTTCGAGCGTCTTCTTGAACTCGGACATGAACTTGCCTGCGTCGGCACCGTCGATGATGCGGTGATCGAAGCCCAGGGTGAAGCGCTGGACGCTGCGAACTGCGATCGAGTCGGT
>Ga0302326_10016726_pt1 | contig 15327 bp, 11 predicted proteins | sample Palsa_T0_3_FD_202264 | JGI IMG/M metagenome (GOLD analysis project Ga0302326, IMG submission 202264) | Peat permafrost microbial communities from Stordalen Mire near Abisko, Sweden - Palsa_T0_3 | ecosystem: Environmental > Terrestrial > Soil > Palsa > Peat permafrost | place: Sweden: Abisko...
TGGCGCTGCTGAAAATCGCCCGCTGCAGAGCCCCGGCCTTGAGCAGCGCTTCTTCCGCCTGCTTGCGCGCGGTGTTGTCGGTGCCAATCAACAGATAGCCGATGATGGCGTCCTGCGCATCGCGCAGTGCGGTCACCGAAACCACCGCCGGGAAACGACTGCCGTCCTTGCGCACGTAAGTCAGCTCGTAGATGTCCTCAATGCCGCGAGAGGCCTTGAACACCAATGCTTCGAAGCCCGGCGTAATCTGGGTTCCCAGTTCCGCGCTCAACTCCCGAGCGCGCATGATCACTTCCCGTGGATCGGAAATGTCGGCCGGCGTGATCTTGTTCATCACTTCGGCGGCCGTGTAGCCCAGCATGCGTTCGGCGCCGACGTTGAAGATTTGGATGACGCCCTTGGCGTCGGTGGCGATACTGGAGAAATTGGCGCTGCTGAAAATCGCCCGCTGCAGAGCCCCGGCCTTGAGCAGCGCTTCTTCCGCCTGCTTGCGCGCGGTGTTGTCGGTGCCAATCAACAGATAGCCGATGATGGCGTCCTGCGCATCGCGCAGCGCGGTGACCGACACCACCGCCGGGAAACGGCTGCCGTCCTTGCGGATGTAGGTCAATTCGTAGATGTCCTCGATCCCGCGAGAGGCCTTGAACACCAATGCTTCGAAGCCCGGCGTAATCTGGGTTCCCAGTTCCGCGCTCAACTCCTGGGCGCGCATGATCACTTCCCGTGGATCGGAAATGTCGGCTGGCGTGATCTTGTTCACCACTTCGGCGGCCGTGTAGCCCAGCATGCGTTCGGCGCCGACGTTGAAGATTTGGATGACGCCCTTGGCGTCGGTGGCGATACTGGAGAAATTGGCGCTGTTGAAAATCGCGCTCTGCAGGGTCTCCGCCTTGAGCAGCGCTTCTTCCGCCTGTGTTTCGGCCAATGGGAACGCCATGGCTGTATTTGCCTTCATCGAAAACAACTCTGTAAAAACTTTTTTTTGGCGCGGGCACTGCCAAACGCCTGCCCGTCTCCGGGTTGGTTGGCCCACTTCACATCGTCTGTTAATGGCCGGGACACGAAGCGAATACAGTTATTTGCTTGTTTTTTATGAGCAAGAAATAGAAATATTGGAGTTCGGGATGCGGAGTCCGTGACGGAGCCAATCGTCCCGCGTTCATCAGGCTATCTTCAACTTGGTTTCATCGTACCCTTCGATCCGACGAACCACGCCGATCAGCGATCTCACCTCGATTCCGATGGACTCAAGGGAATCCGATGCGTCGATCGATCCTTCGGTACTGCTTACTGGCCGGGTGAGAGGCGCAAACCCGTAGCCGCTCCCCGCGCCGCCGAGCTGATGGACGACGCGGCGGAGGGCAACCAGATCGTTCTGCTCCAGGAAATTCGTCATTTTCCGAACGTCGCCGGGAAGGCTGTCGACGAACTCAGCAATGAGCGACATCATCCCGGGAAACTCGGCGAGGCTGCTCTTGATCGTCGCGGCAGCGTCCACGGTAGCGGCCGCTGCAGGGGCTCGGGTCAGCGGCGTCGCGGTCGGTGTTTTTTCCAGATATTTGCTGATCGTCTTTAGCAGAACGTCCCGGTCAATCGGCTTGCTCAAATAATCGGTGCACCCGACGGCCATGCATTTTTTCCGATCCTCGGCCATGGCGTGGGCGGTGAGCGCGATCACGGGGATCTGTGATCCGTGGCGGCGCAGCTCGGCGGTGGCGGTGTATCCATCCATCACCGGCATCTGCATGTCCATCAGGATCAGATCGAACGGCTCGGTCACCGCAAGGTCAACGGCAATCTGTCCGTTATCCGCGATGATCACCTTCGCCCCGCAGGCGCGCAGGTGCATGGAGAGCAGTCGCTGATTATCTCGCCCATCCTCAGCCAGCAGGATTCGGCCGTGGAGCGGAATGTTCTGCCACGCATGCGCCGGCGCGGTGGACGGAGGCATTAATTCGTCCAGATCGGTGAGCATTTCAACTCCCGCGAAGGATCCGCCATCGACACGCAGGGCAAACGTGCTTCCGCCGCCGAGCGCTGATTTGACTTCAATTTCCCCACCCAGCAGATGCGCCAACTGCCGACTAATCGTCAGACCCAGCCCCGTGCCTCCGAATTTGCGGGTGATGGATTCGTCGGCTTGCCTGAAAGGGAGGAACAGCCGCTCGAGCTGCTCGCAGCTCATCCCGATTCCGGTGTCGATCACCTCGACACACAGAACATGACTGGACTCGGGTCCTTCGGCGCACAAGCAGAGTGTGATTTTGCCCGCGGGAGTAAACTTGATCGCGTTGCCCAGCAGATTGACCAGGATTTGCCGCAACCGCAGCGGGTCGGTCTGAATGAAGCGTGGAATTGGGCTTTTGATGATCGTTTCGAATTTGACTCCTTTTTCGACCGCCCGGGGCCGCGCGATCGCAATAATGTCGGCCAGCAGCGCTGTTACATCGCAGCGGATGCGCTCGACGGTCATCAGGCCTACCTCGATCTTGGAGAGGTCGAGGATCTGGTTGATCAGCTCGAGGAGGTAGGTGCCATTTCGGCGGATGACTTGAACGCACTCGAGGCGCCCCGCCTCGTTCTGATCGGGCTGGAGGATCATGTCGGCGAATCCCATGATGGCGGTCATGGGTGTGCGGATTTCATGGCTCATGTTCGCCAGGAACTCGCTCTTGGCCCGGTTGGCCTCCTCGGCCTGGGCCTTGGCCGTGTGAAGCTCCTGTTCAGTGCGGCGGCGCTCGGTGATGTCTCGAATGTTGCATTGAATGACGTTGTGATCCCTTTCGCGGTAGACGTTGCTGACGAATTCCACAGGAATGCGTTTCCCGTCTTTGGCCTCCAGCGGAAGGTCTTCGTAGCGAATCTGGCCCCGCTCCTGCAACACTGCCATGGCAGCCTTGCTGGCTTTGGCGTCGTGGAAAACGCCGATCTCCCAAAGCTCCTTTCCCAGGAAATGCCCGATGGGATACTGCAGCAGATCGAGCATGAAGCGATTCACGTCCAGAACTCTGCCGGTCAGGGCATCGAGAATGAGGATGCCGTCGTGGGCCGTCTCAAACAATCGGCGATAACGGACTTCTGAAACCTCCAATCGCCTTTCCGCACGGCGGCGGTTGGTAATGTTGCGGAAGGTCAGCACCACCCCGATGATTTTCCCCGTGCTGTCTCGAATGGGCGTCGCGCTGTCGTCAATCGGCCGCTGTTTGCCGTCGCGCGCCACCAGCGTGCTGAGCCCGGCAAGTCCGATGATCGGGCCTTCGCGGATCGCCCTGGGCACCGGGCCTTCAACCGGCTCGCGGAGTTGCTCGTCGACGATGTGGAAGACTTCCCCCAGCGGTTTCGTGAGCGCCTCTTTCTGCGTCCACGCCGTGAGTTTTTCGGCGGCGGGATTCATGAACGTGATCAGCGCGTTTGCATCCGTGACAATCACGGCATCCGCGACGCTCGACAATGCGGCTTCAAACCGGGCACGTTGCCGGGCAAGCTCGGCGTCGGCGCTCCGATTGGTGGTGATATCGTCGATATTTTCGAGTGCTTCGCGCATGTCGGATTCCCTTTTCATGACGATGTCCGGCGATGGCAAAAAAAAAGCCGACGTGACCGAATGCCTGTCAGGCGACTCGATCACGTCGGCTTACTCATCAACGGGCTTCGCGGCCTCTGCCGGGCTGCCCTTCACTTAGTCTTCCGAACGTGGATTATTCTTTTGCGATCATTGCCAGAGCTGGTCAGCCTATCAAAGATACCCCAAAAAGCAACATTTTATTATCGCTGATTCATCCAGAGACGTTGATCACCGGCGTGCTGCCCTGGGGGCGCGCCAAGTACGCCCTCCCCGCGTTGTGCCGGATGACCGGCAACGATTCACCTCCCGAGCGAAAGTTTGGCCACGGTGGCAGCGGCAGCACCGGCATCTCGACGGTTCGATCCTCGATCACAATCACCAGCGCATCGGCCGGCAGCCGCGACTCGCCGGCGGGACCGCCGCCTCTGCCGAGGGAAAAAACCGAAGCGATCAGGGAGCGATCAAGTGACTTCATCTCTGTTGCCATTGGATTGACCGAAGAGCGCGCATTCAACATTCAGCAACAACACTTGCCGTCGGGCGCTCTAAGAATCATATCGAATCGGCGCCCACCCCGACTTCATGGGTGCTTCCCCCCAGGTAAGGGTTCAGGGTGTCAGGGTTCAGGGTTCAGGAGGGAAAGAGCGGCGAAGAGTAAAGAGTGCAGTGAGGAAAAGGGAGAAACGCTCCCGTCCGAACTTCATCCTTTACTCTTCACTCTTCTCGCTTCCTGAACCCTGAACCCTGAACCCTCTTTGGAGGTCATACGGCAGCGGCGCGGTCGGCGACGATCATCTTCATTCGCACGAGGCTGGCGACGTTGGGCGCGCCGGTCTTGGCGAGCACGTGCGATCGATGGTTCTCGACAGTCTTCAGAGCGATGCCCACCCTCGCGGCGATCTGCTTGCTGGAAAATCCGCTGGCCAACAACTCAACCAGCTCTCTTTCCCGCTCCGTGAGCCTTAAGAAGCGATCGCGGATCTCCTTGACTTTTGCGCGCTCGTCACAACGCACGCTTTCCGACTGCAACAATTCCCGCACCCTGCTGAGGAGCATACGATGGTCGGCCGGCTTCTCGAGGAACTCTACTGCTCCGAGTTTCATGCTCTCAACGACCGCTGGGATATTCCCATGTCCGCTGAGCACGATGATCGGCATCTCGATGTGCTGCGCTCTCAACCACTCAATGAGTTGCATGCCCGTCATGCCGGGCATTCGGAGGTCGAGGATCAGACAGCCCGCATGGGGAGAACCGCAGTCCGATATGAACTCCTCCGCCGAGCCGTACGGACGGACCCTAATGCCAACCAGGACGTTTTCAATTGATTCCAACATGGTCGGATCATCATCGACGACATAGACCGTTGCTTCATGCATCCGGGTTACTCTCATTCCATCTATAAAAGGAGGTGCATCCAACGCGGCCGGGACAATCGTACTCATCCAACCTCTAAAAGAGGGCTAAAAAATAAATCTTTTTTACCGATAATCCTTAGGGATGTAAGCTTCGGCCGCACCGGCATTTGCCATTGGGTTCGCTTCGCCATCTCCGGAATATCGATCGCTATGTCGACAGAATGTCCTTGATTCCGCAGATGGCGATTATTAAATTTTGCGACATATTCAGTGTTTAGTGTTTCGTGTTTAGAGTGCTGTGGGGGCGTCGATGAGTTGATTGTGTCGGACGACTAACTAAACGACATCCCGGCTGCGGCCGGGGGGCCGGTTAATGAGTAAGCCGACGTAGTCGAACGCCTTCCGGTGTTCTCCTGCGTCGGCTTTTTGTTTTGATCGAACGGACAGTCAGCAGTTGGGGTGCGCGCATCATTTAGCAAGGAAGCTACATGTACATGTCACGGAAGGCTGCGGGTTCAAAGGCGATGGCGAAGATACCGGTCACTGTCACTATGCAGGCAGGGGGCGGTCGTGAACCGGTGATAGCCGATGTCTCGGCACAGGCCGCGCTCGCGGCGATCGTTCAATATTCTGATGACGCAATCATGAGCAGCACGCTCGATGGAATTGTCCGGACCTGGAACCACGGCTCGGAGTATATTTTCGGATACACGGCCTCCGAGATCATCGGTCAGTCCGGCAACCTGATGATTCCGCTGGATCGCCAGAATGAGGAACCCCGAATTCTCGCACTGCTCAAGGCCGAGCAGCACGTGGATCATTTCGAAACCACCCGCATCGCAAAGGGGGGCAGACACATGGATGTTGCCGTGACCATTTCCCCGATCAAGGACGCGGGCGGGAAGATCATCGCCTTCTCCACCAGCAGCCGGGACATCACGTCGCACAAGAATACGCAACGGGCATTGAATTTGGCCAAAGAGAGTGCCGAGGCCGCGAGCAACGCCAAGGACCACTTCCTCAGTGTTTTATCGCACGAATTGCGAACGCCCCTGACGCCGGTGCTGGCGGAAATCAGCTATCTGGAGACGCAGCTGGGCCTTCCAGCGGAATTCCTGGAGCATATCGGAATGATCCGCCGGAACCTCGAGCTCGAAGCCAGGCTGGTGGACGATCTGTTGGATCTGACCCGAATCCGACGGCAGAAAATCTGCCTGCACTTTGAAGTGGTGGACGTTCATCAAATGCTTCGCAATGCGATCCAAATGGTGCAGAGCGTGACGGATGCCAAATCGATCGTTTCAGTGATCTCCCTGCAGGCCAAAGGGCACGACGTCTGGGGAGATCCCGATCGCCTGCAACAGGTGTTCATGAATCTTCTTTCCAACGCGGCAAAATTCACGCCCGAGAACGGATTGATCGCGGTGCGCACCTCGAACGTGGGGAGCGATCGGATACGGATCGAAATCCGGGATACAGGAATGGGTATTGAGCCCGACATGTTGCCGCGTTTGTTCAACGCTTTTGAGCAAACGGATCGGACGAGGCGATTGGGCGGCCTGGGCTTGGGACTGTCGATCGCAAAATCACTGGTCGAGCTGCACAAGGGCACGATAACGGCGGTTAGTGACGGACCGAATCGGGGTGCGATGTTTGTGGTGGAACTGACGACGGTGACGCCCACTGAAACGGCACTCCAGCCAAAGGTTGCAGACAATGCCAACGCCCGCGGATGCCGGATCCTCTATGTGGAGGATCATGTCGACACCCGTCGCGTGATGGAGCGACTGCTCAAACACATTGGTTGCAGCGTGGTCAGCGCGGGGGGCGTCAAGGAGGCGATGTCCCTCGCGGAAAGACAGACCTTCGACCTGCTGGTAACCGATCTTGGGCTGCCGGATGGGAACGGCATCCAAATCATGGAGAATTTCAAGCTCCGCAAGACAATCCGCGGCATTGCCATCAGCGGGTTGGGACAGGAAGAAGATTTGCGGCGAAGCCGCGAGGCGGGTTTTGAGATGCATCTGACCAAGCCGATTAACTTCCCCACACTGAAGGAGGCGATCATTCGGATGAGCGCCTGAAACTGATGCAAACTCAAGGGGAAATGGAGCGCGGATTTCGCAGGGCATGAGCCGCTTTGATCGGCAATATATGGGCCATCAGTACTTTCATCTAGGGGTTTTGACCTACTCCAAAATCATACTCTTTCCGGATTGATTCCTCGCGCAATTTATTTATATTCTCTGATATCTGAATTGGGCCTGCTTTGCCGCCGTGGGGTTGGGGCAGGAAGAAGAATTCCAGAAGAGCCTTGAGGCGGGTATTCACATGAAGCTGGCCAAGCCGATTCACTTCCCGTCCCTCAGGGAGGTCATCACCCGGATGAGCGCCTGAAACTGCAATGCAAACTCAAGGGGAAATGGAGCGCGGGATTTCGGAGGGCATGAGCCGCTTCGAACGGCAATACATGGGCCGGGGCCCCCAGGACGTTCACGCCTATCTGGTCAACGATATGGTTGTCGTCCGGCTCAGAGGCGTTTTGACCGCGGCGGAGCAACAGCTGGTCAAAGCACTCCCGGCCGATAGGGGCAGAGACTTGCTGAAACAGGTGAGGAGTCATCTGATGGAGGTTGCACGTCCGACCATGGAGGCATTGGTAGAGGGGATTACCGGCGCCAAAGTGGTGAGTCTGCACTACGACATCAGCACGTCGACTGGCGAGGAACTGGTTCTCTTCACACTCGCCGACTCGCCGCCATTCCGCGAGACAAAAAAAAGCTACGGTGGCGGCGGATCGTCGGCGGGCTCAAGTTGAAAGCTGAAACACTGGGTATACTATTTGCTCTTGATGAAGCCCCATACGTTCACCTTGGCTCAGTCCACCCGGTTCCGCGAAGCCAAGCAGAGATAGTGCTTTTGTAGGGGTTGGAATGGTGCCGCGGACAAAGCGTCATTTACGAAAGCGCCCGCGTTCGATCGCGCCGAGTCCAGATGGCCGTCCCCTGTTCCTCGATCAGAATCGAGGGCGCGAAGCCTTGCGGCGGAGCGAGAGGCGGCTGCAACTGGCCGCCGATCTGGTCGGCCTGTGCCACTACGAGTGGGACCTCACCAAAGCCCAGCCGATCTGGGGTGCACGTCAGAAACAGATGTGGGGTCTGCCGCCCGATGCGCATGTCGATCGCGAGGTTTTCTTGTCGGCCATCCACCCGGACGACCGCCCCGTCGTCGAGGCGGCACACGAGCGGGCATTCGATCCGAACGGCGACGGGCAATATGCCGCCGAATACCGGGTCATCGGAATCCAGGACGGCGTGGAGCGATGGGTGACGGCGCGCGGCTGTATGTTCTTCGATAACGGTAAACCCGTCGAGTACCTGGGCACCGTCATGGAGATTACCGAGCGCAAACGGCTGGAGAGGGAGGTCCTGGAGATCAGCGAACGGGAGCGGCTGCGGATTGGCCAGGATCTGCACGACGACCTGTGCCAGCAACTCACAAGCATCGCTTTCACCAGCCGGCTTTTGCAGCAGCGACTGGCGACGCGCTCGCCCTCCGAAGCCCAGGTCGCCGAGGAAATCGTACAGGCCGTCCAGCAGTTGACCGCGCGGACGCGCGACTTGGCCAAGGGGCTTCATCCCGTGCGGTTGGAAACGAACGGACTCGCCGCGACGTTGCGCGAGCTCGCCACGACGATCGAGTCGGTCTTTCGCGTTACATGCCGCTTTCGCCACCCTCCTGGCCGCAGTAGCGCGACGATATCCGACCCAACCGTCGCCATTCAGCTCTACCGCATCGCCCAGGAGGCTGCAACCAACGCGGTCAAACATGGCAGAGCAAAGAACATTTCCATGAATTTGAACATGGTAAGGGGCAGGGTAGAGCTGTCCATCGCTGACGACGGCTCGGGAATCGCCCTCACTCCAAAGCGCCAAGGCATGGGTCTGCAAATCATGCATCAACGCGCTCACGTCATCGGCGCGACGTTGAGCATCACGCGCAGGCAACAGGGAGGCACCCTTGTGACCTGCTCGTTTGCGAGCGTTTCGCCGGGCCCCAAGAGCACGAAGGTAAAACGGCGAGATGTGGTATGCCGGCAACCAAGAAAAAAGTAAAGACGCGCGTGCTGATCGTGGATGATCACCCGATGATCCGCCGCGGCCTGTCCGGGCTGATCAACGAGGAGCCGGACATCATGGTTTGCGGAGAAGCCGGCACCGCGCGGGAGTGCTTCGAATCGATTGCCGCCACCGAGCCACGCATCGCCATCGTCGACGTATCGCTCGACGACGAGGATGGGCTTGAGCTGGTCAAGGAGATCCACCTCCGCTATCCCCAGTTGTCCGTGCTCGTCCTCTCGATGCACGACGAGACCTATTACGCAGAACGTGCCCTGCGCGCCGGAGCGAGCGGTTACGTGATGAAGGCAGAGGCCGCCGAGAACGTGACCGTCGCGATCCGGAAGGTGTTGTCGGGCGGCATTTGTATCAGCCAGAGCGTTGCCGACCGGCTGCTGCGCCAGGTCGTCCCCCACCGGGACCACCAGAGCTTTTCCATCGAGCGGCTCACCAATCGCGAGCTGCAAATTCTCCGGCTGTTGGGCAACGGAGCCAAAGTGCGCGAAATCGCCGCTCAGCTCTGCCGCAGCACCAAGACCGTTGAAAGCCACCACAAAAACATCAAACAGAAGCTCGGGGTCAAGAGCAGCGGGGAGCTCCTGCGTTATGCGATCCAGTTTTCCCGCAAAGATGGGTGAGAACTCACGCCCCGTGAGTAGGACGTTTGATCTACTCCAAAATCATCCTTTTGCTGATTGGTTTCAAGAACTTCAGTTTTATCATTGCTATTTCCGCGCGATCCCCCTAGGGTGTGTAGTGGTGCGGGAAGTAATGACTCCCGGCATGAGATAGATATAGGTCGTCGGACGACTAAATAAAAGGCACTCCGATCGCGGGGGGCCGGTTGAAGAGTAAGCCGACGTGATCGAATTCCCAATTTTCGGGATTCGATCACGTCGGTTTTTTTTGCGATTGGAAATCGGTGGTGAAATGAGCTGCTGTACTTGCAAACGCTGTTGATGTCGATCCCCGCGGCACCGTCGGGCCTCCCCCCATCCCACGTGCCGCAAAATGATTCCGGTGACCTTGCCCCGGTTACCGGAGTCCTGACGCCCCCTGTCCGGAAACGGACGGGGGGCGCTTTGAAGCGGATGCTTCCGCACGTTGACGATCTCGGACGGTGTGAACTGCCAGAAATGAATGCGATGTCGAAGGTCAATCCAACCATTGCCGAGCAAATTGCCGAAGCTGCAACGGCGTTCCAGCAGGAACGTACGGGCCATGCCCCCAAATCGGTGAGCGTTATGGTCGATGGCGACACGTTGGTGATCACGCTGCACGGCGCGCTCTCGCCGGCCGAACAGGCGATGGCGCAAAGTCCCGAGGGCGCTGCCAAAGTACAGGAATTTCACCGGCAGTTGTTTCACGATGCTTCCGCTGGGCTCCGGCACGAGATCAAGCGGATCACCAGGGTGGAAGTGCGGGACGCCAGCGTGGAAATCGAGCCGATCAATGGTTCTGTCGTCCAGGTGTTGCCTGGCGGCACGATGGTCCAGGTATTTTTGCTCGCCAAGCCTTTGCCGCCAGAGATCTGGAACGGCAGAGGCGCAGCAGATTTTTTTCCAAAAATCATTCGTCCGCCGACGCCGGAACCGGCGGCCTGATGTCCTGGTTTTTCTTCCCGCCAGCAATCCAGTTCCGGCAATTATTCTCGAAAGGATATTCTATGAAAGCGTCATTTTTTGAAATGGGATTCTTGAGTTGCTCTTCGGTCCTGATCGCCCTTGGCGGTTGCGTCCAGCAGAGCCGCCCCGACATTCCTCCCGGTGCAATGCAGGTTTCCAGCGGGAACGGGGTCGTCGCCTTCACCGCGCCGCACGACGGCAAGGCCTACCTGAATGACGACACCGACCACCGTGTCGTCTATTCCACCGACATGAGACGCGATCAGATCATGCGATTCGATCCGGTCTCAGACACGGTGCGGATTGACGGCAATACCGCTCCCGAGGGTGTCGCCAACCCCGCTCACGATCACTCCATTTATTTCACCCGTTCAGCAATGGCGGACCACGTTGACGTTGCCAACAACAATGCGGTCGACGCCAGCGGCAATCCCGTGCCAACCGTTCGGGTGCCCATCGGCATCCAAGTGGACGTGCAGCCGCAACCGGCAGCACCGAAATAGCAGCGGCGGTGAAGGTGATTCGAATCCCCATGGGAAAGCTCGAATGACGAAGTTCCAAAGTCGAAACAAGCCGGCAGCATTCCCGTTTCGAACTTCTTCATTCGACATTCGGATTTGATTCGAGGATTCGAGCTTCGCCATTCGAGCTTTGCCCCAGAGCTGATCGACCCCCGATGTCTTTAAGCGTTCGGAGGCGCGGTAGCGATAAGTAGCGCGCGCTTCCGAACTTTTTTGCATGTCATTCGCAGCAAAGAGCTGCAGATGTCTTGGCCCAGTCGGAGGACGCAGTTTGTACCTGGAAAACGAAGCTGTCGACAAGGAGGAATCATGACAATGGAATCACAATTATCCGGTCCTCACCAGAGGACCTATCGCCAGATCTTTCAGCATCCGATGCCGCACAACCTGCAGTGGCGGGAGGTTTGGGCGATGCTCAGCGCAATGACCGATGCGAACGCGGTGGAGGAAACGAACGGCACCATGAAGGTTGCCCGCAACGGCCAGACGCTGCTGCTGCATCGTCCCCGAAACAAGGATCTGACGGATAAGAAAGAACTCATGCAGATCCGCCACTTCCTGGAGCGGTCCGGCGCGCCCGTGACTCCATCCGTGACGCCCGGCGTTCAGCTGCTGGTGGTCATCGATCATCGTGAGGCGCGCATCTACCGCACGGAACTTCACGGAACCGTTCCGGAGCGGATTACGCCGTATGATCCCTTCGGGTTCGGCCGGGACCTGCACTACAACCAGGACGATTCGAATGGACAGCGAAAGCCGGAGCGGAAGAGCTTTTACGAAGCAGTCGCCAGGACATTGAGCGGCGCCCAAAGGATTCTGATATTCGGCACCGGCACCGGAGCGAGCAGCGCCATGGAGCAGTTGCTTCTGGACCTGAAGAAAAATCATCCCGATCTGGCAGAACGAGTCATCGGGTCGGTCGCGGTCGATGAGCATCATTTGACCGAAGACCAGCTCTTAGCCAAGGCACGGGAGTTGTTTATCGCGGCCTGATTTGCCGATCGAAGTGAAACTCAATGCCACATGCTCAAGAGCACGAACTTTCTTTCATTCAGGGCGACGCGAACAAGGTTCAGGTCGTAACGGCCGCCTTGCGCGTCGTCCAAGAGGAGTTGACGCTCTCGCTGGCGACATTGCAGGCCGCCCGGGCTGAGCTGGTGTCGTCGCAGGACAAGCTCAAGCGCAGTGAAGATGAGTTGATCAAGCTGCGGGCGGTCAATCATGACGTTCTCGAAGGCGGACAGAACGACCGAACAAGGCGGAATGAATCGGAGCGTCTCGGCAGGATCAAGGACGAGTTTCTTGCCAACCTGTCGCACGAAATCCGTACGCCTCTCAACGCCATCCTCGGCTGGTCACAGCTTCTCAAACCCGGCATAACCAACGACGCGGATCTGGTTGAGGGGCTGGAGGTCATCACCCGCAATGCCCGCACCCAGGCGAGACTCATCGACGATCTTCTGGACATGAGCCGGATCATTTCGGGAAAGATGCGCCTTGAAGTCCAGCGGGTGGATTTAGCCGCCGTGATCGACGCCGCGATTGAGTCGGTAAAACCGGCTGCCGACGCGAAGGGAATGAAGCTGCAGAAAGTCATTGATCCCATCGCCGGTCCTGTCAGCGGCGACCCAAACCGCTTGCAGCAGGTGGTGTGGAATCTCCTGATGAACGCGATCAAGTTCACATCCAGGGGCGGCAGGGTGCAGGTGGTGGTGGAACGGGTCAACTCGCACGTTGAGTTATCCGTCAGCGACACCGGCAAAGGGATCGCCGCCGACTTTCTGCCCCACGTTTTCGAGCGATTCAGCCAGGCTGACAACTCGTCGCGCAGGGGGTACGCCGGACTTGGACTGGGACTGGCGATTGTGAAGAGCCTGGCCGAGTTGCACGGCGGATCGGTGCGCGTGAAGAGCGGCGGCGAGGGAAATGGAACCACGTTCATCGTCTCGCTGCCGATCTCAGTCGTCCATACGTTGGACACCAGCGATAACCGGCGACACACAAAGGTGGAGCCGCTCGACAAGCTGTTGCATACGGCCGATTTGAAAGGCGTCAAAGTGATGGTGGTGGACGACGAAGCGGACGCCATCGGTCTGGTAAAACGGATAATGGAGGACTGCGGTGCGACGGTCAAGGGATGTACCTCGGGAAACGAATGTCTGGAGTGTGTTCCCACGCTGCGGCCCGATGTGTTGATCATGGACATCGGAATGGCAGAGATGGATGGCTACACGCTGATCGGAAAGCTCCGGGCATTGAGCCCCGAACAAGGCGGCAGAACGCCGGCGGTCGCACTGACCGCTTTCGCCCGCTCTGAAGATCGGCGGCAGGCGATGCTGGCAGGTTTCGATGTTCACGTCGCCAAGCCCGTCGAGCCAGGTGAACTGGTGGCGGTTGTCAGCAGGTTGGCTCGCCGGAATTGAACCCAAAAACACCGAGGCGCATGCTCCATTTTATTGGCTCAAAGCGATGCGGCCACCGTTAGCCGCCCCGCTCGCGGGGCGTTTCCCAGCGAATCTCGACGCCTCGATCCCGGCCCGATGCCTCGGCGCACCGGCTCGCAGAACTTCCACCACGGGCTGATAGAGCGTCTCCACTTGGAGTGTAGCGGCCGAGATGCGCGGAGCCGCGGATGTACATCCGCGGCTTCGATCAGCAGGCGATATACGTCGGGTGAGAACGCTCTAGCCAAGCCGAATCGGCGGGGTATCCTGTAGCATCATGTGGACGCGAGTTCTGAGCGCCGCTTACGCCCTTGTGGCGTTTTCCCTGTTTATGCGATGTCCGAGTCTGGATTCGATGATCCTCGCCGTCGCCGGGCTGATGGTGCCCGCGATTTGGTCGGAAGAAATCTGGGAGAAAATCAAAGCGCCGCCGTTGGATGCGGGACCGCTTTGCCCGAAATGCGGATATGACGTGCGCGCCACGCCCATTCGCTGCCCGGAATGCGGAGGGTTGCTCGATCAATCCACGGCGCAATCGCGGGGATTTAGCGAGGGAGCGGTATATTCCACTTTGCGAGAGCGATCCATTAACCAGCCATGAGATTTGCGCTAGGCGCGCTGCCACCGCTCACGTTCCTTATTTGGACGGTCGCTCTCTATCTGCGCGACCGGCGCGGCAACTCCGAACCCGTCACACTGCGCAACGCCGTCCTCCAGGCGGCGGCTCTGCTGGGGCTGTGGGTGGTGGTCGGCACCGAAGCGCTGAGCGCCATCAACCAACTGAAGTTTGTCCCGATCCTTATCTCGTGGATCATCGCCGCCGGCGGCGGAATCCGGGCTGTGCGGCACTACGACGACCCGGCGATTCGCCCACGGATTCGTTTGTCCTGCCCAAAGTTACTGACCGTCGTGGCCGCGTTGCCATTGTTCACCATCCTTTCCCTGGCCCTCACCTCCGCTGTCTTCAATCCCCCCAACAACTACGACTCCTACTCTTATCATCTGCCCCGGCAGATCATGTGGCTGCAGGACGCCAACGTGCGGTTTTACCCCGCGAACAATTTGCGCCAGCTTGAAATGTCGCCATTCGCCGAGTTCGTCGGCGTGCATTTGATGGCACTCTCAAAATCCGACCGCTGGAATAATCTCGAGCAGTTTGCCGCGCTGCTGATCACATTCTGCGGGGTATCGCTGCTCACCGAACGCCTGGGCGGCAACCGAGCCGCTCAATTTCTCGCCTGCCTGATTCTGTTGACCAGCCCCGTTGTATTCATGGAGGCATCGAACCCGAAAAATGACATCGTCGAGGCGATGTGGATCGTCATCTGCGTCTACTGGCTCCTGCGCGCGCTCGACGGCGCGGCGTGGGATTGGCTCGACGTGCTGCTCTTTGGATCGGCCCTCGGATGCGCCGGTCACACAAAGGGGACGGGGCCGTTGTTCGTGATTCCAATCGTCATCGTGCTCGCTATCGAAGTCTTCCGGCGATTCACGATGCGACGATTCCAGATGCTCTGCGCGATCGGGCTGCTGGCGATGGCGATCAATCTGCCGCAGTTTGCCCGTAACTATCTTGCCTTCGGCCATGTCGATGGGCCGACGGTCGAGAAGGGCGGATATGCGCTCTATAACGAAATCCACGGCCCGCGGGTTCTGCTCTCCAACCTGGTGCGCCTCTTTGCCTGGCATGCCGCGGAC
>Ga0302326_10016728_pt1 | contig 15325 bp, 14 predicted proteins | sample Palsa_T0_3_FD_202264 | JGI IMG/M metagenome (GOLD analysis project Ga0302326, IMG submission 202264) | Peat permafrost microbial communities from Stordalen Mire near Abisko, Sweden - Palsa_T0_3 | ecosystem: Environmental > Terrestrial > Soil > Palsa > Peat permafrost | place: Sweden: Abisko...
AATCCTCGAATCAAATTCGAATGAAGAAGTCCGAATGACGAAACGAAGGCCGGAGATTCCGCCGGTTCCCCGTTTCGAGCTTCTTCATTCGTCATTCGGATTTGATTCGAGGATTCGAGCTTCGTCATTCGAATTTCGGCGCATGTCGCTCAGCCTCTCGCCGGCGAGGACAAACCGATGCCCGAAATGGCGATGGTAGGTTGCGAACGTCAGACCGGCGCGATCGCGCAGAGCCTCGATTTCCTCGCGTTTGAACGCCTGCGCGACGCTGATGCGGCCGTCGTGCCGCACCATCGGGTTGGCCAGGCTGGTCAGCACGTTGACCCAGAAATACGCCCGGCGATGCCGGAGAAGATCGCCGACGATCACGCCCCGACGGGCGACGCGGCCCATCTCGGCGAGCACCGTTACGACGTCCGCTTCGTCCAGGTGATGCAGGAAAAGCGAAGTCGTGGCGTAATCGAAACTTCCCTCCGCAAACGGCAAACGCATCGCGTTCGCCTGCACAATTTGCACGGCAGCATCCGATCCCGCGGCCCGCGTTGTCATTGCGTGCAGATCGACGCCAACGACCCGAAGACCAAAGCCGCGCCCCTTCGCCCATTTCAGGATCGCCCGCGGCAGATCAGCCGAACCGGTCGCGACATCCAGAATGCGAATTGTCTCGCCGGCCTTCCACGATCGGCTGAATCGCTCGAGATGGCTCAGGGTCGAGCGCGTGTAGCGCAGGAACCCATTGATTCGCCGAAGATACCGCAGGCTCTTGCGCAGCTGCTCCGCGTCGGCCCCCGGCTCGTCCATCCATTCCGGGCCGCGCAGGCGGGAGCGCAAAAAGCCAGGGTTCAGCACTCGGGAGACCGATGGCGGGGTGAGCAGGGGCGATGGTTCCATTTTCAGCGTTGCAAGGAGAGGCAGCACGAAAATCACAACGATAGGGTGCACGACGGTCTCCGCGCGCTACCCCCTCTCCCGGTATTCCGGGAGAGGGTTGGGGTGAGGGTGATTTCGAACGTAGCAAGGACTCGCGTTCCTCGATCAACTCCCTTCGGAGTAACCAGCAACTTCCTACGTTCGAAATCACCCTCACCCCAGCCCTCTCCCGGAGTACCGGGAGAGGGGGCGGCGCGCGGAGACCGTCGTGCACCCACAACGATATCGAAGCCAGTTAGTCTACACTTGCCGATGCCTTGGCACAGCCCGTCTTGGCGCCCGATTTCGTTTGATACGATCATGTCGAGGCATGGCCGTCTCGCCCGTCCCGCCCATGTCGGGTGCGCAGGACTCAGGAAAACCGTTCGATGCCGGCAATTTGCTTACTCCCTTGCCGCTAACACGGGCGAGGCGCCCGTGTTAGCGCGCCACGGTTAGGTTATTGTTCGCCATTCGCCCGCGAGCCGCTAAAATGTCGCTGTGGCCACAGGACACCCCCATATATCTCCTCCCCTTCACGGCCGCGGCGCCGGGCTCAATCCCCCGAATCGGTTTGAGCCGATCGCGTTTGAGCCAGATGGCGATGCGCTTGACGCGATCCCTCCGGAGGAACGTCCCGCTCCAGCCACGCAGTTTCTCCGCGACAACTCGCGGACGATCATCGCCCACAACGACAGCCCGGACGTCGGATTCAGCGACAGCGTCAATCCCTATCGCGGCTGCGAGCATGGCTGCATTTACTGCTATGCCCGCCCGACCCATGAATATCTCAGTTTCTCCGCCGGTCTCGATTTTGAAACGAAGATTATGGTGAAGGAGGATGCCCCGCAGTTGCTGCGGGAGGCGCTGATGTCGCGGCGGTATGACCCGGTGTCGCTGACGATGAGCGGGGTGACGGATTGCTATCAGCCCGTCGAGCGGAAACTGCGGCTGACGCGGGGCTGCCTGGAGGTGATGCTCGAGTTTGGGAACCCCGTGGCGATCATCACCAAGAACCATCTGGTGACGCGGGACATCGATCTGCTTTCGCAACTGGCGAAGCTCGACGCGGCGTTGGTTCTGGTTTCGGTCACCACGCTCGATCATGAGTTGGCTCGAAAGATGGAGCCGCGGACCAGCGCGCCGCGGCGGCGGCTGGATGCGATTCGCGAGCTGCATGCTGCGGGAGTGCCGGCGGGCGTGATGGTGGCTCCGGTGATTCCGGGGCTCACGGATCATGAGATGCCGGCGATCCTCGCCGCCGCCGCCGAGGCGGGGGCGCGCTGCGCGGGGTTCACGCCGGTTCGGCTGCCGGGGGCGGTTGCGCCGTTGTTTGAGCAATGGCTCAGCGATCATTTTCCGGACCGCAAGGAGAAGGTCCTCAACCGCATTCGCTCGATCCGCGGGGGGAAGTTGAACGATCCCAACTTTGGAAGCCGGATGCGCGGGCAGGGACCGTGGGCGGAGCAACTGAAGAGCATGTTCGACCTCGCCAAGCGCAAGGCGGGGATTACCGGGGGGTTTCCGGAGCTTTCGACGGCGCATTTTCGACGGCCGGCGGGGCCGCAGATGGAGTTGTTTGCGCGGTAGCGGTAATGCCCGCGAGCAAGCTCGGCGGCTACACGGGGAACTCGATCAAATGGTTTGTGTGTAACGGTTTACGCAGACGAAAATTGGGACGGCGTTGTCGACGATATCCGGGTATAAAAAATCTGAAAGACTGTCATACCCTTGTGCCTTCTGGCACCGATATAATATCGGTTATGAAGAGCCTACTTATCGTCATTCTCGCCGTTGCGTTGGCAGCCGCCGCTTATTTCACACGCCCCTCGAAGGCGGATTTTCAGAACTACATCGTGCAGAAATCCACCAGCGGGGACACCAATTTCTTCTCCGCCGGATGGGACAAGATGCAGGCGGAGAGCTTCGCGAATAGCGTTGATTTCAGCGACAAGCTTCTCTGGGTGGACATCCAGCAGAATGGCACCACCATCTACACCGGCGCGTTCGGGCACTGGTTCAATCGCGCTACGGTGAAGGCGGATATTGACAACGCCAAGGCCAAGGCCAGCACCATCGGTTCAACCCTCCAACAGGGCCTCGACACGCTGAAGCAGCACTGATGAATGTGCGCGCCGCGCTCTTGCTGAGCATCTGCTTCACGTCTCCTTTCGTTTTGGGAGCCGGGCCTCAGACGGCACCGGCGGGGTCGGAGCCGGTCTATCTCGAGCGGGAGCGGGACAACGAGCGGGAAATTCAGCAGGAGGTCAATGAGATGACGCCCGCGGCGACGATGAGCCGCGAGGCACTGGCGCGATTCTTCCTGGAGGACGGGCGGCTTGCGGTGGAGATCGGCGGGTACGAAGCGCAGCAGCTTACCAGAGTCAACGTCAGCAACTCTGAGGGAATCTGGCTGGTGGTGGAAAAGTCGCAGCACACGCGGCGAGCCGTGCGGCCGAGACCCATGCTGCTGTTGGACCGATACGATTTTGACCAGCACAATCCCGATGCGATCTGGGCGACCCATACCAACATCAACGCCCGCTTGATTTTGATATCGGGGGAGTCGCTGCAGAAGAGAATCATTTTCAACGAGAACCCCAACGCAACCAGCCTGACGGTAAATGACACAAATCCGGCTGCAATGAACGGGCCGGCTGCGCCCAGCGGGTCGGCGCACATGACCTTTGAGGCGCCAAGTTTGGCGGAGCTGCGCAGCGAGCATCCGGCTGAATTCCGCAAGTTTCTGCTCCCACTGCTGGGAAAGCTGATGGACACATCCTTGATGTTGCCCGGCGCGACCGATGCATACGAGGTTTTCAACGACATACCCGCCGATGATGCATCGTCGGCCGAGCTAAAATCGTTGTTGCCGCAGTTGGATTCAACGGTTCCCGCCGAGCGGCAGGCGGCGAGCGCGCGGATCCAGGCGATGGGGGCTCGCGGGATTCTCGCCGCGATGCGGATCGATTCCGCGACGCTGACGCCGGAGCAGCAGACGGCGTTGTCAGGCGTGATGGCCCTCGGACGCCGGGCGAAGGTCGCGGATGCCCGCGCGGCCAGGCACGACGTGCATTTCCTGCTGGATTGTCTCGAAATCGACGCGCCCGGGGTGAAAGCGGCCGCGCTGCGTGAGTTGGCGAAGATCGTGGGTAAGCCGATCGCGTTTGATCCAAACTTGCGCGGGCCGGCCGCCGACGCCGCGGCCGATGCGCTGCGACTGGAGATTTTGAGGGATGCACCGGCGACACAACCGGCGGAGTGATGCGAGGCGAGGCGGCTCCAGAGCGCGGAACCGCACGATCGTCTGTAACCGTGGCACCCGCGCCAGCAGAGAGCCGAGCGGCTCTGCCGCCGGATCATCGCGGAGTTCCGAAACCTCCGGCGGCGTAGCCGCTCGGCTCCCTGCTGGCGCGGGTGCCATGGTCGCTCAGGGACGAAACCCGCTGAAAACATTGAAAGTCCCGACCAAGTCGTAGTTGCCTATAATCTCGCCGCATGAGCCCGGTGGAGCAGCAATGGCAATAACCCGCAAACAGGAATCGGCAGAGCATGGTCAGGGTGAGACACCCGGCGTGGACCAGTCGCGGATCGAGCGAGCGGTGCGCGAAATTCTGCTGGCGGTGGGGGAAGATCCTAATCGGGAGGGGTTGGCGAAAACACCCGGCCGGGTGGCGCGATCGTATGCCGAGCTGATGGCGGGACTGAGGGTCGATCCCCGGCGGCATCTCAAGACGGTTTTTCACGAGCGGTACGATGAGATCGTGCTGCTGCGCGACATTTCGTTCCACTCGCTCTGCGAACATCATCTGCTGCCATTCACGGGCAAGGCGCACGTGGCGTATTTGCCGGCGGGCAAGGTTGTCGGCCTGAGCAAGCTCGCGCGGCTTGTGGAGGACTACGCCCGCCGTCCGCAGGTGCAGGAGCGCTTGACCACGCAGATTGCCGACGCGCTGATGGACGAGCTGAATCCGGTCGGGGCGGCGTGCATCATCGAGGCGTCGCACACCTGCATGACCATCCGCGGCGTGAAACGGCCGGGGAGCATCATGGTGACCAGCGCCCTGCGCGGTATCTTTAAGGAGAATGCCGCCAGCCGGGCGGAAGTCCTCGCTCTGATGCACGCGAAAGATGGAGACGCCAGGTGATAGATCGGCAGCGGAGCGCGGCGGGCGGGGCATCCTGGCACTCGGGTTATTGCTGATTGGCGTTTTGCTCTGGCTCGTTTGTCTCCACGCCGCCTGGGGGACGGCGCTGCAATGGGAACTGACGGCTGTCGCGATCGTGATCGGTTGCGTGCCTCGGCTCAGGCGGGCGATGACGTCGGGGCTTGATCGCATCCGAACGCCGTCGCCGGCGCGGCGATTTCGCGCAGCGGTCATCATTTCCATCTCTGCCTCGGTGTTGTTCCTGGTTCTGGCGTACGTGCAGGATTGGGACTTTATCCTGCGATATCAGGATGAGCATAGCTACGCGATTCAGGTACAGATGATGGCGCGCGGGCATCTTTGGATGCCGGCGATTCCCTCAGACGTGGCGGACTTCTTCTCCTCGTTTGCACTGTTTACCACCCCGGCCTACGGCTCGATGTATTTCCCCGGCACCGCGCTGATGTACGCTCCGACCGTCTGGCTGCATCTGCCATTCTGGGTCTTGCCCGTGATCGCCGCCGGGGCGTGCGTGGGGCTGACATACCGTCTCATCACGGAACTCATCGATGGCGTCGCCGGCATGCTGGCAGCGTTGATGATGACCTCGCTGCCGGCGTTCCGATCGCTGTCGCTGATGCTCCTCTCGCAAACGCCGATGCTGCTGCTCGGGTTGCTGCTGATCTGGGCGTGGCTGCGCTGGCGCACGGAACGCCGCGCGATCTGGGGCCTTGCGATCGGTGCGCTGGCAGGTTGGGCCCTCGTGACCCGGCCCCTGGATGCACTGGCGTATATCGTGCCGGTCGGCTGCGCGATGATCCTGGACTGCGTCGGAGCCGCCCCTTCCCGCAGGGGTCTTTCCGTAACCAGAAGCGGCCAGACCTTCGATGATCGTGGCAGCCGCGCCAGCGCAGAGCCGAGCGGCTCTGCCGCCGGGCCCTCACGGGGTGAGGCGACGTCGCGGGAAGTCGGAGAAAGCCCGGCGGCGGAGCCGCTCGGCTCTGTGCTGGCGCGGGTAACGAAGCTGCCTTTAGGCGCGACGCGTCGCGCGCTTTGCGAAGCCCTTGGACCGCATCCCGAACGCATCGCTCGCACAATCGCGTTCATGATTGTCGCAGCGTCCCCGTTTTTTGCGGTCGAGGCGATTCAGGATCGCGGCATGACGGGGCACTGGCTCGAATCGCCGAATCAAGCCTACGCGGCGGCGAACTATCCGGCGCCGGTCTTTGGGTTTCACAACATCGATTGGAAACGCGCCCCGATTCCGAAACTGGCGGAAGACCGCGAGCTGATCGAATACTCGTTCTGGTCGGAATATCGGAATTATCGTCTGGCTGACGTGCCGATGGCCTGGTGGAAAGAGCGGATCCCGCGAACGCTTCTCGTGACGTTGCCCAGTCCGCTCCTGGCGATCCTGATTCCAGTGGGAATTCTGGGCTTGATCGATCGGCGGCGGCGCGCGTTTGCGGCGATCGCTGCGCTGTTCTGCCTGCTGTATGCCGGCTCGGTTTCCTATCAGCAGCATTACATCATGGTGAATGTCCCAGGCATCCTGCTGCTTGTGCTCCTGGGCCTGGAGCAGGCCCGCCTATGGTGGCCCGGCCAGTCGGTCATGTTCACGCTGATCGTGTCGGCGATGTCGATCGGGGCGATGGGGCAGACGGACGCCATCAACTGGAGCCCCTGGATGGATCTGGTTCGGATTGAAAGCAAACTGGCCACGCTGCCGCCGGAACCGGCGATCGTTTTGTTCCGCTACCACCCGTTCAATCCCGCGGTGAACGTCTCGCACCACGAGCCGGTCTATAACACCGATGTGGCGTGGCCGGATGATGCGCGGATGATTCGTGCGCACGATCTTGGGCCCCAGAACATTCGTCTCTTTGAGCATTACGCCCGCACGCAGCCAGACCGCGTGGTCTATCTCTACGACCGCGACGGCGATACCGTGACGCGATTGGGCACTCCCGCCGAGGCGGCGCAAGCCTATGATGAATCTATGAGGAGCAACCATGGCCGATAGCGCGAGCCGAATCGAACAATTCAAAAAAATGGCGACTGACGACCCGAACAACGAGTTGGGTCACTTCTCGCTGGGCCGGGCGTATCTCGACGCGGGCGACGCCACCGGAGCGGCGACAAGCCTCAAACGCTGCCTGGCGCTTAATCCGAAGCTGAGCAAGGCGTATCAACTATTGGCCACCGCACTGCTGAAGCTTGGGCAGAAGGATCAGGCGATCGAGCAACTCACGGCCGGCGTCACGATTGCCCACGAGCGCGGCGACGTGATGCCCAAGAACGACATGATGCGCCAGCTCAAGGAGCTGGGCGCGCCGGTTCCGGAACTGAAATCAAGCGAGGCGGAGAAACCGATCGGGCAGGGCCAGGTGAATTGTCAGCGCTGCGGCAAGGTGGGCCGAAAGATGCCGTCGGCGCCGTTTTCCAACGCACAGGGGCAGGAGATTTTCGCGAAAATCTGCGCCGACTGCTGGCGTGAATGGATCGGCATGGGAACGAAGGTGATCAACGAACTGCGTCTGCCGCTAAACGATCCGAAGGCGCAGAAGATCTTCGATCAGCACATGATGGAGTTTCTGAATCTGCGATGAAAGCAGCCCACGCCGAGTCTGAGGTACTCCGAAGGCTCGGATTCTTCGCGTCGGGGACGTGGGACTCCAAGATGGGGAGCTGGGGATTGAAAAATGAAAAATGAAAATTTTCAATTGCAGAACAGACGCTCCCCGTCCCCCAATTTGAATTTTGCAATTTTCAATTTGCAATCCCCAGTTCCCCCCGTCTTGCAACGCCGGCTTCCCCGGTTTCAGACCGGAATCCGAGCCTTCGGAGTACCTCAGACTCGGCTTGGCCGGTGCAACGATGTCTTTCGGCGGGTTGAGCGCGATCCTCGTCACGTCAAGAACGCTGCGGGTGGCTTTGCGTCAAAAGGGGGCGAGATGCTCCGCTCTGTCGCGGCGTCGCCCCGGCTGGTCTTGAGTAGATAACGCACCATGTCGAGGGCGGATGCGACGCCGACCACCCGTCCGTCTTGCACGATCGGCACATGGCGGTAACCGCCGACGTCCATCTTGTTGATGCCAAACGTGATCGGCGCTTCGGGCGGCAGTGTTTCGACGCGCGTGGTCATGAATTCGCGCACGGGCCGGGAAAGCTTGGCTGCGTAGCCGATTCCGAGGCGCGTCATAATATCGCGGACAGACAGGACGCCGACGAGTTGGTCATTCTCCACGACCTGCACCATATCGACCTGGTGCCGAACCAGCATCTGCACCGCTTCGCTGACCGGCGCATCCGGCGAGATGGGGTGGACGACGGTCAGGTCGAGGGCGGTCAACGGCAGATGCATCGCCAACGGCTCCGGCTCATTGCGCTGCGGCGATAAATCGACTGCGCGGAGGTCGCCGCCGCAGAAAGCGCACTCGTCGGCCCCCTCCAGATTTTTCGTACCACAACTGGGACATTTCGTGGACATCTGGTTTCCCTTCTCTGACAGCGCGGTGATGGTTAGCCGGTGATTGTAACGCGCATCGGCCGACACGGTTAAGAAATCCGGGATGATTACATTCGGACCCAGCTGTCCAGCCCTGGATGGAACTGTGCCTTGGCTCCGGGCAGAAACCATCGTGTCGGCGTGACGACAATCTTATCGGGGCACGTCCCGAGCCAGGCGGCCCACCAACTGAACGAGCTGTTGGAGATAATGAAATGGTCGCAGGCCGACATCTGGGAGAACTCACTGAACTGGTCCTCCTGCCGGCCTGAATTGTCGGGGACGGTGACATCGCCGAACTGGCGAAACTGCTCACGACACCACCGCGGATCATCGGAAAAGACTGTGAATCGCGGCGCTGTTAACTTCGATCGCATATATGAGATCGCCCGTTCGAAATAGTCCATTGGCGTCAGGGCGAGATGAGCGTTTCCGACATAATCGCCTCGCCTGACATGGACGCAGACCGACGTCTCGCGTTGCGCAAGCGGCTCGATTTGAAATGCCCGTCGTATGGAACCGGCGATCGTTTGCCCGATCTGCGAAAAGTAGCGCTCACTCTGCCAGAACCCCCAAAGAACCAGCAGCCCGGGAATGGAGTCGATGCGCGGGTCGTATCCCTGCTGTTTGTCGATCAACCAATTGACCCGGCAAGGGAGTCGGAGGAGTGCCGCCAATGTTCTGGCAACGCGAGCGCCTTTGGGCTCGACGTACCATTGAAGCAGTCGGTTCTGCGGATCGGTGAGAAGTTGCTCGGAAGCAACCAGTCTGCTCAAGGCATACGGGCGTTCGGGGGTGAGATGGCCGGCGTGCCAGAAGATCGGCCGCCGGCCGGTTTTCATCGCCACGCTCTGCGCGGCGGCGTACTGGAAGAGCTGGTTCCCGAATCCGCCGAAGATTTGGCCGACGACGTAGCTCATGGCGTCACAGGAGATTATCGGCAAAGTAAGCGGGTTACTGACCCAGACAATCGAAATGGTCTGAAATGGGAGGGGAAAAGTTGGGGTGAGGGTGATTTGGAATTCCAGTGTCGCTGGCACTCGAAATCACCCTCACCCCTGCCCTCTCCCAGAGTACCGGGAGAGGGAGTGAGTCGTCCGTCGCTCTGGGCTTTGACCGCGCCAATTTGTCGCCAATTGTAGGGGCACGCCGTTGGACTCCCGCCCCTCCGGGACGCCGCTAAAAGGGATCTGAAACGGGTGCTTGCCGTTACCCGACGGTCCAGGTTTCTTCGCCGGTGACGAGCTTTTGCAGATCGCCTTTGCCGAGGCGGGCGACGGCCTGGTCGTTCTGGCGGCGAACGAGGTCGCCGTAGCGGTCGTGGTCGACGGCGCGGAGGACCCCCAGCGGTTCGGGAAAGTCGGGGTAGCGCATCCGGCTCAGCAAAAACGCGAGGCTTGGCTCGGGGGCTTTTTCGTCGTGAATCAGGAGGTCGTCGGCGTTGACGGATCTCGTGTCGACGACTTCAGGGCTCAGGCCGTTGAGGCGGATGCCTTTGGAGCCGTCCTTGCCGAAGATCAGGGGCTTGCCGTGCTCAAGGTAAAGGGTGGTGTCGCTCTTGGTGGTTTTGTCGGTGGCGTAGCCGTAGGCGCCGTCGTTGAAGATGTTGCAGTTCTGGTAGATCTCGACGAATGCCGCGCCAACGTGCCGGGCGGCGCGCTCGAGGACATATTCGAGATGCTTTACGTCCACATCGATGGCGCGGGCGGCGAAAGACGCCTCGGCCCCGATGGCGATGCTGATCGGGCGGATGGGGTATTCCGGGGAGCCCATCGGGGTGCTCTTGGTTTTCTTGCCCTGCTCGCTGGTGGGGGAATACTGGCCCTTGGTCAGCCCATAGATGCGGTTATTGAACAGCAGGATTTTAATATCCACGTTTCGGCGGATCACGTGCATCAGGTGGTTGCCGCCAATGGAGAGGCCGTCGCCGTCGCCGGTGACCATCCAGACGTTCAGCTCAGGTCGGGCGAGCTTGAGGCCGGTCGCGAAGGTGGGCGCGCGGCCGTGGATGGAGTGAAACCCGTAAGTGTTCATGTAATACGGGAATCGGCTGGAGCACCCGATGCCGGAGATGAAGACGGTTTTGCTGCGATCCATGCCGAGTTTGGCGCAGACCTTCTTCATCTGGGCGAGGATCGAGTAATCCCCGCAGCCGGGACACCAGCGAACGTCCTGATCGGTGGCGTAGTCAGCGGGCTTCAAGACCGGAAGAGGTTGAGTGGGGATAACGCTCATTAATTTATGTGTCGTTCTAAATGCGGAAGAGGATTCACCACGGAGACACGGAGACACGGAGGCGCGCCTGAGATTCGACGCGGCTCCCCGACCCATCGATTAAAAGAGAAATTGAATTCGAATGCGTCGTTCATCAGTGAGCTTTCAGAGTCGAATGCGCCTCAGTGTCTCCGTGCCTCCGGGGTGATCTCTCTCTTTTTTTCAGCCGCCGGAAGCGGCGTCCGCGACATTCGTCTGCGGAAGCATCTCGCCGTTCATCGAAACTTCGTATACTCCCGCTTTGCCTGCGCGGATGTCCTGCACGCCCTGGACGATCTCGTGAATCGTGAAAGGTTGGCCTTTCACTTTGTTCAGCCCCTTGGCATCCACCAAAAAGCGATTGCGGAGCAGGGAGCGAAGTTGGCCGAGGTTCATCTCTGGAATCAGCACGTGTTTGAACTGCTTCATCAGCTTGCCGATGCGCTCGGGGAGCGGATTCATGTAACGGATATGGCACGCGGAAACTGCAACGCCCTGCTTGCGCAGATCGAGCGTGGCGGCCTTGATCGCTCCAAACGTGCTGCCCCAGCCGACAATCAATACATCGCCGGTTTCGGGGCCGGTCCAGAGTAGATCGGGGCCGACGGGCTTGATATTGGCAACCTTGGCGGCGCGGATGCGCACCATCTTCTCGTGGTTCGCCGGCTCGTAGTTCACGTTACCCGTGACGTCCTGCTTTTCAATTCCGCCGATGCGATGTTCGAGTCCCGGAGTTCCCGGCAGGGCCCAGGGACGGACGAGATTTCCGTCGCGCTTGTAGGGCATGAAGCCGGCGGGGTCGTTCGCTTCGGTCGGATGCTTTACGACGATTTTCGCCAGCTTGCTGACGTCGGGAACCAACCACGGCTCGGCGCCGTTGGCAATGTAACCGTCGCTGAGGAAGAAGACCGGCGTCATGTATTTCACGGCAATGGTGAACGCCTCGATGACGGCGGCGAAGCAATCCGAAGGCGACGCCGCGGCGATAACGGGGACGGGGCATTCGCCGTTGCGACCGTGCATCACCTGCAACAGGTCCGACTGTTCGGTCTTGGTGGGGAGCCCAGTGGAGGGCCCGCCCCGCTGGACGTCGATGATGACCACGGGGAGTTCGGTCATGACGGCCAGCCCGATGGCTTCTGCCTTGAGGGCGACGCCGGGGCCGCTGGTTCCGGTGGAACCGAGCGCGCCGCCGAAGCTGGCGCCGATCGCAGCGCCGATCGCGGCGATTTCGTCCTCCGCCTGAAACGTGATCACGCCGAAATTCTTCTCGCGGGAGAGGGCATGCAGAATGTCGCTGGCGGGCGTGATCGGATAGCTGGCGTAGATCAGTTGTTTGCCGGCGAGTTGCGCGGCGGTGATCATGCCAATCGCGGTCGCCTCGTTGCCGGTGATCTTGCGATACTTGCCGGCCGGTAGCTTGGCCTTGGGGACCTGATACTGCTCGACGAACAGTTCCGTCGTCTCGCCGAAGTGGTAGCCGGCCTTGAGCGTCAGGGCGTTGGCCGCGGCGACGATCGGCTTCTTGCCGAATTTCTCATCGATGTATCGCAGCGTCGCTTCGATCGGCCGGCCATACAGCCAGTAGACTAGCCCCAGCGCGAACATATTTTTGCAGCGATCGACGTCCTTTGCGCCCAGTCCGGTCTCTTTGGCCGCGGCGGAAGTGAGCTTGTCGATCGGAACGCGGATCAGGCGGTATTTGTTGAGCGTGGCGTCTTCCAGCGGATTGACTTCATAGCCGGCCTTCTTCAAATCGCCGGCGGCGAAGGCATCTTCGTTGACGATGACGATTCCGCCGTCGCGAACGGAGCGAATGTTGGTCTTCAGAGCGGCGGGATTCATCGCCACCAGCGCGTCAACGGAATCGCCGGGGGTGAAAATTTCGGTGCTGGAAAAGTGAATTTGATAGCCGCTCACGCCCGCCAGCGTGCCGGCGGGGGCGCGGATTTCAGCGGGGAAATCGGGGAGCGTGCTGATGTCATTACCGACCATCGCCGAGGTATCGGTGAATTGCGTCCCGGCAAGCTGCATCCCGTCGCCGCTGTCTCCGGCGAAGCGGATCGTGGCCGAGGGAAGCGCATGAACGGGCTTTGCCGTTGTTAGGGCGGTGGAACGAGCGACTGACCCATCTTCAATGATAAGACTCATCTGGCTGATTCATTTCTCTCACGCGCCCTCGCGGGCCAACTGATGCTTGGCGGGAGTGGGAGGAAGGTTGTATACCTTTGCGGGGAAGTATTCCACCATGTAGTGAACGACATCTTTGACCGAGAGCACTCCGATAGGCTGACGATCCTCCTTCACCACGGGTAGGTGGCGGTAGCCGCCCTTCTCCATCATCTCGACGGCGGCCATGACGGTGGCATGGGAATCGATGGTTTTCGGCTCGGTCGTCATCACCTCATGAATCGAGCGCGCCGGATCGACGCCTTTGGCAACGACGCGGTTGAGAAAATCGCGCTCGGTAAAAATGCCGACCAGCGCGTTGCCATCCATGATCAGCGCACATCCGGTTCCGCGCTGCACCATCGCGCGGACGGCATCCTGAATCGAGGTAACCAACCCAACGCTGCAGATCTCGCGCAAACGAAGATTCCCGACACGATTGGCACGCAGATTCTGCGACAGAGAAGTCGACATATGTCCTTTCGGCACCCTTGAGCAAGCCCGTGCGAATCCTATAGCCGCACGAATCGTGGGTCCAGTAACGTTAAATCGGCAGATGACCGGCGCTTTCAACAGCGGATTGCATAAGCGTTTGCGCGCAACGTACGTGGTCCAGCAAATTGCGATCCGTTGCCGCCCGATCGGCGATAAGTCGCCGCCACAGGTGCGCTTCTGACTCATCATCCAAGCCGTCGCGGACAAGAGTTCCCGCAATTGGCGGCTGAAGGATTCATCACATTCACGATCCGTTTGCAACACATCGCTTGCTTCAATCGGGCGAGTTTTTCTTGACTGCGGGACTTCAAGCTGGGCAAAATATTCAACATGAAACAGCGATACCACACGATCATCAAGGCTGATACGAACGGGTGGTTCGTCGGATGGGTCGAAGAGATTCCCGGGACGATCAGTCAGGGGCGCTCGCTCGACGAGTGCCGGCAGAACCTCCGAGACTCCCTGCAGCTCATGCTCGAGACGCACCGCGACGAAGCCCGGCTCGGCCTGGACGCTTCCTGCATCCAAGAGGCGATCGAGATCGACGTGATCGATCCGGGGGGCAACGCTTCGCACCACCTTGCCTAGCTGGCAATTCAAAGAGCGTCGAATAAGCGAAGGCGTGACGGGCAACGCCAAGGACTGAGAGAGGAGAGTCACACGTGCCTCCGCGGTGAAATCCTTTCTGCTCTCTTCTTCGCTGGCAGCGGTGCTCTGCCGCGGATATGTTGAGACTGCGCTTATCGTAAAGGAGCCTCGGTGCATTTTCTGAATCCGAACTATCACGTCATCCTGATCCACTATCCGTTGGGCGTTTTCATGCTCGGCCTGACGATCGAAATATTCAGTTTTCTCTGGAAAAACAGCAGCATTCGCCTCGCAGCACGCTGGATGATTCTTCTGGGGGGATTGGCGACGCTGCCGGCCGCGACAAGCGGCATTTACGCCCTCTCCGACGTCGGTTCCAACTTGACCCCGCGCGCCGAGCACATGCTCCGCATGCATGTCTGGCTGCAAAGCATCGCAACGCTTCTGGCGACGCTCACCGCCGTCTTTGCGCTGGCGGCATCGGATGGATGGCGACGGCGCTTCCACCTGGTGGCGCTGGGGATTTTCGCGGCCTGCGGCGGATTGATGGTGCTCGGGGCGTGGTACGCCGGAGAATCCGTCTACACGCAGGGCGTGGCCGTCCGCCTCGCTCCGGGAACGGATGCCGCCGACACCAAACCAGCGGTCGCCGTGGATCTCAAGGACAAAATCACGTTCTACACCGGGGAGCCCACGCAGATTCACATGATCGCCGCCGGCGCGGTATTCGCGCTGGCGATGGCGTCGCTGGGATTATCGATTCGCAAGATCACCGCCGACTATCCCGATGCAATTCATCTCCCGCTCGTGCCAGAGACATTGTCATTATCCGAGCCGGCGGAAACGATCCCACTGGTCGGCCAGGAGCCGCATCACGCATCTCCAACGCCGCACTTCGCGCCGCATGGAGAACTCCCAGAAGAGCCGTTCGTGCCGGCCGGCCGGTTCTGGCTGATCGCGTCTCTGCTTGCGCTTCTTACCGCGGCGGGCGGCTATTGGATTTGGGCAAACGACGGCGACACCTGGGCATTCCATTCTTTCTGGAATGACGTGATGGCCAACAAAAGTGGATTGAAATTCGACCGGGCCGCGGTGCACGTCTGGGTGGGCATCAGTCTGATCGTGCTTCCGCTGGTGCTGGCGGCCCTGTCGCGCTGGGCGCCGCGGCAGAAGAGCGCCCTGGGAGTCTTCGCGGCGCTATTGGTGCTGGCAATTGCCGCTCAAGTGCTGCTCGGCATATTGCTGACATTCGACG
>Ga0302326_10016731_pt1 | contig 15324 bp, 14 predicted proteins | sample Palsa_T0_3_FD_202264 | JGI IMG/M metagenome (GOLD analysis project Ga0302326, IMG submission 202264) | Peat permafrost microbial communities from Stordalen Mire near Abisko, Sweden - Palsa_T0_3 | ecosystem: Environmental > Terrestrial > Soil > Palsa > Peat permafrost | place: Sweden: Abisko...
CTTCAACTTGAACGCGATGGCAACGCCATTGGTACGACCCCCTTTGTCGACACCGCGCGACATCGTCGGGACCGACGCCGATCTCAACAAGGGCGATCCACATCTTTGCAGCATCGCGGCCGTTACCGGGTATCACATCCATGCAATCGACGGCGAGATAGGCCACGTCGAGGGTTTTCTCGTGGATGATGTAGGCTGGAACGTCCGTTACTTCATCGTCGACACAAAGAACTGGTGGCCAGGAAAAAGAGTGCTGATATCGCCGCATTCGGTGCGAACGATTGATTGGATTGACGGTTTAGTTCACCTCGATATCAACCGACAAATAGTAAGAGGTAGTCCGCCTTACGATCCATCTATCGCGCTGGATCGGGCCTATGAGGACAGGTATCAGATGTATTACGGCACCAAGTGGGTTGCCGGGTGAGATATCCAGCAGAGTGGTCATCCTTACGCCAAGGCATAGCGCGTGTAACGCCGCCACGCCATGAGAGTTTGGTCTCGCTGGGGATAATCGTGGCGTACGCCGCAGATTTGTTGAGAGTTCGCACCAGAGCGATGGAAATTCGGTGATGAATATGACGCGGTCCATTTCAGTTTCTCAGCTTGGAACCGAGTTCAACGCCTTTCTGTTCGCTCCCGTCGGAGAGGACAGGAACGGAATGCCGCTCAGTGTTCTTTCTGCGTTGGCGAGACAGAACGTAGACCCATGGCAGGAGGCGGCCGAATTGGCGCGGCTCCCGGAAGAACTTTCTGTTCGAAGATTGACTGCGTTGATTGGGGTTCTCCCTGAAGGCCCAACTCCGCGTCAAAATCCCAAGATTACCGCCGCGCGCTTAATCGCATTGCTGCCGCGAGTAACGGGATTTGAATTTCCCCCGCGCGCGGCTTTCTTGGGTTCCGCCATCGTGACGAGACGCCCGTCCACAATTCTCGTCGTGATGTTTCTCTTAGCTGTCGTGTTGGGTACCCAAGTTTTTGCCGCACGCAGCAATGAACCGCCAAAAATTGCGAGCGCTCGGACACTACCCGTCAGTTCAGATGCATCAAAGACTTCATTGCAAAGTCATGACCCGCAGCGATGACCGCGCCCAGACCACAGGAGGTACCATGGCCGAGGACAAGACCAAACCGAGCACGACCGAAACCCACGATCAGACGACGCCCGATCAGAGTGCTCGCCAACCGCAACAATCTCAGACCAGCGAGACGGCCGGATCGGATCAGGCCACCTCCCGCGTCCGAAAGCCGCTGTTCCGCCGCTGATCGAGAATTGCCTGACGTCCGCGATTCGGGCGAAACTTTCGCTCGCCCATCAGGTCCACGCATCTGGGTAGGTTTCTAGTCTGCCGCTCTTACACAACGGTATGTGCTTCTTTAGCTGAACTAGGATGGAAAACGTCATGACCGCCAAGACAGATTCACTTCGGAATCCCAAGAAGGAAAAAATTGCGCAGTCCGACGTAATTCGGGATGCCGACAGACTTCCTGAACGCGCCGCGAGCAACAGTAGGATTGATCCAAAAAAGGGGAAGTTCGCAGATAACAAGGTCGCCGGTCGTATGCCAGAGAGATCCGAAGCAATATCTGGCGACGAAACGGACGGGCTGACACCAATATCTGTGGCAGCTGGAAGTTCAGTCACGAAGGCGAAGTCCGTGTATAGGTCAGTGAAGCGAGCCCAGACCATGCGTCCCAGCGGCGTACGCCGCTAGCGGTGACGGCGGTACTATCCGGGTGTGCAGCAATTGAGAAATAGCGCCTGAGACTGCGACCAAAGACGGATTATCAACGGCCCACCTGGCGAACTCGCAACGAAAGCCCGCGAATGCGAAAGTCAACGGGAAAGGCTCCTCAAGCTTCCAACTAAAGTGGGACGATCATCAGGAGATGGTCATCGAGATCTCGAACGCAGCGTCTGGTGATGCTGTTGTCGTCAGATCCCGATGCGACGCAGTTCTCCAACGCCAGTCGTATCCCAGCGATATCGTTGTTGTTACGGTCGTTCAGACCACTGCGCGCGACGGATCGATGACAAAGCAGTTCGAGATGAGGCGCCGTTCGGCGGGGGACCAGCGCCGTGACCTTGACATACGCGCGGCCCTGGCATCGTCCAATCTGCCCTGCTGTTGTCTAGAATTTACCGATCGCCCCGAGCCGCGAATCCAAGCCAGCTGTAAAACGCGACGCTTGCGGCGGAATCCGATTTTCGTGCCAAAATCTGCGCAGCACAACACCAGTATCCGCGCCGATTTGATCATTGGCGCATGAACCTCATGCACAAGGCGCGCATCTGTTGTCAGACGAGGCCCTGTTATGCGCCTGCTTTCGCGAGATGTTCGGCCATATCGAGGTGCGATTGCACTGCCGGGGCCATTTTCGCCGCGAACTTCTTGATGGACGGAACGTCACCATCTTTGGCGTAACCATGCATGAGAATGAGGGCTTCTTTGTGCGCGTCCACCTGCTGGGTCAAGTAGCGAGCGTCAAAATCTGCATCTTTCGCGCCTCGCAATTCGTCGATCATGCTCTCGCGGCGGTCGTCAAGCTGCGCCGGCGGAGCAATATTGGACTTCATCGCGACCAGCAGGGACTTGAGCTTGTCAGTGCTCTCGGTGTGCGCCTTCACCATCTTTTCGGCAAATGCTTTGATCTGCGGGTCCTGGGCGCGTGCCTCGGCGATCTTGCCGGCCTCAACCTCGTACATGTCGCTGGTGGCGGCGGCTGCCACAAATCCCTGCAGAGTGGTCGTCATCTCCGCGGAGACCACACCCACGGCGTAGCCTGCCTCGTCCTTCACCGCGCTCATCGTATTATTCGACGTACCCGCCGCCGGACTGACATTGCCGGTCTGATCGACGGGATCGGCATTGAGATTTCCCGACAGACACAAAGAAAGCGCTGCGGCAGCGGACAACAAATGGCTCTTTTTCATGGCGCTCTTCTCGGAAGTGCTTAGGGTTAACGAATTCGTACCCAGCTTGGTTCCAGGGAAGAAGCGCGATTCGATCGCCCCACTCGGCGGAAGTTCGCTTCGGCTGCGTTGCATCGCATTGTTCTGGCACACGATCGATGTCGTCTGTGTCGGGGTCGCTTTGGATTGCGTCACGACGCCGATGGACCAGATAATCCAGAGGCAAAGATAGCGCGTGAGACAGCGAACGACAGGCCATCTTTCAACTTCCCACCGGGTTAGCTCGTAAGAAAAGGCCACGAGTGTGAAATCAAAACGGAGATGGCGCTCAGGATCCCGGCTGGAGTGGGACGATCATCAGGAGGTGACCATCGGGATCTCGAATGCAACGTTGGATGACACTGCCATCGTCATATCCGGATGCGGCGCAAGTCTCCAACACCAGACGCGTCGCAGCGACCTCGTTGTTGCTGCGGTCGTTCACGCCGGTGCGCGCGACGGACCGATAGCAAAGAAGTTCGAGATGAGGCGCCGCTTGGCGGGCAACGAGTGCCGTGACCTCGACATGCGCGGCGCTAAGATCGTCCAGTTTATCTTGCTGTTGCCCGCGATTGACGGACCGCGTAGAGACCCGAAACCCAAGCCGGGAATAGAACGCGATGCTTGCGGCGGAATCCGAGACGCTGATCGCGGAGTGGTCAATACCGAGACAGGTTTCGTCGCTGTGTCCCGCTTGCCAGCGTGACGGCACGTTGCCTTCCGGAAAGGCGAGAAACTCAAGCGGATGGCCTTCGGGATCGCGGAACTTGAACGCCGTGACGCCGCCCGAGGACGCCGGCAATGATTGTGGACCGTCTTTGGTAATAGCAGCCCACCCCCCCACAGCCGAGAGGCGCCAGACGGCGTCGACCATGTCGCCGACGACGATCGCAAAGTGCTGGAAGACAAGGTCCGATGCCGATGATCCGGCCGGATAGGGCCGCCCGGGAGGAGAGAATTGCAACAGCTCGATGATTTCTTCTCCTATGCCGAGTGTGATCTTCAGCGCAACACCCTGCACACTCAGCAATCGCTCGCAGTCAGGGCCGTGCAAAGTCTCGACTGCAATCCTGCGACAGCCGAATGAGCGCTCATAGAAGAGGGCGAGTCCGTGCGCGTCGGCCGTGGTCAGGCTGAAGCGCGCAATTCTGGCGACGGTTGCGCCGCTCATGGCCACCCTGCGCCACGCCGGTTAAGAAAAATGGCATACAGTGTATGGGACCCGCCAATGAAGAGCCTGTTTTTGAGCAGTCCGCCGAAAGTCAAATTCGAAACGCGATAGGGGACGAGAATTTTACCCAAGAGCTTGCCGCTGGGATCGATGCAGTGAACGCCGTCGCCGGCGCTGGACCAAAGATTTCCATCTTCATCCACACAGAATCCATCGGCATAACCCGGCTCGATCTTGTGAAAAATATCACCGCCGCGCAGTGCGCCGTCAGGGCTCACTTCGAACGCGCGGATAAATTGCTTGGGACTATCCGTTGTCTGGTCGCCTGTCTCCGATACGTAGAGTCGGCTCTCGTCCGGCGAAAATGCCAGTCCGTTGGGACCTGCGAAATCTCCCGCAGCAATCGCGATATGATCGGACTCAGGATCGAAGCGATACAGCGCGGGCGGCTGTTCCGAGGCCTGCCGACCGCCCTCGTAATCGTTTTGGATTCCATAGAGTGGGTCGGTGAACCAGATCGACCCGTCCGATTTGACTCTCACATCGTTCGGAGAGTTGAGACGTTTTCCGTCGTGACGATCGATCAGCCGGGTGATGCTGCCGTTCAATTCGGTGCGAAACAGACAACGTTCGCGGTGCGAGCAGGAGATGAGCCGGCCTTGACGGTCGCGAGTCTGCCCGTTGCCGTAGGCCGATGGTTCCCGATAGACCGAAACGCCAGCGGACTCGATCCAACGCATCGTACGGTTTCGCGGAAGATCCTGAAACAGCAGGCAATCCGCGTCGCCCATCCAGACCAATCCTTCGATCCAGCGGAAGCCGCCGGCAAGTTCTTCCAGCGGTGCGTTGTCGATAATGAAGTGGGCAAACCGCGGGTCGCGGATTTCGAAGTTGCTCATTTGCCTTACCGAAACTCGCAAGGGGCCGCCGGGGTTGGCGCGTCGTTGAACTGTATGATCATCAAGACGGCCGGCGTGTTGCCCACGGTGCCAGACCGATGGCCAAGCTTTCCGCCGACTTCCCGGCAATTCTGATCGCCGCCAAATGAGAATTCACCTGGCCCCATCTCGACGCGGATGCCGTCCATCGCCTCGACAGACCAGCGCCCCGAGAGCGGAATGATCCATTGCGGCTTGGGATTCTTGTGCCAGGTGCCGATCCAGCCAATTGGCAGGACTGTGACCATCGTTGTCATCGCACCACTTGTCGCTTCGCCCTGCCATTGCGGGTCGGCTGGCGGCTGGATCGACTTCAGCGTGAAGCGATCCATTTGGCAACGCGTCAAGCGGCTAACGCTGTCCGCATCGGTCCAAAGATGCCAATAATGCACGATCGGGTTATCGGCCATCGTTTGCATCCGGTAACGCGTAAGGATTCGAGGAGGCCAGAGGATCGTGGACGAACCGCTGCACGCCGACCGCATCGGTACCGAAGGTGAGGAGCAGGAATCCGCCCGCAAGCGCGATATTCTTCAAAAAATCCCAGAACACATCGCGTCCGTTGCTTTTGCCCTTCAGGCGAAAATCGCGCGTTTTCCAGAACTGTTTCCAGAGGAGAGCCGTGACGATGCAATACCCCGCAAGGACGAAGGCCGCGAGACGATCCGCCATGCCCATAAGGATTGCCGCCGACATGATGACTTCGATGCCGAAGCCACCCGCGATCAATATCGTCGCCAGCACAGGATTTGGCACCGCTTGCGAACTCTGATGGATTGCGGCCTTGAAGTTCAAAATCTTGTCCATCGCGCTGAACGGCAGGAACAATCCGACCAGAAGACAGCGCACACCGAGTGCGACGAGAATGCTCAACATGTCTCGCCTCGATCAGGCAGCGACTCCACAATCAATCGCGCGCCCCGGTCGTAAGTCACGTAGCGCCAAAGCCACTGGACAGCGACCAGCAGCCGGTGCTGGAAACCCACGAGCAGATAGATGTGAATCAACGCCCAGACCAGCCACGCTGGCGTTCCCTTGAGGTGCGCCCACCCAAAATCTGCCACGGCAGCGTCTCGCCCGATCACGGCCACGTTGCCCCGGTCATGGAATTCGAAGTCCGCCCCCGGTCGCTCGCCACAAATCACTCGCGCCAGAGCTCTGCCCAGATATCGCCCCTCCTGCTTGGCCACCTGGGCGAGACCCGGCAACGCTTTGCCGTTTCGATCCTCGACGAGCGCGATGTCGCCAAGCGCATAAACGTTTTTCAGGCCCGGAACAGAAAGATCGCGGGCGACCTTGATGCGACCCGTCTTGTCGATCGGCACACCCAACATTTCTCCCAATGGCGAAGCTTTGACGCCCGCTGCCCAAATTGTCAGCCCCGCTGGGATTCTGCCGCTGCCCGCTTCGACGCAATCCTGCGAAATGTTTTTGACGGTGCAGTTCTCGCGAACGGTCACTCCCAGCGCCGTCAGCTTTCGGGCCGCGTAACGAGCGAGCGCTTCCGGAAACGCGGAAAGAACTCGTGGGCCTGCCTCCAGCAGAACAACCGTCGCCGACTTCGGATGGATGTGACGAAAGTCCTTGGCCAGTGTGTGCCGCGCGAGCTCGGCGATCGACCCTGCCAGTTCGACGCCGCTAGGGCCACCGCCGACGACCACGAATGTCATCAAGCGCTTTTTCTCCGCGGGATCGTGGCTGATCTCCGCCTGTTCGAACGACATCAGCAATCGCGAACGGACAACGCGCGCGTCCGCGAGGAACTTCAGGCCGGGCGCGAATTTTTCCCATTCGTCGTGGCCGAAATAGGCGTGTGTCGCGCCGGCGGCAATCACCAGAAAATCGTACGAAAGCACGACCCCATCCGCCAGTACGACGTGCTCTTCCGCGGCAGAAATTCCGATAACTTCGGCCATCAGGACAGTGACGTTGGAATAACTCCGCAGCATCCGGCGAACGGGCTCGGCAATATCGGCGGGAGATAGAGCAGCGGTCGCAACCTGGTAAAGAAGCGGCTGAAACAGGTGATAATTCTGCCGATCGACAAGCGTGACATCCGCATTCGTCGAACCAAGGCCTCGAGCCACCTCAATGCCGGCGAAACCTGCCCCAATGACGACGATGCGCTTCCTCGCGTTGCTTGCGTTTTTCCCGACCATCAGTTGTTTCTCCGACAGGGCAACCGGAAGCCGTCGGAGAAGCGTCGCTTCGATTTGCTCATATGATATGAACGCTTTTGGCAGACGAGACGCCGCAATGACGGAGCATTAATGTTGGCACGCGCGGCGCATCGCCACGCGATGGCCGATTTGGGCCCGATCTGCCGACTGAGGCGTTGTAGCCGGGTGCACCTTCGGTGCCCGTTCTATCAACGCAGTATCCAGATCATGCCGCCATCGGGACCATTGGCCGGGCAAAAAGCAGTTGTAACCGGGGCCAATTCCGGAATCGGCCAAGGCGTAGCCCTTGCGCTCGGAAAGGCCGGTGCAGACGTGGTCGTGAACTATATTCAGGCTGACGACGAAGCAAGTCGCGTGGTGGACCAGCTACGCGGCTCGGGTGTAAAGTCCTTCGCCTATAAGGCGGATGTCTCTTCCGAGATTGACGTCGCTGGCATGTTCGACCGCACGGTCAAGGAGTTCGGCACGGTCGATATTCTTGTGAACAATGCGGGTCTGCAGCGCGATTCCGCCTTCCAGAATATGACGCTCGACGAGTGGAACAAAGTTCTCGGCGTCAATCTGACAGGGCAATTCCTGTGCGCGCGGGCGGCAATCCGCGAATTCCTGCGCCGCGGCGTCGTGCCATCCGTGTCCCGCGCCGCCGGCAAAATCATCTGCATCAGCTCCGTACATCAGGTGATCCCATGGGGCGGGCACGCGAACTACGCCACGTCCAAGGGCGGCATCAAATTGCTGATGGAAAGCATGGCGCAGGAGTTGGCGCCTCATCATATACGCGTCAACGCCATCGCGCCCGGCGCAATCAAGACACCTATCAATACCTCGGCGTGGAATACACCCGAAGCGCTCAAGAGTCTTCTGACGCTGATTCCCTATGGCCGAATCGGAGAGCCCGATGACATCGCGCGCGCGGCCGTCTGGCTGGCGTCGGACGAATCCGATTATGTCGTCGGCACCACGCTGTTCGTCGACGGCGGCATGACACTCTATCCCGGTTTTTCGACCGGCGGCTGAGGGCGATGTCGAACCATTACGATATTATTGTCATCGGCAGTGGTCCGGGCGGCGCATCTCTGGCCTATCGACTGGCGCCGACCGGCAAGCGCATCCTGCTTCTCGAACGCGGCGATTACCTGCCGCGCAGTCGCGCCAATTGGGACGCGCAAACTGTTTTCGTCGACGGCGCCTATCAGGCGCAAGAAACATGGTATGACAAGCACGGTGAGGCCATTCATCCCGGATTGCATTATTATGTGGGCGGCAACTCGAAGGTCTACGGCGCTGCCCTGCTGCGACTGCGCGAGCGAGACTTCGACGAAATCCGCCACAAGGACGGGATCTCTCCGGCATGGCCGCTGAAATATGACGTGTTCGAGCCTTATTATGCCGACGCAGAACGATTGTTTCATGTGCATGGCCAACGCGGCGAAGACCCGACGGAGCCGCCCTCCAGCGGTCCGTTTCCCTATCCGCCCGTATCTCATGAACCCCGCATCCAGGCCCTGAACGACAGTCTGGCGAAGAACGGGCTGCATCCGTTTCATTTGCCGCTTGGCATTCTCCTCGACGAAAAGAACGGAAAGGCCGCTCCCACCAGCATCTGCATAAAATGCGACACGTTTGACGGCTTTCCCTGCCTGCTGAACGGCAAGGCGGATGCGCAAATTGTCTGCGTCGATCCTGCTCTAAAAGCGAATCCCAATTTAACGCTCCTGACCGGCGCCTATGTCTCGAAGCTCGAAACCGACGCGGACGGGGGAGCCATTGCGAATGTCGTCGTCGTTCGGGCCGGTGAAGAAGAGCGTTACAGCGCGGATATCGTCGTCGTTGCATGTGGCGCGCTGTCGTCCGCGTTGCTGTTGTTGCGATCGGCAAACGACAAGCATCCTAACGGGCTCGCAAACAGTTCGGATCAGGTTGGTCGCAATTATATGCGGCACAATCAATCGATCCTGATGGCGTTGATGCGCGCGCCGAACGACACGGTTTTCCAGAAAACACTGGCTATCGCAGATTTCTACTTCCGCTCGGACGACTGGGACTATCCGCTCGGCCTTATCCAGATGTGCGCGAAATCGCACGGAGCGCAAATCCGCGGCGAAGCGCTCCCCTCATGGCTCGAGTGGATGCCGAAAATACCGTTCGCGGAAATGGCGCGCCATTCGATGGATTTCTGGCTTTCAAGCGAAGACCTACCGCGAGCAGAAAACCGCATTCGCTATGACGGGGACCGCGTCGTGCTGGACGTCACCGAGGGAAACATGGAACCCCTCCATCGTCTGAAGAACAAGCTTGAAGAGCTGCTCAACGGAGTTGGAGCTCATCCGATGCTGCTGGAGCGCAATCTTTACTTTGGCAAGGGCATCCCGATCGGCGGAACCGCCCATCAGGCGGGCACCGCCCGCTTCGGACCGGATTCCGCGACCTCGGTTCTCGATCTCGACTGCAAGGCGCATCAGCTCGACAATCTTTACATTGTCGATGCGAGCTTTTTCCCGTCGATCGGCGCGGTCAACCCTACGCTCACGATTATCGCCAATGCGCTGCGTGTGGCCGACAAAATCAGAGGGCGTCTTTGTTAAAGCGGGATTGCCGGGTAGCGGACGGACTTACGGGATTGTAATTCCCGCGCCGCGCAACTTTCGAACAGGCCAAACGTTATCTAGACGGCGACCGAGCGTTTTGTTGTGCGCAAATCTCAACTCGAGCCGCTCGAATGCTGGATAGACAGGCTTCACGGCAATGGCGGCAGTGTTTTCCAGCGATCTCAGCGCGCCCTCGACGGCTTTGCAGCATTTTTGGGAACATACGGTCGGGAGCGGACATGCGACGCTCGGCCTTCGCGCGGATTGGCAGGCGCAACTGAAGCGCACGCATCAAGAGCTCGGCATGCAGCATGTGCGCTTCCATGGCATCCTGTGCGACGACATGGGCGCGCTGATCGATCAAAGTGGCGAGCTGCTTTATTCTTTCTTCAATGCCGATCAGATATTCGATTTCTTGCTCTCGATCGACATGAAGCCCTTCGTCGAACTCAGCTTCATGCCCTCCTGCCTGTCTTCGGGCGGCCAAACCGTCTTTCATTATCGCGCCAACGTGAGCGCGCCTCGCGACCTCGCGCAATGGTCCGTCCTGATTCGCAAGCTTGTCAAACATTGGGTGGATCGATACGGCATTGGCGAAGTGCGCCAATGGTTCTTCGAAGTTTGGAACGAACCGAACCTGCCGGCCTTCGGCAGCGGCAAGCAGGATGACTATTTCGCGCTCTATCGCTACACGGTAGAAGCGATCAAGTCCGTGGACAGCGAACTTAAAGTCGGCGGCCCTGCAACGGCAGACAACGCCTGGATCGATGATTTTCTCAAGTTCTGCAACTCGAATGGCCTTCCAGTAGATTTCATTAGCACGCATCATTATCCGACCGACTCCTTCGGCAAACCGGGCGATGATACGGTGACCGAACTCGCGGACAGCACGCGCAGCATCCTGCGACAGGAGACTCGGGATGTCCGCCGCAAGGCTGGAAATCTGCCGGTCTATTATACCGAATGGTGTACATCGTCGAACCCACGCGACCCGATGCACGACGATCCTTATGCAGCGGCTTTCATCGTCAAGACCGTGCTGGAAGCGAATGGCCTGGTACAGGGCTACAGCTACTGGACGTTCTCGGATATATTCGAGGAGAATTATTTTCCCTCCGTACCGTTTCAGGGTGGCTTTGGGCTGCTGAACATCCATGGCATCGCCAAACCCGCCTATCGCGCGTATCAGTTGCTGCATGAACTGGGCAACGAATTGATGCCGATGGATGGTACGCATGATACGATCGACGCGTGGCTGGTGCGCGGTGATCGCAGGGCAATGTTGATGTTGACGAATTTCGCACTGCCGCGTCATCCCATTGCAGAAGAACAGGTCTCGTTCACGGTCAAATGCACCACGCCTGCGACGAAGGCGTCCATCCGGCGCATCGATCTTGACCACGCCAACGCCAAACGGCACTGGGAGCAGATTGGCAAGCCCGATTATCTCAGCAAGCATATGGTCGACGATTTGAACGAAGTCTCACAGCTTCGGGAAGCAGATATGCCGTTCAAGGATGCGGGCGGAGCACTGGCACTTGACGTGACGATGCCGCCGCAATCTGTCGCCGCCATTCAATTCACTTTCTAAGGTCCAGATGGGCGCGCTTGCCGATTTGAACGACGAATCGCTGATCGACGAACTCCAGCGCGGCGCTTTCTCTTACCTGACAGAGTATGTTAACCCGGAGAACGGCCTCGTTGCGGACACATCGCGCCAGGATTCCCCCTGCAGCATAGCAGTCGTCGGCTTTGCGCTCTCCTGCTACCCAATTGCGGTAGAGAATGGCTGGATGACACGCAGCGAAGCCGTGGCGCGAACCCTCGCGACATTGCGATTCTTTGCGCAGAGCGAGCAAGGCGAACAGCCGGACTCGACCGGTTATAAAGGATTCTACTATCATTTTCTCGACATGAAGACGGGCCGTCGCGTCTGGCAATGCGAATTGTCGCTCATCGATACGGCGTTGCTGATCGCCGGCGTGCTTACGGTTGGATGCTATTTCGAAGGTATCGGCGAGGAAGCGGAAATCCGACGGCTTTCCGCCGGGCTGTTTGACCGTGTCGATTGGCGTTGGGCTCAGAACAGCACCGAAACGCTGATGCAGGGGTGGAAGCCGGAGTTCGGCTTTCTTCATTACGGCTGGGAGGGCTACAACGAGGCGACGATCCTGTATGTTCTCGGCGCCGCCTCCAAGACGCATCCGCTGACGCCCGGGAGCTTCGCGGGCTGGACGATGACATACCAGTGGGAACATCTGCTGGGCCAGAACGTTCTTTATTCCGGACCGCTTTTCACACATTTCTTCTCGCATGCCTGGATCGATTTTCGCGGCATTCGCGACGCGTTCATGCGCATACGTCGCAGCGATTATTTCGAAAACACCAGGGCCGCCGTCGCGCTGCACCGTGAACATGGCGCGCGCAATCCCAGAGGCTATGAAGGTTATGGACCGAATTTCTGGGGCGTCACGGCCGGAGACGGCCCGGGCGATCAGTATCTGCGCGAGAATGGTCGAGATCGGCGTTTCTTCGGCTACATGTCGCGCGGCGTGCCGTATGGGCCGGATGACGGTACGATCGCGCCCTGGGCCATGCTCGCCAGCCTGCCCTTCGACCCCATTGCGGGGCTCGAAGGTATCCGTCATCTCCTCACCAGATACCCACAGGTCTGCAAACAGGACCGCTTCTCAAGCGGCTTCAACCCGACACTGCAAATGGATGGCAGCGGTTGGTTGTCCGAGGGGTGGTACGGACTAGATCAGGGATTGCTGGTGATGATGATCGAGAATTATCGCAGTGGATTGATTTGGAAGATTCTGCGCGACTGCCCACACATCGTCACCGGCCTCCAACAGGCGGGGTTCACGGGCGGGTGGCTCGAAAAATGACGCAGCCCTTCAATCCACCGAAATGGGACAGCATCGACGAGGAGCTATTTCTGCACCGCGTACGTCCCGACGGCTGGCGCAACCCCGAACCGCGCGCAGTTTATGACCTTGTCATCATCGGCGCAGGTCCTGCCGGCTTGGCGGCGGCGGAAGACGCGTGTCGGCTCGGTTGCAGCGTTGCCCTCGTCGAGGGATATCGCCTGGGGGGCGTTTCACTGAATTCCGGTTCCGTACCCTCCAAAGTCATTATTCGCGCCGGCCGGCTTTACACAGCGGCTCGCGTAGCCGAGGAGTTCTGTACCGGCGGCACGAGCGCACTTCAAATCGATTTTGGCGTCGTGCGCGCGCGCATGCATCGCGTTGGTGCGCGCATCGCGGAGTATCATTCCGCCGACCGGTTGCGCGCGAAGGGCATCGATCTGTTTTTCGGGAGCGCGCGATTTTCCGGCGCCGATGAGATATTGGCAGACGGGGTTCCACTTCACTTCAGAAAGGCGCTCATCGCGACCGGGGCGCGGCCCCGGCTGTCGGATATTTCCGGCTTGGACACGCTTGAATATCGCACAAGCGCCACGATCTTCGAGATGACAGCGCTGCCAAAACGCCTCGCCGTCATCGGAGGTGGACCGCTCGGCTGCCAAATGGCGCAGGCGTTCTGCAGACTCGGCTCACATGTCACAATTATTCAGAACGATCCGAAATTTCTGCCTGGCGAGGAACGCGATGCTGCCGAGCTCGTCTCTCTCGCCATGGCAAGGGACGGTGTTGAGATACGGCTCAACACCACGGTCACGAAAGCGCGGCTCGAAGGTAGCGTCAAAATTCTTGAAACGATCAATAACGGCGTCAAGGACCATGTCGAGGCCGATGAAATTCTGCTGAGCGTCGGACGCTCGCCCAATGTAGAAATGCTCGGGCTCGATGCAGCAGGAATTGCGTTCGACACGTCGGTCGGCATCAAGGTCGACGAATATCTGCACACGGCCAATGCCGCGGTCTATGCGGCGGGCGATGTCTGCATGCCGCTCAAATTCGGCAATGCCGCCCAGGCGTCGGCGCGCATCGCCGTGCAAAATGCTCTTGTCGGGGGCGAAGGCCGAATGAACGACCTGCTGATCCCCTGGTGCACCTATTGCGATCCCGAAATCGCCCATATCGGCATGCATATCTGGGACGCGAAGGAGCGGTCCATTCCCGTCAAGACCTATACGGTCATGATGCAGGATGTCGATCGCGCCATCACGGACGGCCAGGATCTCGGCTTCATCAAGATTCACACTGAAGAAGGAACGGACAAAATCCTGGGCGTCACGATTGCCGCAAGCCGCGCCAGTGAAATGATCAATGAAATGTCGGTCATTATGAGAGCCGGCATGAGCATGGGCACCTTGGCAGATGTTGTGCACATCTATCCGGCGCAGTCCGAGGGCATTATGCTGGCCGCCTTGGCCTATATTCGCGATCGGCGCAAGGTCGCCTGAGCCAGGAACTTTTCATCAATCCTGCAGTCACGCTTTGCGCCTCTCTGGACAAATTGGCGAATATGGTGGCTGCACATCTGAGCCCGAGACCGACAAAACACCGGATTTCAGCCATGCGCATTTTTAGACATATCTCGGCCGAGAGCGCCACCTTCGTTCTCCCATCGGGAAATAGCGCGATCCATTCCGTAGACGTTCTCGACCCTCAAGACCAAACGCGTGACATTCGAATCGTCTTGGGCGACCGGTGAAAGCGATTGATCTTCAACAGCTTTCTTCGAGCCTGACCAAACCAACTGGTCTTCAAGAGACATTTCGATCGACGCATATCCATCTTTCATAGTTTGGCTCGACCAGCGCAACGCATCATCCGTGGTTGTGCACTGCTTCACGGCAAGCCGTACGATCGCGCCATTATCATCGAAGTACCGGAGTGTGTATGCTTGGAGCATTTGCGGTCTCATTTTTCTCTAACAAATTAATCGCCATCCTTGTGTCCGAAAAAGGGCGCTTCAGCGACTTGTGCGATAGCGGGTTGCCGCAGATGGTCGAGTACATTCGAACGCAAAAATACAGTCCACGCGGCCTATATATGATCAATTTTGCACAGTCCTGACTTCGACAAGCATTTAATGTCGCGACCGGAAAGCCCGTAAGGCCCTTTCGTCGGATACCGCGTTGTACCAGTAACGCAAGCGTTCTGGGTATCGCAGTACAACACGACCGGAGAATATGCGCTAAATGACCGAGCCGGCCGCCTCGGGTACTACCGCTGACCCGCCACAGGTCAAGCGGCGTGATTTTCTATACATTGCAACGGGCGCAGTTGCAGGCGCCGGTGCGTTGCTCACCGCGTGGCCATTCATCGACCAGATGGAGCCAGATGCGCAGACTGTTGCGGCAGGCGGGCCGGTGACTGTCGATCTTTCGAGTGTTCAACCTGGGCAGCAGATTCTGGTTCAGTGGCAGACGCGACCAGTGTTCATTGTCAATCGCACGCCGGCCATATTGAACGAATTGAAGTCGAAATCCCTACTGGCGATGTTACGCGACCCCGATTCGGCGGAACTCCAGCAGCCGACTTATGCGACGAATTGGTGTCGGTCGATCAAGCCCGAATAT
>Ga0302326_10016733_pt1 | contig 15323 bp, 12 predicted proteins | sample Palsa_T0_3_FD_202264 | JGI IMG/M metagenome (GOLD analysis project Ga0302326, IMG submission 202264) | Peat permafrost microbial communities from Stordalen Mire near Abisko, Sweden - Palsa_T0_3 | ecosystem: Environmental > Terrestrial > Soil > Palsa > Peat permafrost | place: Sweden: Abisko...
CGGCGGCGCGGCGTGGAAGCTGATCCCGGCGCCCCTCCCGAAGCACGCGCTCGACAGCGTCAGCTTCGTCAGCCCGAGCACCGGCTACGTGCTGACGGACAACCAGCTGGTGTTCTTTACGCGCAACAGCGGACGCAAATGGACCGAGATCCACACCATCGGCTTCCCGAGCCTCGACAGCCTGAGCTTCTCCAGCGCCAACAATGGCCTCGTCGCCCTCGGCAGCTACGAACTCAATAATCCCGACTTCGACAACCTGGACGTCCTCAGCACCAGCAACGGCGGTAAGACGTGGCAGCCTGAAGTAATCGACGGCGAGCAGGCGGGGCTGATCCTCGCGACGCGGGGATTCGACTACTACGACGAGGCCGGTCAGAGCAACAGCACGAACGGCCTCCTCTCGAACGGCCTGTTCGCGACTACAGACAGTGGGCTGAGTCCCGACAGCACGGCCCTGGCGATCTCAATCGGGCCGAAGAAGCTGACCGTCAAGGCATTGCGGAAGGCCGGGAACAAGGTCACGATCAAGGGAACGTTGAACCCGGTGACGAGTGTCGGCGAGCAGGTGATGGTGATGTACCAACCGCTCGGGAAGGGCTGGCATCGGCAGCTGGTCACCGTTGACTCGGCCGGCGCCTTCACGGTCGTGATCCACGGGATCAAGGCGACGACCGATTTCTTCGCGCAGGCCGTCGGCAACGGCCTCTACAGTGGCGCAGGCACCCCGGCAGTGGTTCTCACTGTCAAGCACTGATCGCGACCTTCGCCAGGAGGTAGTCCATGAAGTCCCGTATTTCCCGGCCGCAGCCGGGCACGGCGATCGCGGCGGCGGCGCTGTTCGTCGCCCTCGGTGGTACCGGTTACGCCGCCGGTGTCGTCTCGACGGCGATCAATTCGAAGCGTCTCGGTGGCCAACCGCCCAGCTATTACCTGCCGGCGCGCCACTTCGCGCACTCGCACGGCGAGCGGTTCATCCAGGCCGGGCGCACGGTGGTCCTCGGTAGCGATGGACACTTCACGTTCAGCTCAACCTGCTCCAAGGTCGGCGGCCAGAACCAGGTCACGTTCGACGTCACCGCGAATACGACAGCCGATCTCGACGGCAACGGTCCGATCCCCGCGGGCACGAAGATCAACATCCATACCGATAGCGACGCGCTCGACAGCACGACGGCTTCTCCGTTGAGTTCCGGGGCCTTCGCCCAGGTCGGAAGCGCGAGCAGCTCGACCGAGATCGCCGCGGACGGCCAGGAGGCTGACATCCTCTACAACGATGGCGTCAACTGGCCGGCCGGGAACGGCTCGGCGGCGCACGACTGCTTCGCCGGCTACACCGGCTTCATCGCCGCACAGACTGGCTAGTCTTCGCCGGATGGCGCGTTGCCGAGCGGTCGCCGGGCTGTTGGCCATAGTCGCGACAGCCGCCTGCGGAGGCTGCGGCGCTTCCTCCCCGCACGCAGCGCCGCAAAGGTCGACCCGGGTGACGATCATGCAGGACGATGCGCACGTGCTGGTCGACCCCACCGGTACGCTCGACGTGTTTCGTTCCCTCGGCGCCACGGACGTGCGGATCTTCATGAGCTGGCACGGGATCGCGCCGGATCCGGACTCGCGCACGCCGCCGTCGGCGTTCGACGCCACCAACCCGGCCGACTATCCGGCGGCGAACTGGGCACCATACGACGCGGCTGTGCGGGCTGCCGCCGCGCGCGGGATCGGCGTCTATTTCGTACTCACCGGCGAAGCCCCCCTGTGGGCGACCAGCACCCCAGCGCCCGGCATCACGACGCTCAACCCCTACGTCTACGAGCCGTCCGCGTCCCAGTTCGGCGACTTCGTCAAGGCCGTGGGGACACGTTACGACGGCAGCTACACCCCATCGGGGAGCTCATCGCCATTGCCGAAGGTCGGCTTCTGGGGGATCTGGAACGAGCCCAACTACGGCTACGACCTGCAGCCACAGGTGATCGACGGCGTCGAGATAGCGCCGGGCACATACCGCGCCTTGCTCGACGAGGCGTGGTCGGCGCTGCATCGGACCGGCCACGGCGACGACACGATCCTGATCGGCGAGACGGCTCCGCGGGGCGCGGACGACCCCGGCGTCGGGAACGGGACGGTCCCGCTGCGCTTCCTGCGCGCCCTCTACTGCGTCAACTCGAGCTTCCAGGAGCTCCGCGGCAGCGCCGCATCCGCGCGCGGATGCCCCACCACGCCCGCCGGCTCGCGAGGGTTCCGCGCCGCGAACCCGGCCCTGTTCGAGGCCACCGGCTTCGCCGATCATCCGTACCCCCTCGGTCAAGTCTCACGGCCGAACCTCCCGGCTCCCGCCAACGAGCCCGATTACGCCGGGCTCACCGACCTCCCCAAGCTCGAGCAGACGCTCGACCGCCTGACCGCCACATACGGCTCGCGCACGAAGTTCCCGATCTACAACACCGAGTTCGGCTACCAGACCGACCCGCCAAAGTCGCAGTGCGACTGCGTGTTCCTCAGCCCGGCCACCGCCGCCTATTACCTGAACTGGTCCGAGTACATCATGTGGAGCGACCCGAGGCTTCGCTCAGACGCGCAATACCTGCTCTACGACGCTCCGGGGCCGCCGAGCCACGTGGCGAGCGAGAGCACCTTCTCCAGCGGACTGATGTTCCTGGGCGGCACCGCCAAGGCCGATTACGCGGCGTTCCGCCTGCCCATCTACCTGCCGATCACCGCGACTGCACGAGGGCACCCACTCGAGGTGTGGGGCGAGGTGCGCCCGGACGCGTCCGCCAGGCACGACAGCGGATCTGCGCAGCAGGTCAAGATCCAGTTCCAGTCCGCCTCCGGCGGCGCGTGGACCACGCTCGACACGGCCACGATCACGAGCCCGGCAGGGTTCTTCGAGGTTCCGGTCCAGTTCCCATCGAGCGGGTCGGTGCGATTGAGCTGGAGCTACCCGTCCCGGTTCGCGTTCCTGCCCGCGGGCACCTCGCCGACCGTGACCAGCCGCAACCAGACGGTGAAGGTCAGCTGAGCGCAGGCGCCAGGCGCTCGGGCACGTGTGATTGTCTACTCCACCGTCGCGACCGCCACGGCCGCGACGCCCTCTTCACGGCCGACGAAGCCCATCCCCTCGCCGCGCGTCGCCTTGACGCTCACACGCTCGACGGGTAGGTCCAGCGCCGCGGCGAGACTCGCGCGGATCTGCTCGCGCGCGGGCGCGAGCTTCGGGCGCTCGATCACGACGGTGGCGTCCACGTTGCCGATGCTCAGGCCACGGTCCGCGAGCTTCGCGACCACGTCGCGCAGCAGCTCGATCGAGCTCGCGTCGCGGTAGCGCTCGTCGGTGTCGGGAAAGTGCTCGCCGATGTCCCCCATCGCGGCCGCGCCGAGCAGGGCGTCAATGATCGCGTGGACGAGCACGTCGGCGTCGGAGTGACCGGCCAGGCCTCGCTCATGCGGGATCTCGACGCCGCCCAGCACCAGTCGGCGTCCGACCGCGAACTGGTGGCAGTCATAGCCGATCCCGGTCGCGGTCACGGCTCGTCCTCGGCGATGCCGCGGGCGAGCCGCTCCGCGAGCAGCAGCTCCGCGACCCGCAGGTCGGTCGGCGATGTCACCTTGATGTTCCCGGGCTCGGATTCGGTCACGCGCACGACACCGCCCGCTCGTTCGATCAGCCAGGCGTCGTCGGTCGCTGCCGCGAGCACGTCGGCGGGCGCCTGAAGCGCGAGCTCGAGTGTCGCCCGGCGGAACACCTGCGGCGTCTGCACGGCCCACAAGCGTGAGCGCTCGAGCGTCGCGCGAACCGTCCGCCCATCCTCGCCGACCTCCTTGATCGTGTCGGACACCGGCGCCGCCGCGATCACGGCATCGCATCCGGAGCGCTCGAGCTCGGCGAGCGTGCGCTCGAACAGCTCGGGCGACGCCAGCGGTCGGGCGGCATCGTGAACGATCACCGTATCCGCGGTGGCGGCAGCGGCGAGCGCGGCTCGGACGGACTCCGAGCGTGTCGCGCCGCCGACGACGCCGAGCGTCCCTTCGGGTGCCGCCCCGAGCTGACCCTCGGGAAGCGCTACGACGATCTGCTGCACCGCCCCCACGCGGCGCAACGCGTCGACGCTCCATTGCAGCATCGGCCTGCCAGAAAGCATGACGAGCGCCTTGGGACTCCCCGACCCAAGGCGCTCGCCACGGCCTGCGGCCACGATCAGCGCGACCGCCATCGACTGTGTGCCGCCGGCCCTACTTGGCCGCCACGGCCACCTTTCCGTTGGCCGACGTGCTGAGCAGCTCGTCGAGATGGGCCTCCGCTTCGTCCTCCCCCATCTCCAATGCATACATCAGCTCCGAGGCGAGGATCTTCTTCGCCCGCGTGAACATCTGCTTCTCGCCGGTCGACAGTCCCTTCTCGTGCTCGCGGATCGCCAGATTGCGTACGACTTCGGCGAGCTCGTAGATGTCGCCCGTCTTGATCTTGTCGCGGTTGTGCTTGAAGCGGCGATTCCAGTTCTTGGGCATGTCGGAGCACTCATCCTGCAGCACCGCGAGAACCTTCTTGACCGTCTCCTCGTCGATCACGCGACGAAGTCCTGCCAGGGCGGCGTTCTCGGTCGGGACCATCACGGTCATGTCGTTGTGCAGGATCTTGATCGTGAGGTACTCACGGCTTTCGCCAAGGACGTCCTTCTGCTCCTTACGAAGGACCTTCCCTGCGCCGTGGTGCGGGTAGACGACGTTGTCGCCGATCTCGAACTCGATGTGCTCTAGGACCACGACCTCCGCTTCGAGGTCCTCTTCCTGCAGATGCGCTTCCATTAGGTCGGTGATGATGTCCTCCTCTTCCAGTGCGGGCGGCGGGAGACGCCCATTAGGTCTGCAGGTACCTGTCCACGAGATTGATCTCCTGTTGGCGGCGAAGACCCTCGCGGATGTCCTTCGCCCGGATCTCGCCGACGCCGTCGACGGTCTCCAGCTCGCCGTCACTGGCGGCGAGTAGATCCTCGAGTCCCCCGAACTCACCTACGATCCGCTGAACGACCAGCTTGGGCAGCCGTGGTATGCGCCCCAGGATGCGGATTCCGCGTGGCGAGACTGGGTAGTCGAGGGTGTTCACCTTGCGGTCGTAACCGAGCAGCTCGGCGAGGCGACCGAAGTCGAGTAGGTCTTGATGCGGCAGGCGCACGAGCTGGTCGAACGCCGTCGCGAAGGTTTCGTCGGTGTCCTCCGCGAGGTAGTCGTGGACGAGTGCCGCCTTGTCTGCGGCCACGCCGACCATCGTCTCGTCGAGCTGCATCTCGATCAGTCGTCCCTCGCTCCCAAGCTCAACAATGTAGCGCTCGATCTCGACAGCCATCCTGGTCACGAGCTCGGCGCGTTGAAGCACCGTCAGCACGTCGTGCAACGTCACCCCGCCCTCGAACTCGAGCGCCGTCAGGCGGGTGGAGACCTGGTCCAGGCGGCTGCGGTACTTGTCGAGCGTCGCGAGTGCCTGGTTGGCCTTGGCGAGCACGACCGGGATGTCCTCGAGGATGTACTTGGCGCCGTCGACGTAGAGCGAGACGACCTCGCGGCGCTCCGACACCGCGACGACAAGCGCATCGGTCTGCTTGGACACCCGCTCGGCGGTGCGGTGGCGCGTTCCGGTCTCCATCGTCAGGATCGTCGGATCGGGCGTGAGCTGGACGTTCGCGAACAGGATCTTGGTCGCGTTCGAGTTCAGCACGATCGCGCCGTCCATCTTCGCGATCTGGTAGAGGAACGCCGGCGAGTAGTCGATCTCGAGCTTCAATCCGCCCGAGAACAGGAATCCCAGCTCGTCGGCGTCGCCGATCACGATCAGCCCGCCCGTGCGCGCGTGGAGGATGCTGTCTATCCCCTCCCGCAGCGAACTCCCCGGGGCAACCATCTCGAGCGCTCGTACCAGTCGGGGCTCTTGTCGAGATTCGAGCTCCTCTTTGAGCTCTTCCCCGGAACGAGACGCCATGAAGCCCGATTTTACCCGGTTTTCGCCGCAATCACCCCAGTCGGGTCAGGGCCTCGCCGCGCGCCTCGCGCGTTCCCGCCGCGGACCCGGCCGCGAGGGGTAGGTGGCCGCCCAGGGCCACGGCCAGCGCGGCGCGCAAGGTCGGGCACGACCCGGGCTCCACCACCCTTCCGAGACCGAACTTCGCCGCCTCCGCCAACCGCCGGTCGGGATGAGCCACCGTCCGCAGCTCGCCAGTCAGGCCGAGCTCGCCAAAGCACGCGAGTGGAACCTCGCCCTCCCCGCCGCGGCCCGCCAGAACCCCCCCGCCGCGGCCCACCGGGACCTCCCCCGCGCCGCCTCGCAGCGGCACGCCCCGAGCCGCGCTCGCGACCGCGAGCGCCACCGCGAGGTCGACCCCCGGTTCCTCGACCCTGACGCCTCCGACGACGTTCACGAACACATCAGAAGCCCCGAGCCCGATCCCGGCGTGGCGCCCGAGCACGGCGAGCACGAGCGCGACGCGGTTGCGATCGAGGCCCGACACGACGCGCCGAGGCGGGACCAGCTCCGAGCGGGCGACGAGGGCCTGCACCTCGACGAGCAGCGGCCGCGATCCCTCCATCGAGCAGAGCACGACGCTCCCGGGCGCCCGGGTCGCCTCGGCGACGAATCGTGCCGAGGCGTCGAGCACCTCGACGAGCCCGTTGTCACGCATCTCGAACACGGCGACCTCGTTGGTCGAGCCGAAGCGGTTCTTGACCGCGCGGACGGTCCGGTATGTGCGCTCCCGCTCGCCCTCGAACTGCAGCACGCAGTCAACCAGGTGCTCGAGCACGCGCGGTCCCGCGAGCGCCCCGTCCTTGGTCACGTGCCCGACCAGGAAGACGGCGATCCCGAGCTGCTTGGCGACGCGCATCACCTCGGCTGCGACCTCACGCACCTGGCCGACCGACCCGGGCGCGCCCGACAGCTCCGCCGCGTGCAGCGTCTGGACGGAGTCGATCACGCAGACCTCGGGCCGTACGTGCTCGAGCGTCGCGCACACGGTCTCGAGCGATGTCTCCGCGATCACCGGGATTTGCAGCGCCGCAGCTCCGGCCAGCCGCTCGGCGCGCAGGCGGATCTGCGCCGCGGACTCCTCGGCCGACACGTACAGGGTCCGCCTTCCCTCGGCCACCAGGTTGGCCAGCGCCATCGTCGTCAGCGTCGACTTGCCGATTCCGGGCGCGCCGCCGATCAGCACCAGCGAGCCGGGCACGAGGCCGCCGCCGAGCACCGTGTCGAGCTCGCCGACGCCGGTCGAGAGGCGACGGTGTCCCTCGGCGGCGACGGCGCCCAGCATCACCGGGGAAACCGCCGCCGAGCCGGCACCGGCGGCGCGACCACCGCCCGAGCCGCGACGGGCCGACAGCCGGGGCCGCAACTCCTCGACCAGCGTGTTCCACTCGCCGCAGCCCGGGCATTGCCCGGCCCATCTGGCAGTCTCGTGCCCGCAGGCTGAGCAAACGTGAACCGAGGCGGGGCGCGACATCGTTCGCCGAGGCTACGCGACGTGGCCGACGTCACGGCGGCGCGCGCGGGAGCGTTGCAGATTCGGCACCCGCTCGCAGCATTGCCGTCACGTAAAGATCACCGGCGCGGCGACACCGCGGGTTGACAGCGATTCCTTCGGTACCTAATCTTTTGGTACCTGACGATTTCGAGCCGGAGAAGGCGCGTGGCCACGACGGACCGCATCGACGCTTACGTATGGCGCATCAGCGCCGTGGTGATCCTCGGATCGATCATGTCGATCCTCGACACAACGATCGTCAACGTGGCGCTCGCGACCCTCAGCCGCGATCTCCACTCGACGATCTCCCAGGTCCAGTGGGTCGTCACGGCCTACATGCTCTCGCTCGCGGCGGTGATCCCGGTCTCGGGCTGGGCGTCGCGGCGGTTCGGCGCGAAGTCCGTCTGGCTGGTCTCGCTCGTGCTGTTCGTCCTCGGCTCGGCGCTGTGCGGCTTCGCGACCTCGATCGACGAGCTGATCGTATTCCGCGTGCTCCAGGGACTCGGCGGCGGCATGATCCTGCCGATCGGCCAGCTGATGATGGCCGAGGCGGCCGGGCCGTCGCGGATGGGCCGGGTGATGAGCATCGTCGCGGTGCCCGCGATGCTCGCGCCGGTCCTCGGGCCGACGCTCGGCGGGGTGATCATCGAGAACGCCAGCTGGCACTGGATCTTCTTCGTCAACGTGCCGATCGGCTTCGCCGCGGTGATCGCCTCGGTCCGGATCCTGCCGCGCGTCAAGCCAGGGGCCGCCGGCAGCCTCGACGCCCTCGGCCTGGCGATGATGGCGTCGGGCCTGGTGTTGCTGACCTACGGCCTCGCGGAGATCGGCAGCACCGGCTCCTTCACATCGGTGAAGGTGCTGGTCCCGTGCTTCGTCGGCGTCATCCTGGTGGGCATGTTCGCCCGCCACGCGCTACGCGTGCCCCGTCCGCTGCTCGACCTGCGGCTGTACCGGCGCACGACGTTCGCATCGGCCTCGTTCGCGATGTTCTGCCTCGGCGCCGCGCTGTTCGGCGGCTTGATCCTGCTGCCCCTGTACTGGCAGGACATCCGCCACGAGAGCGTGATCTTGACCGGGATGCTGACGGCGCCCCAGGGCCTCGGGATGGCGCTCGTGATGCCGCTCGCGGGCAAGCTCTCAGACCGTCACGGCGGTGGCCCGCTGGCGCTGTTCGGGGTGATCCTGACGACGGTGACGACGATCCCGTTCGGGTTCGTCGGCGTCCACACCTCGATCGCGTGGCTCAGCGTCGCGATGCTGCTGCGCGGCGCCGGCATCGGCTTCGCGTTCATGCCGGCGATGGCGGCGGCCTTCGCCGCGCTCGAGCGGCACGAGCTGTCGGACGCGACGCCACAGCTGAACGTGCTCCAGCGCGTCGGCGGCTCGATCGGCACGGCCACGCTCGCGGTCGTGCTCCAGCGATCGCTCGTCGGCGCGCTCACGCCCGCCGCCAAGGCGTCGGCCTACGGGACCGCGTTCTTCTGGGCGGCCGGAATCACCGCGCTCGCGATCGTGCCGTGCATCGTCCTGATGCGCGCCGAGCGGGCGGCACGCTTGGCGCGAGCAGCCGACTCGGATGCGCCGGCCGCAGACGCGGTCGCCGAGGCGGCGCTCGCGTGACCGCGCTCAGCGCTCGAGTCGAGGCGCTCGAGCAGCTCGGGCGCTCGTTCAAGACCACGATGGCCGCCGTGCGGCGGCTGCGCGGGCGCGAGACCCACCATCCCGGGGAGCTCAGCTACGCGCAGTACGGTCTGCTGTTCGGTCTCGCCGACAGCGGCGGCGAGCTGTCCTCGCGTGAGCTCGCCTGCGCCGCCGACCTGTCGTCTCCGACCGTGACCCAGATGCTCGACCATCTCGCCGCGGCGGGGCTCGTCGAACGCGTGCGCTCCGAGCTGGACAAGCGCGTCGTGCTGACATCTCTCACCGAGCGCGGTCGCGCGCTCGTCGCCGAGCGCAAGGCTCTGTTCGAGCCACGCTGGAGCGCGGCGCTCGCTGAATTCGGCGACGAGGAACTCCAGATCGCCGCCGCCGTGCTGGCGCGACTGGGCACGATGTTCGACGACTTCGCGGGCTGAGCGCGTCCTGCGCTACGTGTCGTCGCCAGCGGGCCCGGCCGGCTCGGCTTCGTCGCCGCCGTCCTCGGGACCGTCCTCGCCGCCCTCGGCACCGACACCGACCGGCGTCGGCTTCGGCACCGGCTGGATCACCGACAGCTTGACGTCCTCTGTGCTTCCTGGATCGTCCTCGGTGTTCGGCTCGACCAGCACGGTCGAGCCCGGCGGCACCTGGGCACGCAGAACGAAGTCCGCGAGCGGATCCTCGATGTAGCGCTGAATCGCGCGGCGCAGTGGCCGGGCGCCCATAGCCGGATCCCAGCCCTTGTCCACGAGCAGGTCCTTGGCCTCGTCGGAGAGCTCGAGCTGGAGCTCGCGCTCCGCCATCGACTCGCGGATCCGCCGCAGCAACAGCTCCACGATCTCCTTGATCTCGTCCTTGGAGAGCTTGTGGAAGACGATCACCTCGTCGATCCGGTTCAGGAACTCGGGCCGGAAGACCTTCTTCAGCTCGCCCATGATCCGGTTCTTCATGTCGTCGTAGGTGATCCCCGTCTCGTCGTCGGAGACGGCGAAGCCGAGCGGCGTGTTGCGCGCGATCTCCGACGCCCCGATGTTCGAGGTCATGATCACGATGCAGTGACGGAAGTCAACGGTGCGGCCTTGAGCGTCGGTCAGGCGCCCGTCCTCCAGAATCTGCAACAGGATGTTGAAGACGTCCGGATGGGCCTTCTCGATCTCGTCGAGCAGCAGCACGCTGTAGGGCTTACGGCGCACGGCCTCTGTGAGCTGGCCGCCCTCGTCGTAGCCGATGTAGCCGGGGGGTGAGCCGACCAGGCGCGAGACCGCGTGCTTCTCCATGTACTCGGACATGTCGATCCGCACCATCGTCTCTTCGTCGCCGAACAGGAACTCGGCGAGCGTGCGCGCCAGCTCGGTCTTGCCGACGCCGGACGGGCCGAGGAAGATGAACGAGCCGGTCGGCCGCTTCGGGTCCTTGAGGCCCGCGCGCGAGCGCCGGATTGCCTTCGAGACGACTTCGAGCGCGGGGTGCTGGCCGATCACCCGCTTGTGGAGCTCCTCCTCCATCCGCATCAGCTTCGCCGTCTCGGCCTCGGTCAGCTTGAAGACCGGGATGCCGGTCCACATCGAGACGATGTCGGCGATCTCCTCCTCGCCGATCGACGGCCGCTCGCTCGAGTCGCCCGCCTCCCACTGGTCGGCAAGCTCGCGCTTCTTCTGCGTCAGCCGGCGCTCGGTGTCGCGCAGGCCCGCGGCCTTCTCGAACTCCTGGGCCTCGATCGCAGCCTCCTTGGCGCGCCGGGTCTCCTCGATCTCATCCTCGAGCTCGCGGAACACGGGCGGCGAGGTCATCGACTTGATCCGCATCCTCGACGCCGCCTCGTCGATCAGGTCGATCGCCTTGTCGGGGAGGAAGCGGTCCGAGATGTAGCGATCCGCCAGGTCGGCGGCAGCTGCCAGCGCCTCGTCGGTGATGTTCACCTTGTGGTGCTGCTCGTAGCGGTCCCGCAGGCCGGTCAGGATCTGAACCGTCTCCTCGGTCGAGGGCTGCTCGACGCGGATCTGCTGGAAGCGGCGCTCCAGCGCCGAGTCACGCTCGAGGTACTTGCGGTACTCCTCGAGCGTCGTCGCGCCGATCGTCTGCAGCTCGCCGCGCGCGAGCGCGGGCTTCAGGATCGAGGCTGCGTCGATCGCGCCCTCGGCGGCGCCGGCGCCGACGAGGTTGTGCAACTCGTCGATGAACAGGATGATGTCGCCGCGCTGGGTGATCTCCTTCATCACCTTCTTCAGGCGCTCCTCGAACTCGCCCCGGTACTTCGAGCCGGCCACGAGCGCGGCCAGATCGAGCGTGTAGATCTGCTTGCCCTTGAGCAGCTCGGGGACGTCGGAATTGGTGATCCGCTGGGCCAGCCCCTCGACGACGGCGGTCTTGCCGACGCCGGGCTCGCCGACGAGCACCGGATTGTTCTTCGTGCGACGCGAGAGGATCTGCATGATCCGCTCGATCTCGGTCTCGCGACCGACCACGGGGTCGAGCTTGCCCTCGGACGCGAGCTTGGTCAGATTGCGGCCGAACTGATCGAGCAGCTTCGAGGACTTCTTGCCCTCGCCGGCCGCGCCGGGCGCGCCCGCTTGACCGCCGCTCGAGCGCTGGCGACTGCCGGGTCCGGAGAGCATCCGGATGACCTCGTTGCGGATCTTCTCCGAGTCGGCGTCGAAGTCGAGCAGGATGCGGGCGGCGACGCCCTCGTTCTCACGCACCAGGCCGAGCAGGATGTGCTCGGTGCCGATGTAATTGTGTCCGAGGCTCAGCGCCTCCCGGAGTGCGAGCTCCAGGACCTTCTTCGCCCGCGGGGTGAACGGGATCTGCCCCGATGTGACCTCCTCGCCGGATCCGACGATCCGGACGACCTGCGCGCGCACGCGCTCCACCGTGATGTCCAGCGACTCGAGCACCCGAGCGGCCAGGCCCTCCTCCTCGCGCAGAAGCCCGAGCAGGATGTGCTCGGTGCCGATGTAGTTGTGCTTGAGCGTCCTCGCCTCTTCCTGCGCCAGGACGACCACCTGGCGGGCTCGCTCTGTGAATCGCTCGAACATGGCTTGAGTCTCTCTGTGGTGCGGTGCGGGCTCGAGGCCAGCCTGGGTTTATTGTAGGTCGAGGGTGGACGCCGTTTCGTGACTCCTACGCCAGAGCAACCGTTTTGGATCTCGGCTGCAGGGACGCAAACGGCCCCGTCTGCTCATCTAATCGACCGACACACGGTTCTTGATGAGCGGAACAGGGTCGATCTGGGGCCATGCCTCAGTCTACCAGTCGCTCTCCCAGCCGCTTCCCGGTACCCGTCGGACCCGATCGCGCATGTGCTCGAGATCACACACCGGTAATCGAGATTACCGCGATCGCCGCGCTCATCGCGCTCGCGCGGGACCGCAGCGAGCCGCCCCCCGGCGCCGCTGTCAGTCCCTCATCGCCGGGAACAAGACGACCTCGCGAATCGATCGCATCCCGGTCATCGCCATCACCAGCCGGTCGATGCCGATGCCGATCCCGCCGGTCGGCGGCATGCCTTGCTCGAGCGCCTGCACGAATGCCTCGTCGTAGGGCTGCGCCTCCTCGTCGCCGGCGCTCGCCAGCGCGCGCTGCTCCTCGAACCGCCGGCGCTGCTCGTCGGGATCGTTGAGCTCGGTGAAGGCGTTGGCGATCTCCATTCCGCCGACGAAAGCCTCGAATCGCTCGACCAGCCCGGGATCGGAGCGGTGGCGCTTGGCCAGCGGCGAGAGCTCGACGGGGTAGTCGAGCAGGAAGGTCGGCTCGGTCAGGGTCGGCTCGACGTGCTTGGACAGCAGCTCGTCGACGAGCTGGGGCCAGGTGTCGCCGTCGGGCACGGTGATGTTGCGCGAGCGCATCTCCGCGGCGAGCGAATCGCGCTCGCGCGCGGCGAGAATGTCGACGCCGGTGCGGTCGAGGATCGCGCCCGCCAGCGTCTCGCGGCGCCACGGCGGCGAGAAGTCGTACGGACCGTCGTAGCCGACCTCGTCAGCGACGTAGGCCACGAGCCGCTCACAGCGCGAGGCCATGTCGAGATAGTCGGCGTACGCCTCGTAGAACTCGAGCATCGTGAACTCGGGGTTGTGCTTGGGCGAGAGGCCCTCGTTGCGGAAGTCCTTGCCGAGCTCGTACACCCGTTCGAGGCCGCCGACGATCAGGCGCTTCAGGTACAGCTCGGTCGCGATCCGCAGGTAGAGGGTGCGGTCGAGCGCATTGTGGTGGGTCGTGAACGGGCGTGCCGCGGCGCCGCCGTAGAGCGGCTGCAGAACGGGGGTCTCGACCTCGATGAAGCCCTCCCGATCGAGGAAGCGACGCACGGCCGAGATCACCTTCGCGCGCATGATGAACAACTCGCGCGTCTCCTCGTTGGCGATCAGATCGAGCTCGCGGCGGCGGAAGCGGGTCTCCACGTCCTGAAGGCCGTGGTGCTTCTCGGGCGGGGGGCGCAGCGACTTGGCGAGCAGCGTGAAGTCCTGCACCCGCAGCGTCAGCTCTCCGCGGCGCGAGCTGAAGGCGGTTCCATCGATGCCGATCAGGTCGCCGAGGTCGAAGTGCAGCAGGCGCTCCATCGCCTCGGCCCCGAGCACATCGACGCGGGCCTGCAGCTGGATCCGCCCAGAGCGGTCGACCAGATCGAGGAACGCCATCTTCCCCTGGCCGCGACGTGCAGCCAGGCGTCCCGCCACCCGGTGGCGAACGTCGGTCTCTTCGCCCGCCGCCAGGTCGGCATGGGCCTCGCGCACCGTGGCGATCGGCTCGACGCCGTCGAACTCGTGCGGGAACGGCTCGATCCCCTCCGCGCGCAGCGCGTCGAGCTTGCGCCGGCGCGCGGCGAGGAGCTCAGGCGTACCGTCTCCATCGCCGGGCGCGTCTTGGTCGGCCATGGCCGGGACGCTAGCTACTTCGAATCGACGCTGATCTTGGTGATCGTAAGCTTGCGCTCGCCGCTCGGGGTGGTGAACACCACCTCTTCGCCGCGCTTGTGTCCGAGCAGTGCCTTGCCCACGGGCGACTCGTTGGAGAGCCTCAGCTGGGCCGGGTTCGACTCGGCCGAGCCGACGATCGTGTACCTGGTCCCCTTGCCACCTTCGTCCTTGACGTGGACGACGGAACCGACCCGGACGAGGTCGGTGCCGAGATCGGAGGAGTCGATCACGGTCGCCGAGCGCAGCTTGTCTTCGAGCTGCGCGATGCGGGCCTCGAGCATCGCCTGCTCGTTCTTGGCGTCGTCGTACTCGGCGTTCTCGGAGATGTCGCCGAACTCGCGCGCCTCCTTGATGCGAGCGGCGACCTCGCGCCGGCGATCGTTCGCGAGGTGGTCGAGCTCGGCCTTGAGATTGGTCAGGCCTTCAGCGGTGAGAATGACGTCCTTGGGCATGTTTATGGCGACCTAATAGTTGATGGTCAGAACAGTCTGGCGAGGAAAAACGAGCCCCTGAGCGCGAGAGCCAGCCCTACGCGGCTGCTCGGGCGCGGAAGTATAGCGACGGGTGAAGCGAGGATCACGCAGACGTGTCCGAGTGGCCGTTTGTCACATTTTCCCGCCCAGGACCGCAAGCTCGGCGGCGGCGGAGCCGATAGTCGAGGCGTCGCGGAACCTCGTCGCATCGAGGTCCAGCCGACGGAGGCGTAGTCGGGAAAACAAGCCCATCAGGCCGTGATACGGCCTGATGACAGCCCACCCGTACTCGTGCCACCCGTCATGGAGAACCGAATCGGACCGCGCCAGCCTCGTGCCTGGGCCAGGCCGGCTGCGCTGATGCGCAACCAGGAGAATGGGTTCACGCTGATCGAGGTCCTCGTGACCGCGCTGCTGGTCGCGCTGATCGCGGCCGCGACCGCGACCGCCCTGATTGCGACCGCGGCCACGAGCGCCGATGAGCGGCATCGCACTCAGGCCGGCGAGATCGCCGACCAGGACCAGCAGCGACTGCGGGGGCTCTCGGCGCAGCAGCTGGGCGGCCTCGACCAGAACCGGGTGGTGACCCTGGATGGGACGGCCTATCAGGTCACTTCGACCGCCACCTTCCTCAACAGCGCGGGCGGAACCACCTGCGGCAGCCCCGGCTCGGGAGCCGCCGCCTACTTCAGGATCGTGTCCACCGTCAACTGGAACGCCAACGAGATCCCGGGGAGCGGGGGGAACAGGGAGCCTGCGGTCGTCGCGGAGAGCGTGATCACGCCGCCCGCAGG